>Ga0335082_10000578_pt1 | contig 38247 bp, 47 predicted proteins | sample Lox_Sample_41_FD_206718 | JGI IMG/M metagenome (GOLD analysis project Ga0335082, IMG submission 206718) | Soil microbial communities from Loxahatchee National Wildlife Refuge, Florida, United States - Lox_Sample_4.1 | ecosystem: Environmental > Terrestrial > Soil > Wetlands | place: USA...
TGGTGGAGGAGGTGGAGGCGATGAAGGGGATGGAGGTGACGACGGAGGCGATGAGGGAGACGAGGGAGGAGACGATACGGCCGCGCCGGACGACGGTGGCGATGACGCCGCTGCCGATGACACCAGTCCCGACGACGTTCCCGACGATTCGGACGCGGCGGACGTGGAGTGATTTGTGATTGAGACTCAATCACAATGAATGAATGACAGCTGGAAATTCACGAAAAGCAATGACGAAGCTGAGGTAACATCGGAGGACAACAGGACCTCTCGGCCCTGTAAGCCTCCGGCCTCTGGCCTCTGGGAGATCATCTCAAATGGCGAACCGAAAAAGCACTCTCGCAGGTGGTTGGGACGAGAACGCCGTCATGGACGTCATCGACAAGAAGGACGCAGCCAAGGAGGCGTACGACAAGGCCATGGGAACGATGAGTGGCGCCACTCTCTATGCCACCACGGTCGATACCGGTGGCGACGAAATCTCCATTGCCGCCGGGCCGCGCATGCCCACTCCCGGAGCGCCGGGCTCCTTCATCAATGGCGATACCGGAACCGACATCGCCACCGGTGTCCTCACGGCCGCCGGCCTCGGTATCCTCGGCTATGGCGCCTACAAGGCCGCCTCTGGACTTGCCGACTCACCCGGAAAGCCCTGGCTCTACAAGCTCAATCCCGCCTACTGGATCAAGCCGGCGGCCGAACGACGCTACATCGACATCGAGAAGTCCCGCGGCAAGCAGAATGTCGCGCTCAATACCGAGCTGGCCGCCGCCGAGAGGGCCTACTACACAGATCAGGCCGCGGCCCAGAAGGAAGGCCAGATCGCACAGTTCGAACAGGGTCTGCAGGCAAACAAGGCGCTGGCAACAGCCCCTGCAGCACCGGCACCGGCACCAGCCCCAGCACCTCAGGGAGGAACCGTGAGCGGATACATGGGTAACGCATTCGTGGGTAATGCATTCGTGGGCGCGGGCGTCCCCGGCGCCAATCCTGTCACCGACAAGAAGGTCCTCTCGGCGATCAAGGCGTCGGGGCTCCCTCTCACACCCGGTTCGGTCCTGACTCCGGCCGAGGCCGACAAGATGGAAGAGACCATCCTTGCCGCCTTCGGTGGAGACGAGGGATCAGCGCGCAAGTGGGCCACCGCCTTCCTCGAAAGGATGCAGATCTCATGGACCGGCAGCGATGGCTCCATCCGCGCCTGGCGTGGCGGACGGGTGGTGGTCATGGCCCCTCCCGCACCCGCCGACGTCTCCATGAGAACGAGTGCAGCCAGCAGCGTCCATGGTGATGCGGCCCGCACGCGTGTACACAAGCGGGGTACCGTAGATCTCACGCTCATGCCGACCGAGGACTCCACGGAAGACACCACGGAGTTTTCCACCCTCTCGGGCTGGGGTGGACACAGCCACCGCTACCGCGGTCGCAGACCGGGCACGGTCATGTCGACCATCATGCCCACCACGATGTCCACCACCATGTCCACGGTGGACAGCACCCTCTCCGGAGTCTGGGGCCCCCACCATGGCAAGAAGGGCAAGGGCAAGGGCAAGGGCAGAAAGCATCTCGGCAAGATGAGCGGCTGGACCGGGCGGCACCGGGGCCGCCGCCACCCGGGTACGGTCATGCCGACAACCATGTCGACGGTGGACCGGACCAGCATGCGCACCACCTTCCCCATGAGCGGTGACGTCAATCCGGTGGACACGCTCATCAATCCCAGCTCCAGCGTGGTCAGCCAGAACGCCAAGGCCGTCTCTCTCGCCGTTCAGCAACAGGGAGCACGCATCGCCACCATCGCCAATCAGCTGGGCCTCGCGGGCAAGAAGCAATGGACCGCGCAAGATCGGGACAAGATCGCAGCGGCCCTCCTCAAGATGATGATGACGAGTCAGGGTCAGGCGCCCACGGCCAGCGATGCGGCCATGGCCCGCGAGGTCATCAAGATCTACGGCGGCTCCCATGGCGTCCTGGTGGCCGGGGACATCTACCCGGGCGATGCCGTGGTGGGTGGCCAGTTCGTGGCCTTCAACCCCGTCGGCGACGAGATGGGGCTCGCCTGGTACGACGTGGCCTCGCTCGGCATCATCCCGGCCGCCAAGCTGGTGGCCAAGGGAGCAGTGGCAGCCGGCAAGGGCATCGTCTCGGCGGCCAAGTGGGTGGGCCGGGGCTTCAAGGGCGCTCCCTCGATGACTCCCCAGCAGCGCAACCAGCAGATCATAGCGGCAGCAGCCCAGAGAAAGGCCGCTGCTGCCGCTCGCATCCTGGCCGCCGAGAAGAAGCAGGACGCCGCCATCCAGGCCCAGAACGAGGCCGCCGAGGCCGCCAAGGCCCAGTCGGATGCCGAGGCGGCCGAGGCGGCGGCCAACGAGGCCGAGGCCGTGGCCACCGAAGCGTCGGCCATGCAGAACGTCCCCGAGACCCCCCAGGTCCTCCAGGACCTCGGGATCAGCGGCATGAGTGGCTGCGGAGTCTCGAAGCTCGGAGCCTGGGCGGTGCTCGGACAGACCATCGTCCCCGTGGGCAAGGCGGCCCAGGTGGCGGCCACGCCGACCAAGGCGGGCAAAGCCGTCCGCAAGGGAGCGGCCATCGCCCGGGCCGCCAAGGCCCATCCGGCCGTCAAGAAGAAGGTCCAGGCCGTCGCGGCAGCAGCCAAGGCTGGCGACAAGAAAGCCAAGAAGGCCATCGCCGTGGTCAAGACGGGGGCCCTCGCCGATGCTCAGCGGACGGATGCTCTCGTCAGGGATGCCGTGGCCAAACGCACGCTCGCGGACCGCTTCAAGATCGCAGTGACGAGCGCCATCAACCTCGGAAAGCCCCTGCCCGCGTGGCGCCCGTGGCCGCCTTTCCGTCTCGCCACGGGACCGGTGGCGATGGGCAATGCCTTCGTGGGCGACAGCCTCGACGACGAGATGAAATACTACATTGATCCCGCCTACCACACGAACCGTCTCTCCAAGACGGCCACTCGCTGGGAGGCCACCCGCCACCTCGTCCCGCTCAAGCCCACCCAGACGGCGCTCGGAGACGACATCGACGACGAGCTGAAGTTCTACATTGATCCCGCGTATCACACGAACCGGCTCTCGAAGAGCGCCGCCCGCTGGGACGTCACCCGGAACCTCGTTCCCCTCAAGCCCACCCAGACGGCACTCGGCCTCTCCTTCGTGGGAGCGGCCAAGGCCGCCAAGCCCGCCAAGCCTTCCGCAGCTCTGCTCGCGCAGGTCCCACCTCCCATTCCGGGCGAGCCCACGGATGTCCTCGTGGCCACCACCGCCTCGGCCAACACCATGGGTGTCCCGCCGGCCGTGGCAGCCTCGGTCATAGCAGCGGCCAAGGCGGGCGACAAGGGAGCCAAGAAGGAACTCGCGGATGCCAAGAAGGTCTGGACGGCGGCCCAGAAGGGAGATCCAATGGCTCTCAAGCAAATCGCGGCCGTGAAGAAGGACCACGCCGCCGGCTATGCTCCCGCCTCCCAGAAGGCGGCAGCCCTGGCCGCTGCCGCCGGCCACTCGAAGGGCTGGACGAACTGGAAGACCCGCAAGGCCAAGGAAGCGGACATGCACATCGACAAGTACACGGCAACGCTCATCAACGCCTCCAGCGCTGCGGGCACCATCGGACCCAAGACCCCCTCCGCCGCTTCCGGAGAGAAGACCCTTTCGATCTTTCAGATCGGAACGGGCTCGAAGTTCGTCAACCCGCTGGGATAGACGAGGGCGAGCAAGGCAGATCAAGCAGACGACAGGCCCGACAGGACAACCCAACCCCCGACGAGGAAGGAACCATCACGATGCACGTCAGGACATCCGACATCGAGCGCTACAAGAACAAGGTCGAGGGAGTCCTCGAACGAAGCTGGGAATCCGTCAAGTCCTGCACGGGCGTGGCGGGCTTCTCGCTCGCGGCCGGTCGGCTTGGACCGGTCAAGGGGGTTCCTCTCGACCTCGGAGCCGGCGTGATCCTCCACATCGTCGGAGGACTTGCGCCGAGCCGGACGAGACGGGCCGCCAAGATCACGGAGGGCATGCAAGATCTGGCCGACGATGCTCTCTGCTCCTACTTCGCTCGCATCGCCCACACCATCGGCTCGGAGTGGAAGGTCAGCGGCAAGCTCTCAATGCCGACCCGTGGTCTCCTCGAATCGGTGGCCGGCGAGGAAGGTGGCGAGAGCATGATGGGAGGAGCGCTCGCCGACCAGGAGCTGGCCCGGATGGTGGCGGCGGGGCGGAAGTAAGGAACCCTCTTCAGATGATGCCGGAGAGAGCCCTTGAAGCTCTTACTGGCAAATCAACGGGAGCAAAGAGGGAAACAGGAAAGAGGTAATCCTCTTTTGTATCGTCGAGCACTCTGACGAGACCTTTTCCCTCCCCATCCTTGTCCGGAATACGCCTGTACACTCGACCGGGGGTAAGAGAGACCTCTTGCCCCTTGTTCGAGATGCAAACGTAGTAGCGACCGAGCGACTGATGCCTTGATCTCACTGCCACGAACGATGACTTCGATACCTACAGGCATTGACCACGGGACCACAGTGATACCACATCGCTCTTTACTCTTCGAAGATCGAGAAAACCGAACAAAATCGGAGAGATACCATGGCTGACGTCGTCTTCCTTGGCTTCGGCCAAACGCGAGGCTTCGACAACAAGCCCATCACCCAGATCATAGCCCAGGAGGTGGCACTCGGTGAGGCCGAGGTAAACGAACTCGGCCTCAACTCGGTTCCACCGCCGGTGACGACCGAGGCGGTCCCCTTCTCGAAGGCGGAGGTCTACTTCGAGGGGACGGGGCCCATCATCAATGTCCCCCCGGTGGACAATCCTGATGTCGTCTTCTTCGTGGCCGCCGAGCAGGCCGGAGCGGTGGTGGGGCCGGTCATCAACGTGGATGGAGATCCCAGCGTGGTCATCGGACCGGTAGGACAGTCGACAGCCGTACAGAACCTGCCCATCAACTCGGAACACCTCTACCCGGTCGGCTTCGACGTCCCCATCGTCACGTTCGTTCCGGACGTCGGTCCAAACCCGGTGTCCGTAGATCCGGCGACGTTCGCCTCATGGACGGAGAGTGTGCCACTCTCTCCCAACGTGATAGCCGGACAGCAGAACCCCTTTCCGTGCGTTCCCGCCCTCTGGGTCAATGCCAGACACGCCACCAGCACCGTGAACGCCATCGGTCTGTCGACGGCGTCGTCGACCCCGAACTTCCGGTACCAGACCATCAAGTTCAGCCCGCAGACACCCACCGTGCTTCTCCAGGGGGTCACACGTACCGTCGTGGCCATCATCGACAACGGTGTCAGAGATCCGGACCCTGCTCAGATCTACCAGCTGGTCCTTGATTCAGCGTTGCCGGCCACACCGGCGGATACAGATCAATTCGAGATCATAACGTCCCTCGGCGCCACCACGTCGAAGGTCGATGCTCCGTTCAATGCACTGGCGGCGACCAGCGCAACAGATCGCGTCGGTGTGAGTCTCAACAATGCCGCACCAACGGCAACGGATTTCAGCACCGTCGCGACCTTCGATCCCGACTATGACGGCAAGCTCATCGTCTTCACCGATGATACTGCAACAGCCGCCCTTCGTGGATTTTCCACCTCGGTCGCAGGGTTCATCATCACCCTCAGCATCGCTCAGATCTTGACCCTGGATACCCTCCCGGCCGTTCCGGCCAATGCCGATCAGTTCCGTATCGTACCGAAACTCCAGAGGAATACTCCTGTCCTGGAAATCCTCCTCGGATAGGAACGCCGAGTCATAGCAGGGCCAGTCGATATGTAAGGGTCCTTCCTCTTTGTCACTTGCACTATTTTATGCAAGTGATAAGATAGTTCCTGGTACGGACACCAGGAAAGGGACTCACATGAAGCTCGGAACGCTCTTTTCCTTCACCGTTCTCATCCTCACCGCCTGCGGTGCGGGATCTCCCGACGAGATGATGACCGCCACCGGCGGCACCGCCGGAACACCAGCCACGGGCGGTACCAGCGGCACCGCGGGAACACCAGCCACGGGCGGCACGGGCGGCAACACCGGCGGCACCGCGGGAATGCCAGCCACGGGTGGCACGGCAGGAACACCTGCCACGGGTGGCACGGGTGGAACCGGTGGTGAGACGGGAACAGGCGGCACCGGCAGCACGGGGGACACTGGTGGCTCCGGCGGCTCCGGCGGCTCCGGCGGCACGAGCGGCTCCGGTGGCGACACCGGTGGCACTGGCGGCACGGCCGACATCACCTGCCCGGACGCCATGCTCGGTGACGGCTTTGACTGCAAGAGCAAGGAGGCCCGGTATGCCGCAATGGGTGTATACGTCTACGCCAGATACTACAAGACACCCACCACACCCCCCGTTGACGTCTTCGCCTACGCGGACCTCTCCAGCAGCATTGTCCTGCCCGTCGATGGTACTGTCTATTGCCGGACCAACAAACTGGCGCTCGCCACCATATGGCGCATCGGCCAGCTCGTCACCGATTCATGGGAGGTGATCGGCGGCAACAGCTACCTCAGTGTGATCCGGTTTGTCCAGGCCAGCGAATTCAGCACCGGCAATGACTTCCGCGTTCCTCCTCCGCCCGACAAGTACGCCCAGGAAATCTCACAGGTCTCGGACATCAGCATCGAGCAAACCAACGCCGCTGGCTCTCACAACGTAACGTGCCTGCCCATCCCCCAATGATGTAGAATCCGCCCCAGGGCACTTCGGACCAGCCCGGCACCGCCGGGAAAGGAAGGCTTCCTTGGGCGCACGCAAGATCAGTCTCTTCGACGGCCTCGCCGCCGCGAACGTTGGCGGAAGCTACAACATACCTCCTGCTCAGGTCACGACGTTCACCGTTGCCGCCTTCGGTATCCCGGTGCGCGTACTGGATCTGCGCGGTGACGACGCCAACGGCGATGTGGTATGCGTCTCCCTCCAGCAAGAGACGGTCATCAACCAGTCCGGCGCCGACGTGCCCGAGACCGAAGAGCCGGCCGCGGGACCGCTCATCGGCATCACCGAATTCGGAGCTGGTGGTGGGCTCTCCTCCTTCGAGTTCGACATCCCCGTGCCGGTCTCATTCCCTGGCAATGTCGTGTCCACCCTTCCCGCTTTCCAGGACTTCCTGGCGGTATCACGACGGAACAATGGGATCTTGCTCTCTCTTCCCGTCTCCAGCCTGCGCGTCTTCGTGCGCAACGACGCCAAGGCCCCCTACCTCATCGGAGGAGCGGCGGGAGGACCGAACCCAGGCGCCCCATTTCCGATCAATGGAATCAACCCTGATGGAGTGGGCGTCGTCCGCGTACACACCACCTACGGCAACCGCGTTCGCCAGGCCCATCTCACCAGGTCCTACCCCATCTGCAACAGCCTGGTCACAGATCCGTTTGCACCGGGACAGACCATCACCATAGGGATACCGGCATACGCCAGGCGGGTCTACTTCCCGAGAAACCCGGTCGAATCGACGTCTCTTTCCGTCGAGTTCGGCCAGCACCAGCTGAGCAGTGCCACGAACAGCGTATTGCGAGGAATCTACGCTGTCGCGACTGGCAGCAATGGGCCTCTCGATATCATGCCGTATGACAATACCCTGTCGGTCACGAATGACGTGGGCGTGGGCGTCAACATCGATCAGTTGCAGATTGTCTTCGAGCTTGGGATCTGAGGCTCCAGGCTTCGCCGCCTCGCTCTCCGCCTTGCCCCCGTCTCGTCCCTGGGGCCCACTTTCTCCACCTACGATAGAATAAGGGCTCGGCTCCCTCATGGCCCGCTCCACTCCTTATCCCTACCTCATCGCCGGCACAGCCATCGCCGCCTTTGCCGCCGCAGCCATTGCGACAGGGGACAAAAGACAGGCAGCCAGAAGAAAAAAGTCATCGTCTGTCCCCCTGCTGCCGCAGCAGATCTCACCCCCCTCCCCCCGCAAGGGCCTCATCAAGGGTCCCCTCGATCGACGCACCTTCATTCGCCTGCCCTGGCTCGGCCTCGATAAATCGACCGGCCAGCTCAGCCAGCGCCGCGACAAGCAGGGACGTCCCCTCACCCGTATCCAGGTCGTGGAGACACCCTCCGAGCTGGAAGCCCAGGCAGAGAACCTCCTCGGCCGTTCCACCACCGGCAGCGCCTATGCCCTCGCCACCATGATCGCCTCCGAGCATGGGTCGGCCTCGCCCTACATCAAGGGAGCCATCGCCAACACCGCCTGGAATCAGGCCCGCACCCTCGGCAAGCACATCGAGGAGCTGCTTGCCCCCGATGGCACCTTCGGCGGCCAGCAGGGCCGCTACGCCTCAACGAAAAATCCCCCCACCGAGGAAGACCTCCTCATCGCGGAAGCCGTCCTCGACGGCCGCCTGCCCGATGTCACCGGCGGAGCCCTCCACTTCGATTCACCGAGCGCCCAGCGCGCTCTTGCCGCTCGTCACGAGCCTGGCTACGAGGGACGCACACCCGAGGCGGTGGCCGCGAGCCGCGCCCGGACGGGCCTCGTGGCCGTCTACCTGCCTGGCATAGATCCCAATGAGGTGCGCTTCTGGAGGCGGTCAGGCTAGAAGTGGGCCCATGACAAAGCCAAAAGACAGGGCCACCCTCTCCACCCGCAAGGGCGTCACGACCATCCGCGCCACCGGCAAGGCTGCGGACATCATCTTCCGCATGATGGTGGACTCGCGCCGGCAAGACAGAGAGAAGTCCATCGCCGCCAAGCCCGCTACGTCCGAGGCACCTGCAGCGCTCGCGATCGCTGCGATCGCTGCCGAGGAAAAGAAAATCTAAAGGCCAAGAGGGCAATGTCCACTCTGATTTTCCCCGACGTGAAACTGGTCGAGTCGCTGAAGTACGGTTCGCACCCGCAGGGTCGCTTCAACAACATTGCACGCCCTCCACGCATTGAACTATCCCTCTCAGGGTGCAAGGACTTCAACGAAGATCTTCTCCGGTTCATCGTCTTTCATGAGATCGGACATTGGTACAGATGGTCGAGCATCGCCCTTGGCGACATCTTTGGATCAAAGCCCGAGGAAGTTTTCTTCATTTTCGGCTCACCCAATTCGGAAGAAGGATTCGCCGATGCTTTCGCATCATATTTCCTTGAACGAGCCGAAATGCGGAAGCGATACCCTGATCAACTCCAAAAGCTCTCCGGGTGGCTGGCGGGCAAGGAGCATCAGATCGCTGCCTTCGCCGACAGGACACTGGAAGCACTCTCGGCTGAACTCGGAAGAAAGAAACCAAAACCAACCAGGGTTCCCCCTCCCGAGCCCAAGACAAAGAACACCGGTGCGAAAGAGCTTAGCTTTGCCGGCCATCGCTTCACCGCGGGCGGCGGCAAACCAACGCAAATCCACCGCGAGAGTATCGATCTCACGACCAAGGAAGATCACGGCTCAGATCCAATCGGCAACGGAATGTTTCGTATGGTCCCCTCGGGAGACATCGTGAACTTCGAAGAACGCGAACGTCGTCTGGCCCGTTTTCATCGACGCTGAATGGAACTCGACGAACGAACCAAGTTGAGATGAACTCTCAATCTCCGAGCCACTGGCCGCCCCGCCCAAAGACTCGCCACCCCAGGGCAAAACCCACTACAATGCCTGCCTGGGGACATCCATGTCCAAACAGGCTTCAAACCCGGGCCTGACCCTCCAGCTCGCCCGGAAATACTCACCCGTCTTCGGTGTCCCCGTCTCGACCCTGATGACCATCGCGGACATCGAGTCGGGTCACAACCCCACCCGCGTCAACATGTCCGTCGCGAGCAAGGGGGGAGCCTGGGGGCTCATGCAGCAGATGCTCGACGAGGTGCCCTGGAAGATCTCCATGATCAACACGCACCAGGGCAGACTCCTCCCTGCCATCAGGAAGGTGACGAGGCGATTTGATGGAACCGGCAAATCGCTGCTCGACCCGGAGCTTTCGATGGTGCTCGGCGCCTGGCAACTCGGAGAGCTGACCCGCGCCTTCGGTTCCTTCGACCTCGTTGCCGCTGCCTACCACCAGGGCAAGCACGCTATCGAAAAACGTCTCGCCGAGGGCAAACCTGCCGTCTCTCCGAAACAACCCCTGGGACTCGCGTACGTGGTCAAGGCCACGACCACACGGGAAAAATACCTGCCCAACGACGGCGTCCTTGCCCTGGCGGAATAAGCCCAGATGAACAATCCCAACCCAAACTTGACCCCCGAGATCGTCTGGCAACGCTTCCTGGGTGCCGGTATTCCAGGTCACCAGCTCAAATCCCTCGGCTACGACCTCTTCTTCAACCGGGCGAATCCCTCGGGCAGCGACGCCATCATGGCCGTTCACGGACTCGCCTCGGCCCTGGAAGTACCACCTGCTTACATGTACGCAGCCCTCAATATAGATCCTGGCCGGGCCACCTTGCAGCAGCTCGCCAGCGACTACGGTCCGCGCTTGCCCTGGAACCAGATCGCACCCTCCACGAGAGGCTATATCGAGCGCATCACCCAGCGGCTCACCATCATCAAGAAGGCCATGCAGAAGCCACCTGGAACAGGAACCCAGGCTCCCTCACCGCCTTCCTCACAGCCAGCGCCGACAAGCCGCAAACCACTCCTCTTTACCAGCCTGGCTATCGGAATTGCAGGAACCATCGCCAGCTACATCCTCCGGAAAGTCAAGCAAGGAAGACCCCCGGGACTCTCGCTTGCAATGAGCCGGTGATTCAAAGAAAGGAACCCAATTCCCATGCGCATCTTCAGCTCCGGATACGACGTCGAGGCCGTCATCCCGTCTTCGATCAAACACCGTTCCGCCACGAACACCTCTTCCTACGCGAGCAACCCTTCCTACCGCTCGAACATCGGCGGAACACTCATGCCCCGCCAGCCCCTCAAGAAAGAGAGTTTGACGCTCATCAAGACGGGGATCTCGGGCGATGACGTCGGCGGGTTCACCGAGGGGGTCGGTCAGGGACTCGGCTTCACGCTCTCGGTGGTGGGCCTGGCGATGGGCTACTCCTTCCTCAAGCACAAGAAGTTCATCAAGGGAAGACTCATCTGATGGCCAGAAATTCTCTTGCTGCAGCTGACGCCATGATCAAATCCACCCTCCACGTCCATGGACGCGACAGGGTGCGAGCCGACCATGACAAGAAGGGTATTTCACCAGGCGAAAAGGTCTCATTCATGGTGAAGCCACAGCTGCCCGGTCAGATCATAGGCATCCTTTTGCCCACGAAGGATGATGAGATCAAGATCTCGTCTTTCTATGATCAGAAGAAATGGTGTCTCGAAAGGCCGGGGCACGATCTCCCCGTCGAGAAGATGCCGGTGATGGCCGTCAACGAGGTCCTCTACATGGACCTCGTCAACACGGGCAAGACCACGAGATACATCACTCCCACAGGCATCTTCCGCTACGATGAAGGCGACAGGAAAAGAAGAATGCCCATTGGCTGGACAGCCATCGAGACACCGAACATTCACCGGACCTATGAGGTTCCTCCTTCCTCGAACACGGTGTTCAGCACGATGTTCGGAAGAAAATTCAAGCCACGCTGCTTCCACATCACCAGCCACGACGAGGAACCAGCCCGGCTGGAAGTCGTGGACATCATGGTTGGCAAGAACTCCCAGACACCTTGCCAGGGAGGACTTGCTGCAAGAGAGATCTCGGGCGTTCCCTTCGACTTCGAGACGGTCCCCTGGGGAATGACTCTTGCCCTTCTCCTCGTCAACAAGGGAGACAGGCCGACCACCGTATCGGTCACCGTCGAAGGCCAGGAGATCTTCGAAGAACAGTAACGCACCATGACCAACCAAGAGATCTCCCAGGACGTGGCCACCATGCGTGCGGCACTCGATGCCGCACGCCAGGGCGGTGCTTCCGTCAGCCAGCTGGCACATGCCCACGAGCTGGCCGAGAAGCACCATTTGCCGACGGTCACGGCGGAATTACGGGCTCACCTGCGCCACGTCATCCCTGACCCCATGAACGGCCACCTGCCAACGGCACGCATGATCTGCCTCGGGGTCATCTCCGGCGTCGTCACACACCTCGTCCTGCGCCTCTCCTCCCTGCGCCGAAAGGGCAGCGCATGAAGCTCCTTTCCTACGGTCATGCACAGAAGGGAGATCACCCCGGTGAGCTGATCAACCACCCCATCGAGGAGTCTCCCCTCCGTCTCTTCGAGATCGGCAATCCACACCATGTCTCCCCCCGTGAGATGGGTACGTGGAAGTTCACCTTCGCCATGGGCCTTGCCGCGGGCGCCCTGCTCTTTCGAAAAAGGACGCGGCCATGACCACCACCATTGCTCTCAACATGATGGTCAAGAACGCGGCCACCGTCATGAACCGCGTGCTCATGCCGGTCCTTCCCTACGTCGATGAGGTGGTTATCGTCGACACGGGCTCCACAGATGGCACGAGAGAACTCATCACCACCATCATCGATCAAAGCCCGCTGACGAGACCGGACCTGCGATTCGAGCTGATCGCGGTGAACGAGAGATCTGACCCTCACCTCTATCTCCACGACGAGGCGGCCACGTTCGGGAAGGGTCTGCCAGGCCCCTTCACGGGCAAGCCCTTCCTGGCAAGATGGGATCTCACCCGCCAGATGGCCCTCGATGCCACACGGAGTGATCTGATGATCTTCCTGGACGCCGATGACGTCTGGAAAGGCGACCAGGCCCTGGCTGGACCTCGACTCTCCAGCCTTGCGACGCTCATGCAGGCGAAGAATCTCGATGTCCTCTACCTGCCCTACGAGTATCGCCACGACCAGGCCGGAAACCCCTCCTACCATCAGATCCGAGAACGCATGTGCCGGGTGGGGAACGCTCGCTGGAAAGGACACACCCACGAGGTGCTCGTACCCATCCACTCGGACCGGGTCCTCGCTCTTGATGATCCCACTGTCATGGACATGCATGACAACCTGGACCCCGGCAATCAAATCTCCCACCGGGCTTTCAAGATTCTCTGGAAGGAATGGGAAGCAAGAACCAGCAACGACAGAGATCCCCACCTCCTCTTCCAGCTCGGCCACGAGGCAAGAAACGTCTCGCCTGATCTGGCCCTCGACCTCCTCGAAGCAGCCATAGCCGCCGAATCCACCGCGGCCGTCTACAGGGCCACGGCCAGTGTCGAGCGCGGCTACCTCTACGAGGTCAATCGAGATGATCTCGATAACGCCGAGGCCCAGTACAACCAGGCCCAGAGATTCTATCCCACCTTGCCGGAGGCAGCGCTCGGACTCGGACGAGTAGCCCTCAAGCGTGGCGAATATCTCACGGCCATGGACCATCTCGGCAGGGCTCTCGACCTCGCTGACACCAGGGAAGCAAGGATGATTCACCACGATCCCAGGGACCGCTTCGGCCGGTGCCGGGCCTACCTTGCCCTCGCCCAGGCTCACGCCGGTCTGCACGCCAAGGCGCAGGAAACCGCCCGGGCAGCCGAGGGCCATCTCGGTCCCTACGAGCTGAGCAGCCTCTTCACCATCATCGCTCGCCACGCCCGGCAGACTTCGGAACAGCAAACACCAGACGGGACACCATGAAACTCTTCTCGCTTGGATGCGATAGAACAGAGCAGACTCGCCTTGGTGTCGAGATCTCGGACGAACCGCTCTTTCTTTACACCCCGACCGACCTCGATCGCATCGTCGGAACGGCGATGACCGAGGAACAGCAACTCGTGGCAGAAGCCTCCGAGGCATGGAAGAGCCACAAGATCAGTGACGACACCTGGAAGACGTTCCAGATGTTCCACAACGAGTTTCACACCTGGCTTTCACAGGTCGGCAAACCGCCCTATGGCCTCATGAAGTTCAACATTCCGGGCCACTACCAGAACGCCAAGCGCTACCGGGAGCGTATCGCGGACTGGCGTGCTCTCATTGCCAGAGCAGGTGCCACCGCGGTAGGTCCTGCCACGCGTTTGCCCGAAGGGCCCCACATGCCTCATGCCGATGAGAGCACGAAGCTCCTCATCGCGGTGGTGGCCGGTACCGGCGCTCTCATCGCTCTCACCAATCTCATCGGAAAATTCAAGGGAGACGCAGCGCCCGAAAGGGCCTACGCGCGATAACCATGAAGCTCGTCACCTTCGGCTGCGACAGAACGGAAGCGAACCTCATCGGTGCTGCAGCCGCAGCCACTCCCGCAGCCACTCCCGCAGCCACTCCCGCTCCGACCGACTCCTCTGCCTGGGGCAACCTGCCGGGCTGGGCTCCTCTTGCTCTCTTCGGAGGAGGCATGACTGTCATCCTGCTCGTCGCCAACATGCTCGACAGATCTGACGAACCCCGCTACCTGCGGCGTGAAATGAAGCGATGAAGCTCATCCGGTGCGGAACAGACAGGTGGGAGGTAGGCAACCTTCCCTATGGATCGCGGGGACTCATCAGCGCCACCCGTAAGATCTCGATGGCCGAGGCGAATGCCGAGGTAGACAAGATCTTGAGAGAGAAGGTGCCGTTCCTCGGCACCATCAAGTATCCCACCCGGCTCGATGCCGAACGTGAATTCATCGAGCGAATGCAGAAGGCCGGCCTCGAAATCGAGGGACCGGAACCGAAGGGCTATCAGGCTGACTGGAAACCACCCTTCCTCGGAGCCACCGGGCCTCAGATCTTGAATCCTGCACAACGGATACACCTGAGTGGCGCCGAATCTGACTCTGCCTCACCACGGCAGCGAATCAATACCGCAGCCGTGACCGGAATCTTGACCGCCCTCGTTCTCGGTGCCGGAGCGGCGGTCCTTGGAACCGGGGAAGCCCTCGTCAGTCCCTACAAGAAAAGGAATCGCTGATCAATCATGCCACTCTTCGAACTTGGCCGAGATCCAATGGATGCCATCGGAGATGGCGGTCTGCACCCCGAATCACAGGCGAGGGCCCAGGCGGCCCGGACCGATGCGGTCATCGCGGCCGTCCAGCTCATGAACCGGGTCAAATCGGACTCCTCGGTCATGGGCGATGACAGGCCCGCCGACCTCTGCCAGGACATCGCCGCCACGGAGCGCCTCGTCAAGGCGACCATGTCGGATGCCCTGCAAAACCGGAGGCGCATAGATCATGCTCGACTCCTGCGACTCGCCCTCTTCGCCAACGAATGGCTCCAGTTCAAGCGCTATCTCTGCGGCGTCGCCTTCCAGGAGCACCTCGCCCGCCAGCAGGCAGAGGAATTCCGGCACCGGACCATCGGCTTCGCTCGCGAGATCTCCCGCGACGTGAAGGGGACGACCCTCACGTATGGCTCACCCGGCATCGGCCGTTTCCCCTGGAAACGACTCTTCATCGGAACGGGCGCCTTCATCGCCCTCGTCCTGGGATGGAATCTCTATCGCACCCGCCGACCTTCTCACCACCATGAGAATGAGCACGAGCACGACCACGAGTACGAACACGAGGAAGAGGCTCACGCCGCCGGGCCACATCAATCACCGGCCTGACGTCAAGAGTCTTCTTCCTGCCATCCATCAAAGGTAAAATCCCCCCGAGGAGACCCTCTCATGAGCTGCAACGCTGGCCTCAATCAGTACCTGACCGTACCCGTTCCCGCCGCCAACGGCGATGGACCCCTCTTCGATGTCTCCGGCCTCGTCGCAGAGAAGACCCTCTACATCGCCGGAGACTACCTCGGACAATACGTCATCCTGGGCACACATGATGACGTACACCTCGTTCCGATTGCCCAGTTCTCCAACGGCTCCGGGCCACAGACGATCCGGAGGGACATCATCGCCACCCTCAAGAGCATCGTCGTCCGTCGCAATGCCAGCGGCGCCCCTGTCACCATCAACCTCGCAGCACAGGCAACCTGCAGCTGCTGAACCAGAAACGAGTCCCCAGAAAGCAACCAAGGGAGAAGAAAATGGAACGTGCCTACAGCAACCTGGAGCGACTGGCCATCGCCAAGAGCCGCCTTGCCTACATCAAGAGTGAATGCCATCAGGCCGTCAACCCGGTCTCCATTCGCGACCGGGTACGAGACCTCATCTCCCTGCTGGAATTCGTCCTCTGCGGGGAGATCTCGGACGCTCAGCCCAACGTGGTCCCCGGCACGCCGGCAGGACAACTCGAAGATCCGACCAAGACCCGGGTGGAATTCTTCGGTGGCCCCGGCAACCGCGGTGTTCAGCAGGAGCTGGACCCGTTCGGCATGCCCATGCCGCCCACCTACCACGGCCCCCCCTCCCCCCACCATGCGCAGCAGATCTCCCCTCCGACTTCCCGCTCTCTACCTTCCATGCCTCGACCGCCCGTGAACAGCAGCGACGTCCACTTCATCCCCGCCGCGGGCGGAGGCCCGGTATCAGGAGGAGGCAGCAGCGCTGGCCAGACCGTCGAATACTATGACGGGCCGGGAATGCCTGCCGTTCCGGGCGGTCGAACACCGACCTCGGTCGAGGACTCAGATCTGACCCGGGGAGGCCAGCGGGTGGAGCTGTTCGGCGGCCCACCCCAGCCGGCGCCGACGGTCTCGAACATGCCCCCTCAGATCATCCCGAATCAGCCGACCATGACCACCGAGGCCGGCCACCCCGTGGCACCTACCCCCCCTTCACCCATCAGGATGCCCATTCCGGCACGGACGGTTCCTGGTGCGGTTCCTGGCACGATTCCTGGCGCTCTTCCACCTCAGCCAGGATCTCTCATACCGGGTCCTCCACCAGGACCCATCGTACCCAACCCACATGACTACACCCCTCCCTTCCGGAACGGGAACGGCCACGGTCAGAACGGCCAGACCATCTTCCCCGGTTATCCCCCTCCTGGCCAGCCACTGCCCGGCGTTCCACGCACCATGGAGGAAGCCAGGACCGCCATCCCCATACCGCTCGCAGAATAGGCGCTCGCCTTGATCTCCCACCATCCTCGTGAACCCTTCATGCTCAGCGCAGAGATCAAAAAGGTCATGGCCGAGAAGCCACCCTCGACCGAGCTGCACCTTGAGCCATGGAAAGCCAACGAGGAGGGATTCCTCAGGCACTTTCGTATCTCGTATGCCGACTTCTGCGAGCTGGTGAAGGCCCTTTCTCCCCAGCAGCAGGAGAAATACGAGAAGATACGAGCTGTACATGAGGAGGCCGCCATCCTCTGGGCCATCCATGAAGGCAAGAGTCATGGGATCCTCGAAGAGGAATGAAAGGAAAGATCTGAAGACCATGAAACGGTTCACAAGGAAGCGCTCCGAAGCCGACAAGGTGAAGGCGAAGCTCGACCATCACTTCGCCCGTCTCCAGGTCTCGGGGACAACCACTCATCATCGAAAACCCAGACACAGCCACGATGCCGAGATCTTGGAAGGCATCCCCCGCGGGGTCTACGCCGACTGGTGGGCTCAGGAGCAAGAAGAAAAAGGAAAAAGCTTCTCGGGCCAGGACATCACCCGCGCTGCCCCCAGGACTCCCGGATGGGCCAAGAAATGGGGACACGAGGTGGCAGATGCCATCGTGACTGCCAACCATTCCTCACTCGAAGATCTGTATGCCAAGGTGAAAGCCCACGGCTACCCGTACGACCGCGAGCATTTCGGCTACCACCTCGGTATGGAGACGGCCGGTCATGGTGTCTCCTGGTCCGATGACACGAAGGGTCTCGCCCACGACGCCATCAAGCTACCGGACCGAGAGTTTTACCGATGAAACTTCAGATCTTGGAAACCAAGTTCCGTCCCTCACTCGACGCTTTCCAGAAGGCGCTCCACGAACTCGGCTTCCATCTGGCCATGCCTCCGGAATGGGCACGCTTCTGGACCAAGGGAGTGAAGAAGGGATCTGTGGAGCTGCGCATCGCCGACAGCATCATCTTCAACAACCCCAGGACGAAATTCTACGATGCCACCTTCCTCTTCGAAAAAAGAGGCAAGATCGTCGACGTGGGAATCGTGCTCAAGCAACCCATCGGAAGAGGCATACACGCCCCGTCGGTCAAGAAGCCGCCTCGAATCTACCCGATGGCGCGCTAGGAACCGAGCACACCTCTATCCTCATCACAGAAAGGAAACTCTCAACCATGATCGTTCCCGTCATGGCATTCGCGGCACTCGCCACCACCCTCCTCTATGCCCTCACGGGCGGCAAGAAGGCATTCGTCAGCCAATCCCAGGCAACACCACCAAAAACAACCATGGCTGGCAGCCTCGAAGCCCTTCCACCAGACGCCACGGGCAGCAATGCGCTCGTTTCGAGCCAGCTTCCGCTCTCCCCCGAGGCGACCAGGCTTCTTTCTCTGCTCGTCCTCTTTGCCCGGGACAAGCGCTACCCGGCAGGACAGAAGCAGTACCTCACGCCCACGACAGCCATCGAGGCCATGCGTCTCGCCAGAAAACTTGGCCTGCCGGCCACCTCGATGGCCATCCGCAAGGATGCTCCCCTGCCAGCCTTCGAGTCCCTCCCCGGACGACTCGTCTCGGTGAGAGAGTCCGTCGTCCAGATGCTGAGGACAGGACGGGCATAACCATGGCGGCCAAGAGAAGGAAGAAACGTCCCGGACGCCCCAAGGGCAAGTGGGAATACCTCGTTCAATCAATCGTACCCCACGGAAAACGCCACATCATCCGTGACGAAGCTGTCACGAGCACCCTGGCCAAGGCCAGGAAAGCCGCTCGTCACGTCAAGCTGCGTCACCAACCAACGGTCTCCATCAGAAAATATCGCGTCGACTGACATTCTCGTTCCCGGAAGTCTCGTCCGCCCCCAGCGACAACTTCCATCGTCAAGACGAATCGCACTACAATGGAACGCAACCTGGGGGCACCATGGCAAAGCTCAGCGCACGCGGCCGGCATAAGATCTTCGAAGTAGAACGTCAGGAAGAGGTCAAGGAGGGTTCCGCATCCTCCCTTGCCGGCATCACCTGGCGCAAGCATGCCATCGCGCTCATGAGCGATGGCTCCGTCCTGGAGCGGACAGGATGGAATGCCCGAGATCAATACTCTCCGAAGGGCGTCCGATACGAGAGCGGTACCTGGAAGGTTCGAGGCAAGATCAAGGCCGGCGCCACCGCCGAGAGCCTCCTCGAAGGGTACATCAAGAAGGGATATCGACCGGCCGACCTTTCAGGGCTCGATCAGTTCAACCGGGACTATGCCACCGCTCTCGCGGCATCCGTTCGCATGGGCGGACCCGTTCCCGAGAAACCGGCCACGCCTGCCCCCGGCCGCGTCCTGCGCACCGAGAAAGCGGCCGAACGCTCCAGGAAGGCAGCAACGAAGGCCAAGGAGAAGCGGGCGCACGTGCAGGCCACGCAGCATGGAGCAGGCTTCTACGTCCGGAACCGTACCACGAGCGCTTTCAAAGACTGGGCAGCAGAATTGGGCCCCTACAAATCGCTCAATGAGGCTCTGCCGCACGCCTGGGAGCGCTACCAGCACTTCCTGCAGATGAAGTTCACGTACCTCCTGCCCGTGGAGATCGTAGAGGCCCCATCGAGACAGGATGCCGAGTGGGGCCATCACAAGGACATCCACGTCTGGTGGACCAATGGCAAGAACCGCGGCGCACCCGTAGATCCTCGCCAGATGAAACTCTTCGGCAACGGGGGCTGACCCGATGAAGATCAAGCTCAAGAGTATCGTCTTCAACTACGCCGAAGGCGCTCTCCACGAGAAGGCGCCTTTCCTCAAGAAGGTGTACACCTCCTGGTCCCAGGCCAACAAGGCCGCCCGCGAGATGGCCTACTACGCGTCTCACGATGCCCACGGGAAGAGCTTTGGCGTCGACAAGACGGACTTCACGGCCACCTGGGCGGATGGTGAAACGTACCAGGGAACGCTCGGAGTGAGGTACTCGATGAGAAACGACCCTCGTCCTCTCACCGGTCATATCCTCGATTTTCTCCACTATCTGAGCGGTCAAAAGAAACCCGACCACATGTCCCTAGATCGGTACCTTTCGTCTTTAGAACTGGGCCAGGTCCAGGAGGCCCAGCGCTTCCTCGACCGCTACGACCTCGGAGTGGACTCTGCCGTCCTCAATCCCTCGCCTCCCAAGGGAAAGACCTCCTACCAGGAAATCATGGAGAAAGAGGAGGCCCAGAAGACGGCCAAGCAGAAGAAGCTCTCTGCCTACCCTCCCCCCATCACCGACCGCAACGAGGCCATCGCACACATCAAGGCGGCGCTCAAGAAACGCTCGGGCAAAGACTGGTCCGTCACGGGCGGACGGGGAACCGGCTGGGGCTGGATTCACATCAGCGCACCGCCGAAGCGCCTGTCCGGGAGCTTCATGACCATCGCTGACCACAAGGAGCTGCACAAGCTCCTCGGGCTCGAAACACATCTCTCCGAGGGCGCCACTCACGGCGGTCAGTGGATCTCCGTCCCGGCCAGCAGCGGCCATCGCACGGAGTTTGTCGACAGAGCGGAAGGACGCGAGCCACGCACCTATGGCGAACAATACTGGGACTGAAAAACGAAAGTAAGGGGAACCTACCAATGAGCAAGATAGACGAACTCTTCCGCAAGGCCATGGCGGCAGCCGATGCCATGTCACCGGCCGAGCGTCGCAAGGCCCTCGAAGAGATCGCATGGGAGGAGGGGGTGACGAGGGGCCCCGAGTTTCGCTACGTCCACGAGGGACAGCGCCACATGTGGCATCGCGGGAAACAGGCTCATGCACCCCTTCATGAGATTCCCGAGGAAGAACTGCACTGGGTGGCGAGCAGCCTCAGGGGTAGGGCCCCCTTCTTCAAGAAGATTTCCGCGAGAGATCTCATCAAGCGCAAGGTCACCATCTACAAGTCGCGTGAGATGGGATTCGGCGTGAACAAGATCGAAGCCTCCTCGTATTACGCCCAGGTGGCGCCCTACGCTCAGCACGACAAGGCCCTCCAGGTGATGTTCATTCCCAAGGGGGGCCGGAACGCACGCGGATACTGGGACTCACCTCCCTACACCAGCACGCTCATTCTCGATGGGTGGGGGCATCCAGATCCCTACGATCCCCTGAAGCGCACCCCCGGCGTGGTCCACGAGGGAGGGGTCACCAGCTATCACATCGGTGGCGGCCGAACCTCGTTCGACCCGAAGTGGGAAAGCGACTTCAACAAGATGATCGACGAACACATCAAGAGGACCCATGCCCGGGTCCTCGTGGACGTCCGGGCCTGAAAGGAAAAGAGACCATGGCACGCGAACTCATCACCCCCAAGCACCGCCACCACAACCGAGATCTGGGCCGGGAAAAGAAGCACCTCGGCGGCTACATGTCCGGAGGTGATTTCGAACCCGGCGTCATGGGCAACGCCTTCGTCGGCAATGCCTTCGTCGGCCGTCACCATGGAGGAGGCGGCGGACACAGCCGCGGAGACCGTCATCATGGGAGATCTCCCGGCGGCGCTGGTCCAGGCGTAGCCGGCCTCCCGCCTGGCTACCAGCTGCACGTCTTCCAGCAAGGTTCGTCCTACGTGGCCATCCTCCACAAGGGCAACCAGCTCGTCGGCGTGACGTCCCCTCAACCCGACAAGACCAGCGCCGCCAACGCCGCCAAGGCCCTCGTACCAGCCACCGACCAGGCCGCAGCAGCGGCCAACACGGGGCCGGGGCACTTCTAGGAAAAACGGAGACCCGCCTTCAAGTAAAGGAATCCTCCCATGGCCAACATCAACATCAAAAAAGCCCTCGAACGTATCTCCAAGGACCTCGAAAAGACAGCTCATCACGCACACCTCTACTCCGGAGTCAGCGCCAAGGACGCCGAGTACATCGACAACATGGCCACGGCCATAGCGGTCCAGGCCACACACCTCTCCGCCATGGCTCGTGAATCCCAGGGCGACCGCTCTGCCAAGAGCCTCGTAACGAAGGTCCGGAAGGCGCTGGGGTTCACGTACCCATGAGTGAAACGAGGCCGCCCGATGAGATCTCGGTCATCAAGGACGGCGGAGTCACCATCGAATCGAAACCGCCCTGGCCCATCAAGGAGCGGTTCAACCTCGAAAAGCGTATCTATAACGGAAAGCTCCGGATTGGAGACAGCCTGTGGAGGAAAGCCGCCGGAAAACTCCACGGCACAGCCAAGCTCTGGGCTTATGACACCAAGTCGTTCTGGCAGACCAACAACGACGTCACGGTAGCCATCTACAGACTCAAGGGCTACTCCTACCCCATCCTGGCCTGGTTCGACAACAAGACTGGTCACCGTATCGCCTGAAGGAGAATGAGATGTCAACCGCCGTCAAATGGAGCAAACGATTCCTCGACGCCGACCTGGCTGGCGCCGTCGGAGATCGAAGATTCCGCTATGTGCCCTTCCATGAGCTGACCTATTCCGACCAGGAAAAGGTCAGACATGCCTACGTTCACTCCAGCGGCGGCATGTACAACTTCCACGCCGAACACTACTACTACCCGATCAACAAGAAAGGCCACTTACCTGCAGCACGGGCTCGGCGCTTCCTTGCCATCCCGAACAAGCTCATCACCGACCGGAAGTTCATGCAATCAATCGGATACTCTTCGCCCAATCCAGGGTGGACAGGTGCAGGCGGCCCAGCTTCTCCTCCCACCAAGAAGCCAACCTCCGCCGCTGTCGAGTTCTTCTACAAGCATGCTGGCTGGAGTCACGGCCCCGATGAAACCCCGGAACAGGGCCATCGCCGTTCGGCCGAGAGACTCGCCAAGGCAGAAGCTTATGCAGAGGCCCACGGCTGGACCGTGCACTGGCAAGAAGACCCGGAGGAATATCAGCTTGGTGATGCCGAGACCGAGCCTCCCAGGGAGGTTCTCACAGCCGTTCTCAAGGACCGCAGTGGAAAGGTCCTCGAATCTCTCGGCGGCATCGGAGATCCGGATAAGAATTACGCCCGTGTCGTCGAGGCCGAGCTGGCCCTGGAAGCGATGCCAAGGTCCAAGCGATGACCCCTCCTGCCACAAGGATTTCAAGGGCGGCAAGGGAGCCGAACGAAGCGTCTTCCACAACGGCACTCAGATCTACGCCGTCGACGCCTGGCTGGCCAAACGGGCCGGCATCAGCCGCGAGCAGCTCGGCTGGGACGTCAGCCTTGGTGAAGGATGGGCAAACGTCTGGAAACGCATCCCGGGCAAACCATACAAGCGCGAAGTGGCGATCTTGGCAGCGTCGATGCCCGCACAGCACATCGACTTCTACAATCCCGAGGGCACCAAGCAAATCGGGTATCCCGATTACCAGAAGCTCAATATCCCGGCGAGCGTGATCGCCTATGTGCGCAAGCAGTTCGAGAAAAACCACATCTTCCAAGATCTCTACCAATCGAGCCGCACCGTTGGCCGTCGCGTCTCCGCCTGGGAAGACGGTCCCGGGCACAAGCACTTCCATGGCTCTTCAAGAGCCTGAATCAAGGTCCAAGCAATGACCCCTCCCGAAACCAAGCGCATCGACACCCTCTTCCACCGCGCCCTCGCCGCCGTCCGGGCCGAGCAACACAAACTCGGCACACTCCCGAACCGCGGCCGGGTGGCAACCATCTACGCTCAGGCCCGGGCACCCGAAGGCGGCTGGAAATCGCACATCCTGGCCTCGCGCAAGGTCTACCTCGACGGCATCGAGAAGCGGGTCCAGGCGAAGAAGGTCAAGTACCTGCGAGCGCGTGACCAGATCTACACGATGCTGTCTCAGAAGGACCTCGATGAGATCGCAGAGCTGGTCCACTCGGAGATGAAGCGAACCTCGAAGGGGCATGTGGGCTGGAAGGTCATCCACCCCGAGGGCCTCTACGAATACTGGCTCTCCGACTCGGGCGCCAATGAAACGAAGCTCTACCGGGCGCCCCATCACCACGTCATCGATATCGACACCCACCAGCGCGTCTCTCCCTCGCTCGTCACAACGGGTCTCGCCCGGGCCATCACGGAGCTGCGCCGCCATGGGGTGGAGTTACCACCCGAGCTGGCCAAGAAGGAGCGCAAGGTGCTGGAGGATTTCGTCTGGAAGATCACACACAAGGATTTCAAGGGCGGCAAGGGGAAGGAACGAAGCGTCTTTCACAACGGTACTCAGATCTGGCCGCTCTCGAAGTTCAGCCTGGAAGAACTTCGCAAGAAGGCCGGGCTCACGCTCTGAAGGAGAAGGAACCACCGATGGCTATCTGGAAACCTGGAGATCTGGAACCCAAGTTCGAATCGAGCACGGAGACCTTCCGTTCTTCCGCTCGACCACTCACAGATCCCACGCTCTCCATCGGAAAGCAGGAACGGCATCACTCCATCGGCCTCATCAAGAAAGGCGATGCTCCGGGAGCCGGCCACTACTTCACCGTGACGGTCGACGCCGAGAAGCTCGTCACCCCCTCGGGCAAGGTGCTGCCCTATCCGACCACGATCGGAACCATCGGAGCCGGCGGCGAAATCAGGCTCTGGTACCCGGCTGCCTCGCATCCGCGGGACTACAAGAAGGCGGCCATGGCGCTCTTGCTCGTCGCTTTCCAGAAACTGAAAGAGCACGGTCAGATCGACCCTGGCCCACATTCCCTGCGCCAATACAAGAAGCACCTCTGGGACTACGGAATGTACATCTGAAGAAAGGACCCCCGACTCATGCCCGCCAAGACCCACAAGGACGTCGAGTACGCCGTCGATGACCTCTCCGGCAAGCAACACACCTTTCGAAAATTCGATGAGGCAGCGGGCTTCGCTCTCAACGTGGCCATCAGTCGTGGCAGGGCCAACCTCAACGTCCTCGTCTACAGCAAGGCGGGAGCACGGGCGGTGATGGGTGATGAGGGAGTGGCCATGTACGAGGAAGATCCGGAGGCTTCCGTCTTCGAACGCTTCGAGATCAGAGTCAACAACGCCGGCCGCGTCCCCTGATTGTCAATCACACTCAATCTCTCGACACAGAGCGCTTTTACCTTCCCGCTCCGGGACTGGTGTAAAATTTCACCGCCATAGAGGTGAATGGTCCTGCAAGACCATCACCTCGCATAACGAGCCCCCAAGGCACCACCGACGTCCTGCCCCCGGCAGGAGGAAGGCCGTTCCTTGGGCACGAATCAATTCCTCTCATTCCCGGTCGTCACTCCCGCCGTCGGTGGGCCGCAAAACCCCATAGATCTCGTCACCCTCGTTCCTCCCACGGGACTCGACCAGGCCCTCACCTTCCTCTGCTCGGGCTCGTTCACCGGGAACATCGCCATCGAGCAGTCGGTCGATGGCGCCGGCTGGGCCGTCCTCACCCAGTTCACGTCCGGTGTCCATCAGGAGACGGATGAGACACCCATCCAGTTCGCTCCCATCTATGTCACCGGCTCTCTAGGTCGCTACCTCCGACTCAACGTCTCCGCCAACATCTTCGATGATGTCTTCATCACCGTCGCCGGTGAGCAAAACTGCGCCTGTGGCTCCGGCGGCGGCGGCACCGGCGCAACCGGTCCCCAGGGCGCCACCGGTCCCCAGGGTGCCACCGGTCCTGCCGGAGGCCCCCAGGGCGCCACGGGCCCCCAGGGCCCTACCGGTCCCTCTGGAGGCCCCCAGGGCGCCACGGGACCTGCCGGCCCCCAGGGCAGCACGGGCTCCGCCGGTCCACAAGGTGCCACCGGCGCTGGAACCCAGGGCGCCACGGGACCCCAGGGAGCAACCGGATCACACGGCAACACGGGCGCTCAGGGCGCCACAGGACCTCAGGGCGCCACGGGACCTCAGGGCGCAACCGGAGCCGGAACACAGGGTGCCACGGGCCCCCAGGGGGCAACCGGAGCCGGAACACAGGGTGCCACGGGCCCCCAGGGGGCAACCGGAACCGGTGTCCAGGGAGCAACGGGACCTCTTGGTCCTCAGGGAGCCACAGGACCCCAGGGAGCCACCGGGGCCGGTGTTCAGGGAGCCACGGGCTCCCTCGGTCCTCAAGGAGCGACGGGCCCCCAGGGATCCACGGGCGCCGGTACGCAGGGAGCCACAGGGCCTGCCGGCCCACAGGGCGCCACGGGTCCCCAGGGCGCGACAGGTTCCCAGGGGGCAACCGGAGCCGGTGTCCAGGGAGCGACAGGCTCCACCGGCCCCCAGGGCGCGACGGGTCCCCAAGGAGCCACGGGCGCCGGAACGCAGGGAGCCACGGGCTCTGCCGGCCCTCAGGGCGCAACGGGCCCCCAGGGCGCCACGGGCGCTGGCACACAGGGAGCGACAGGCTCCGCCGGCCCCCAGGGCGCGACGGGTCCCCAGGGTGCCACGGGTCCCCAGGGAAACACGGGAGCCGGTGTTCAGGGTGCCACGGGCGTCCAGGGTGCAACAGGACCCACGGGCCCCCAGGGAGCCACGGGCCCCGGAGCGACAGGACCCACGGGCCCCCAGGGCTCAACAGGCCCCTCGGGCGGTCCCCAGGGCGCCACGGGTGCTCAAGGCTCGACAGGACCCACGGGCCCCCAGGGAGCCACGGGAACTCCAGGAGACACGGGACCACAGGGATCTACGGGCCCCTCGGGCGGTCCCCAGGGCGCCACCGGTCCTCAGGGCGCCACCGGTCCCTCGGGAGGGCCACAGGGATCTACGGGTGCCACGGGTCCCACGGGACCCCAGGGTCCCCAGGGCGCCACCGGGCCACAGGGATCTACGGGTACGGCGGGAGGCATCAACGGTACTCCCACGGCAGGAGCAACCAACGAGATTGCTTACTGGAGTGGAAGCTCCACCACGACCATCACCGGAAGCACCTCGTTCAGTGTGCAAGATGGTGCAGCAACTGCCTTGCCTCGGATCCAGGTCGGATCAACCAATTCTGCCGCCAACCCGATGTTCCGGGCCGGGAATGATCCCAACAACCCGGGAGCCAGCATTTACTTCGTCCATCACAATACGGCGCCTTTTCTATCGGCCGTCAACGAAATTCTTTTCGAGGGAGGAACTCTCTTCATCGGCGCCGGAAGCGGCGGCGCAAGCACGGGAAACATCGGCGTAGTCCTGGATGGTAACGGCCGCCTTCTTGTCGGAAGGGCCGGCAATGTGTCCCCTCCAACAACAGCACAGCTCACGGTTTCCAACAGCAACGGACCAGGTATTTATCTCCAAGACGCAATAGCATCATTCAATCCCAAGATCTTATTTGACAACGGATCTTCAGCCTCCGTCAGCGGCGCAGGACAGGGAGCGATCCGCTACAACGACTCAAGTCACACCTTCCAGGTTTCACTCAATGGCGCCGCCTATGTAGACGTTGCCACCGGCACGGGTGCCACCGGTCCACAGGGTGCCACAGGGCCTCAAGGGCCCGCGGGTGTCGCCAGCGTCGGCGGCACCGGCGCGGCCCTGGAGCTGGCCGTCTGGAACGGAACCAACACCATCAAGGGTGCCACGAGCATCACGGTGTTCGACGCCATTCCGTTCTTCCTCATGGAAGGGACGGTTCCCAGCCTGATCATGTCCTCGACCCCGGGCATCGTCGGCAATACGGGGACACTCACTCTCGGCTGGTCATCCCTCACCAACGGCATCCTGCCCAGCTCTACCACCGGAGCCACGGGCTCCTATGGCGCTGTCGTTACGGACCACGGCAACGGTCTTTACGTCGGTACCACGGGCTCCGACTTCCAGAACCTCTATTTCGTCACGGCCGGAGAGCTGACGGCACGTCTCGAACCAACCAACAACACGCTTTACTTCTACCCCATATCCTATTCGGGAGGATCCAAGGGCATCGTCTTCGACACCAATCCGGCCACGACACCATCGACGGCCAATTACCCGAATACGATCAACTTCATCTCGCGGGGTATGAATTCCGAGCCGGATACAGTCTATGCCGAATGGATAATCGGTGCTCAGATCCAGAACGTCGATGCTGGAACGAGTGAAGTCACCTTCCGCCTCGCCACCATCGAAGGAGGCATTGCGGATACCAAGGCCATCCTGGATGAATCCTCCATCTTCCACGTGGGAGGTCTCGCCCTCAATACCATCAACAACGTGAGCACGGATACCAGCATATCCTTCGCTCCGACCACATACATCGCCGACACCACGTCAGGCGACGTCACCCTCACTCTTCCCAACATCCTCGGACTCGCAGAACTCTCGACCGGGAAGATCTTCGTCTTCATCAAGAAGGTCGAAGCTCACGTCCTCAATATCACCACGACCGGTGGAGACACGATCAACTTCACCGAGACGACGACCACGATCTACCAGAAGGCTGGTTACATCGTGCTCATGTGCGATGGCAACACCAACTGGATTGTCCTCGCAACGTCGACCCTCGACAGCACGTTCGCCGCCACCTCCCTGGTCGGAAACGGTAGTCTGGTGGTGGATACCGGCGGCACGACTTCCGTGCCGCTCGGCACGACCCTGGTCATCGCCAACGCGCCCGTCAGCACGCCTGTCACCATTGATCTCCCGAACGCAACCAACTACGTGAGCGGCTATCTGCTGACCGTGAAACGCATCGACAACAACCTGGGAAGCGGAAGCACCGTCACTCTCAGCGCCGGAGCCTCCACCATAGACGGATCTTCGACCTACGGCGGACTGGCCAGCCAATACAGCGCGGTGACCCTCATGTCCATCGGGGCCGCCTGGTACATCGTTGGATCTTACCTGACCTCGTAGACCGAGCTTCCACCTCTCCTATTTTGACAACGTAAAAGAATTACAGTAAAAAGAGTCGCCAATGGACACGACCACGACGACGACGACGACGACCAGGATTCGTTACATCAAGGTGCCCCCACCCATCACCCTCTTCCACCCGGTCACACACGCGCGACTCATCGACGACAAGACCCGGGAGGAGATCCCACCTCTCCCCTTCGTCGACCTCGTGGAGAAGATGCTCCTCAACCCAAGATGGGACACGGAATACGACTGGCTCAAGGCCAAGGAAGCCATCAAGACGGCCATCGCCACCACGGGCAATGGGCCCTATATGATCTTGGCTGAAGAGGACTGGCAGAAGCTCGTTGAAGCGGTCAAGAAGCCAGCACGCCTCGTGGACATCCAGGGGGAAAACGGCGAGTTCAGAACCGTCATGGGAACCGGGTATGGCTACCACCAGCTCGTCTTGCCGCAGATGATCCCGCACATGGACGCGATCATCGAAGCCACAAGCAAGCTCCCGGATGACATGGGCAAGAACAAACAGGTCATCGCCAGATAACCCCTCCACCACACCTCTTTCCCGCCTCTTTTCCCGGCATCGCAGGAGGTCACGAACAGCAGCGGGCAGCCTCGTCGATGAACACCCATCCGGCGAAGATCTCCATCTCCCTCTGCATGATCGTGAGGGACTGTGAAGCCACCATCACCCGGGCTCTCTCCTCGATCATTGATCACGTCAGCGAAGCGGTCATCGTCGATACCGGTTCCGTCGACCGAACGAGGGAGATCGTAAGGTCCGTCGTTCCCGCCTCCAAGCTTCGCCTCCACCTGTTCAACGAGACCACCCATCCGGCATCATTCATCATGGATGCTCCGGGCAGCTGGCCCGAACCCATACCGGAGCCTTTCACTGGCACCATGATGCTGGCTGACTTCGGAGCAGCTCGCCAGTACGGATGGGAGAAGGCCACGGGGGACTACATCCTCTGGATGGACAGTGACGACAGCTTCGTCAATCCATCCGCTCTACCGGACATCGCCGCTGACATGGCGGCCAGGGGAACCGACGTGGCCTGTCTACTCTACGAGTATGACGTGGACGACAGGGGCGAGATCATCCAGGAATTCATCCGTGAGCGAATCGCCCGGAGAGGATGTTCCTCGCGGTGGCTCTTCCCGGTTCACGAGGTGTTCTATCCGGGTGGTTTTGGTCCCATCTATCAGCAGGCCAAGATCAGGCACCATCGCCGCGTCGACAACCTTCCTCCCCTTTACCACCAACGGAACCTCAAGATCTTACTCCACTGGCTGAGGAAGGAAGCTGATGCCGGTCTCAGGAACCCACGGCTCCTCTTCTACCTGGCGCGAGAAGAGGCAGATCTGTGGCCAGAGAAAAGCATCGAGCACCTCAGAGCCTATCTCCGGGTTGCTTGCTGGGACGAAGAGCGGGCTCTCGCTCACATCATCATCGGAAAGCTCCACGAAAAAGCATCACGCTTCGAGGAAGCCTTCACCGAATACGCCGCGGCTCACGCAGAATTTCCAGCCAATCCCGATGGTCTCCTCGGATGCTCGCGCATCGTCTACCACAAGAGAGAGTGGGAAAAATGCGTCAACTTGATACGCCTGGCCTTCGATCGCTCGCGACAGGAGAACGTCATTCCACGACACTTCGTCGATGTCCTGCCACGCATCGTCGGAGCCGCCATCTTCTCTTCATCGTCTCTCGTCAACCTCGGCCGTCACGAAGAGGCCATCAAGGAAGCAGAAAAGGGCCTCGCTCTCGATGAAAGAAACATCCATCTCTTGCACAATCTCAAGGCGGCAAAGCACAACATCGCCATCCTCGGCAAGATCAGAGAAAAAGAAAATCAGCCAAGGTCTCAGCCGAGATCTACCGTGTCTCCGCTCCGGGCTCTCTCACCTCCCGTGTCTCCTTCTTCAGCGCCCCCGGCTCTCTCCTCTCTTGCTCCGTCTTCAGCGCCCCCGGCTCTCTCCTCTCTTACTCCGAGATCTACGGACACTCCCGAGCTGGCGGCGGCGCGCCAGCAATACCGAGAAATGGTCGATAGATTGAACAAAGGAGGTAAGATGGAAAACGGGGTCCAATAGCTCAAAGGAGTCAAATACGATGCCCGGCCCCGATGACAAACCACCACGTTCGCCTACCAGACCACGCATTGGATTGCCTGACACGACACCACCTCCCACGAGCAAAGCTTCCCTCTACGGTCAAGTCGAGAGAACACCAGCGCCGGTTCACAGCCCGTACGGGCCCTACGGCCTGCAGGACAGGACCCCGCCTCCTCAGCAGTATCCGTCGCAAACGGGTATCCCGGTTCAGCCCTATCCCGAACACGTCTCGACGACCATCAACGCTCCGGTAGCGGTCTCGGCCCCCTCTCCTGCTCACCAGGGTGATGACCTCTCCCTTTTCGCCCGCTGGTGGAAGCAGGCGGTGATCATCGCCGCGGGAGCCATGACGGTGGGAGCCGTCATATGGGCGGTGGGCACTCTTCTTTTCGTTCCGGCCAAGACGTATGACGCTGACAGGTTCAACATGACTCTCATGCAGAACAAGATCGATGAATTGCAGCGGACGTTGCAGACCTATCGAGATCTCACGCAGCAGATGCGGGATGACCTCAATGACATCAAGACGAAGTTCTCGATAATGGAGGCCGTCCAGCAACAGCAGGACCGAGATCGCAGGAACGGCAATCGAAACCACTGAATCTTGCGCTCACCCTGCTAACGCCTAGTATCGTGGGCGATGAAGAAACCATCGCTCTCTCTCTGCATGATCGTCCGGGACGTTGAACGATTCATCGGTAACTGTCTTGGTAGTGTGGCCCATCACGTCGATGAGATCTGCGTAGTGGACACCGGATCTGAGGACGGAACGATCAGCGCCATCCGCGATTACCTCACTCCGCCCTGGAACTCCTCCGATTGGCCACCTAATCCAAAGGTCTGCATCGAGCACTTCACCCCCGAGACCAATCCGGAAGCTTTTCTTCTCGACGTCCCTGAAACCTTCGCCCACCTCGAATACCCTCCCGAGCTACCGGTCAGGAACTTCCCGCACGCTTTCGAACCAGCAGGGCCCGAGGTTTACACCGGCAAGTTCATCCTGGCCGACTACTCGGCAGCCCGGCAGAAGTCGTTCGACATGGCCACGAGCGACTTCATCATGTGGATCGATTCGGATGACGTGGTGGAGAACGCCGATGAAATTCCCGGGCTACTCGCTCACATGGTGGACGAGAACCTCGACAGCATGGTTCTCGACTACGACTACGAGCAGGATGAAGACGAAAAGAGTGTCTGCCGTCTCGTCCGGACTCGCATCATCAAGCGGGGCTCGGAGGCTCGCTGGGTACACCCGGTGCACGAGAGCCTCGGCCCTCTTGGCAAGGGCGAAGTAAGACGCAACCCCTCCGACGTTCGCATCGTTCATCGGGCTCACGAGCTTGCCCGCCAGCGCCTGGTCTCGGACGCGAGTCGGCCACCGATGCGGAACTACAAGATCTTGGTCAAGCACCTGGACGACATCAAGAAACGCGGCGAAACACCCTACCCCCGCATCTGGTTCTACCTCGGCAACGAATGCCGAGCCTGGAACCCCGAGCGAGCCATCGAATTCTACGATCGCTATACGGCAACCAGTGAATGGGATGAAGAGCGCGCCCTGGCCCACATCTACACGGGCCAGCTGCTCGAAGGTCAAGGCAAGCTCGAAGAAGCCGAGGGGCAGTACGCCACCGCCTCGGTGGTCTTTCCCGAGAAGCCCGAGGGCCACTTTGGCCTCGCACGCATCGCCTACTACCATGACCAGATCAATGAAAGCATCCGCCACTACGAAGCCGGGCGGGTGGCCATCAAGAAGAACCTCGACGTCCTCCACTACAACCCTTACGATCGCAACTACTACCCGGCCGTGGTGGCCTCACGTGCCTATCTCGCCCGGGGTAGCCTCACTGATCTCAAGAGGGTCCAGAAGGTCACGGCCGAGGCTCTCCAGGTAGCGCCTCAGGATGCTTACCTCAGGTCGGCAAAGACAATCGCCACCGGTCGCCTCGTCAGCCGCAGGCGGAACCTCAAGATCATCTTTTACCTGGGAAAATCGCTGGAGGTATGGGCCCCACCGGACATCAACAGCACCGGCATGGGAGGATCTGAAACAGCAGCGGTTCACATGGCCCGGAACCTCGCCGACCGGGGACACAATGTCTACGTCTACTCCGACTGTGGAGATAAAAGGGGGCCGTATGACGGCGTCTACTACCTGCCTTTCACGGAGCTGGGACGACACATCGAGACCCTGGACAAAACAATCGGCACCACCTGCGACGTCTTCATCAGCTCGCGCCGTCCGGTCACCCTGCTCGAACAACCCTCTCTCAAGGCCCGGCTGAAGGTCCTCTGGATGCACGACAACAACGCCGGAGCCGCCTTGCCGAACACCTCCCAGGCACTCCTCGCTTACGATCTCATCCTCACCGTTTCTGAATGGCACCGGGAGCATCTTCGGTTCGTTTACCCGTTCCTAGATCCAGTAAAGGTCGTGTCTACCCGCAATGGTGTCGACCCCGCCCGGTTCGCTGCTGACCCGATCAAGAAAGGCAACAAGCTGATCTTCAGCTCCTCGCCGGAGCGCGGCCTGGCGGTGGCCGTGACCTATCTCCAGGATGTGCGAAAACAGGTCCCCGATGCCACCTTGCACGTCTTCTACGGCTTCAACAACAGCGACAAGATCATACAGATCTTGAGAGAGAATGGCCGGACCGCGGTGGCCGAGAAGAGCCAGCGAGAAGTGAGGGACATCAAGCAGGCTCTCAAGGAAGCCGAATCAGATGGAGTGGTCTTTCATGGTCGGGTAGGACAGACCGAGCTGGCCAGAGAGATGCTGGAAGCCAAGGTGCTATTTTACCCCACTGATTTCCACGAGAGTTCCTGCATCTCCGCCATGGAAGCCCAGGCCGCGGGGTGCACGGTGGTCTCCACCGCCCTCGCCGCTCTCAACGAGACCGTCCACCACGGGTTTCTTTTCCAGCCACCCGCCACGAGCGAAGCGTACCGCCATGGCTTCGTGAACCGCGTAGTATGGTGCCTCACACACGAAAAGGAACGGGCTCGCCTGGCTCTCGAAGGACGCCAGGAAGCCCTCAAGCGTCACGACTGGAAAGGAATAGCCGAGGAGTGGGAAGATCTCCTCCTCGACCGGCTCAGCAGCCGTTGAACGAAAGAACCATCGGAGCGACTCGACCGGCTCAGCAGCCGTTGAACGAAAGAACCATCAGAGCGAAAATCAAGTCTGACCAACCATGGACCCCATGGCCACCGACAAGAACCAAGATCGAAGCGATCTACCCCCCGTCCCGGACGGGCATGGGTTCGTGGTGGGAGACCGCATCGAGATGCCTCTGTGGGGAGGAACCAAGATCTGTGGCACGGTCGAGTACATAGACGTGACCTTCGCCCGGAAACGCTACAAGGGCCTCGCGGTACTGGGTGATGACGATCGCTACTACGAGTTTCACCCCGAGATTGCCCGGAAGCTCTGAACACAGGAGGAGAACCACATGCCCCGTCGACCACCTCTCTTCGAGATAGCGCCCATCCCTCACCCGCCCCCTCTCATCAGCTACGCCACCGGCCCCACGGGTGGCATTGGTCGAAAAGATTTCGCTCGCGATGAACGCACCCTCGGGGGGTATCGGCCAGGCATGGCTGCTCTACCTGTTGCCGCCTATCGCCACGTGGAAATCGTCATGATCACAGCCGGACCGATGACCGGACCACCCACCAGAAAAGCCTCCCCAGGCTTGAGCAAGGCCGGAAAGAGCCAATCCCTGGCCAGGAGCCCCGCCAGGAGCCCCGCCAGGAGCCCCGCCAGAGGCTCACTGCTTCCCCGCTGAACTTGGCTCCCGCCTCCCGCCGCGCCTCCCGCCGCGCTCTACCCGCTCCTCCCATTCGTTCCCTTTACTTCTCCTCCCACCTCGATTCGATCTCCGCCTCCCGCTTCTCCTGCTCCATCACCTCCAGCCGGACCTTGGCCACGGCCTTGACCTCGACCTGACGCACCCGCTCACGGGTGATATTCAAGATCTCCCCCACATCCTCCAGGGTCAATCCACCGCGATCAGCCACATCGAGCGAGCACGACTCCTCCAGCTCCCACACCTCAAGGTGAGGAAAATTCAGCTTCATCGCGCCCGTCAGGCCATTGACATCGAGATACAGGTGGTGCACGCAAGAAACGAAAGGACAGGGCCGCTCGACGAGATCACAGTCTTCTCTCGTCCGCGGGCGATGCACGTCCTCCGGATACTCGATCAATGACGCGGCCTCGCGCTCATCCAGGCGCAGGCTACCCGATGAGAGAGTGCGAGATCTGGGACGACCGCCGTTGAGAACGGGCAAGCTCCGTCGTACACGCACCAGCAAGGGCGGTACCACGTCATCACTCACGCCATCTTCGTCATCTCCAGCATCCTCATTCGAAGACACAGCAGCTCCCCGTGCCATGGAAGTCAAAAAACCTCTCCCAAAGCTTACAGGGCTCTTCCTCGCATGGAAAGGTCTTCAGGTCCCGAGACGCCTCTCTATCTCACCCTGCAGACTGACGGCCACCATGCGCAGGTTGCGGGTTATGCGCCGGGTATCCTCATCCAGCACGAGGCGTCCACCGGGAGATCTCTCCACCTCCCCTTTCATGTCCACGCCCAGGGAACGGACCTCCTTCATCACTGCCCGCGTCTCACCATCCACGGTCATGAAACGCCCCATGCCATCGCCCAATCCCACCACCATCTGCATGACCGCGGTGAACTCATCGAAAAGTTGCTCGGGTGCCAGGGCTCCGAATCCTCGCCCCTGGGAGACCTTCCGCACCACCAGCGCCACTTCCGCCTCACCGACGGGAACGTTCAGCTCACGTCCCATTCGCTTCAATTCTTCCAGGGAAACAAGATAGGTCCCCAGCATCTCGGCCATGCGCAGAAGACGTCCGATCACGGTCTTCATTGCGCTATAGACCTCGATGTCCCGCTCGGGCATACGCAAGATCACACCGGGAGCGCTGGCTATCTCGATGGCGCGGCTGGTTTTCTCCATCGGTACACTGATGGCCGCTCCGCTGCTGGTACGCGCGACCACCCGCTCGGCGGCACGGGCGGTGAATTGCTGGAGATCCCATGCCGGAGCCGGAGTCTCGACAGACCGAGAAGAAGGAGAAGGTTGCTGTCCGGCCATCACCTCCACATGCACGGTCTGCTGGTGATGAATCTGAGGAGATGGCGATGCGACAACCACTCCTGGTCCCACGCCGGACCCGTTCAGACCACCGACCACGCCGGCCATGGCAGAGCCAGGCGTTCCCCAGAAGTTCTTGCCGACCTGGCAGATCTCATCAGCCGACCTGGCGGAACCGCATACCTGACATTCCAGCACGTGTCTTTGCCAGAGTCCGAACACGGTCATCTCACTGGCGCTCACGCGGCTCTCCTCATCTTTCCAAGGAGAACCATGGCACGGGTGACATGGTGGTCAAGGAGACCATCGAGGGGGTTCACCCAGACATGCTGATTGGCAACGGCGGCCATGTCCGTACGATCATCGAGGACCACGAAGGGGAGACCTCCACCATGAAGAAGCATCCATTCCCAGATCTCATTTCCCCGGGGCCGAGACCCGTGGTCGGGGGTCATGTCGATAACACATTTCCGAGCATCATGTAGTCCGGCTCTCGCCAGTCGACCACGCATGAACGACAGAGATCTCCCCTTTCGCCAATCCGAGGAAATCACCACCTTGGATTTACTTTTCGCCACCAGGTCAGAAAGACGAGCTGTCGCGACAGGATCTAGAACCAGGTCCTGTTTCATGTAGCGCAAGCCAGCCCGGGGATTCTCCTGCAGATAGCGAGCGCTATTCAGTACCCCGTCGAAATCGAGAAAGATGATCATGCCACTTCATCCTTCACTTCATCCTTGTTGTGGCGCTCCTGATCATCACCCCGACCGGCGCCGAGAAAAAGCGCAGAAGACATCTCGCGGTAAGCAACGACAAGACGACGCCCCCTTGCCGTCAGATCATAGTAGAAGGCGCGGGTTCGTGTCCGGATCAGCTTGCGGCGAATGAGCCCTTCATTCTCCAATACCATGAGAGCGGGGTAAACACTGCCCTCGTGGAGTTTCAAACCGACCCGCATAGACGCATACTCCATGATCGCCGGTGCACAGGAAGGCCCCGTATCGGCGAGTATGGCCAGGAGCACCGCCTTCGTGGTGAAGGGTGAATCCATGGCCGGATGGTATCACGCGCTACTTGCCATCACGCCCTACTTGCCGCCGTACTTCCTGGCGGCAGCAGCCTTCTCGTATGCTGCCTTGAGATCGCGACCGACCTCACAGGGACCGGAAGCAATCGAACAGTTGGAGCACCCCATGTGGTGCTTCTGGTAGATCGACCATAGAGCACGCGGTGAAGAATCCGTCTGAGACAAGCGATACCTCCATCCCTTCCAGAGACTCGAAACAGCGCTCCATTATCGCTCGTGAAAAAAAGAGTGGTCAATGACCGGGAGCCGCATCCCGGAAGCCGCATCGTGACAAACAGTCGTCTTAATGCATCGGGCAAACCTCGCCTCGCAAAATTCCACCTCGTACGCATCTCACACGGTAAATCCTTGAAAAACACCACAAAACGCAGCGCGCTACGACCCTCACGATGATCGGCTCTTTTTTCTCTTGAGTAAAATACAAGATTGACCGATGATAGTTTCACGGAGACAAACCCATGAAGACCATCGGTGCCCTGTTCGCGTCCCTCCTCGCCCGCCTCCTCTTCCCGCCGTCCCCCCAGCAACGGGCCATCTTCGAGTGGTTCCACGTCGGCCTCGGCAACCTCCTCGTCCGGGCCCGGGCGGGAACCGGCAAGACCACCACCCTCATCTCGGCGCTGGCCTTCGCCCCGGAGAAAAACACCCTGGTGGCGGCCTTCTCGCGCGACATCGCCGACGAATTAACCCAGCGGGTCAAGGACATTCCTCGCCAGCCGGGGACCAAGATCGACGCCCGCTCGCTCCATTCGCTGGGGAACGGGCTTTGCTGGTATTACCTCAGCGGAAAGAAGGACGGCACCGACGTCGATGAGACCCGCGGCCGGCGCCTGGCTCGCAAGGCCATCGAGAATGCAGGTCTGACGCCTCACCGGGAGATGGTGACCCTGGTGGCCAAGCTGGCCTCGCTGGGCAAGAACATGGCACCCTTCGCCAAACATGCAGATCTCGTCACCATCGCCGAAAAGTTCAGCGTCATCCCGGATCCGACGTTCGAGATGGAAGGCTGGACGGTGGAGAACATTGCACGGCTGGCCCTCTCGGCCATGGATCTCGCCACCATCAAGGAATTCAACAGCAAGGGGCAGGCCGTCTACGACTATGATGACCAGATTTTCCTCCCCGTCCGCTGCCGCTGGGCCCGCCCGAAATACGACCTGGTGGTGATTGACGAGGCGCAGGACATGAACTACACCCAGCTCCTCCTCGCACAGCGGGTGGCCAAGGGACGCATCGTGGTGGTGGGCGACGATCAGCAGGCCATCTATGGCTTCCGGGGCGCCGACTCCGAGGCCCTCGATCGCCTCAAGACGGAGCTGGGCGCCACCGAGCTGGGTCTGACCGTGACATTCCGCTGCCCGCGCAAGGTGGTGATGATGGCCCAGGGTCTCGTCCCTGATTACCAGGCGGCACCGGAAGCCCCCGAGG
>Ga0335082_10000580_pt1 | contig 38202 bp, 30 predicted proteins | sample Lox_Sample_41_FD_206718 | JGI IMG/M metagenome (GOLD analysis project Ga0335082, IMG submission 206718) | Soil microbial communities from Loxahatchee National Wildlife Refuge, Florida, United States - Lox_Sample_4.1 | ecosystem: Environmental > Terrestrial > Soil > Wetlands | place: USA...
TCGTCCAGCGCATGATGAGCTTCGCGGAAGTCGAGATGGTAGACCTCGGCCAGCGCCGCCAGGCTGATGTTGCCCAGTTGCTGCTCCAAGTCTTCGCGGTAAGGGCCGTGGCGCAGGATCCACTCGTGCACGCGCGCGGTATCAATCGCGGGGTTGCTGAGCGTGTGGGCCGAGTCCCCGAGTTCCTTGCGCAGCGCCTGCAGGTCAACCTTCACGAAGTGGCCTATCAGCACTTTCCCGGCGATGAAGTGGTGTAAATCCGCAAGCGCCTGCGCCGGGGGCTCACCCCCCTCGACATCGTTGGGCCGGAGCTTGTGAATAAGTACGCTCTGGGCGGGGACGGCAACGCCCGGATTAATGACGCGGTAAAACTGCTCTCCCAGGCGAATGCGGGGGCCTTCCATGGCGATGGCGCCGATGGAGAGCAGGCGATTGTTGCGGGTATCGAGTGAAGTCAGTTCGGTATCGATAACGGCGTAGTGCACAGAGTGCAGCGGCGCGTCACGCGGGAAGATGGAGTCCGGTTCGCCCCGTCCTTCGAACTTGAGCCAGCCCGGCATGGTATTCATTGTCCGAGTTGTGCCCATACCGCAGTCCGGAACTTGCTGTCAATCAGGGAATGCACACGCGTGATGGTGTGAAACGCCTCCTTCAGTGAGTTCCGTTGCAGATGAGTGAGCTTTGCAGGGCTGATGTAGTTGCTTAAAGGTTCACCACGCCGGGCCTGCTGGAGCTGGTTGTCGAGCCGCATGAGCGTGAGGAACTCAAACGCTTCCTGCAATTCGCGCAGCAGTTCAGCATCCGCATAGCTGAGCGATTGCAAGGCCGTCAGGCGGTCGACGGTGTTGGTGTGTTCTACCCCGGCGTCGAGAGCAAACAGGCGCGCCGCGTTGACGATGGGCGACGTTCCATACGATTTGAGGTCGAGCTGCTCCCTGTGCTCGCCGGTACGCTCGACGACCAGCGTCCGGAAGAAGCCCAGCGGCGGCTTGACCGTGATGGAGACGCAACCGAGGACCGACTTGAAAAAGCCCGCGTCGCCTAACCGTTCGCGGTTTTGCGCAGCCAGCCGGTCGAACAGCGAGAAGTCACCGGCTACGGGGCGCATGTCAAAGAAGATGAGCGCGTCCTCGGTGGAATGGAGTTCGCCTTCGGCGATCCAAGCGGCGAAGTAGTTTTGCCACGCCGACAGCGGTTGGCGCCAGCGTGGGTTGCTGGCCATGTAACCGCCCGTACACGGCGGATAGCCGCACTTTTCCAGCGCGGCCTGCGCGAAGTCGGCCAGTGCGGTGAAGTATTCTCTCACCTCGGCAAGCTTGTCCTCACTGGGATCGGCAAGAATCAGGGCGTTGTCCTGATCGGTCCTGAAGGTCTGCTCGCGGCGGCCTTCGCTGCCCAGCACAACCCAGCAGTAGGGAACGGGAGGCGCTCCGATTTTCGCTTCGCCCAGTTGCAGAATCTTGCTCATCAGCCGGTCATTCAACTCGGCGACTACGCGCGTGATGTGGCTGGCTCGCGCCCCCTCGCGCATCAGCAACGGCAGCAGGTCGCCGATACGCTTTTGAGCGGCGGCCAGGTCATCAATGGTCTGCTGCTGTTCGAGATGGCGCGCCAGGCTAAGCGGCGACTTGCCCTGTAGCAGCATCAGGTCGTGACTGGTCAGCACGCCCGCCGGAATTCCTTCTTCGGTGACCAGGATGTGGTGGATGTCATTTCCGAGCATGGCCAGCAGCGCCTGGAAGATGCGGTCGCTGCTTTCTACGGAGATGACAGGTGTGCTCATGATCTGGGTAACCGGCAGCTCAACGGGAGCTCCGGTGGCGATGACCTTTTGCGCGAAGTCGGCATCGGTCAAGATGCCGCGGGCGCGCCGGTCAGCTCCCACAACGAAGAGTGAGCTGGCGTGTGACTGAGCGGCGAGCTGTGCTGCCTCGCGGATGGTGATGTATTCGTGGCAAGTGATAGCAGGCTCGCGAACCACGTCACGCACCGAGAGCGAGTAGAGCAGCTGCTCGGCATTGCCCATCAGGTTGGTCTGGGCGCGGAGTTCGTTCAGGCTGCGCTCCATGTAGCGCGTAACTGAGGTGCGGAGAAAGTAGTCGGCCACCTCGCGATGGCGGTCCATCAGGTCCTGCACTTCCTCGGCCGGGATCGTGTAACACAGAGTGTCCTCGTGGGCCGTAACATCCAGGCGGGCGACATCGCGGCTCATCAGCGAAAGCACTCCGAAAATCTCCCCTTCGCTGCGCATGTCGAGGATGAGTTCCTTGCCCACTTGAGTGCGGAGCGCCAGCTTGACGGCTCCTTTCTGCACGATGTACAGGGCGTCGGAAGCGCGGTGTCCCGCACTGAGGATGACGGTGTCCTTGGGAAAATACTCAAGGGTCATGGAGCGTGTCAGCCGGCGAATCTCGGAGGCCGATAGGAACTGGAAGGGTGGGATCTTTTCCAGGAACGTGGCGACATTCTCAGTGACAATGGAGCTCGATGAGGAGGGTGGAGACGCCACAGGTTCTGACTCGCGGGGAATTCTAACACGCGAACCGAGGTGATGAATGTGACGTAAAGCCATGCCCCGTGGCGCTTTACGGCCACTTGCCTGCGGGTTGGCACGTTACGGCCCCGCCGGTGGATTACAATATAGACTGCTCTGGAGCAGGTTCTGTTTCCCTACCGGCCCGAGATCGAGCGCGACCGTGCGCGGAGTCGGCGCCACAGCCTCGGGCTTCGAATCACGACGCTAAGATGTTGAAACATTTAGAGGATTTGCTAAGTAAGCCCGCATCTTAGATAACGGAAGCGACGGTACAGCCGTCATAGATGAGGCGGCTTCTCTGCTTATTCGCAAAAGTGGCAATCAAGCTCAAAATACCCGATAGTCGGCCCGCACCCGGTCGTGCGGATCGACCTGGTTCCCGTGCGGTGATGGGTCGAGCCCCGAAGACCCGCCACTTCTCGTTTAGTGACCCACTGGTGAAGCTGTTCGCGGCCGGCTTCCTGTTCGTGGCAATTCTGTTCCTTGGGGCTTTCACTTACTTCTACGTCAAGTATGAGCGGCTTGTGGACCGCAGGATGGCCGGTCCCATTTTCAGCAATGCGGCCAAGATCTACGCCCGCCCCGAGACAGTATCCGTGGGCGACAAGACAAGTCCTGCAGAGATTGCCGGGCAACTGCGGCGCGCCGGATACACGCCGGAGGACCAGGGCAGCGATTCCCCCATCGGCCACTTCCGCGTCACGTCACACTCCATCCAGATAGCGCCCGGGCCGGAATCGTTCCATTCCGCACAGAGCGCGACTATCACCGTCGATAACGAGAAAGTCAGCAGTATCTCAGAAGCTGGAAAAAGCGCCGACTCGTACGAATTGGAACCGCAACTGGTGACCGCGTTGTTCGAAGGCCAGGAGCGTTCCAAGCGGGAGCTGATCACTTTCAACGACATTCCCAGAGTGATGGTGGACGCTGTGCTCGCCATTGAGGACCGCCGTTTCTTCCAGCACAATGGCGTCAACTATTTCCGGCTGCTGGAAGCGGCGGCCGTTGATCTGCGCGCTGGTCGCCACGGCCAGGGTGGTTCCACCATCACCATGCAGCTCTCGCGCGGGTTTTTCCTCTCGCCGGAGAAGACGATGAAACGGAAGATGGTGGAGATGCTGATTGCACTCGAACTGGAGCGCAAGTTCAGCAAGCAGCGCATCTTCGAAATGTACGCCAACCAGGTGTACATGGGGCAGCGAGGCTCGTTCACCATCGCCGGCTTCGCTGAGGCGTCGCATGCGTATTTCAATAAGGACATCAAGAACCTGACCCTGCCGGAGGCCGCGCTGCTGGCCGGGATGATTCAGCGGCCCAACTATCTCTCGCCCTATAAGAATCCCAAGCGCGCGCTGGAGCGCCGCAATTTGGTGCTCGACTCCATGGTGGAAACCGGTGCTATCACCAGCGCGGAAGCTGAGCACGCCAAGGCGATCCCGCTGAAGCTGACCGCACCCAACGTCGAAGCCAGTGATGCTCCCTACTTCGTCGACCTGGTGAAGGACCAGCTTTCCAGCCAATACAACGAGGCGGAGCTGAACGACCACGCTTATCGCATCTACACGACACTTGATCCCGATCTCCAGCGCGCCGCCGCCGAAGCAGTCGAGGAAGGCATGAAACTGGTGGACGAGCAGGTGATCAAGCGGCGTACACACAAGATAAGAGACGGCGCGAAGACGGAGATTAAGGTTGATTCCGGACCCATGCCACAGGTGGCGTTGGTGGCCCTCGACCCACACACTGGTGAGGTGCTGGCGTTGGTAGGGGGCAGGAATTACGGCATGAGCCAGTTGGACCACGCCGTTGCGAAGCGACCAACCGGCTCCATCTTCAAACCCTTTGTTTACGCGGCGGCCATCAACACAGCCATCAGCGGTGCGGCGCTTACACCCGTTGCGGACGGCGAGGCGAACGCGAGTACCGGCGACAACGGAGTCTTCACTCCAGCCACTCTCGTAGACGACTCGCCGGTGAGCATTGCCTACGGCGATCAGGTCTACGAGCCACGCAACTATAAGGAGGAATATCACGGCGAAGTCACGGCCCGGTATGCCCTGGCCATGTCGCTGAACAACGCCACGGTGAAGGTGGCGCAGGAGGTAGGATTCGATCGGGTTGCTGCGCTGGCCAAAGCTGCCGGGATCACCAGCGTGCGGGCGACACCGGCGATCGCCCTCGGCGCCTACGATGCGACACCGCTGGAGATGGCCGGAGCCTACACCGTCTTCGGCAATGGAGGCACCCGCCTCCCGCCCGTCATGGTGAAGTCGGTACGTGATTCGCGCGGCAAGGTGCTCGACGATTTCCATACCGACGGTAAATCGGTACTCGATCCCCGCGTCGCGTATGTTCTGACGACCATGATGGAAGGTGTCGTCAACAACGGCACAGGCGCGACGGTTCGCGCTCGTGGATTCACGGCGCCAGCCGCCGGCAAGACCGGCACTTCGCACGACGCCTGGTTCGCCGGCTACACGACGAACCTGCTGTGCATCGTGTGGGTCGGCAATGATGACTACACCGATCTGAAGCTGAGCGGCGGCACAACCGCTGCGCCCATCTGGGCTGAGTTCATGAAGCGCGCCGTCAAGCTGCCGCAGTACTCCAACACGAAGGGCTTCCCCGCCCCGTCGGGCGTGGTCGAGGTAACGCTGGACAAGCTGACGAACCGGCTCGCGACTCCCACCTGCCCGCAGGATTACACGGTCGCTTTCATCGCAGGCACCGAGCCGAAAGAGACCTGTGATGAGGCCTTTACCGATCACAGGGGGGTCTTTACCAAGATCCTGGGGCTGGGCACGCCACTGGTCACCCCACCACCTCCCACTACCAACGGCGCAGTCCCCATTGCTGCGACAGTCCCGCCAGAGCAGGCCGCCAGCGGCCAGCCTCCCGCAGTACAGCAAGCGCCGGCAAAGAAGAAGAAGGGCTTCTTCAGCAAGCTGTTCGGGCGTGGCGACAGCGGCAGTGACCAACAGCAGAGCAGCGGGGCGGGAACGTCAGAAAACGGGAACAACCAGCCGCCCAAATAGGTCTATTATTGTCTTGCTGGGGGTTCAAGACATCGGGGCATGGACCGGAATCCATGGTTGCGGACACCACTTCTGCACTGCTTTCTGGTAGTGTGCTTACTGCTTCCGGCCTGTCTTTCCGCCCAAGACGCGCCGCAATCTCTACCGCCTCCGGCACAGGTTCCCAATCCTAACGCCACAGCGAAGGAACTGGAGGAGCAGGGCGACCTACTGCGGTCGCAGAAGCGCTACCTCGACTCTATTGATTTCTACAAGGCGGCAATCGCCAAGAAGCCATCGGCTTTGCTATGGAACAAGGAGGGCATGGCTTATCTGCTCCTGCAGCGGACTGAAGAAGCGATGAAGTGCTTCGAGCGCGCATCCAAGCTCGACAAGCATGACGCCGCCAGCTACAACAATCGCGGCTACATCCAGTACAGGAAGCAGAACTACCCCCAGGCGATAAACTTCTACCAGAAGGCGATTTCGCTGCATCCCTCCGATGCGGTCTTTCACTACAACATGGCCTCAGCGTTCTTCGCCATGCATAAATACAAACGTGCCGCGCAAGAGTACCAGGCGGCCTTCAAGCTCGAACCCGATATCTTCGAGCGCGTTTCCAAAACCGGCATCATGGCGCAGACTACCTCGCCCGAGGACCGCGGCGCCTTTTCTTTCATGGTGGCCAAGATGTACGCCCAGGCGGGCGACTTCAACCACTCCCTCGAATACCTGCGCAAGGCGATGGAAGAAGGCTACAAGCACATCAACAAGGTTTATACCGACGCCGAATTCGCCAGCTTGCGTGAAGATAAACGCTTCGCCGAGTTGATGGCGCAAAAGCCCGAGCCTATCCAGTAGCAGGTCCCACCAAATTGCGAGCATTTCGCCCACAAAACTTCTAAATGGTCACTTTTGTGGTCTTGACTTCGCCATAGAACAGGCGCATTGTACCCGCACCAACAGATGGCTGTTGCCCCCCGAAAGACAGGCCCCGGTTTAGACCCTTTTCAGGCTAGGCTCCTCTTTATCCGCACTCGTTTGGGCACATTTGCCCCGGCCATGTAGGAACAAATCTTAGGTGTAGGAGTGTGTAATGTCTCATTACGTGCACCCCGCCATGTCTACGGCTTGGGTGGGCATCGGCTATCTCCTGCCGTTAAACATGCCGGACCCGCCCTAGCAGAGTCATCCACTTATGACAAAGGGCAACACGTTCGGTGAATTTCGAACAAGGAGGATCTTATGGCATCCAAAACCAAATGGATGTTGTCTGCGTTCGTGCTCTTGGCACTGTTGGCTTTCTCGACCGTCCACATGGCGCGCAGCCAAGACAGCGTCCAGGAAAAGATGACCCGAAATCAGCAGCCCCAGCAAGGCTTAACCGTCGCGATACCCTGTAACGGCCGCGAACTGATCCTTGCGTATGGCGGCGATACCCCAATCGACCTAACGTTCGTGATGAACGATAGCCTATCCGGCTGCTTCGCCCAGCTGGACTGCCCGGATGTTGCAGACGATCCAAGGACCATACCATTCCCACCCGGAAACGGGACTGCCGTTTTTGCCTGCCAGACCGGAAGAATACGGCTTACAAGTCTGATCGGATCGGGCAATCTCATGTTGGAGATCGGAGGAGCGAACTAACCTACTCGGCTTCTGAAAAACGTAACCGAGAGAACTCTTCTCCGTCTGGCTTTAGCCATTATCAACAGGCTAAGAGGCGGCTGTCGGGAATAGGCAGTCTGCTCTGTGCCGCCCAAGCGAAGTTGGGTCGGGACCCTCGGGATTTGAGAATTTTTAATTGTCAGGCTCGCCCTGACGCTAAGGAGGACGGTTCAGATGAACCAGAATATAAAGCAGCAACGCAACATCATGCGTTTGTGGATGGCACTCTGCGCTATTTGTGGAATGCTAGCCGTCGTCGGTGGAAAGCCCGCCGCTGCTCAAGCCAAGCAGACGCTACCCGCCACGGGCAATGCGCAAAAGATGGGAGGCTTGCAGCTAACGAAGTCCCCGGTTCTGTCCGACGGGATATCTGCGGCCACTCCCTTTATCGTTGCGTTGTGCCTCACCCAAGAGCAGTGTCTCGCTACGCCGCTGGTTGTGACGAACAATAACCCAACTCCGGTGCGGACCATAGCAAACGGTGGAGCCTTCGACTTTCGCGTTGAATGTCTCGACACTAGTGGGAGGGTGGTGGGGGTGACCCTCACGCTCATACCAAACCAGATACAAGCCGGCATGTCCTGCCCAGCCGACGCCGTTGAAATGGTCGTCAATTGCCCTAACACTCCCTGCGTGGTCGGGTGGGTACCGTGAGGGCAGTACGCCACGCGACGGTGCGTACCGAGGGTTGCCGTGGGCCGCCTCTTCATCCTCGATATGCGACAAAGTTAGCGCCATTTCGTGTGTGTGTGCTTGTCAATGGGGCGAGAAGTTGTAGATTGCCGGTCCATAGCTCGGGTGTATACCGCCTAGCAAGGAGCGATTTTGGCGCAGCCGTCCTTGCTTTCGTTGATTCGATCAGCGCCTTTTAGGAACCCAAGGGAGGTCGCCATGTATATTGAAGATAGGACACGTCCATTTCGCACGAGTTTGCTAGCATTGTTTCTCCTGATGACGCCGTTGCTGGTTCTTAGCTCACGCGTGGCGTACACACAGGATGAGGCCGCGCAGAAAACAACCACAAATCGCCGGCCTCCGCAGGGGGAGCAGTCCATAAAAATACCATGCAACGGGGGTACCGATATCCTTGGACAGGGTAATGGCGTTGCAGTGAAGATAATATTCCTCTTCTCGGATCGACTCTCCGGCTGCAGTGCCATATTGGACTGTCCTGATGTTACGCCCAACCCCACATACACATTTCCTCCTGGCGAGGGGCCTTATGTATTTGGTTGCGGGAATGGGAGGGTGCGCGCGACCGCTGGGCCGGGAGCGGGTTTCCTCATCCTGTCAGCCGACAGCGCGGATTAACAGTGCTGGCAGGTGGCCCAGCCTGGTGCCCCTCGATAAGGACGAAGGGGCGGGTGGCCCAGCCGACCGAGTCGCGAGAATCTTTGAACCTGCTCTGTTTGGGGTGCCCCACCCAAGCTGGTGTTGCTTGGGTGGGGATTTTCGTCACGCATCACAAACTCGGTCACAAGGGTTTGGATCACACATCACAGACCCGCCTGCAGCGTGTACTGTACGCTGCCCAATATGCCTTGGGGACTGAAGCGGTACCAGGAAGCCCGTGATCTGCACTTCGTGACCTTCAGTTGCTATCGGCGTCAGCCGCTGTTGGCTGCGGCCGGTGCCAAGCGCCTGTTCGAGGTCGCGCTGGAGCAAGCGCGCCGCCAGTACTGTTTCTACGTCACCGGATACGTCATCATGCCGGAGCACGTCCATCTGCTCTTGAGTGAGCCGGAGCGAGGTACGCTGGCACGCGCCCTGCAAGCGGTGAAGCAGTCGGTAGCCCGAAGACTCATCGCGGGGCGGAGGCACTTCTGGCAGGCACGCTATTACGACTTCAACGTGTGGACCAAGAAGAAACGGATCGAGAAGCTAAAGTACATGCATCGCAACCCGGTGAAGCGAGGACTGGTTGACAAACCAGAAGACTGGGTTTGGAGCAGTTTCCGGCGCTACGTGACGGGAGAAGAAGGTGTGGTGGAAATTGAGTCGGAGTGGACGGGGCGAAAGCGTGAGCGAATGGGCATGCAGCTGCGAGTGAAAGTTACCGAACTAACCCACCCAAGCAAAATCGGCTTGGGTGGGGCACCCAGGGCGAAGGCGTGAACGCAGAATCAATGACTTACGAGCGCAGCGCAACGCAGACAGTCCCATTTTGGAACCCTTAACAAATCTTTACCAAAAATCCTGTAACGCTCTTAGACCCAACTGCGTTTGTTCATGTGGCCCCTACTCCTACGGGTTCGCCACTCAGCTCTGTCCCCTCTTCCTCATGAAGGCCGGGACCTCGAGGTCGTCGGCGTTGTAGTTGATGTCGGGGCTGCTGCTGACGGTTTCGATGGGGACAGGCTGTTCTTCCTTCGGCTCGGCGTGGCGCACGATCTCGGAGATGTCCTCCATGTCCTCGGGAACATAGGAGATCGCAGGGCGTTCAGCAGCGCGGTATTCCTCGGGTTCTGCTGCATTCACCGGCTCAGACTTCGCTGACGAGAATCTCTGCGGCTCCTCTACGGCATCACTCCGAAGAGCGTTACGTGATGGGAACGCCGGTTGGCTTACTGACGGCACTTCGTAGGTGGCGTGTACGCTTGCGGCAGCGGCGCGGACGTTGTGCACGGCGTCGGCTGCGGGATTGGAATGCTCACGCCGTCGCGAAACGTCCTTGAAGCCGGTGGCGATCACCGTGATCTTCACTTCGTCCTTCATCTTCTCATCGAGCACGGCGCCGAAGATGATGTTGGCGTCCTCGTGAGCGGCGCTCTGGATGATGGTGGAGGCTTCGTTGACCTCGGCCAGGCGCAGCGAACTGGAGCCGGTGATGTTGATGAGGATGCCGCGCGCGCCGTCAATGGCTCCCGCCTCCAGCAACGGAGAGGCAATCGCCGCCTGCGCTGCCAGAGTGGCCCGGCCTTCGCCCTTCGCCGTTGCCGTGCCCATCACCGCGTAGCCCATGCCGGCCATGATGGTCTTCACGTCAGCGAAGTCGCGGTTGATGATGCCGGGAATGGTGATGATGTCGGATATGCCCTGCACGGCCTGGCGCAGAATGTCGTCGGCAACGCGGAACGACTCGAAGAAGCCGGCGTCCTTGGCGACGGCCAGCAGCTTCTCGTTGGGGATGACGACGGTGGTGTCTACCGAATCAATCAGCTCCTGCAAGCCGCGCTCCGCCTGATTCTGGCGGCGCTTGCCTTCGAAGGCGAACGGCTTAGTCACCACTGCCACCGTCAGCGCTCCCATCTCGCTGGCGAGAGAGGCGATGATCGGTGCAGCGCCGGTTCCCGTGCCGCCGCCGAGGCCCGTAGTGACGAAGACCATGTCGGCGCCTTCGAGGGCCTCGATGATCTTGTCAGCGTCCTCCAGGGCAGCCTTGCGGCCGACTTCGGGATTGGCGCCTGCGCCCAGACCGTTGGTGAGCTTGACGCCGAGCTGGATCTTCACCGGCGCGTTGGAGCCCTTCAGCGCCTGAAGGTCGGTGTTGGCGACGACAAACTCCACGCCTTCGAGGTGCGACTCAATCATGCGGTTGACGGCGTTACCTCCGCCTCCGCCAACGCCGATGACCCTGATCTTCGCGCTGTTCAGCGGCTCTTCGTTGAAGTGAATGCGAATGTCGTCCTCGGGTTCGTCCTTCCTGCTGAAGTCTTCGATCATCTCTACTCCTTCGATCCGGCTGCCACAGCGCCGGTTGATCTGAGGTCGCTAGGCGTTTTGTCTGGCAAATAGTGCCCTGAGTTTTGCTCCGAGTCCACGATCAATGTTCATGCGCGCCTGACGAGCGCGATGTCCGTAAAGAACCATTCCAATCGCTGTCGAGAACTCGGGCTCAAGCAAATTCGACGGCAGCTTGGCGATGGGGACGGGATATCCCAGGCGAACGGGGCAGCGCAGAATATCGTCTGCGGCTTCAGGCAACGCGTTGAGTCGCGATCCGCCTCCGGTAAATACCACCCCTGCACCCAGCAACTCGAAGACTCCCGCCTGCCGCAGATGGTCGCGCAACAGCTCCATCAACTCCCGCGCGCGCGGCTCCAGAATCTCGCCCAGCATACGCTGCTGCATCATGCGCGACGGACGCTCTCCGACCGAGGGCACCTCGATTTCATTGCCCAAGGGGATTCTGGTGACTACCGCGCAGCCAAACATCTTCTTGATGTTTTCGGCATCCGGAATCGGCGTACTGAAACCGACAGCCACATCGTTGGTGAAGTGATCGCCGCCAATGGGAATCACGCCGGTGTGGATGACGACTCCTTCGAAGTACACGATGAGGTCGGTCGAACCAGCGCCAATGTCCACCAGGCACACACCCAGTTCGCGCTCATCGGTCTGAAGGACAGAATCGGCACAGGCCAGCGCCTCAAAGACCGTGTCGTCCACGTGGATGCCAGCCCGGTTCAGCGCCGTGACGACGTTTTGCGTCGCTGTGGTTCCCGCGGTAACGACGTGGGCGCGAACTTCAAGCTTGCGGCCCATCAGCCCGGCAGGATCATGGACGCCGCCCTGGTTATCAACGATGAACTCCTGAGGTAGCAGGTGCAATGGCTCACGGTCCTCAGGCATGGTGATGCGGCGGGCCTTTTCGACGGCCTGACGCACGTCCTCACGACTGATCTCGCGTGAACGCGCGCCCAGCGAGATACCGCCATGGCTGTTGACCCCCCTGATGTGCGAGCCGGCGACCCCGACCAGTGCGTGCTCGACCGGGGCCTGAGCAACATTTTCCGCTTCTTCTACGGCCTTCTTGATAGAACCCACTGCCCTGTCGAGATCGGCGATGACGCCTTTCCGCATGCCGCGAGAATCGGAGATACCGTGCCCGCGATAGCGCAAAGCATAGTCGTTCACTTCGGCCACGATAACGCACGTTTTAGCGCTACCGACATCGATCACCGTGAGCAGGTTCCCTGTTTGACTTCCCATGGTTACCGGCGCTTCCCTTTTGGGGTAGAAGCTTCTCTTTTCGGCGCTTCCACCGCTTTAGCATCCGCCGCTGTGTTGTTTTCGTTGCTGACGGTCGCCGACGCATCTGGATTGACGATCACCTGGTGCTCGTAGCGCAAGTCCACGGAGTGCAAGTCCTGAAACTGAGCTCTCCACCCCTGCACATGCGCAACGTAGGTCTTAAAGCGCTCCAGAAAATTCGACGAGCCAAGGTGCACCGAGACCGCTCCCTGCGGATCGGTAACCGTGGCCTTTACGTCGTCGGGATCGGAAAGGTCCACATCGCTCAGGTCTCGTGAATAGTGCGCTCCGCTGGCGTCCAGATCGTTCATTAGCTGCATGTAAATCTTCATGCGGGCCGCTCGCGTCGAAAGAGGCTCAACGTCCGTCATGCCTATGAGTACAGGGAACGAGTAGCTGATCTGCGAATCTGGCGAGGGGTCCATGATGACGCCGTTGGCGTCCAAGAGTTGAATACGCGAGTTGATCTGGACGAAAGCGACCGGCTTGCGCTCGTTGATAACCACTTTCAGTTCATTCGGGAAAAGCCGCATCACTGAGGCCGATTGCACCCACGGAATCTGTTCCAATTGTTTCTTGCGCGCACTCAATGGCACGAAGAAAACGTTGCGGTCAATGTCGCTTGCCATCACCTCTAGCACCTGTGAGCGGGGCACATTGTGGACGCCGGAAATGGCAATGTTGTCGCTGCTGTCGATGCGAAAGCGCCAGGAACGCGTTGCGTATTGATAAAGAGCAAGCCCGATAGAGACGACTAAAGTGGCGATCCCGATCAGCACGAGGGCAATCTTCAGGCGGCCCATGGCCATGCGAGGCAGTGCACCACGGCGGACGGAAACTCGCTTCTGTCCCCGCAGAAACAGCGAGGATGCCTCATCATCGAGGTCAAGCACGCGCGCATCCAAGGGCGACTCGTCGTAGTTGCGCCTGCGAGACGAGGAATCGCTGGCGCTGACTTCAAACTCCTCTTCCGGGGTTGCGGTTGAGTTTTTTCTCGCCATGAAAACCGGCAAAGCGGCAGACTTCTACTACTCGCCTCACTATAACCGCTTTTGCTCGCAATGCGGAGATCGAGAATCGTGAGCATGGGTTTTCCGCGGCGAGCTTGAACCAGAAGAGTAAACTTTGCGCTGACTGGGCTATGTGCGATGGCTGAAGTGCGCGGGGCACACCGGCATCACGCTTCAGGACTGGAGCATGTTGTTGTTTGCCCGGCGACTCTCCAATGCCTCGAGTAACCGCGTCCCGAGCTGCCACACATTTCCTGCTCCAAGTGTCAGGATCATATCGCCCGGCTGAGTGGTGCTCACTGCCCGGGCAACCGCGTCGGAAGAGGATGACATGTAGAGCGCCTTCTGACCGCTGATAGCGCTGACGCGTTGCGCCAGCAACTCGCCGCTGACGCCCGGAATCGAAGGTTCGTTTGCCGGATAGATATCGAGCACCAGCAGCGAATCGGCGTCGCCGAACGCCGTAGAAAACTCGTCCAGCAGCAATTGCGTTCGGGTGTAGCGATGGGGCTGAAAAATTACATGTACGCGAGCGAAACCACACTGCCGCGCCGCCGCCAGCGTGGCGCGTATCTCGGTGGGATGATGCCCGTAATCGTCGATTACGGTTACGCCATTGGCCGTGCCGATTCGCTGAAAGCGGCGGTCCACGCCATTGAAGTGTGCCAGCGCTTCGCGAATCTGATTAATCGGAATGTCCAGCCCAATGCCCACCGCAATCGCGGCAGTCGCGTTCTCCACGTTGTGCTCGCCGGGAACGCGCAGGTCAAATTCTCCCAGGTCGTAACCCTGGTAGCTCACATAAAAGCTGCTGAGAGCTGCGCTGTGCTCTTGTGGCGCGCAACGCACGTTTTTGATTTGGAAATCGGAATCCGCGCGGGCGCCGTAGGTAAGGATTCGCCGCTCCACAGAAGGCAGGAGCCTTCGCAATTCTTCATTGTCGTTACAGGCGACCACCATTCCGTAAAACGGCACTCGGTCCATGAATTCACGGAATGTTTTCCTCACATCTTTCATGTCGCGGTAACAATCCATGTGCTCGCGGTCGATATTGGTAACCACGGCGAGAATCGGCGAAAGCTTGAGGAAAGAGCGATCGCTTTCATCAGCCTCGGCAACCAAGTACTGTGACTTGCCTAGCCGAGCATTAGAGCCCATGGCATCCACGCGTCCGCCAACAACCACCGTGGGGTCGAGTCCTCCCGCAGCAAGCACCGCGGCCACCATCGACGTCGTCGTGGTCTTGCCATGCATGCCGCCAACGGCGATTCCGTACTTCAGACGCATGAGCTCAGCGAGCATCTCCGCGCGCTGAATCACGGGAACGTGGCGTCCGTGGGCGGCTGTAACTTCGACGTTGTCTCGCGTAACGGCCGAGCTGACGATCACGACATCAGCGCCGGCAATGTGGTCAGGACTGTGTCCCGCGAACACCGCCGCACCGAGTTTATCCAGGCGGTCCGTCACTGGTGAGGTTCTCAGATCCGAGCCCGACACCTGGTAGCCAAGGTTTAGCAGCACCTCGGCGATGCCACTCATGCCTATGCCGCCGATGCCGACAAAATGCACGCGCTGGATTTTGGCAAACATGGGAGAGACGAGTCTCTAGGCTACCGCTTGCGCGTCCGGTATGCCAGCCACTCGCACCACCAAGGCTGCAATGTTGTAGGCTGCGTCACGATGAGCGAACGCCCGTGCCGCTTCCGACATCGCCGCCAGCAACCCACGGTCGCGAAACATGGCCGCGATTTCCGGCACAAGGCGGGCAGTTGTAAGCTCTGCTTGTGGCAGGAGGCAGGCAGCTTTTGCTTCCGCGAGCAGGGCGGCGTTTCGCGTCTGGTGGTCATCGGTTGCGGTTGGCAGTGGAACAAAGATAGCCGCCTTCCCAGCCGCAGCTACCTCCGCTACAGTGCTGGCTCCGGAGCGGCAGAGCAGCAAATCGGCACGCGCGAAGGCTCCGGGCATGTCCTCGACGAATGGACGGACGTCGGCTGAAATTGGGGTCCGCTGGTACGTCGCCAATGCCTCCGCATAATCCTTCTCGCCAGTCTGATGGATGATGTGGATCTCCGGCACGGCTCTTGCCAGCGCTGGCAGCGCCTCCAGCACAGCCTGATTAATGGCGTGCGCGCCCTGGCTTCCTCCGAAGACGAGCAAAGTCGAAGTCGTATCTTTCCCTCGTGGAGGGACGTGGAAAAACTCCTGCCGAACGGGGACGCCCGTGACCTGGCAGTTGCGGAAGTAGTGACAGGTCGTTGGAAAATGCACCGCCGCGGCGTTAACCATGGGCGCAACTATTCGATTGGCAACGCCGGGAACCACGTTGGGTTCGAATGCTACGGTGGGAACGCTCATCATGCCCGCCACCAGCATCACCGGTCCGGAAGCGTAACCGCCGACTCCAATCACCACATCAGGACGAAACTCACGTAGAATCCTGGCCGATGCCGTTACCGCACGTGGCAAGTCCAGCAAGGTCTTCAGGCGAGTCGCGAAATCAACCCGTTTCAACGCCCCGACTTCAATCAGATTGAGCTCAAATCCTGCTGTAGGTACCAGCCGGGTCTCGATGCCGCGTTGCGTTCCGACAAACAACACCCTTGCGCCGTAGCGAGAGCGCAATTCCTGCGCGATCGCCAGCGCCGGTATGACGTGTCCGCCGGTACCGCCTCCCGCCACCATCACTCGCATGGCTAGTCCGTCTGTTGCGAGATGTTGAGGAGTACACCGACGCTGGCCAGAGTAATAAACAGAGAGGAGCCGCCATAGGAAATGAACGGCAAGGGAATTCCCTTTGCCGGCATCATAGCGAGCACAACGCTGATGTTAAACAACGCTTGTACCACAACCATCGCCGTAATCCCGGTCGCAAGGAACCTCCCAAAAATGTCCTCAATACGAAGCGCGACCCGGATGCCACGATAGAGAAAGATGGCGAACAGGGCCACGACCAACACCGAACCCCACAAGCCCAGCTCTTCTGCGGTGACCGCGTAAATGAAGTCCGTATGCGGCTCGGGGAGGTAGAAGAGCTTTTGTTTGCCCTCCATCAAGCCGAGTCCAGTTAAACCACCGGTGCTGACGGCAATCATCGACTGAATCACGTGAAAGCCTTTGCCCTGTGGATCCTTGAATGGATCGAGAAAAGCCTGAACCCGGGCCCAACGCCATGGCACGCGGACGACCAGGAAGTAAAGTGGCAGCAGCGACCCCACCAGGGCATACCCCAGATAACGCATGTTCATCCCTGCCACGAACAGGACGGCCGCGGAGATGGCGGTGCAGGCGATGGCCGTGCCCAGATCTGGCTCTTTGACGATGAGCAACGCGAGCAAAATCGTCGGCGCGGCGGCGGGAAGCAGCACGTGTCGCCAGTCGGCAATCTGCTGCCAGCGGGTCTCGAGGAAGTAGGCGAGATACAAGATGAGAGCCGGCTTGGTCAATTCCGAGGGTTGAAACGAAAAGACGCCAAACTTGATCCAGCGGTGCGTGTTGTGGGAATCGCGGAAGAGAAAAACCGCGATCAACAGCAGGCAGGTAACGCCGAGAAACGTAAACACAACGGACGGCCGCCGAAATTTCGCATACGGAATATTCATGACCACGACCATAGCCACCAGGCCTGCTCCCGCCCATGCCAATTGCCGCAGCAAGAAACCGTATGGTGAACCGAATCGCTCCTTGGCCATGACGGCTGAGGCGCTAAACACCATTACTAGCCCGATAAAGACGAGCAACAAAGTCACCGTGAACAGCCATTTATCCACACTGACGCGCTTGGCCATTATTCGACGCTCCCGTGTGTGCTGACCAAGCGATCATGTTGCTGTTCTTTCGACTCCAGTTGACGCACTTCTTGCTTAAAGACCCGGCCGCGATGTTCGTAGCTGTCGAACTGATCGAAGCTGGCACACGCCGGCGCCAGCAACACCACGTCGCCAGGAAGGGCGGACTCGCTTGCACGTCTTACCGCCATGTCGAGTGTTCCCACACTTACGATCTCCACACCGCGTACCTGAGATTCAATTTTCCCCGCGGCCGCTCCGATTGTGTAAATGCGCTTGACCCTCTCCCTCAGCAGCGGATTCAGCAAGCTGTAGTCGCTGCCCTTGTCCTTGCCGCCCAGAATGAGGTGGATCCGGCCGGGAAATGACTCCAAGGCTTTGATCGTCGCGTCCACGTTGGTCGCCTTGGAATCGTTGTAGTATTCGACGCCACGGACCGCGCCGACGTATTCCAACCGATGTTCAACGGCCTTGAAAGAGCTAATCGCCTGCCTGATTTGCTCCGGCTCCGCGCCAGCCAGCATCCCGCAACAGATCCCCGCCAGAACGTTCTCCACGTTGTGCCAACCCTTCAGCGCGATCTCACTGACCGGCATAATTTCGACTTCGACTTTTGCATGCCGCCAGAAAATTCGCCCGTCGTGAGTGAACGCTCCCTGTTCAACTTCGCTCAGGCGGCTGAACCAGAACACTGGAGCGTTCGTCCTGGAGGCCAGGCCCATGCAAGACGTGTTGTCGGCGTTCAACACCACGAAGTCATCCGCCATCTGGTTCTCAAGAATGCGGGCCTTCGCAGCCACGTAGTTCTCAAACGTGTAGTGCCGGTCAAGGTGGTCGGGCGTAACGTTGAGCACGACTGCAATCTTTGGATGAAACTTCTCGATGGTTTCCAGTTGGAAGCTGCTGATCTCCAGTACGATCCATGTTTCATCCGTGGCGCTCTCGACGAAGCTAATCGCCGGGGTTCCTATGTTTCCTCCGACCAGAACCTGGCAACCGCCCGTGGACAGGATCTGTCCCGTCAGCGCAGTGGTTGTGGTTTTGCCATTGGAACCGGTGATGGCGACAATTCGTCCCTGCAGGAATCGCGCGGCGAGTTCCATTTCACCAATTACCGGAATGCCCAGTGCCCGGGCCTGTACTAGTTGCGGGACATCAAAAGGCACACCCGGACTGACAACGATGAGGTCTTGATCGCGAAACGTCCGTTCGCCATGATGGCCCGATTCGACGCTAATCCCATGCTCGAGCAGTAACGGAATCTCCTGCGGTAGCTGCTCTTCCGTCTTGCTGTCGGAGACAGCCACGCGAGCGCCTTGCCGTTCCAGAAACAGGGCGCTGGCGACGCCCGATTTACCGAGACCGACTACCAGCACGCGCTTCCCTTTGACGTCCATCAGCAATTTCGCCCGCTCCGCCATTGTGTCATGTTTCACCACCGACTACCGCAACTTCAAGGTGGTAAGAGCAAAGAGTGCAAACACCAGGGAAGCGATCCAGAACCGGACGATCACCTTGGACTCGCTCCAGCCCAGCAGCTCGAAGTGATGGTGGATGGGGGCCATCTTGAAGATGCGCTTCCTGCGCAGTTTGTAGGAACCAACTTGGAGAATGACTGAAAATGCTTCGATAACAAAGATGCCGCCGATGAAGGGCAGGAGAAGCTCCTGCTTGATGATGACGGCCACGGTACCAATCGCCCCGCCAAGCGCCAGTGAGCCGACATCGCCCATGAAGATTTCTGCCGGGTGTGCGTTGTACCAGAGAAAGCCTATGGCCGATCCGACCATGGAACCGCAGAAGATGGTCACCTCGGATACCTGCGGCATCTTGGAGAGCTCAAGATAGTCAGCGAAAACCGCATGTCCGCTGACGTAAGTCAGCACTGTGAGCGCTCCCGCGGCGATAACGGTGCAACCGATCGCCAGGCCATCGAGTCCGTCTGTCAAGTTTACGGCATTGCTGGAACCGACTATGACCAGGGCAACAAACGCCAGAAACGGCACGAAGGCGAGCGGGGCTAGATACCCATGATGCAGGCTGCTGATCACCAGATCGGGCCGGAAGTGCTTGAAGAACGGAACGATCAGTCGCGTTGAATACAGATTGTGTGTTTCCAGGGCACTCAAGATGGCGCCCACTGCTAACGCAGCCAGGAACTGGTACCCCAGCTTCGCGCGTGCGGTAAGACCCAGATTGCGCCGATGCACAACCTTCAGGTAGTCGTCAGCAAAACCAATCGCCCCGAAGGCCAGGGTGGCCACCACTGCAATCCACACGAACCGGTTGCTCAGATCGGCCCAAAGCAGAGTGGGAACAACCATGCCGACCACAATGAGCACTCCTCCCATGGTCGGTGTGCCGGCTTTCTTCTGGTGGGCTCTCGGGCCTTCCTCGCGAATGTACTGGCCGATCTGGAATTCGCGCAGACGCCGGACTACGCCGGGCCCGATGATAAGGCCAATGAACAGCGCAGTAAGGCTCGCGAACGCAGTACGGAACGTTAAATAACGAAAAATTCGGAACGGACCGATGTGGAAGACGACGAAACCCTTCTGGTACAGCAACCAATAGAGCAAGTTCTCTTCCTGTCCTCAGTCAACTTCGGAAACTCAGTGCGCGGAAACCGGTGCCTGGCCAATCCAGGCTTCAATCGCACGCTCCAGGCGGACGCCGCGCGACGCCTTCAGTAGTACGGCGTCGCCTGGTTTCGTCTCCCGCCGCAGCCACTCGCCGGCTTCCTCCGGGGTATCTACGAATTCCGCATGCATTCCTGCTGCGGATGCGGCCTCGACCATGGCTTTAGCCAGCCCGCGGACTCCCAGCAGGGCATCGATACCGCACTTCGCAATATACCGGCCGCTTTCGCGATGCAGCTCTTCTGCAGCAGGGCCCAATTCCAGCATCTCGCCGGCCACAACCACGCGGCGCTGTGCCGGAAGCCTGGTCAACGAACGGATCATGCTTTCCAGGGCCTTCGGATTGGAATTGTAGCAATCGTTAATGATAGTCGTACCTGCTAAGTTGAGGATTTCCCCCCGCTTGTCACTTGCCGACAGCGTCTTGAGCGATTCGGCGGCTCGCTGCAGAGAGATTCCATATTGCAGGCCTACGGCAACCGCTGCTAGGGCGTTGTAGATACTGTGTTCGCCTAACAAAGGCGTTGTTGCATTGGCTTGCTCGCCGTTTGTAACAATCTCAAATTCGGAGCCTAGCGGCCCGCACCACTCGACGTGGCGGGCACTCACGTCGGCCGCCTTGTTCAAACCAAAGGTGACCACTTTGCCATCAAAATTCCGCCCGAATTGCGACACATGTTCGTCATCGGCATTGAGGACGGCAATCCCACCAGCGGGGAGCGCTTCGATCAACTCGTACTTGGCGCGTGCGATGCCCGCAATCGAATCGAAGAACTCCAGATGAACCGGCGCTACCAAGGTCACAACACCACAGGTGGGCTGCGCCAGCTTGCATAGTTCCTTGATCTCCCCTGCGTGTGACATGCCCATCTCGATGACCGCAATCTCATGTTCCGGATCTAGGTTCAGCAATTGCAGTGGCATTCCGAAATGATTGTTCAAATTGCCCAGGGACTTGAGCACTCGGTACCGAGTCCCCAGAACACGTGCGACCGCTTCCTTGGTCGTAGTTTTCCCCGCCGATCCAGTAATGGCAACCAGCGGTCCGCCCCAGAGGCGGCGGACCGCAGCTCCCAGACTTTGCAACGCAATCAGTGTATCGTCGACAGCCAACAGCCCGGTCTGTTGGGAGTATTCCGCGAGACGGTCGTTGCGGACCACCGCGCCCACCGCTCCTCTGGTAAGTGCTGCTTCGACATAGGCGTGTCCGTCCAGGCGTTCGCCACGAACGGCAAAAAACAAGTCGCCTTCCTGCAAGGTGCGCGAATCGATGGAATAACCGTTAGCAATGGCGTCGGGATCGAAGTTCCCAACAGCCTGCATGAATTCGGCAGCGCGAGCGAGGCTGAGCTTCATGATTTCCCGGCCGGCTGAGACGCGCCATAGCCGGCCTTCCACAAGGCGTTGCGAGCGACCTCGATGTCGTCAAATGGAGTGGCGCCTGCGTTGGTGATTTGAACTTTCTCGTGGCCTTTTCCTGCAATCAGGAGAATATCGCCCGGCTGAGCCTCTTCAATCGCCAGAGCGATAGCTTTGCGGCGGTCTGACTCCATCGTGTAGCGGACACCGCTGCGTTGCAGCCCGGGCAGAGCATCATTCATGATGTCAAGCGGGTCTTCGCTACGCGGATTATCGCTGGTAAGCACCACGAAATCACTGCCCCTTCCTGCAGCTTCGCCCATCAACGGACGTTTCGATCGATCCCGGTCACCCCCGCATCCGAAGACCGTGATAACCCGTCCGCCGCGGCCTCCTTGCTGCACCAGGAAATCTCGCGCCACGGCGGTGAGATTCCGGAGTGCATCGTCGGTATGGGCATAATCCACGATGACTGTAAAAGGCTGGCCCGCATCCACGCGTTCAAAGCGGCCCGTCACTCGCGCTAGATGCTCCGCCGCGCCAGCAACGGCTTCGGGCTCGACATTCCGCGCGTAGGCGGCCGCAGAAGCTGCGAGCAGGTTGTAAACGTTCACTCGACCAAGCAGCGGACTCCAGATCGGGATCTCGCCGTGCGGCATAGCTATCTGGAACCTGACTCCGGCATGCTCAATGCTGAGATCCTTTGCACGGAAATCGCCGGAATCGATTCCATATTTGAGTAGTTCCGTCTGCTTTCTGCAGCGTTTTACCAGGCGTCGACCGTATTCGTCGTCCACGTTGATGACCGCAGCCCGTGGGGGCTCGGCGCCACAGCCTTCGAAGAGGATTGTCTTCTCGGCAAAGTAATTCTCCATTGTGCGGTGATAATCGAGGTGGTCACGAGTGAGGTTGGTGAACACAGCTACGTCAAAAGGAACTCCGTAGACCCGCTGCTGTTCGAGGGCGTGGGAAGACACCTCCATCGCAACCTCAGAGCAACCCACCTCGAGCGCATTCGCAAAGGCCTGATTCAGTTCCAGGGCCTCCGGAGTAGTGTGTGGCGCGGGTAGTACCTTATCGCCGATCCGATACTCTATTGTGCCTAACAGCGCCGCCTGGCGCCCACCTGCGCGCAGCATCGCTTGCAGTAAGAAGGACGTGGTGGTCTTGCCGTTCGTTCCGGTGATTCCGGTGATGAATAACTTCTCCGCAGGACGGCCATAGAAATTCGCACTTACTCTCGCCAGTGCGCGCCGTCCGTGTGTGACGTGAGCCCAAGCTACGTCTGCCCTGGGCAGCAGGGTATCGCTCACGATAGCCACCGCACCCGCCTTGAGCGCTGCGTCAATGAAGTGATTGCCATCTGTAGTCTCGCCGCGGATAGCGACGAAACACCATCCGGGCTTCACCCGGCGGCTGTCGTAGTCCAGTCCTGCAATGGCGGGATTGCCTTGCTGCGCGAGGTATTCAGCGCCATTCAGCAAGTCAAGGAAGTTCATTTCTAACCGGATTATAGCTGGGGTCCACTACATTCGGCTCCGCCATGCAAGACGCTCAATGCACAAATCGCACGGTTATCTTCTGTCCCGAAGGCAAGCGGCTGCCCGGCGCCGGCCATTGCTCACGGGCCACGCCACTGCCTATTGCATTGATCTCGAGGCCCGACTGCTGGGCGGTCTCCACTGCTGTCCGCAGCGGCTTGCCCAGAAACGAGGGGACTACTGGCCCGCTCTCCACATCCAAGACTACAGTGCCCGTGGCAACAGGAACGTGGTCGGCTTTGGCTGCATCGGGGGACGGCGCCTGGGGTTTCTCGCTTACTGCGGCAGGCGGGGCCGGGATCGCAGCAGTTCGCAGTGGGTTCGGCTCCGGCGTCGCGTTTGTGAGCATCGCATTCGGTTGCGTCTTTACATTCGTGCCCGGATCTGCGTCGGCCATCTGCAGGCTAGCGCCCAACCGATCAGAGGACTCATCGCCAGCATCGTCGTCAGTTTTGGATGCGACCACTGTCTGCTTCTTCAAATCGGCATCATGCGGCACATGCATATATTCAAGCACCTGCTCGGCAATGCGCTTAAACACCGGCGCCGAAACCTGTCCGCCCTGATGCAGGCCGATGGGCGAGTCGAGAATCACGGCAATCGTCACCGCCGGGTTGCTGACCGGGGCAAACCCAATGAAGGAAGCGACGTACTTCGTCTTGGAGTAAACCCCCGTAGCGGGATCGACTTTCTGGGCGGTGCCCGTCTTGCCTGCCGATGTATATCCGTTGAGGATAGCTCTCCGGGCAGTGCCGAACAGCACCACACCTTCCATCATCTTCCTCATCTGGGCGGCGGTCATCGGCGTCACGACGCTGTGCTGCTCAGCCGGGTGGAAGACCACCGGCGTCGGTTTGCCGTCGGGAGGAAGTTCGCCTGCTACGATCCGTGGTGGTGTGTAGACGCCGTCGTTGGCAATTGTGGAGACCATCGAGATGACTTGGATTGGACTTACTCCGATCTCCTGTCCCATCGAGATAGCCCCGATCGACACCTTTGACCACCGATTCACCGGCTTTGTCAGCCCGCGGGTTTCGCCCGGAAGTTCAATCCCTGTTTGAGCGCCAAATCCGTAGTCGCGAAGATAATGGTAGAGCCTTTCGTCCCCCAGCCGCATACCCACCTTGATGGCGGCCACGTCGCTTGAGTGCGCCAACGCTTCCGCGATCGTGACGACCCCCAGGCTCTCGTGATCGTGGATTTTCATGCCGAAGACATCGATGGAGCCGTGCTGGCAATCGATCTTGTCCTCCGGCGTCACCACGTGCTGGTCAATCGCTGCCGAATAGGTGACGATCTTGAACACGGAGCCGGGCTCGTACACGTCGCTGACGGCGCGGTTCTTCAGCGACTCCTGGAGAACATTGTTGAAGACGTTGGGATTGAACGTGGGCCGATTGGCCAGCGCGAGAATCTCGCCAGTGCGCGGGTTCTGGACGATCACGGTGCCAGCAATTGCCTTCGTGTCTTCCATGCCTCGTTGCAGCTCACGCTCGGCGATGTATTGGATAGTGCGATCGATCGTGAGAACCAGATTCCGACCTGGATCGGGCGGTTTCTCCACCCGGCCAAACCATTTGCGGCGGGCGTCGATCGAGATCAACTCGGTGCCGGGAATGCCACGCAAGTCGTCATCAAATACCCGCTCCAGGCCACCCAGGCCCTCATCGTCCATTCCTACATATCCTAGAACCTGTGCTGCCAAGTCCCGATCTGGATAAAACCGTTTTGGCTCTTTGCGGAAATAGATGCCGCGCAGGTTCAGCTCCCGGATGCGATCGCTCTCTTCAGCATCGATCTTGCGGGCGATATAGGCAAAGTTGCGCGAGGACTCGAGGCGGGCAGTGATGACCACTGGATCAATATTCAGAACTTTGCCTAGAACCGCAGCGGTCGTTTCCCTGTCGTGGACTTCGCTGGGTACCGCGAACACAGAATCAACGTTGATCGACATCGCCAGCGGACGACCAAACCGGTCGTAGATGTTTCCACGACGGGGCTCTACTGGGATGGTTCGGTTTTGCTGGCGATGGGCAAGCTGGACGAAAAAGCCGTACTTCACGATCTGCAGGCGAACCAGACGGAAACAGACAGCCAGGATCCAAAGGGAGAGCAACGCCGCTAGAATGTAGAGCCTTCGAGTAGGCGTCTTGCGTGCGCTCGCCCGCATTCCCCGGTCTCTCCGTTCCTTGAGGGTTACTCGCCTGGATGCGGAAGGCGGTCCGTCGTTGGCGGATCGCCGCTGGAAAATCTGCCCTTGATGCCAGTGTGCCCGTAGAGCCTATGGGCTACGGCGAAACCACCATGATTCCGGTCGCCTGCGCCATTACCGGCGCAGAACGATCGTTCACCGGTTCCATGGACTGCCATTGCCCATCCGCCGGGCGCCGCATGCCGATCTGTAAGGCCAGACGTTCGATGCGCGACAAGTCCTTCAGCGAAGCCACTTCCAGGCTCAACGCGCGATTCGACTCCACAATGGCGTCTCGTTGTACCTTTAGCTGCTCGATGCGGTAACCATATTCGATGGCGCTGAAGTGCTGCCACAGATAAACCATCACCATCAGAAAGAAGATGCTCATGGTAATCCCGAACGAAATCATCTCGCGACGGCGCTTGGGATCAGCAATCTTCACTACCCGCGAATTGTCAAGGCGCTTGGCGAAATAAATCTCCGGTGTACCGATGAACATGCCGCGCGGCTCCGGTGCTGCCGCCGGTTCACTCCACTTGATCGATTGCGCCATGCTTGGAAAGAGGATTCCCGCCGCCATCGCTATCTCCTGTCGGACCGCCCTGTTCCTTGGCTTTGGTCCGGATCAAAACTTTACATCTACAATTCACACTCGAGAATCAAACCCGCTCTGCAGCCCGCAATTTCGCACTTCGCGACCGCGGATTACGATCGATTTCTTCCTCGTCGGCCATTACCGGCTTTCGAGTCAGCACGCGATACCAACCGTTGTGTGCCCCATCCCGCAACGCATCCTTCACGATGCGGTCTTCCAGCGAGTGGAAGCTGATAACCACCAGCCGTCCTCCCGGCTTCAGTAACTGTGGCGCCACGCTGCCACCCAGCAGCGCGCGCAGGTCCTCGAGTTCGCGGTTCACCAGAATTCGGAGCGCCTGGAAGGACCGTGTCGCAGGATGAATCCGCCGTTCAGCCTGATTCATTGGCCGGGCCGCGGCCGAAATGACTGCCGCTAGTTGTGCGGTGGTCCTGATCGGCCGCGCCCGAACAATGGCTCTGGCGATTCTCCGCGACCTCCTTTCCTCACCGAATTCGTAAATCACATCGGCAAGCTCGCGCTCACCGAAGTGGTTTACCACTTGTTCGGCGGTCAGCCCGGACCGCGGATCCATCCGCATGTCCAACGGGCCCTCCGCCTGAAAACTGAATCCACGCGCGCCGTCCTCCAGCTGCACGGAGCTGACGCCCAGATCGGCCAGCAGGCCGTCCGCCGTTGCCGGCGCCATGTGCCGCGCCATATCCGCGAAGGACGCGTGCACGAGATCAACCTTCGGCCAGTCACTGACCAGCTCCGCCGGAGGCTGGTTCAAGCGTTCGCGCGCTCGTTTCAGCGCCCCGGGGTCCTTATCGAAGCCAATCAAATGCCCCCGTGCGCCGAGGTGTCTTGCGATTCCCCAACTGTGCCCGCCCAAGCCCACGGTGGCGTCGATATAAGTCCCGCCGCGCCGTACGGCCAGAAATTCGATCGCTGGTTTTAAAAGAACCGCCACATGGCCAAACTTCTTGCTCTCGCCATGTGCGCCCCCAGGGGCGTGGTTCGCTTCTGAAAAGCCGTTGTCCATTCACTCCCATTCCGTCGCGAATGGAACCTGAAACCTGACTCGCTCTAGATCCCCAGACGATCCAGTTCTTGTTCATCCTCCGGAGTAAACGGCTCCTCGACTTCCTTACGCAGCGCTTCTGCGTTCTGAACCTCGAGAAACTTCACCCGTCCACTGACTGCAACTTCGCCCTTCAGCTCCGCCGATTCGCGCAAAATAGAGGGCAGCAGCAGGCGGCCTTGTCCATCCATCTCCACCGACTGGCCGTAGTAGCTGGTCCGCTTCAGCAGCCGCTGTTTGGACTTGTTGAAGTTGGACACCGCATTCAGCTTCCGCTCGATCTCCTCCCATTCCAAGAGGGGATATACTTTGGCACTCTTGCCATCCCAGCTCGTGATGTAGAATTGCGCCGCGTAGTTCTCGTCGATGAGGCGCTTGAACTCCGCGGGCACCTTGAGACGCCCTTTGTCGTCGAGCCGGGTTAAGTGCGTGCCGCGAAACATAACGTTCGACAATCCTCGTTGAAACGGAGGTGAACATCACCGGTCCCATACAGCGTCTGCGACACGGCTGCGGCGCCCGCTGGGTGATCGAATCGTTGCCAGCCAAGGGCTGCCGACTGGAATCCACGATGTCCCATAATTTACCATTTCTTACCACTTCTGTTGGAGAATCTTACTCCTAAACAGTTGCCTGTCAAGAAAAAAAGTGCAGCCGTTTGGGCCCGACGCAAGGATTTCAGGCCACAACCAGCCCGATACAACTTCTCGTGGGGGTCGAGTCAGGTAAACACAAGGAATTGCGTTTACTCTTGTGGTTCGAGCGGAACACTCTCCGGAGAAAGGAGCCTCATGAGCACGCGGTTTGAAGCCCGAGCATTGGAGCGCATGAGACGTGGACCGCATTCATGACCGACTTTGCTCTGAACCAGCATATTCGGGGCATCGAGACACGGGGATCGTTCGGGCGGTCGGAACACCCCCACTCGTTTGAGGCGCGGACCCGGGCCTGCTACGATGGCGCCCTGGTTTGTGATCTTGTTGAGTTTGAAGTCTGATTCGGCGTGGTCGGAAGAATGCTGGAGAGTGTGCTGTTCCAGCGCATGCTTCGTAAGGCATTCCAGTACCCTAAGAAAGTACCGGCGTTGATCTTCACGTCGTAACTGCCCCTCCATTCGTCCTGCGAAAGATCGCACCACGGACCTTGTTTCCCCGCAGTAAGGTCACTGATGTCTGTGAGCTAGGTCACAGCCAGCGGCGTGCCGACGGACTAGGCTGGAGATGAGTTGAAAATGAATTTCAATTTCATAATTCAGTTTCCGGTGAGTCCTTCATGCCATCGCGAATTTTCTGTATCGCAGCCCTGTTTCTTTGCGCGGCCATCCCGGCCAGTGCCAGAGCTACCAGTTCCGAGTCGCCGGTCCAGCCCGCGGCTGCAACGGGCCGCTCCCTCGAAGAACTGAACAACTCTCCCATCCAGGACAACAGCTTCCTGGTAGAGGAGGCCTACAACCAGGAAGATGGTGTGGTGCAGCACATCAGCGTCTTTCAGAGGCTGAGCACAGGCGACTGGGCTTTCACCCAAACTGACGAATGGCCTCTGCACTCTCTGAAGCACCAGCTCAGCGTCACGTTGGCAGCCACCCACAGCGGCGACTACCCGGCTTCCGGCGCCGGATGGGGCGATACCGCCATCAACTACCGTTACCAGCTTGTGGGCAGGGGTGACGCCAAGTACGCCCTTGCGCCGCGGATTTCGCTATTGCTGCCTACCGGGAATCCAGTCGTAGATCGCGGTTATGGAGGACTCGGTTTGCAGACGAATCTGCCTTTCAGCATCCAGCTCAATCACCAGTTGGTGACGCATTGGAACGTGGGGGCGACGTGGGTGCCACGCGCCCAGAACGATCTTCATCAGAGGGCCAGTTCGCTGGGCTACAACCTCGGCCAGTCGGTGGTGTGGCTGATGAAGGCTCGTTTCAACATGCTGGTCGAAACCATTTGGACCTCGAATCCCCAGGTCGTCGCCCCAGGAAAAACTCAGGCGCAATATAACCTGTTCTTTAGCCCCGGCGTGCGGTGGGCCTACAACTTCCGGAACGGCCTGCAGATCGTACCTGGGGTCGGTCTGCCGGTGGGCGTTGGCCCCAGCGGCGGGCAAACGGGCATGATTTTCTATCTCAGCTTCGAGCATGCGCTCGGTTTGGCACCTTCGCGACGCTGAATTCGCGATCCGGACTTGGCCAGGGGATGCGCTATCCTTCCTGGATGGACGTTTTGGCGCTCACTCGCAAGCTCATCGACATCGAGTCCACTACAGGAAGGGAGGCTGCGGTTGGCGCAGCGCTTGCCGATCAGCTAACCCAAGTCGGTTATGACGTTGAGCGCATGCCGGTGGAGGATGATCGCTTCAATGTATTGGGGACGCATCCTCAGCATCCGCGGCCTGAGCTTGTGCTCTCCACACACATGGACACGGTCCCGCCCTTCATCCCCTCGTCGGAGACAGCCGATCGCATTCATGGCCGCGGTTCGTGCGACGCGAAGGGCATTATTGCTGCACAAATTGCCGCTGCGGAGAAACTGAAGCTCCAAGGCATCTACGTGGGTCTGCTCTTCCTGGTTGGCGAGGAGCGCGATAGCCAGGGCGCCCAGGTTGCCAACCGCCAGCCGCGCGGGTCGAAGTTCCTCATTAATGGCGAGCCCACGGAGAACAAGCTGGCCGTCGCTTCCAAGGGCTCGTTGCGGGTCGAACTTGTCGCTCGCGGCAGGATGGCGCATTCGGCCTATCCACAACTTGGCGAGTCGGCGATTGAGAAGTTGTTGGATGCAGTTGAGAACGTCCGCAAGCTAAAGCTGCCGACGAATCCTAAGGCCGGACCATGCACGCTAAACATCGGCCTGCTTGAAGGTGGCCGCGCGCCGAATGTGATTCCCGACTACGCCTGCGCGCATTTGCTCTATCGCCTGGTTGGCCCGACGGACGAACTGCGCCGGCAAATCATCGCCGCTGCCGGGGAGAAGGCTGACCCCAGCTTCATCCTCGAAATCCCATACATGGAATTCGCCACTGTGCCGGGAATCGAGACCATGATCGCCGCATTCACTACCGACATTCCGGCACTCACGAACTGGGGACAGCCACTGCTGATCGGCCCCGGATCCATCCACGTTGCCCACACCGAAGGTGAATACATCGAGAAGCGGGCGTTGCTGGAGGCGGTTGACCTGTATGCTGGCGTGGCCCGTCAGTTGCTTAGCCGTGTGTGAGGAGAAAAACTTCTCTCTTGCCGCACGCAAGCGTTTCTGATATCCAACTCTCGCGCGGATGCGCTTGGCCGGGCCGCCCATGGCAATCAATTCGTTCACCGCAAACCGTCCGAAGAGATCCGCCAAAACTGCGGCGCCGGGCTTGCATCTGGATCGTGGAATTCCTCTGCCCCTCGGCGCCACCCTGCGTCGCACCGGTGTGAACTTCTCTATTTTCGCGAAGTACGCCACATCTTGCACGTTGGTGCTCTTCCGACCCGGGGCCAGCGATCCTTTTGTGGAGTATCCGCTCGATCCTCATTTCAACCGTACGGGACAAGTGTGGCACGTGTTTGTTGAGGGTCTCGATGCCGGGACGCAGTACGGTTACCGCTTCGACATGCAACCTAATTCCAATCCGCGGGTCCATCGCTTTAACCCGGCGCACGTGTTGCTGGACCCGTGTGCGCTGGTACTTTCCCACGGCGGCGAATGGGGCGAATTCGCGCCCGGCAAACGGCCCTACCGCAACAGCGTCGTGATTGAAAACCATTTCGACTGGGGCAACGACCAGCCCCTGAACGTCCCGCTGGTTGACAGCGTGATTTACGAGATGCACCTGCGCAGCTTCACTCGGCATCCATCATCGTGCGTGGAACATCCCGGTACCTTCGCCGGCCTGATCGAGAAGATTCCATACCTCCAGAAGCTCGGCGTCACCGCGGTCGAGCTGTTGCCGGTCTGCGAGTTCGAGGAGTCGGATACGGACCGCGCCAACCCGTTCACCGGACAGCCGCTGTTGAATTTGTGGGGCTATCAAACTACCGCATTCTTTGCCCCCAACACCGCCTACTCGTCTAACCGCGCGGATGGCGAGCAGGTGCGCGAATTTAAGTGTCTGGTGAAGGCCATGCACGAATCCGGAATCGAGGTGATCCTCGACGTGGTCTTCAACCACACCGCCGAAGGTGACGAGCGCGGCCCAACGTGGTCGTTTCGCGGTATTGATAATTCGACCTATTACATGGTCGATCCTGAGACTGGCAGATACCTGAATTACAGCGGGTGCGGCAATACTGTGAATTGCAACAATCCCGTGGTGCGCGATTTCATTCGCGATTGCCTGCACTACTGGGTAATGGAGATGCATGTCGATGGCTTCCGCTTCGATCTTGCCTCGATTCTGGGGCGCGGCGAAGATGGCGCGGTGCTGAGCAATCCTCCGCTGCTGGAACGCCTGGCCTACGATCCCGTGCTGGCCAATGTGAAGCTCATCGCCGAAGCCTGGGACGCCGCCGGTTTGTACCAGGTCGGCACTTTGCCGTCGTGGGGACGCTGGGCCGAATGGAACGGCATCTTCCGCGACGACGTGCGCAAGTTCGTCAAGGGCGATGCAGGCATGACCTCGGCATTGGCAACACGCTTGTTGGGGAGTCCGGATCTTTACCTGACCAGCGCCCGTGAGCCGTATCACAGCATCAACTTTGTGACCTGTCACGACGGCTTCACACTCAATGATCTGGTGAGTTACAACGAGAAGCACAACCTCGCCAATGGCGAAAACAATGCTGACGGGTGTAATGCCAACTTCAGTTGGAACTGTGGCGTCGAAGGTCCCACGGACGAAGCCGCGGTCAACGAGCTGCGCGCCCGCCAGCGCAAGAACTTCGCCGCCATCCTGCTGCTATCGCACGGAGTGCCCATGATCCTGGCAGGCGACGAGATTGGTCGCGCGCAACAGGGCAACAACAACGCCTACTGCCAAGACAACGAAGTAAGCTGGGTAGACTGGCGCCTGGCGGAGAGTAACCCTGGCCTCCTGCGCTTCTTTCAGTTGATGATTGCGTTTCGCAAGCGCTGTTCGTTGCTCCGCCGTGAGAGTTTTCAGTTTCATGGAGAAAACGGGTTTCACATCACCTGGCATGGCGTGAAACGGATGAAGCCCGATTGGAGCCAGGCTTCGCGCACCGTCGCCATGCAGTTGACGCAGTTGCGAGAAAACGCCGCTCGCGAAGACTTGCACGTCATCGCCAATTCCTACTCGGGAGAACTGGAGTTTGAGCTGCCGCAAATCGGCGAGCGGGAGTGGTTCCGCTTCTCCGACACCGCCCTGCCGTCGCCGCAGGACATCGCCGAAGAGCACCAGGAGTTCCCGCTGCTATCGCAGGAAAGCTATCTTGTACAGCCGCACAGCGTGGTTATCTTCGTCGCGAAGTAATCGCGTCAGCTGCATTATTCGGAGGAAGTCCCGCCGATCAGTTCAAATCTCCCGCTCTCAGGGTCGGCCGCCCGGATGGAGCCGTCGCCGATGTTGTACACCCATCCGCGGATCTCCACTTCGCCGCTGAGGACGCGCGAGCCGACGCTCGGATGGCTCTTCAGGTGCTCGATCTGCTCCAGCACGTTGTATTGCGTAAGCAGGCGCAATCTCTGTTCCTCATCGACCGCCGCATGATCCCTCAGGACGCGGTGTTGTACCTCGGATGCGTGCCGCATCCATTCCTGCATGGCCGGCAGGCCCTGGGCTTTTTCAGGATGCAGCAGAGCCTTCATTACTCCACAATCGGTATGGCCACAGATGATGATAACTGGGACCTTCAGCACCAGCATTGCGTATTCGACTCCCGCAGAGACGCCACCCACAAACTCACCGTAATGTGGGACCAGGTTCCCAGGGTTTTGCTCCAGGAAGAGGTCTCCGGGACCCGTCTGCGTAATCAGGCTGGGAACCACGCGTGAATCGGCGCAGCAAATGAACAGCGCCAAGGGATGCTGCCCATGCCTAAGGGACTCAAAGCGGGAGCGCTGCGGGGGATACACCTCGGTTTCAAATGTCGAAACACCCTTCAGAATTCTCGCCAAAGCTTCCTGACTCTTTGTCATCGTGTCATCATCCCGTAAGCCGATTCGTTCTTCACACAAGAGTGTAGTTTAAGGCTTCGTACTCGGCCCCCTGCTAGACTCAACATCATGATTGAGGCGACCAATTCGCTGGCGCAGGCTTCTTCGGCCTACCTGCGCTCGGCGATGCACCAGCCTATCCAATGGCACGAGTGGGGCGATGAGGCCTTCGCCACGGCGCAGCAGAAAGACAAGCCAATTCTGCTGGATATTGGTGCTGTGTGGTGTCACTGGTGCCACGTCATGGACCGCGAGTCCTACGAGAGTCCGGAGACGGCGGCAATCATCAACCAGCAATTCATCGCGGTGAAGGTGGACCGCGACGAGCGGCCTGACGTGGACAGCCGCTACCAGCTTGCGGTATCGGCGCTAACCGGCACCGGCGGCTGGCCGCTCACTGTGTTTCTTACGCCCGATGGGCGGCCGTTCTACGGAGGCACGTATTTTCCGCCAGATGACCGCTGGGGACGTCCCAGCTTCAGGAAAATCCTGCTGGCCATTGCCGACGCCTATCGCGAGCGACGCGACGAAGTCCTGAAGTCAGCTGACGAAACCATGAACATGCTCGCGGGCGCGGAAGGATTCGCGGGGCGCCACGCAGACTTTTCCCCGCGCATCGTCGGCATCATGGTGCAATCGGCGCTGCCCATCTTCGACGCAAAGTACGGCGGCTTCGGCAGCGCTCCGAAGTTTCCCCATCCGGCCGCGCTCGACCTGCTGATGGACTGGTACGTTCGCAGCGGTGAAGAACGCGTGGCGACCGTGGTCACGACGACGCTCACGCGCATGGCGCAGGGCGGCGTGTATGACCAGCTTGCCGGCGGCTTTCATCGCTACTCGGTAGACGAGCGCTGGATTGTGCCCCACTTCGAGAAGATGTCGTACGACAACTCCGAGCTGCTGAAGAACTACGTCCACGGGTATCAGGTCTTCGGGCACGAGTTCTATGCGCACGTGGCGCACGACATCATTCGCTGGATGGACGAATGGCTGAGCGACCGCGAGCACGGCGGCTTCTACGCCTCGCAGGATGCCGACATCAACCTCGACGATGATGGAGATTACTTCACTTGGACAGCGGACGAAACGAAGGTGGTCCTGAGCGAGCAGGAATTCCAGGCGACAGCGCTGCACTACGACATCAACGAAACGGGCGAGATGCACCATAATCCCGCCAAGAATGTGCTGTGGGTGCGGGCGCTGCCGGAAGAGATTGCCTCGCGGATGGGCATCGAAGCGGCCAAGGTGCTCGACCTGCTCGCTTCGGCCAAAACCAAGCTGTATGCCGCACGCCTGAAGCGGCCGACGCCGTTTGTTGACAAGACGATTTACGTGAACTGGAACGCGATGTGTGTGTCCGCGTATTTGCAGGCATCTCAGGTGCTGGAACTGGAAGACGCGCGCAGGTTCGCGCTGCGCTCGCTTGACCGCATTCTGGCGGAAGCCTGGGACGCGGAATGCGGGTTGTCGCACGTCATTGCCTACGGCGACGCCAAAGCCGAGAAGCGCTTCGTTCACGGGCTGCTGGATGACTATGCTTTCACCGCGCTGGCTTGCCTGGATGCGTTTGAGGTCACCGGCGACATGAGCTACTTCAAGTTCGCCCAGCAGATTGCCGACGAGATGATTCGCCGCTTTGGCGATCCGACTTCCGGAGGCTTCTTCGACACTGAGGCTTCGCTGGAGGAGAAGCTGCAAGTCGGCGCGCTCTCGGCGCGGCGCAAGCCCTTCCAGGATGCGCCGACTCCGGCGGGCAACCCCAGCGCGGCCATTGCGCTGCTGCGGCTCTACGCGTATACAAACGACGCCAAGTATCGCGACAAGGCCGAGGACACGCTGGAGGTCTTCGCCGGCGCGGCCGAGCAGTTTGGAATTTACGCCGGAACCTTCGGCATTGCGGCGACGTGGCTCTCGAAGCCGCACACGCAGGTTGTGGTCGTGGGCGAAGATGAGCAAGCCCGCGCTCTGCTACATGCCGCCATCAAGCCGTTCGCGGTGAACAAGTCGGTCATCCATCTGACCGACAGCGAAGCCGTGGCGCAGAACCTGCCACCGGTGCTGGCGGAGACGGTTCCCAACCTACCTGTTTTGAAGTCAAAGAGGTCGACTGCCATCGTCTGCACAGACTTTGCCTGCCAGCCGCCGGTGGAAAGCTCGGAAGAATTGTCGGCGATATTACGGGAAACGTCTGCGCAAAAATAAGGATCGGCTCGTGCGATCTTTATGTGAACTGAGAGGAGAGGGTCTTCAGGCGCTGTCGCTGAAAATGCTGACGGCTACGCTTCAAAGCGCGACTGCCGCATTCTTCTCAGCAGCCTGGCGATCTCGAGCGGCAAGGGTATCTTACGGATTCTAGGATTTGAATTGTTTGCAGTAGGCATCGCCGCGATAAGTAGACCTTCCACTTCATCACGCAAGCGTTTTTCCGGTATCACAAAGGCTGAGAAAAAGTTCCAGAAGTGGTAATAGCGATCCTTGGGTTGGTTTGCATGGGCCCAGACGCGTTCAAATAGATGACCGCTTGTTTTTCCAATGTAGTACGGGTGGTCGTCGCGATAGAGGATGTAAACCCCTGGCTGCAGGAGGTCCTTTTCTCGCCGGAAGACTAGCTTTCTTCCGCTCTTTAGGTCAAAGATCTCTCTTGACCACATCTTCGCGTATTCAGAAACAAGCAAACCTTTGAGCTTAGCCAAACCTAACCTCGCTGTAGGCCCATTTGCGTCTTCCTACTTGGGAGATCAGTACACTTCATCCAGCAGCTCCACCACATGCGCCACACGCGCGTTCATTCCCTTGCGCTTCATGCCGGCGGCAAACTGCAGCATGCAGCCCACGTTGGCGGTGGCGAGGATCTCCGGGCGCACACTGGCCACGTAGTCCATCTTCTCGTCGAGGATCTTCATGGAAATCTCGTTCTGCACGACGTTGTACACACCTGCACTGCCGCAGCAGGAGTCGGAGCGCGGCATCTCGACGACGTTTGCGCCAATCGCTTTCAACAGCTCGCGCGGCGCTTTGCGCACACCTTGCGCGTGCGCCAGGTGGCAAGGATCGGCATAGGTGACGCGCTGGGCCAGCTTGCGCTTTGGCTCAAGCAGCCCGACTTGGGCGAGGTATTCGTTGATATCGCGCACCTTGGTCACAAACTGCATCGCCCGCTCAGAGTACTTCGGATCGTCCTTCAGCAGGTCGGCGTACTCCTTCATCACAGAACCGCAACCGGCGGCATTGGTCACGATGGCGTCGAACTCCGGGCTGAGCATGGCGTCGATGTTCTTGCGCGCCTGCGCACGCGCCAAGCCCAGAAATCCGCCGTGCAGGTGCAGCGCGCCACAGCAGGTCTGGCTCTTTGGGATATGAACTTCGATGCCGTTCTTCGTGAGCACGCGAATGGTGGCGCGGTTCAACTCTGCAAACGCCACGCTTCCAATGCAGCCTATGAGCAGCGCGACGCGGCCTCGCTGTGTGCCCCCAGCGGGATAAACCGCGCCAAGATCGCGGAAGGAAAAATCGCTCTCGATGCGGGGAGAGAGAGCATCCAACTCCTCGACTTCGAGCAGTTTGAGCAGCCCCGTAGCCCGCGCCAGGCTCTGCAAGCCTGAACGCTGGTAGAAGCGGATAAACTTCGCATGTCTCGCCAGCGCACCAAACGACGGCAGTATGTCCTCGTAAAAATGCTCGCGAATGAACCGCTGCAGCCCGCGCCGAGGATAATGCTCCACAATCTGCGAGCGCGCGCGTTCCAGCAGGCTGCCGTAGGGCACGCCCGAGGGGCAGGCGCTCTGGCAGTTCAGGCAACCGAGGCAGCGATCAATGTGAGTGACAAACGACTCGCCCAGCGCCAGCCGGCCCTCGTCCACCTGCACCATCTGGTAGATGCGCCCGCGCGGCGAATCCATCTCCGTGCCCAGCGCGCGATAGGTCGGACACTGGTCCAGGCACAGGCCACAGTGGACACATTTGGAGTACAGCTCCCACGTGGGCTTCTCACCGGGCAAGAAGTTCGAGGCTGGTTTTTCCGCGACTGGAGCCGTGCTCAAGAGACGAACCTCCCGCGATTCAGAACGTCATTCGGATCGAGCGCCTGCTTCACCGCACGCATGCTCTTCCCGTCGGTCGGAGTCGCCGCCCAGGCCTTGAGCTCGCCGCGCGCCTCTTCCGGACAGGCCAGCACCGTCATGCTGGCGTCACGCGAAAGAGCGCTTCGCAATCCTACAAGGGCCTTCGCGAAATCCAGCGACGCGCCCTTCATGTCGGCACTCGGCCACAGCGCGGCCATGATATGCCCCACGCCAACTCGCCCGATCGCGGCAAGCCCCCAGCCGGCTGATTCAGCATCCGCAGCGGCGCGCTCCAACACCGGCGCGAGATCGGCCAATGGAAGCATCAGCGATAACAGCAGGCAATCAGGGTGCCGCTCCCGCACCGTGGGTGCGAAGTCCGCAACCGCGCTCCAGAATCCCTCTTCGTTTCCCGCCCTGATCTCATGGGTCACCGCTGAGCCCAGCTCCGCACGATAGCGCGCCAGCACGGCATCGCTTCCCGCCGCGCGCAGGCAAACAGACCACCATGCCGCCGCCGGCGAACCCGGCGTCAGCAGTGCGCTTGCTCGCGGAGAAAGCAGTTCGAGGCAAACCGGGTCCAGCGGCGAGCGCAGCGTGCGGCTGCGGAACTCCAGCGCCTCTCGCGCAGTTGAGAAGCACGAAACGAACGTCTGGGTCTGCCGCGGCGCGGGAAACAGCTTGAAGCTGGCGCTGGTGATGACCCCAAGCGTCCCCCAGCTTCCGATGAGCAGCTTCATCATGTCGTAGCCGGCGACGTTCTTCACAACTCGCCCGCCGCCTTTGGCCTTGCGCCCATCTCCGGTCACGAACCGGACGCCGATGCAGTAATCGCGCAGACCGCCATAGCCGTGGCGATGCGGTCCGTACAAACCCGTCGCCAGCAACCCGCCGACAGTGGCGCGCTCGGGCAGGGCCGGGTCGCCGGGGAAGAACAGCTTGTCGGCAGCTACCTTCGACGAAAGATGCGCGACTGTCCACCCTGCTCCGACCCCGATGGTCAGATCGCCGGGATCGTAATGTTCCACTTCCATGAGCCGCGATGTGCACAACAGGACGTCCGCGTGCGCCGGACGATTGCCCGTGTACTGCTGCGTTAGGCCTCCAGCGGGAACGACACTCAGCCCGTGCTCATTGGCAAAGCGCAGAATGGCGGCAACCTCATCCGCCGAGCCCGGAGTAACAGCCAGGGAAGGTGCAACGCCGCAGATGTTCTCCGCTGGAGATTCGACCACGTAGTCAGCTCCGCAAATTGCGCGCAGCTCGGATGCAAAGCCGGTGGGCGTGGTCGCGGTGCTCACATGCCCTCCTGCGCCAGCACAGGATGGCGCGCCGGACCCGAGACCTCGCGGCACATGCGCGGCGTGGGGAACAGCTTTTCCGGATTCAGCACGTTGTCGCGGTTGAAGGTGTTGCGCAGGCCGGTCATTACGTCCAAATCCTGCTCGGTGAACAGCACCGGCATCAGATTGCGCTTCTCCATGCCCACGCCGTGCTCGCCGGTAATTGAGCCGCCGACGGCGATGCAGTATTGCAGGATGTCCTCACTGGCGGCCAGCGCCCGCTCAAGTTGGTCAGGGAAACGAATGTCGAACAGGATCAGCGGATGCATGTTGCCATCCCCGGCGTGGAAGATGTTGCCAATGATGAGGTCGTATTTCTTCGAGACTTCGC
>Ga0335082_10000581_pt1 | contig 38098 bp, 29 predicted proteins | sample Lox_Sample_41_FD_206718 | JGI IMG/M metagenome (GOLD analysis project Ga0335082, IMG submission 206718) | Soil microbial communities from Loxahatchee National Wildlife Refuge, Florida, United States - Lox_Sample_4.1 | ecosystem: Environmental > Terrestrial > Soil > Wetlands | place: USA...
CCAGTCTCTTACGCAGCGGCGTCGTGCGCCTTCCCGAACAGCACATCCGCCACGATCAGAATCGCTCCGGCCGTTACCGCTGAGTCCGCAACGTTGAATGTCGGCCATGGATTCAGCACATGCCATGGAACGAACTTCACATACACCTGAATGAAGTCCGTCACCGCTCCATGCACGATGCGGTCCGTCACATTCCCTGCGGCACCCGCCAGCAGCAGCGCCAGTCCCGCCGCGCTCGCCACGTTCAGATTCCGTGTCGCCACCAGCATCCACGCGATCACCGCTATGATCACCACTGAACCCGCGATGAGCAAGTAGCGGGTCCTATGAGACGAGGCATCCGAAAAAAAACTGAATGCGATGCCGGGATTGCGCGAAAAAATAATGTTCAGGTACCCCGGAATCACCACGTGCGGGAAATAGTCGAAAGGCCGCGTCTCGATCCACGCCTTCGTCGCCCGGTCGAGCAACGCCACCGCCAGCGTCAGCCCAAGCCACCGCAGCCGTCTAGGAAACGCCATTCACGCACTCACCCTTCCGAGTGACAACAGTCCTACTCCTGCTTCCCCATTTCCCAATACCTGTCATCCTGCGCGTAGCGAAGAATCTCTGCGTCTTGTCTCATCCTCTCCGCCGCAACCCGCTACGAGTCCTTTTCGATCTCCGCGATCGCCTCGCTGCACCGCTCGCAGATATTCGGATACCGTGAATTCTCGCCCACGCGCGTCGAATAGTTCCAGCAGCGCTCGCACTTCTTGCCGTCTGCGCGCTGCACCGTTACTTCGAGCCCCGGAACCACCTCGGACTTGTAATCTCCCGCTCCTGCATTGATCAGCTCCACCTGCGAAACGATGAAGAGCCCAGGCAGCTGCGGCAAATAGTGCTTCAGCTTCGCCTTCAATTCCAGGTCCGCCGTCAGCAGTACCTTCGCCTCCAGACCAGAGTTGATCAGCTTCTTCTCGTTGCGCGCGGCTTCCAGCGCCTTCAACACTTCCCCGCGCACGCGCCCGAGCGTTTCCCACGTCGCCGCTTTCGCGCCCGCGATCCCCGTGCGCAACTCCGCCTCGTCGGGAAACAGCGCCATGTGCACGCTGTCTGGTTCGCCCTTCGGTTTCGGCAAGTACTTCCAGATCTCTTCCGAAGTGAACACCAGGATGGGGCACGCCAGCCGCACCAGCGCGCTCGTGATCCGCCACACCGCCGTCTGCGCCGAACGCCGCGACTTGTTCCGCGGCGCCTTCGTGTACAAGCGGTCTTTCAATACGTCGTAGTAGAACGCGCTCAGATCCACCACGCAGAAATCATGGATCGCGTGATAAATGCGGTGGAACTCGTAGTTCGCGTACCATTCCCGGCACCGCTTCACGAGTTCCGCCGTGCGCTCCAGCATCCACTGGTCCATTTCGTCCAGTTCGCTGTTCGCCACCGCGTCTGTTGTCGGCTCGAACCCGTTCAGATTCCCCAGTGCGAACCGGAACGTGTTGCGGATCTTGCGATACGCTTCGCTGAGCTGCGTCATCACACGCTCGCTCATCTTTACGTCGGCCTGATATTCCTGCGACGCCACCCACAGCCGAAGCAAATCCGCGCCCCACTTCTCGCAAATCTCACTCGGCAGCACCACGTTCCCGAGCGACTTCGACATCGGCCGCCCTTGCTCGTCCAGCGTCCACCCGTGCGTCACCACCCCGCGATACGGCGCCGCGTCTTTCACGCCCACCGCAATCAGCAACGAACTGTGAAACCATCCGCGATACTGGTCCGGACCCTCTAAGTACACGTCCGCGGGCCATTCTTTTCCGTGCAGGACCGCCAGGTGCGACGATCCCGAATCGAACCACACGTCCAGAATGTCGTTTTCCTTCCGCCACTTCGTCGACCCGCACGAACATTTCGTTCCCGCCGGCAGCAATTCTTCCGGCGTGCGCTTGTACCACGCGTCCGCGCCTTCCTTCTGGAACCACGCGATCACATTGCGCAACGCCTTGAAATCTTCCAGCCGCGTGCCGCACCCGTCGCAATAAAACACGATGATCGGCGTGCCCCAGAACCGCTGCCGCGACACGCACCAGTCCGGCCGCTTCTCGATCATCTCGTACATCCGGTCTTCGCCCCACGACGGGATCCACTTCACTCCCGGAATCTGCCGCAACGCTTCCTGCCGGAACGTTTCCGACTTCCCTTTCGCCGCCTGATCCATCTTCACGAACCACTGCTCCGTCGCGCGAAAGATCACCGGGTTGTGGCACCGCCAGCAGTGCGGGTAGCTGTGCCGGATCTTTTCCTCTGCCAGCAGATTCCCATGCGTTTTCAATATTTCGATGATCACCGGGTTCGCTTGAAAGACGTTCTTGCCCTTGTATTCGGGAAGACCTTCAATAAACACGCCCTTGTCATCCAGAGGAGCGTAGACCTCCAGTCCATATTCCTGACCCACCGCGAAGTCTTCCGCTCCATGGCCCGGGGCCGTGTGAACGATCCCGCTGCCCTGATCGAGTGTCACGTGACCGCCAAAAACCGCGGGAACCTCGCGCTCCAGAAAGGGATGTCGAAATGTGGCTTTTGCGAACGTCGTCCCGGAAAAGGACTCCGTGCGCCCCGTAAATCGCAATCCCGTCGACAATGCCACTCGTTCCAGCAGGTCCGCCGCGATGATGTACGTGTCGCCTCGCTCATCGTGCGCTAGCGTGTATTCGATCTCGGGATTGAACGCCAGCGCCAGACTGGCAGGCAGCGTCCAAGGCGTTGTCGTCCACACGATTGCGTAGAATCCGCCCTGTACATCGACCGGCCCTGGGTTTTGAACAACTGGGTAGCGAACCCACACCGACGGGCTCGTGTGATCCTCGTACTCCACTTCCGCTTCCGCCAGCGCCGTATTGTCGTAGATGCACCAGTACACCGGCTTGCGCCCGCGATACACGTACCCCTTCTCCATGAAATCCAGGAACGCGCTCGCGATCGTCGCCTCATATCCGTGGCTCATCGTTAGGTACGGATCGTTGAACTGCCCGAAAACGCCAAGTCGTTGAAAGTCGCGCTTGTGCTGCTCCACATATTTCGTCGCGTAGTCGCGGCACTTTTGCCGAAATTCCGCCGGGGGCACCTTCCCCTTCCCGCCCAACTCCTTCTCTACCTGCGTCTCAATCGGCAAGCCGTGGCAGTCCCAACCCGGCACGTACGGCGCATAATGCCCCGCCATGCTCTTGGACTTCACAATCATGTCTTTCAGAATCTTGTTCAGCCCGGTGCCCAAATGGATGGTTCCGGTGGGATAAGGGGGGCCGTCGTGCAGCACAAACAGCGGCTTACCCTCCCGCACTCCCAGAATGCGCTGGTACAGCTTCTCTGCCTGCCACGCCTCCAACTGCTTCGGCTCGTTCTGCGGCAAACTCGCCTTCATCGGGAAGTCGGTTTTCGGCAGATTCAGGGTCTTTTTCAGCTCCAGTGGTTCGGACATAGATATGGTTCTCGTATCCCTTCTACGCCGCCACTCCGTGGATGACCGGGAAAGGTCGCACAGCTGGGTTGTACGGCGGGAAACTTCCGAAAGCAGTGTAACTACGTATGTTACAATATTCAGCGAAGGCGTGTCAGCCGCCGTGGGGGATTCCGCGCAACCTTTTCCCAGCCTGCGCGAATCATACGGCTGGTAGAACATTTGGCGGCCGACTCGCGTCTAACAATGTCGAGGGGACTAAGGTGCCTGGATTCATCAACCTCCTTCCCGAAGAGCTGAAACGGCCCCCGCGCAAAGGGCCCGAAGAGATCATTCCCGTGTCGAACGAGGCTTTGCCCAACTTCGGCACCCCGAAGATCCTCATCCCGGACGATTTCTGGTCCAACCTCAAGCAGTTCCTGTTCGAACGCCCCGTCAAGGTCATTGAGCGCCCCGGCGCTCCGTTTACCAAAAATGCCTACGGCAGTACCATCTGGGACAACTTCAAGTTCTTCTTCTCCGCTCCCAAGGTCGCCAACACTCCCATCAACAAACGCCTCGAAGTCGACTGGGGTGGCAATTTCGGCAGCTTCAAAGATCGCATCCGCGACTTTTTCAATCCTCCCAAGCTGGCTCCCCTCCCCCCGGGTATCCAGCCGGTTAAAGTCAAAGACATCTGGTCCAAGGATGAGAATTTCGGTTGGACCCAAGCCATCGCCTTCGTCGTGCACGCCGGTGTCGTCGTGCTCCTCGTCACGCCCTTCATCATGACCTGGACGCAGCCCATCAAGGCCGTCAGCAAAACCCAGATTGACATCACACCACTCGACATTTCGCCTTACGTCTCCAAGCTTCCGGCAGGTGCCAACAAAGCCGGTGGTGGTGGTGGCGGCGGTGATCGTTCGCCCGAGCCCGCAACCAAGGGCAAGGCTCCGCGTTTCGCCATGACGCAATTTACGCCGCCCACTGCGGTCATCAAAAACCCGAATCCCAAATTGCCCATGGAGCCCACGCTCCTTGGCCCACCGGAACTCAAAGTCGCGAATCCCAATCTCTCCAACTTCGGCGATCCTCTCGCTGCTTCCGTGACCATGTCCAATGGTCCGGGTGGCGGTGGCGGCATCGGCACCGGCGAAGGCGGCGGCATTGGCAGCGGCAGTGGCGGCGGTCTGGGCCCGGGTGAAGGCGGCGGCACCGGCGGCGGCGCATTCCGCGCCGGTGTGAATGGCGTAGGCCTGCCCAGTTGCTTCTACATGCCGAATCCCCCGTATTCCGAGGAAGCGCGCAAAGCCAAGTATTCCGGCATCGTGCTTGTCGAAGCCGTCGTGAATCTCGACGGCCATCTCGACCGCCTGCGCGTCATCAAGAGCCCCGGCCTCGGCCTCGACGAAAACACATTGACCACCCTGAAGACCTGGCGCTGCAAGCCCGCCATCGGTCCCAACGGCAAACCGGTCCCGGTTATCGTTCCCTTCGAAGTCAACTTCCGCCTGTACTGAGTCCAGTTTCGATCCTTCTCCGAACGCACCTCCCTCGCGCGGTGCGTTTTTTTTTCGATCACACCCTTTCGAGCCGTGGGCAACCCTCCCTCGCCTTTCCGGTTCTCACTCAACAGGTCGCTCCCCCCCCGGAGGTTCCCGTGGATCTTCGCCCCAGTTCCCCGCAAGGTTCCTCACTCCATTTCGACGTCATCGATCTCTCGGCGCGCAACGGCAACTCCCAAACCATCTCCTTCGCCGTTCATGCCGCCATCCTCTGTGCGCTTGCATTGCTCGCCGCTGCTCCAAGACACAGTCCTCTTCGTGCGCTGATTCCTCAGATTCCCGCGGGTAAACTGCTCCCCTACATTCGCCCGGCAGATCCGCAAGCCGCCGGCTCACCCTCCTTGGGCTCGAGAGGTGGTGGAGGCGAAAACGATCCCCGCCCGCCCACAGCAGGCCGCTTTGCTCCCTCTTCGTCGATGCCTCTGGTTCCCCCGCGAAAAACCATCAATGACGACCCGCAATTTCCGGAGCCGCCCGCCGTCTTCGATCCTAACGCGCCTGCAACCGTTGCTGTCGTCACCGATCTTGGCCTGCCTTGGATGAAGACGAAATCCGACTCCGCCGGTCCCGGCTCGCATCACGGCTTCGGCACAGGCAACGATGGCGGCATGGGCGACCGCAACGGCGCTGGCGCGGGCGAAGCTGACGACGCCGGCCCGTACGCCAATGTCGTTACCCAAGTCGCCTGCCTCTATTGCCCCGAACCGCCCTACACCGAGGAAGCCCGCAAGAATAAGCTCCAGGGCAAAATGCTTCTCCAGGTTCTCGTCGGCGAAGACGGCAAGGCCCGGCGCGTCCGCATCGTCCGCCCGCTCGGCATGGGTCTCGACGAGAGCGCCGAACAAGCCGTCTACTCCTGGCGCTTCTCGCCCGCCCGCGACGCTGCGCGTCACCCCGTCGCCTCCTGGGTCACCATCGAAACCCGCTTCCAACTTTTCTGATACCCTCGGCGCAAACGCCATCCAGCCACTTGCCCTTTCGGCCGGTATCCCTTCGGGCACCGCTCCCCTCCCCCTCCGTGACTCCGCCTACCCTGCGCTCTACAGTTGGGACACCCCAGCCAGGAGTCCCTTCCGATGATCAATTTTCGCCAGTGTGCTCTCGTCCTGGTCGCGGCACTCGTCTTCTGCCCCGTCCTCCGCGCCGAACAGTCCCCAAAAGGTTCGCGGCCATCTCCGGATGACCGCGTCAAGAAGCTCGAAGAGCGCCTCGATGCCGCCGAAAAAGCCGCCGCCAGCGCCGCCATGGAAAAGGAATACATCGTCCGCACGCAGCAGCAGTACGAGTCATACTACCAGCGGGTCCTCAACACCCAGATGTGGACCCTCGGTATCCTCGGCGTCATCCTCACCGGTGTCTTCGTCCTCGTCGCTCGCTTCTCCCTCAAAATGATCGACGAGCAGACCAAGACCGCCACCGCCGGTGCTACCGTCCAGATGCGCAACGAGTATGCGCGTGCCATGGCCAAGGAAGTCCAGAAGCTCTGGGATTCCAACGCTGCCGACAACAAGAAATTAAAGGAAGCCCTGACTGCCCAGATCGCGGAACTCGAACAGCACCTCAAGGATCGCTCCGACTTTCAGATGCAATTTGTCCAGGCTCTCGGCGAGGGCGTCGAACAGCGCCAGGATGATGCTGTCGTCACCTTGCGCGGCGCCCTTCACACCTACAACTCGGGCAAATCCCGCAAGCTCATCGACGCGAAAACCGGCGCCTCGATTGCCCGCTCCCTCTTCGAGTCGCTTCGCAAAGCCGACGGCGACAACTCCGTTGAAAAAGCCCGCGAGGAACTGGCTGATCCGCTCTACAACGATCTCGACGAAGAACTCGCCCTGGCCGCTCTGCAGAGCCCTTGGCTCACTCCCCTCATCAATGAACGCAAGCCAGTCCCGCCCCCGGCACCAGCCGCTCCCGAACCCGTCGCCGAAACCCGGCCCGCGCCCGTATTCCTGGAACATCGTTCCGCGGACTTGGACCTTCCTCTCGACGAAGAGTCCGACTCCTGCCGCCTCCTCACCTGATTCCGCAAGCAACCTCAAGCCCTTGCGCATTACTGCCTGTGTCAACATCGCCTCGCGTTCGTGAGCCCTTTCCCGTTGATTGGCACATAATCTAGGCATATGAACAAGGTCGCAGGTGCAATCTGCCTACTACTGACAGCATCCCTCTGGCCACATCCTGCCGCACGCTCCTTCCTTGACGAGCAACTCGCGCATTCCCGGGTGAGAGCAGCGTCCGCCGAAAAAGATGCCCTTTGGCGCAACCTCTTCGCTGAAAAGAAATTGGCCTTTCCGCCACGCAGATTGCTGTTGATTGCTTTTAAGTGGGACGCCGCCCTTGAAGTTTGGGCGGCGGACGGGGACTTGCAACCATACACGCTATTGAAGACTCTTCGTATTTGCGCCAGCTCCGGCGAACTCGGCCCCAAACGCCAGTTCGGCGACTCCCAGGTTCCTGAGGGCTTCTATGTCATCGACCAATTCAATCCGGAAAGCAGTTATTACCTCAGCCTGCATGTCTCCTACCCCAATTCGTCTGACCGTGTCCTTGCTTCTGCTCCCAATCCCGGCGGGGACATCTTCGTCCATGGAGATTGTGTAACCATCGGCTGTATCCCCATCACAAATGAAGGCATCAAGGAGGTGTACTGGCTCGCTGTCTTGGCCCGTCAATCCGGGGAGAAGCAGATTCCCATCTGGATCTTCCCCACGAGGCTGAACAACGACAATTTCAAGGCACTCGTCGAACGCCATCGGGGCAATCCTGGCTTGATCGCTTTTTGGGGACAATTAAAGCAAGGCTACGATTTCTTCGCAAAAGACCATCGCATTCCCAGCATATTCATATCCACGGAGGGCCAGTACCAGTTCGCCGTCCGGTAATCGCTCAAATCAGCGCGCCGTTCGCGCGAATATTCTGGCCTGAAACCCACGCCGACTCGTCCGACGCCAGCCACGCCACCACGTTTGCGATGTCGCTCGGCTCCCCGATGCGGTTGAACGCCGATAGACTCGCCATGCGCTTCACGTCTTCTTCGGATTTTCCCGTCAGGAACAGCTCCGTTCGCACTGGGCCCGGTGAAACCACGTTCACGCGGATTCCCCGCGCTCCCATCTCTTTCGCAAACACGTGGCTCATCTGCTCCACCGCGCCTTTTGTCGCCACATACGTCGCATACGTGGGCAACGCCAGCGCTGTCGTTGTCGACGAGAAGTTCACGATCACGCCCTTATCCTTCAACCGCGTCGCCGCAAGCTGGCACATCAAGAATGTCCCCTTCACGTTCACCGCGAACAGCCGGTCGTACTCCTCCTCCGTCACTGCCGCCAGCGGCTTGTACAGGATTAGCCCCGCGTTGTTCACCAGAATATCTGCGTTACCAAAGGCCTTCTCCGTCGCCTCGAACAGTGCCACGCAATCGCCCTTGCGGCTCACATCGCCCTTCACCGCGATCGCTTCGCCGCCTGCCTTCTTGATCTCCTCGACCAGCGCCTCTGCTTCCGCCGCCCGGCTCGCGTAGTTGATTGCAACTTTCGCCCCTTCCTTCGCCAACCGCCGCGCGATCGCCGCTCCGATCCCGCGGCTCGCGCCCGTAATGATCGCTGCTTTGCCGTTCGATGCGCCAGACATGACCGCTCCTCTCGATTCCCTTTGATATCGAACAACGGTTGGATGCTGGCCGCCCCGGTTCGAATACAGACCTTCGCGGATCGTGGGCTACCGGAATTCCGTCCCGTATTTCAGCGCGATCTCGCGAATCTGTCCGCGCGACAGTTGCTTCGCCGGTGCGCCCGGCGCGCTGCACGTTTCGCGAAAGAATCCGTCCAGCCCCGCTGGCGTCATCAGCCACAGCAGAAGCAGTTCATGCTCCGCATTCGCGAATCCGTGCCATGAATTTCGCGGGATGAAAATCGTCGCGCCCTTCTCAAAGCCATGCTCCACGTCGTCCAGCGCCACCACTCCGCTCCCGTCCAGCACATAGAACGCCTCTTCCATGTGCAGATGCCGGTGCACTGGAATCCCGGAGCCTTTCATCACCTGCTGCGTCCCCAGCGCGAGATTCTCTGAACCTGTCGCCGCTCCAAACTTGATGAAAATGTTGCCATGGTCGCGGAAATGAATCAGGTGTTCGCCTTCTCCGGTTCCCAGAACACCTCCTTGCGCCGGGTTCGCTTCCCTCCCCGCACCCGGCGGCAGCGCTTGGCTCACACCAAGCCCTCCTAGTCCCGATAGAAACAACCGCCGGTTCGCCATGCTCTCTCCCGACTGAATCCATCCGTCGACGGCCCCGCGGAGCATATCACCGAAGCCGCACATCACTTCCGCCATGTCGGGAACTTTTCCTCTTTCCCCGGGAATAACGGGGGAACCACTCATTTCTTTTCATCTGCCTTCACGGAGGATTTGCCGCCATGCGCGTGTGCCGCTTCCTCGTTTGGACGGTCTTGTCGGCCGGCGGTCTATTCGCCCAGACCCCTCGCCACGCCTTCGACAAGCAGGTCGATTTCTCTCATTTCAGAACCTATGCCTGGCTGGTGTTTCCCCACGCCATGAACCTCGGCGAATTAACCGGGAGTCAGGTACGCGGAACACTGCAAGTAGCTCTTGCAAAAAGAGGCCTACCCTCGCGCAAGCCTCTCCTCCCGATGTCTATCTCGCTTACCAGTTCGTCTTCGGCGATCCCAGAGACGCCCGCACGTTCGATGTCGAATGGCCGGACTCCTCGCGGTTGGAAGGCGTGCTGGGAACAAAAGGAACCCTGGTCCTCGTGCATCCCGGAGACTTGCTTCTCGATTTTTATGATCCCGCGACAAAACAGCTCATTTGGCGCTCCGCCGAGCCCAAGCCTATGAATCTCGATGACAAGCCCGCCAGCCGCCAGAGGCAAATTGACCACGCCACCCAGAGATTGCTGAAACGCTACCCGCCCCACTAGTCCACCAGGCTCGTTGCCAATTCAACGATTGCTTCCGGCTTCCCCGCCTTCTCGCTTCTCCGGCAATCCCAAATGCCCGATGGAGCACTTTTCCGCCTCGGTGCCCTCGGACGCTGCCACGGTGGCAATCGGTCCCGGCCGGTCCGCATTCTGCTCGTCCCAAGCCCTTGCGCAGGTCGGACATAGCTTTGTCACCGTATGGAGGATCCGCCGCGTCGTCTCCGCTTCTCGCGGGCAATCGCTGAACTGCGGTCGCTCCTTCGGATCGTCGGGAAAAAACACCCTGGATTCACATTGGGCCATATGAACCCCTGCATAGAGAACAACTTGGTCTTGAATGTCTGCCATTGTGCGCGCCAAGCTCCACTCTGGGGGGGCGTTGCCCATTTTGCTCGGAATCCCAATCGCCCTCGCCTCCTTCCCCGGCCGCTCCCTTTCCTTGCCATTCACCCCGCGGTCCTTGCCCTCCGCTGTATATTACTTGATACCTGTAAATACTAAGGTATAATTCCCTCATGTCCTCGCGACGCAATGACTCCCAGGAAGCCCCCCTCTGCCTGTTCTCCTTCAAGGACGGTCGCCGCTGTACCCAGCCCGCTCATCCCTGTTATGACGGCTTCTGCTACGCCCACGGCACATTTACTCCTCGTGGCTCCCGCCAGGACAATCTCCTTCACGCACTTGCTCCCCTCGCCGCCGGCCACTCTTCCGCCAGGGCCCGCCAACGCGCTCTTCGCTCCCTGACCCGCGCACTCGCAGGCGGCCGGATTTCCCCCGAACAGGCCCAGGTCCTCCACCGCATCAGCCTGCTCATCGAGCAATCCGCTCGGTTCGCTGACCAGCGCTCTTTCACCTCTCAAAGTGGCCCCGCTTGGGAACGTTTGCGTCGCGCCGTCGATGATCTCGACGAACTCCGCAGTCAGAAAGAAACCTGATGCCTGCTCCCCCGCGCGATCATTCCTCCCCATCCACCGCGTTTTTCCCCTCTAACTCCTTCCTTTCCGCCACTTCGACAACCCCCCTTCTCAACTTCCTTCCTCTCAGTCATTTCCATCTGCCCCCGGGGCAGGGTGGCCCGATTATGGTTAACCACCCTCCGCTCTCAATTGGACACGCACTCCTTCGGGAAAACTCCCTCCCTCCCAAATCCTGCTAGCATGACCCACATGCGACTCTCTTTCCGTTGCTCTCTTTCCCTCTTCGTTCTCGCTTCCTTGGCCGCGTTCTCCGCGGCGCAATCCCAATACGGCTCCGTCGCCATCTCCGCCCACATCACCCCGACCGGTGGGCGGCCTGAACCCGTTCGCCAGTTCACTTTCTATGTCCTCACCCGAAGCTATGCTGATGTCATCAAGGACATAACCGCCACCGACCCCAAGCCTTCCCGCGACGAGTTCATCGACAAGCTCAAATGCTCCCCCGAACTCAAAAAGTGGCTCAAGGACCATGACATCATGGACCTCACCTCGCCCGACTTCGACAAGATCGTTACCACCGACGACATCATGAACGTTTCGGAGTTCTTCGACGCCTACCAGCGCTCCAATGGCGGTGGCGTCACCGCGGGTCTTCCCAAACCGAAATACCGCGAGTCCGATCAGCAGAACAATCCCGCGAAATATCAGAAACAGAAAGACGAGTTCATGGCCGCCACACGCAAGTTCATCGACTCTCATGCATTCACCGTGCAGGGCATGCAGACTGAACTGACGGGCGTCAATCCCAAAACTCCCTGGGACAAGCTGCAGGCCGACTACAAGCACCGCATCGCCCAGATCGCCCCCGACACCGCGCAAATGAAATACCTCGCGCGGAAAACCGAAACCGATCTCGAAGGCCGCGCCCTTGTCGGCAATCTGCCGCCTGGCAACTATTGGATTTCGTCTCTCGCCATGGACGCCAGCTCCGGCGACCGCCGCCTCCTCTGGGATGTGCCTGTCGCCGTGCAGCCGGGCCAGACCACTTCCATTGAGTTAAGTAATCTGAATGGCACTGACCCGCGCGCCGGCTCAAATCCCTGAACGGAGCCGGCCGCGAACTGGGTTATCCTGAATTTATGGGTACCCCCGTCCTCTGGGTCGCGTTCAATCTTTTTGTTTTGATCGCCATTGCCCTCGACCTCGGCGTTTTCCATCGCAAGGCTCACAAGATCTCCATCGGCGAAGCCTTCGCGTGGAGCGCGGTCTGGATCGCGCTAGCCGCGGCTTTCGGTTTCTTTGTCTGGCACTGGTTCGGGGAAACTCGCGGCATTCAATACTTCACCGGCTATGTCATCGAGAAAGCGCTGAGTGTCGACAATCTTTTCGTCTTCCTGGTCATCTTCAAGACCTTCCAGGTTGAGGATAGAGTCCAGCATCGCGTTCTCGCCTGGGGCATTATTGGCGCCCTGATCATGCGTGGTTTGATGATCCTCGTTGGTGCGGCGCTGATCGCACGCTTCCACTGGATCATCGAGGTCTTCGGCGTCTTCCTGATCTACACCGGGATTCACATGCTCTGGAAGCGCGACAAGGAAGTTCACTACGAGAAGAATCCCATCTTCCGCTTTGCCAGCACTCACCTGCGCGTCACCAGGGACTATCGCGGGGAAAGATTCTTCGTGCGCGAAGGCCGCCAGCTCTTCGCCACTCCCCTCTTTCTGGTGCTCCTGGTCGTCGAAGTCACTGACGTCACCTTCGCCGCGGATTCCATCCCAGCGATCTTCGGCATCACTCAGGATCCCTTTATCGTTTACACCTCCAACGTGTTTGCGATCCTGGGCCTTCGCTCGCTGTATTTCCTGCTGGCGGATCTGCTCGACTACCTCCGTTACCTCGGCATCGGTCTCGCGATCGTCCTCATGTTCGTCGGCGTGAAGATGGTGATCGCTCCATGGTGGAAAGTCACGGAGATTGTCTCTCTTGCGGTCGTGTTCGGGATTCTACTCATCACCGCGGCGCTTTCGCTGCTCGCGGGCCCAAAGAAGAAGCTCTCCGCCCAGACACCGCCGCGGTAACGAACCGCCTCCTCACCTCGATTGAGCCTGGGTTGCAGCCTGCACTTGCGCGGGCGAAATTGCCGCGCTCAATGACTGCCACGCGTAGAACAACTCTCCGACCGTCCATGCCTGGGCAATGCAGCCGCCGGGAGCAAACGGGGGATCGCCGTCGAACACCTCGCCGAGCGTTCCGAGTCCTCCGGCCGTAATGGTTCGTCCGAGCGGCTCGAGGAATGATTGCGCGAGCGCCGGGTCGTGGTACACGCGATGGTGTGCCAGCGCAAAAGGGCCCAGCAGCCAGCCCCATACCGTTCCTTGGTGATATGCGGAGTCGCGTTCGCGCGGCCCGCCCGCGTAGCGGCCTTTATACCCGGCTTCATTCGGCGCAAGGCTGCGCAATCCGTGGGAAGTCAGCAAGTGGGACGCAACCGCGTCGACAATTCCTTTCTGTTGCGCCGGTGAGAGAGGACTGACCGGAAGAGACACGGCGAAAACCTGATTCGGCCGAAGCGAAGCATCGTTGGTGCCTGCCGGCGTATCGATGACGTCAAAGCAGCAATCCCGCTCCGGATTCCAGAACTTCGGAAACGCTCGAGCGGCCTTTTCCGCCAGGCGCTCGTAGCCCTCACTGGGACGCAACAGCACGTGGGCAAAATTGGCGATGGTATGAAGAGCGTTGACCCACAGCGCGTTTACTTCCACGGCTTTCCCCGTTCTTGGCGTGACGACCCAGTCGCCGACCTTCGCATCCATCCAGGTGAGTTGTACTTCCGGCGTGCCCGCAAACAGCAAGGCGTCCGAGGGATCAACCTTAATGCCGTAGCGAGTGCCGTTCACGTGGGCATCGATGATTCCCGCCAGCACCGGAAACAGCTCCTGCACGAATGCCAGGTCCTGCGTCGCCTCGAAGTATTTGCGGGCCGCTTCAAAGTACCAAAGCGTTGCGTCGACAGTGTTGTACTGTGGAGCCTCACCCGCGTCCGGGAACGTGTTCGGCAGCATGCCCCGATCGACATACTGGGCGTAGCCCAGCAGGATATCGCGGGCAACCTCGGGCCGACCCAGGGCGAGGGTCAAACCGGGAAGCGCGATCATCGTGTCGCGCCCCCAATCGCTAAACCACGGATAGCCGGCGAGGATCGTTTTGCCGTCGGGCTGGCCAGAAACCGGGCGACGAACAATAAACTGGTCGGCAGCCAGGACCAGCTGCCACAACCAGCCCGGTTCGTCATCGGCCGGGGACGAGCACAGCCTTGCGTGTTGTGCCTGCCATACTCGATAAAGCGTCAAATCGTCATTCGATTGTTGCGAGCGCGCTTGCTCCCCATCGAGTTCGACCGACTCTTCGATGGACAACACGATGGTCAAGGAATCACCCAGCTGCAGCCTGGAGCGGAATTGCGCACCGAAGAAGCGATCTTCGTGGTCGTCGAGGCCCCGTTTGTGCTCGGCGGGGAGGTAAAAATCCCGGTACCACTCGTGTTGAGCGCTCCATTCGGCAGACGCGCTCTTCAGGAAAAAGGGCACCGCAGTTTCGGAAGCGACCACACGCAGACCGCCCGGCACGGGTTCAACGCGAAACGGCCGCGCGTCGCTTTGCGTAGTGGAATGAAAATCGCGATAGTTCAGGAGTACCTTGCCTTCGATATCGATGGGAGCGCTGGCGCGCACTAGAGTGTACTGAATGTATGTGCAGTGCTCGCCCTGCTTCATCCAAACGCGCTTTTCGAGCAAGGCATCGGCCAGGGCGTAACGCCAAACAGGCTTCGTACCTTCCAAGTGAAAGCTTTCAATGTGCAAATAACCGCGCGGAGAGATGGAGCCACTGGCCCAGCGATTGGTGGCGAGCGAATAGGTGGATTCCAGGTAGCGAACGCTCTCGTCCAGTCCGTTCACCAGTACGGTGCGCTTCGCGGGCGGCTGGAGCGCCGCAACCAGCAGGGCGTGATAACGACGGGTGGCGGTGCCGGCGACTGTTCCGCTCGCATAACCGCCGAGGCCGTTGGTCACCAGCCATTCTCGCTCTTCGGCAAACCCGAGATCTCCGCAGATCTCGCGCCCAAACTGCACTTCGGCCAGCAGTGACAAGGATTACTCTCCGCTTTGTTCCAGGAGTTTCGCGACCAGTCCGGTCCAGCCAGTCTGGTGGGCAGCGCCCAGGCCGGCGCCGTTATCCCCATTGAAATATTCATAAAACAGAATCAAATCACGCCAGTATGGATCTTTGTTGAATAGATCGTTGCCGCCCGCGAATGGGCGGCGTCCGGACTTGTCCCGCAGAAAGATACGGGACAGGCGTTTGGAGAGCTCCGAGGAAACTTGCCAGAGATCAAACTCTTGCTTGGAATAGGTAGGGAACTCGACCTTAAAGTCCTCGCCATAATAGTGATAGAACTTCTGGAGTGACTCGATGAGCAGGTAGTTGACGGGAAACCAGATGGGGCCGCGCCAATTGGAATTCCCTCCGAAAATACCTGTAGTGGACTCGGCGGGTTCGTAGTCGACCCGGTTGATATGGTCATTCACCTGAAGTTCGTACGGGTGATCGAGGTGATAACGGGAAAGTGCGCGGATGCCGTGGGGTGAAAGAAACTCGGATTCGTCGAGCATGCGTTTCAAGATGCGCTTCAGTTGCTTCCGGTTTGCGAGCGAGAGCAGGCGGCGGACCCCGCGAGCCGAACGCTGTGTCATTTCGATGTGTTCGGGAACATCTTCGTGATTGTCGATGAACCATTGCATGCGCCGTTTGAAACCGGGCAAGCGGTCGATAACTTCCGGCTCCAGCGTCTCCACGGCGAACAAGGGAATAAGACCCACCATCGAACGGATTTTGAGGAAGTGATCGTCGCCGTTGGGCAGATGCAAAAGGTCGTAGTAAAAACCGTCTTCCTCATCCCAGAGCGATTTGCCTTCGGCGCCGATATCGTTCATCGCGTGTGCGATGTTCACAAAGTGCTCGAAGAATTTGCTGGCGACATCTTCGTAGGCCAGGTCGTCCTTAGCGAGTTCGAGAGCCATCGCCAGCATATTCAGGCAGTACATGCCCATCCAGCTGGTGCCATCGGATTGCTCGAGATGGCCGCCGGTGGGGAGCGGCGCAGAACGGTCGAAGACACCGATGTTGTCGAGGCCCAGGAAGCCTCCCTGGAAGATGTTGTGGCCGTCAGGGTCTTTGCGATTGACCCACCATGTGAAGTTCAGCAGCAATTTGTGAAAGATCTTCTCGAGAAAAGCGCGGTCGGCGACGCCTCGCATCCTCCGCTCGATTTTGTACACGCGCCAGGCAGCCCAAGCATGCACTGGAGGGTTGACATCGCCAAACGCCCATTCGTAGGCGGGGAGTTGGCCGTTTGGATGCATGTACCATTCGCGGAGAAGGAGAACGAGCTGTTCTTTCGCGAAATCGGAATCGACGATGGCGAGCGGTATGCAATGAAACGCCAAGTCCCACGCGGCAAACCACGGGTACTCCCACTTGTCCGGCATCGAGAGGACATCGTCGGTATAGAGATTCGTCCAATCCTTGTTGCGACCCTGCCATCGTAAAGGGGGCGGCGTGGGTCCCGCCGGATCCCCCTCGAGCCAGGTCTTCATATCGTAATGATAGAACTGCTTGGACCAAAGCATGCCCCCGTAGGCTTGGCGGACCACCATGCGGGCGTCCGGCGACAAATTCTTTGGAATCCGCGAATCGTAGAATTGATCCGCTTCCTTCATGCGCACTTGAAACACCTGCTCGTAGCCTGCGCCGAAATCCGAAGTCGGAGGCACGAGAGTGGGCCGTTCATTCACGTCCGGCAGCGCCGCGTTTCCGATGAGCGGAGCATCGGGGTCGAGGCCGCCGAGCGGGTTGATATCTGTCAGGCGCAACTTCAGCACCGCCGATTCGCCCGGGGCAAGCAGCAAGGGGTAATGCGCCGCCATTTTTGTGCCGGTGAGCGCGGGGTTCACGGCCTGCTTGTTCCCATGGATCACATATTCGTGGAATCCGTCTTTGGTGTAGGGAACGCGGTCACGGTAGTTGAACAGCTTGACGTAATTGGTTTCGTTCTCCGTGAACAATAGCTCCGGAGCGCCTTCGCATACGAACCAGCGCTTGCCATACTGCCAGTGCTCGAGCTCGGCACAGGTCAGGGCGCCTCTTGCCGGAGACTTGCGCACCGCGGGACGACGCAGATCTTTTCCCCACGACCAGGTATTGCGAAACCACAGGGTGGGCAGCAGGTGGAGGTCTGCAGGGTCGCTCCCACGGTTGCTGGCAGTTATTTTGATGAGAATGTCTTCGAAGTCGGCTTTGGCATACTCAATCAGGATGTCGAAGTAACGATTTTGCGAAAACACCCCGGTATCGACAATCTCGTATTCCGGCGCGCCGCGCCCCCTTTTCTGGTTTTCCTGCAATAGTTGGCGATAGGGAAACTCCGCCTGTGGATACTTGTAAAGCATCCGCATGTAGCTATGAGTCGGCGTGGAGTCGAGGTAGAAGTATTGCTCTTTGACATCCTCTCCATGGTTGCCCTGGTTGCCGGTGAGACCGAAGAGGCGCTCTTTGAGAATGGTGTCGTGCCCATTCCACATGGTGAGCGCGAAACAGATCATCTGATGACGGTCACAAATACCACCGATGCCATCCTCACCCCAACGATAGGTGCGCGCATGAGCATGTTCGAACGGGAAATACTCCCACGCCGTGCCATCGGCGCTGTAGTCCTCGCGGACTGTTCCCCATTGCCGCTCAGAGAGGTATGGGCCCCAACGCTTCCAGTGCTTTTTTCGCTGCCGGGCTTCGTCGAGGCGCAAGTCTTCCGTTGTCTGGATACGTGGCATGCTGGGTCCCTCGCAGGTTGCGCAGCCACCTATAATCGCATCAAGAATAAGCGTAGAGCCAGCACCAAACCGGGGGCGGTTGCCATTGAGAAACACTGTGCAAGTCTGACGAGCAAGGCTGAAACAGAGAAGCGGAGCTGTTTATCAAATCCGCACTCATGAGGCGGGAGACACTTGGACCCCGGAACAATCTTGAGTAATGTTCACACTACAGAGGCAACTACGTCTCAAACAATTGCGTTTGAGTGTGGAGCTCGCCCGATTGTGTCTTCGCTACCCATCCACTGGAAGTAGCGTCCTGTATACAACTGCCTCTGGTCGATTTCCTTTTCTGCGCTGAGGAGGCGTCATGAAGAGATACTCCAGTCAACTAACGCTTGTCGCAGTGTCGCTGGCATGCATGCTGGCCTTGGTCGCGTGCACCTCGGGGGGCGGCCCGAAGCTGCAATACATCACAATCAGTCCGCAGGGCGCACTGATCTCGGTTGGGGGGACGCAGCAGTATTCGGCGCAGGCTTACTACAGCGATGGGACGATCCAGGACGGGACTGGCCTCGTAACCTGGAGTTCGTCAACCACGAGCGTGGCTACGATCACGTCTGGTGGCCTGGCGACCGGCGTTGCAAACGGTACGACCACAATTTCTGCGGCCGCCGCGGGGACTTCCGGAACCACGGCGACCCTAACTGTAAACACGCTATCGTCGATCGCGGTTACGCCGCTCAATCCACAGGTGGAAATGGGAGCAACACAGCAGTTCACCGCGACGGGAACGTTTACGGCAGCGGGCGGCGGCACGAGCACCTCGGACATCACGTCGCAAGTGGAATGGAGTTCCGGGACACTGTCGGTTGCGACCATCACCACGGGAGGGCTCGCTTCCGCTGTTGCCAGCACGGGCACATCTGTGATCAAGGCTACCCTGCTTGGTGTCTCAGGGCAGACCACGTTGACCGCTACCGGCTCGACCCCGCACCCCGTCTCGTTGCAACTGACACCGGGCACACCTTCGATTCCGGTCGGGGGCTCGCAAGCATTCACCGTGATGGAGCTGTGGAGCGACAGCAGCTTGCATACACCGTCTGGGATCGTCACGTTCACGACGAGCGATGCGACGGTCGCGGGAATTGACGCCACCAAGGGCATCGGGCTGGGTGTCAAGGCTGGCAGTGTGACAATTACGGCGAATGAAGACACCCCGACCATCAGCGGCCAAGCGACACTCACGGTTGTCGCGGGCGTGACGAACTTCGCGTATATCTCGAACCTGGATGACAATTCCGTCGGCTACTATCAGGTTGACGCGAGTTCCGCGACCCCGTTGACTTCCCCTCAGACGGTAGCCTTGAGCAATAACCTGGGCGCGACGCAGACAATTGTCCATCCGAGCGGCCTGTACTTGTACGTGACGGACATCAACAGCAACGTCCACATTATGACTGTCGATGGCACCGGCGCTCCGACGGAGACTGGCATAGTGCCGACTCTGCCTGGGCCAGCGAACTCAGTCGGGTTCAATTTTGGAGCTGTCGACCCCTTCGGCAGGTTCCTCTACGTCTCGAATGACAATTCGGAGACGATTTACGGATTCACGATCGATCAAGCTACCGGCAACTTGACGCAGATCGGGACAGGCCCGCTGCTCACAGGAGCAGGAGACAGCCTCAGCGTGCCGGAGCAGGTCATCATCGAGAGGACCGGCAAGTACCTGTATGCGATCAACGACGGCGACGGGAACGTGAGCGCCTATTCAATCAACCAGTCCACCGGAGCTCTCACGGCACTATCTACGCCGACGTACGCAACGGGCAGCGGGCCGGTATTTGGCGCCCTCGACCCGACAGGAACACATCTGTTCGTGGCGAACAGCGTTGACAATACAGTGTCGGCGTTTACGCTCAACACGAGCAATGGCTCGCTAACGCCTGGAGCCACGACGACGGTCACCGGAGCTGTGGTCCTGCTGAACGTAATTGTTTCGCCTGCAGGAAACAGTCTCTACGTCCTCGACGTCGGCACTCTGCCAAGCAACATCTACGGATACGCCTTGAACAATGGAGTTGTCGGCTCGGCCATTGGTGGCCTGCCGATCGCCGCAGGTAATGATTCGACGGGCATGGCCATTGATGCAACAGGGGCACTGCTCGCCGTCGACAACAGCTCGGACAACGATATCTCGCTCTATACGATCGGGGCGGGAGGAGCGTTGAGTGCAAAAACGCCGCCCACCGTTGGCGCCGGCACAACCGATCTGTTCATTACTTTCCTGAACGCTGCTGCCGCTCCTTCCGCAGCAACCAAGAAGAACGGAACAAAGAACTAGCGACTGAACTGAACTTCAACCCAAAAAGGGGTGGCAGAGGCCACCCCTTTTTCATTCTGCCAGGAGCCGTGCGCGAAACTTGGGGGGGTGAATTTCGGCGCGACTACTCGCCGTAGGGAACCCAGATATTCTTCACCTGGTAAGCGTGGTGAAGGTAGAAAGCGCCTTCGCCCTGGGATTTATCGAGCAGGTCAATTTCACGCCCTTCGTTGGTCCAGACCTGCTTGAGGTTGCCGACGGACAGTGCCTTCGCCGTCGCGCAAAGTTCCTCGCCACCGTAGCACCACAACGCGTCGAGGTCGTCGTGTTCCGCCAATACCTTGAGCAGTTCGTTGGCCCTTCCTGGGACAATGTTGACCACGCCGCCAGGCAAGTCACTCGTCTCGAAAACCTGGTAAAGGTCGGCAGCGATAAGCGGATACGATTCCGAAGGAACGGCGACGACCGTGTTCCCGGCACCAATCAGCGGCAACACCATCGAGAAAAAACCCAACAAGGGCGTATCCGCCGGGCATACGATGCCGACCGTGCCCAGAGGCTCGTTCATGGCGATGGAGATGTTGCGAAAGGGCGGATTGTGCACCGCTCCATCGAATTTGTCCGCCCACGCCGCGTATGAAAAGAGCCGCTCGACGCTCAATTGCACTTCCAGAGCCGCTTGTTTCTTGCCGACCGCCCCGGCCAGGCGCCCGGTGATTTCCGCGGCGCGCTGCGAAAGATTCTCGGCGATGTAGTACAAGATCTGTGCGCGATTGTGCGAAGTCGTGCGCGCCCAGGATTCCGCCTTATGTGCAGCTTCCACAGCGTTGCGAATGTCTTTGCGATTGCCGAGCGGCGATTCGCCAAGCAATTTTCCGCTTTTCGCGCGAATCTCGACGCTATACCCCGAATCGGGCCGAGCCTGTTTCCCTCCGATGTACAACTTCACCGTCCGGTCAATCGCGGGATTCGCCACATCCACCTGTTCGTTTTTCCGGCTGGGAGACTTGGCGAGCGGAGGAGCTTTCCTGAACCACGCCGGCTCAAGATATTCGTACAGGCCTTCCTTGCCGCCCTCCCGGCCGAAACCGCTTTCGCGATAGCCTCCGAAACCGCAAGCAGCGTCAAAAAGGTTCGTGCTGTTCACCCACACGACGCCGGCCTTGATCTGTGAGGCAACTTGCAGCGCGACGTTGACGCTTTCACTCCACACGCTCGCGGCCAGCCCGTAGGCAGTGTTGTTCGCGAGTTCGATGGCCTCTTTTGGCGTGCGGAAGGTCATCGCGGCCAATACGGGACCGAAGATTTCCTCCTGCGCGACAATCGACGACGGGTGAACATTGCTGAGCAGGGTTGGCTTGTAGTACAGCCCGCGCGAAGGCAAAACCACTTCGGGCTGCCAGCACGTAGCGCCCTCCGCGACGCCTTGCTTCACGAGCCTTTCAATTCGCTCGAGTTGAACACGCGCAACGATCGCACCGATGTCGACCGATTTGTCCAGGGGCGCGCCAATGCGCAGCGTACTCATGCGAAGCTGGAGCTTCCTGGTGAGCCTCTCGGCGATACTTTCCTGCATGAGCAACCGCGAACCCGCGCAACATACCTGGCCTTGATTGAACCAGATGCCATCGACGAGTCCTTCCACGGCACTGTCGAGATCGGCATCTTCGAAAATGATGAACGGAGATTTGCCGCCGAGTTCGAGAGAGAGTTTCTTGGGCGAGTTCGCGGTGGCGCGGCGGATCGCGCGGCCCACCTCGGTGGATCCGGTGAATGCGATTTTGTCGACACCGGAATGTTTTACGAGAGCTTCGCCCGTCGACCCATCGCCGGTGACGATATTTACGACACCCTTGGGCAGGCCGACTTCATCGCAGATTTCGGCGAAAGCCAGCGCGGTAAGCGGGGTGTATTCAGCCGGCTTAAGGACAACCGTATTCCCCGCGGCAAGCGCCGGAGCGATCTTCCACGCCAACATCAGCAAAGGGAAATTCCACGGGATGATCTGGCCCACCACGCCGCAGGGCTGATAGCCCGGAAATTCGCGGTCGAGCAGCTGAGCCCATCCGGCATGATAGTAGAAATGCCGTGCGACGAGGGGAATGTCGATGTCGCGGCTCTCGCGGATCGGCTTTCCGTTGTCGATGGTTTCAAGCACCACCAGGCGGCGCGAATGCTTTTGGACGTGGCGTGCCAGCGCGTAAAGAAATTTCGCTCGAGCATGACCCGAAAGAGCCTGCCAACCCTTCAGCGCGCCGCGCGCAGCTTTGACCGCCGTGTCCACGTCCCGGGCACTTCCCTGCGCGACTTCGGCAAGTTTCTCTCCAGTGGAAGGGTCGGAGGTTTCGAAGTATTGGCCATCGGCCGGCGGTCTCCATGCACCGGCAATGAAGTGACCGAAGCGACGCTCATGCCGGTCCAACCACTGTAGCGATTCTTTGGGGTCTTCTGGCGCAGGGCCGTATTCCATCGACGCAAATTTTTCGATCACACTCATGTCCGGGCCTCTGATCGCAGCTTATTACGTGCGCACCACAGAGTCTTTTGGCGCCAGCTTCTCACGCCAGATTTCGATTCGCTTCAAGAGGAACTTCAGCCGCTCACGCCCCCATTTGGTTCGCACGACGGCTTGCTCAATGTCGCGAAACGCTTCGGCGTCGCCGAGTTTCTCTCGAAACTCCTTCAGAAAGGGCTGAACCTTGGCGAAAATGAAAAACATCTCGCCACTAAAGCCGGGCCGCAGGAACAAACTCTCGCTGAGCACACCCTGGTTGAGAAAAGACGCGGCCATGCCCCAATAGCTGGAGCCCTGGCGGAACCACGCGTTTTCCGGAGTCCCGACTGCCTGCGCGATGCTCATGAGGTCGCCTGCGCTGCGGGGCCAGAAGCTGGTCATCCACCAGTTCCGGGCCTTCCGCATCTCCGGTTCGCGGCGAAGCTCATAGAGCTTCAAGATCAATTGTGCGTCTTCGTGAGTCGGCTTCTTGGCCATTCGTGTCTCTTTCCGCTAAGCGAGCGGGTGCCGGTATTCCGCGGAGTAGCGGCCCGTGGCGTGAAATTCAAGTTGGCGCTCGATGTCGCCCAGCATACTGCTGGCACCGATGCGGAACAGGTGATTCTGCATCCAGCTGTTGCCGAGTTCCTCTTTCATCAGCGAGAGCCATTCGACAGACTGTTTCGCCGTCCGGATTCCGCCAGCGGGTTTGAATCCAACGGCCATCCCGGTTTCTTCCGCATATTCCCGGATTGCGCGCACCATGACGAGTCCGACCGGCAATGTCGCGTTGACGGACTCCTTACCCGTGGACGTCTTGATAAAATCCGCGCCGGCCATCATGGCAACGAAACTCGCGCGTGCCACATTGCGCAGTGTGGAAATATCACCCGTGCCGAGAATCACCTTGAGGTGGGCGGGGCCGCACGCATCTTTGAATGCCACGATTTCGTCGTAGAGCCGCTGCCATTGCGCACCGAACACATGAGCGCGCGTGATCACCACATCGATTTCCTGCGCGCCCGCTTCCACCGAGCGCCGGATTTCCGCCAGCCGTTCCTCGAATGGATTCAACCCTGCGGGAAATCCCGTGGAGACAGCCGCAACGGGAATCCGGGAGCCCTCGAGGGCTTTCCGAGCCGTCTCGACAAACAAGTGATACACGCAGACGGCGCCCACCTGGATGTTCAATTGCTCGATGTCCAATTTCTGGACAATTGATTGCTGAATGGGCTGACGAGCCTTTGCGCACAACCGCTTCACGCGCTCGTCCGTGTCGTCTCCGGACAGCGTCGTCAGATCCATGCAAGTAATCGCCCGAAGGAGCCATGCGATCTGCCAGTCTTTTTTCACGGTGCGGCGGGTGCCGAGCGTGGCCGCGCGGCGTTCAACCGCGCTCGTATTCACGCGCACGTTCTCGACCCAGTCGAGATTCAGAGAGGTCCCGCGGTTTGCGGTCAGAGGTCGTCCCGCCAGCGAGGCAATATCGTCACCGGGTAAGTGTGCTTGCGGATCGACAATTCGATTGCCGTGACGATCCGTGATCTCGATTCGCGGATTGATTTCCCCGCTCATGGAAAAACTCCGTGCGTCAGGCGCGCTTCCAGTGGCAGAGCATGAGCATATCACCTGGAAGGGATGCGGAGCGAATCCCGATCAGTTGGCCGCGGCTTTGGCGCCCGGCGTCGGCCGGGTGAGCAGTTCGACATACTCTTTGTAGAACTTGTCTCTATCGAGATCGTCCTGCACATCCGCCAGCACCTCGCCGAAGCCAGGCTGTCGGCCGGGCGCCCAAGCAAGGGTGGTGCCGTACGCCGCGCCGTGGTCAATATTCACGTCAAGATACAGCTTCTTCCACTTTGTGATGATGCCGGGATCCAGCCACGCCACAGCCGCAAGCTCGTCCCATAAGAAATTCGCTTCAGCGTACTTCGCAATATATTGCGCGCCAGGAGTCGGACTCTTGCGCACCTGTTCGATCAGTTCCTTCTCCATGCGGGTCTTCACGGAAATATCCACCAGTGTCACGACAACCCGCGGCCAGCGAGAGTGCAACACAATGTGCGACGCTTCCGGGTCCATCCAGAAATTGAATTCATGGTTTGGCGAAAGGGCGAATTCCGGATCGCTCGTCTGTGGATTCACACTGCCGCCCATGACAATCAGCTCTTTGGCCAGTTCCGGAAACTGCGGATCGAGGGCAATCGCCAGGGCCAGATCGGTCATCGGCCCCGCGGCATAGATCGTGACTTCGTGAGGATACTTGCGCACCATGCGCGTCAGGAAATGCGCGGCGTCCTCGTCGGCGGGCTTGATCGTCGGTTTGCCTTCGGGCAGCGGAGGTACCTCATACGGGCCGTGCACAACATTGTTTGGACCAAAGTTCCAAGCGCCCATATAGACCAGCTTGCCGTACAGGAGTTGCCACTTCTCCATATATTCTTTGCTGTTGACCAGCGGAAAAACGGCGCCCGGCACAACGGGAATGTCTGGGCGGCCGATGATCTCCATCAGCCGAAGCGTGTGCTGCACCTCCTCGTCGCGCCAGGCGTCGCCCGTGAGAACTGTGATGCCCAGCACTTCGGTATCCGGCGAGTTGACCAAAGCAACAATCGACTGCATATCAGTTCCACCCGGACCCGCCGCATCCTGGTCGATGACAACCTTGCGCTTGCCTTGCGCATTGACCGACAAGGCGCAGCCACAAACCAGGACGGCAAGCAAACAACCACGAATAAACCCGTGCATGAGTCATCCTCCTAAATCGTTCGTCGAGTTCCTAGTACATGGTCGTTTGCGTCAAATGATGAGGCCACGTCGTTGTGTGGAAATGCGTCCAGAATCGAGCGTCAATCTGTGGAATGATCACCTGCATATCTTTGGGACGCAGTTTGTTGATCTCTTCGGTCAGCGCGGCCGTCGCGTAGATGCAATGGGCGCGAATTTCGATCTCCCACCGCGAGTCACGCGGAATCAGCTGGTGAGTGTTGATTGCTTTTTCGAGTTTCTCTGAATAGCTGGTCATACCGTGCAGGCGTAACGCGACAGGCACAATGTAATCTGCGAACGCGGTCATCTTTTGCGGATCGTCCAACCGGAATTTCCCCGGCTTGTGCAGGGTTGCGTAAAGCATCCAGATGCCAAGCTGAGCCAGCTTGTAGAACTTGATCTCGTGGCCGTCGAGGATGCTGATGTCATTGAATCGCGGGAATTCACGGACGAGGCGGTCAACCAACCCGTTGCCATTGTCATAGAGCTTTGGCGAGCACGCCTGAACGAACTTGTGAAAACGCCCACCATATTTCCCGGCGAGCACATTGCCGACTTGATGCAGCACTTCGAGTTTCTCGTCCAGCATCGGCATTTCGATGTTGCCTTGAAAGACCTTGTCCAGTTCCGCGCGAGTGACGTTCGCCAGATAGTTTCCGTCGAGGAATGGCACGCCGTTGTCGACAGCCCGCTTGATGCACGCAAACTCCGCCTCTGAATCGGACCAATGCTGCCCCATGTAGTCGACCTGGAATTTCTCGTGACGGGCAAAGTCGGTGAAGGCAGTATCGATCGAATCGGCGACCATCACGAAGTCGATTGCTTCGTTCGCGTCACCTTGTCCAACGCCAAACGGCAGGGCAAACTCCGGCATGGGCAGATCCTCGTATGCCATCCATGAGGCTACTTCGACGACTTTTTCGTAATTTGTGTGGACGTCACGGGAGGACTCTACAGCGTAGCGAACACTGTCCAGAACAGGACTGCCGATGGATTTAGGCCAATACATGTAAAAGTGTCCCAAGGAACGGGCCTCCGCAGATGAAGTGAAGAACCGGCACTTCTACGAGAGTCTCGCCACGATGATCAATACCAGCCCCACCAGGAAGCACGCGAACATCGCGGCGATCAGTTTGCTTGTGCCTGGCGGAGCTGTTCGGAACTCCTTCCAAATGAAGACTCCCCAGAAAGCCGCCACCATCGTGGCGCCCTGCCCCAGGCCGTAGGAAATCGCGAATCCCGCGCGACCCGAAGCAATGATGTTGAACGACATCCCGACACCCCAGATCAAGCCGCCAAGAATTCCCGTCAGGTGCGTTCCGAAACCGCCCCTGAAGTAATCTCCAAACGAAACCGGAGCGCCAACGAACGGCTTGAACATGATGAAAGTATTTAGAATGAAGTTGCTGAGGAAGATCCCCACCGCAAAGACGAACACGGCGGCATATGGCCCCATCTTGCCAGGCTCCGGCTGCGTGAAGTTCGGATACATGGAAGCCGCGACAAAGCGGTAGAAGAATCCCATCAGGACGCCGCAGGCCACAGAGAGCACGAGACCTTTTGTGCTGACGCCCGACGCGCCACCCGGCAATTTCCGGTAGGCGACCGCATCCAGGATGATGGCGAGCACGATGAGGAGCACACCTGCAAACAGCAGACCGGCGCTGCCCACAGGATTCGCACGGTAATTCACCACAACCCCTAAAACGAGCGCCAGACCGATTCCCACCGGGAAAGCCACGGACATTCCCGCGATGTCGATGGCAGCAACCAGCAAGATATTCGCCAGATTGAAAATCGCGCCACCAATTAGGGCGGATTGAATATTGCTCTGCGAGGCCTGCTGGAGATCGGCGATGAACGGGCGGCCGACCGATCCGCTGGTTCCGAGCGTCAAGCCTAGAATCACAGTGAGCAACAGCACGCCGATGGCGTAGTCCCAGTAAAACAGCTCAAATCGCCAGCCCTTCCTGGCCAGCTTTTGTGTGTTGGCCCAAGATCCCCAACAGAACATGGTGATCACGCAGAACACAACAGCCCACGGATAACTCTCGAGAACAAACATTGTCGCTCCTTCGAATTGCTTCCGCTCTTCCCAGTTGCCGACCTATGGTCTCGTCCGGCGCGCCCATTCGGACTCGAATTCCGCGCGATTCGGAAATGATTTCTGCGTTCCGACACGCTGCGTGGAAAGAGCCGCGAAGAGATTCGCGCGGGATAACGCACCCACTTCGGGCAAGCCCTCCGCAAGAAACACGGCGAAGCTGCCAATGAACGCATCGCCCGCTCCCGTCGTGTCTTTCGGCGTCACGGAGAACGGCGGGATCAACTCGGCGCTCTGGGCCGTTGCAAGCAACGAGCCGCGCCCCCCCAGTGTCAGGACGACCTTGCGGAACCCACGGCGAAGCAACTCGGACGCGCAACTCCCGGCTTCGTCGATCGAATGAACAGGCAAGCCCGTGATGACCTCTGCTTCCGTCTCATTGGGAATGAAATAGTCGGCCGAAGCGAGCCGCGCCAGATCGGCCGGCAACGCCGGTGCAGGATTGACGATGCAACGAATGTTGTGCTTCTTGGCGAATTGAACGGTGTAGTAGATCGTCTCCAGGGGAATCTCAAACTGCAGCACAATCGTGTCGACTTCGCGAAGCGCGTCGGCAGCGACGTCAACGTCCGCCGGTTTCAACGCGTCATTCGCCCCTTTGACGACGATGATGCGGTTCTGGCCATTGGGTTCGACAAAGATCGGAGCAACACCACTCGAAATGCCCTCAACGATACGGACGTGGGTCACGTCAATACCAAACGAAGCGAAATTCTTCACAGTTGCTTCACCGAAGAGGTCGGCGCCGAGTTTCGCTACCATCACAACATCTGCACCGCAAAGGCGCGCTGCCACCGCTTGATTGGCACCCTTGCCGCCAAAACCCAAGTCAAAGCTATTGCCGAATATTGTCTCGCCAGCGCGGGGGAAAGCGTCCGCGAATGTTGTCAAATCCGTGTTTGCGCTGCCAACTACCGCGATTCGGGGTGCACGAGCCATGCCTGTCTCCTGGAAAATGGCTGAACCAAACCGCGAAAGTATAACAGCGAGCGAGAATGAGCAAGTGTGACGGGATTAACACTTTGAATGGACGTTACGCGAACGTGGGAGCCGCTTCGTTGACGACCGTAGACGCGGGTGTTAGGCTCGCTTCGATTCCACTGGCATGCGTGCCGTCGACCTTATTCGAAAGAAGCGGGATTCCGGGGAACATACCCGCGAAGAGATCGATTTCCTCGTCAACGGCTACACCCGAGGCGACATTCCCGATTATCAGATGGCGGCGTGGCTCATGGCCGCGTGGATTCGCAAGCTCAGTCCGGCGGAAACAACCGCGCTCACGCGGGCCATGCTCAATTCCGGCCAGGTGTTCGACCATTCCGACCTGCCGATGCGCAAAGTGGATAAGCATTCAACCGGCGGCGTGGGCGACAACACTTCCCTGATCCTGGCGCCGATCGTGGCGGCGGGCGGCCTAGCGGTGCCGATGATCAGCGGACGCGGCCTAGGTCATACCGGCGGCACACTCGACAAACTCGAAGCGATTCCCGGTTTTGACACGGCTCTCTCCCAGGGCGATTTTCGCCGCGTGCTGCGCGAATGCGGTCTCAGTCTGATCGGGCAAACGGCTGAAATCGCGCCGGCGGACAAGAAAATTTACGCTTTGCGCGACGCTACGTCGACCGTTGAAAACATCGGCCTGATTTGCGCTTCGATCATGAGCAAAAAGCTCGCTGAAGGCATTGATGCGCTGGTGCTGGACGTGAAAACCGGCTCCGGAGCGTTTATGCACAAAGAAGAAGACGCCACTCGTTTGGCCGACGTGATGGTCGAGACGGCGCACAGCATGGGAAAGAAGTGCGTTGCGCTTCTTACCGACATGAGCCAGCCCTTGGGCCGCATGGCAGGGCATTCGAACGAAGTCATCGAAGCCGTCGACTGCTTGAAGGGTGCGGGTCCCGACGACTTGCGCGAGCTGAGCATCGAACTTTCCGCATGGATGTTTTATCTGGGCGAGCGCGCAAAGTCGGTCGACGATGGACGATCATTGGCAAATGAAATGGTTGTTTCCGGCAAGGCACTTGAGCGATTTCGTGCGTGCATCGGCCTTCAAGGCGGGGACGAACGGGTGATTGACGACCATTCGCGGCTCCCCGGCGCGAAGTTCCAGGCCATCGTGACCAGCCCGCGGACGGGCTATCTTGCCGCCACGCGCTGCCGCGACTTCGGCATCGCGCTCGCAATGCTTGAAGGGGGACGCGGAAAGAAGGAAGACCGCATCGACCATGGGGTTGGGCTCGAATTCCACAAGCGCATCGGCGATCGCGTCCTGGCAGGCGAAAAACTAGCGACAATCCAATACAATTCGGAGGCAAAACTAGCGGACGCGCAGAGATTAATTTCGGATAGCTTCGAATATTCGGAGCAACCCGTACCCGCGCCTCCGCTGATCCGGCGCGTCATTGGCGGATAAATGCCTTTTGTTTGAGTTATGCACAAGGAGACGGAATGGGACGATTCGCAGGTTTGCTCGGTATGTTGTTCCTGCTCGGCGGAGCGTACCTCTTCTCGACTTCGCGCAAATCAATCAAGCTGAAAACCGTTCTCTGGGGGCTTGGCCTGCAATTAGCGCTGGGATTCTTCGTTCTGCGCTCCGGTTTCGGGGGTAAGGTTTTCAGTTTTCTTGGCAACGGCGCCAACAAACTGCTGAGTTTTTCCTATGCGGGCTCGTCATTCGTCTTCGGCGACCTTGGCCTGCCGAAAGAGCTTTCCCGCCTGGGTTTCTCGTTTGCGTTTCAAGTGCTGCCAACGATCATTTTCATCGCTGCATTCTTTGCCGTTCTGTACCACATCGGGCTGATGCAACTCATCATCCGAGCGGCGGCGTGGATCATGACTCGGATCATGGGCGCCAGTGGCGCCGAGTCGTTGAACGTCGCAGCAAGCATCTTCATGGGGCAGACGGAGGCGCCGCTTACCATCCGCCCGTTCCTGCCTAAACTGACGAAATCCGAATTGATGGTCGTGATGACCAGCGGCATGGCACACATTTCGGGCGGCATGATGGCAGGCTACATCCAGGTGGGCGGGGCGGATCCAAAGAATCTACTGACCGCTGTCATCATGACCGCCCCAGGCACTCTGCTGATGGCCAAGATGCTTGTGCCCGAAACGGAGCAGCCTCTGACGGCGGGACGCGTCGAGATGCCGGAGATGGAAAAAGAGTCAAACGTGCTCGGAGCGATTGCCCGCGGCACCAGCGATGGCCTGCATCTGGCACTCAACGTAGGGGCGATGCTGATCACCTTTATCGCGCTGCTCGCACTGTTGAACGCAATGATGGGCGGAATCCATAACTGGCCGCACATGGGCTGGTTCCCCGACAGCCTGCAGAAAGTCTTCGGCTGGGTTTTCGCGCCGATCGCCTGGCTCATCGGGATTCCCTGGCACGACGCGCCGACAATCGGCAACCTGCTCGGTACGCGTATGGTTATCAACGAATTTGTAGCGTTCAGCCAACTCGGGCCGTTGAAGGGTAGCCTCGACCCACGCTCATTCATGATCGCGACTTTCGCGCTGTGCGGTTTTGCCAACTTCAGCTCCATCGGTATTCAAATTGGCGGGATCGGTGCGCTCGCCCCGGAACAGCGCGGGCAACTGGCCAAGTTCGGCATCCGCGCCATGCTGGCCGGAACCATGGCAAATCTCATGTCAGCCTGCATCGTGGGAATACTCTCATGAGTGGGAAGAGTAAACCCGGTCCGGAATTCACCCGCGCCGAGGCCGCCGCGAAATTCATCTACAAGAAAACCAAGCTGCGGCCACAAATCGCGCTGGTGCTCGGCTCGGGGCTGGGAGCGTTTGCTGATCAATTCTCCAGCGCGGTCAAGATTTCCTACGCAAAGATCCCTTTTTTCCCGCAATCGACGGCCATCGGTCACGCTGGGCAACTCGTTCTTGGCAAAATCGGCGATACCGATGTTGTAGGTATGCAAGGCCGGGTTCATCTCTATGAAGGTTATTCCGCAGGTGAGGTTGCGTTTCCCGTGCGAGTGTTTGCGCGCATGGGTGTGAAAGCAATCGTGCTCACCAACGCGGCCGGGGGCATCAAGAAAGAGTTTACACAGGGGCGGCTGGTCGTGATCAGCGACCACATCAACCTGCAAGGCGCGAACCCCTTGACCGGGACGAATGAAGGTGACTTTGGGCCACGCTTTCCGGATATGTCGAGCGCTTACGACAAGGAATTTCGCGCGCTCACTTTGGCGGAAGGACGTCGGCTTGGACTCGACTTGGGAGAAGGCGTTTACGCAGCGCTGGCCGGGCCGAGCTATGAAACACCCGCCGAGATTCGTTACTTGCGCAGTGTCGGCGCCGACCTCGTCGGTATGTCCACCGTGCCGGAAGTGATTGCGGCCCGTCACGCTGGGATTCGTGCGCTGGGCATTTCGTGCGTGACGAACGCGGCGGCGGGCGTACTCGACCAGCCGCTCGACCATAAGGAAGTCCTGGAAACGGCCGAACGGGTGAAGGATCAATTCATCGGGTTGCTGCGTGCTGTGATTCCGGACATTGCCGCGGCGCTAAGATAGGAGGAGCCTTGTCTCAATTTGACACATTAATTGCGGCAGCGAAGTCGGCTCGCCAGAATGCTCACGCCCCTTTCTCCAAGTTCAAAGTCGGCGCGGCGCTCCGCACGGCGTCCGGGAAAATATTCGGCGGCTGTAATGTCGAAAATGCCACTTACGGCCTGACTGTGTGCGCCGAGCGCGTTGCAATTTTCAAGGCCATCAGCGAAGGTGAACGGAAATTCGACGCAATCGCGGTCACGACCGACACGGACACGCTCACACCGCCCTGTGGCGCGTGCCGGCAACTCATCTGGGAGTTTTGTGGAGACATTCCGGTGGCGATGTCGAACCTCGCGGGGAAAGTGGAGGTCACTTGGATGAAGGACCTCTTCCCGAAACCCTTTGATTCGTCAAATCTCTAGCAAGTTGAGCTTCTTTCCAGGGGGATCGCATGAACAGGATGTTTAAATCCAGTGCGTTAGTTGCCGTGGTCTGCCTATGTGTTGTCAGCGCCCGCGCACAGAAAAAAGAATCGGCGGACTTGATTGTGACCGGCGCAACAATCGTCAGCATGGACGGCGAGCGGCATGTGTGGAAGGAGGGGGCGCTCGCAGTAAAGGCCGATACGATCGTTGACGTGGGCGCATCGCCAGACGTCCTGGCAAAGTACGACTCTACGCAGAAGATTGACGCCGCTGGAAAACTGCTCATCCCCGGATTGATCAACGGGCATACTCACATACCCATGGTGTTGATGCGTGGGCTGATCGACGATGTGACGCTCGACGACTGGCTGCGCAAGTACATCTTCCCTGCCGAAGCCCGCAATGTCACCGAGGAATACGTACGGTGGGGCTCCAGGCTCGCCCTTGCCGAGATGATTCGAAGCGGCACCACAACCTTCGCCGACATGTACTATTTTGAGGACGCGGAGGCGGAAGAAACCAAGGCGGCGGGCCTTCGCGGATTTCTTGGCGAGACGTGGATCGACTTCCCTGCCCCCGACAATAAGACCAATGCGGAAATGTCGGCCTATACGGAAAGATTTCTGAAGAAATGGCAGGGTGACTCGTTGATCCATGCGGCCGTTGCGCCCCACTCGATCTACACCTGTTCCGAGAAGACGCTGAAAGATGCGGCGGCGATGGCGCGTAGGTATCGGGCTCCGATCCTGATCCACGTCGCTGAGATGCGAAAAGAGTTCGTGGACAGCATCGAGAAGAACGGGGCGACTCCCGTTCAGTATCTCGAGCGGATCGAATTGTTAGGACCCGATGTGCTCGCGGCTCATTGCATCTGGACCGACTACACGGACATGAAAATCCTCGCCGAACGGCAGGTCGGCTGCGTACACAATCCTTCAAGCAACATGATGCTGGCAAGTGGCGTCGCACCGGTGGTCGACCAGCGCGCGGCCGGAGTACGCGTTGGCCTGGGAACAGATGGGCCCTCCGGTAGCAACAACGACCTCGACATCATGGAGGAAATGGACCTGGCCTCCAAGTTGCAAAAGACGAATCGCGTCGATCCACGGGCTCTGGGCGCGAAAGGGGCTTTCGAAATGGCCACGATCGAAGGTGCTCGGGCGCTGCACATGGAGAAGGAGATCGGCTCGCTCGAAACCGGGAAAAAAGCCGACTTCGTCATCCTGAACCTCAGCGTACCGAATGCCGTCCCGATGTTCGACGTGTACTCCCAGCTCGTCTACGCACTGAAGGCGAGCGAGGTCGAAACGGTCTTTGTTGGAGGAAAGCCGGTGATGAAGGATGGCAAAGTGCTGACTGTTGACGAAGCCAAAGCCATGGCAAGGGCGGTCGAGTATGGCAAACAGGTCGCCGCGTCCCTGCAAAAGTAGAGACGAAACGCGTCAGGCAGTCTTGAGCTTCCGGTAACGCCGGATCACCGTATTTGTGGAACTGTCGTGTTTCAGGGCCGGTTCCGCGGAGCTTTCCAATTCCGGAATGATGCGCTGCGCAAGCACTTTACCGAGCTCCACGCCCCATTGATCAAAAGAGTCGATGTGCCAGATCGCCCCTTGCGTGAATACCGCGTGCTCATACAGGGCGACGAGCTTACCGAGAGCTTGTGGCGTGAGTTTTTCGAGAAGAATCGTATTCGACGGCCGGTTCCCTTCGAACACTCGGTGCGGCACCAGCCAATCCGCTGTGCCCTCCGCTTTCACTTGCTTGGCCGTTTTGCCGAAGGCCAGCGCTTCACTTTGCGCGCAAACATTGGCGATTAAGATGTCGTGGTGCCGGCCAAGAGGATTCAACGTCTTGCCGAAAGCGATGAAATCGCACGGAATCAGACGCGTTCCCTGATGGATCAGCTGATAGAACGAATGCTGGCCATTGGTTCCTGGCTCGCCCCAGTAGATCGCGCCGGTATCATAGTTGACCGTGGCGCCGTCCAGCGTCACGTGCTTCCCGTTGCTTTCCATCGTGAGTTGCTGCAAGTACGCTGAGAATCGTTTCAGGTACTGCTCGTACGGCAGGACCGCCACGGTCTGCGCGTTGAAGAAGTCCGTGTACCAGACGCCCAGCAGCCCGAGCAGCACCGGAATGTTGCGTTCGAACGGCGCTGTGCGAAAATGCTCGTCCATCTCGTGAAAGCCGGACAGCATCGCGCGGAAGTTCTCAGGCCCGATAGCGAGCATTGTAGAAAGGCCTATGGCCGAATCCATGGAATAGCGCCCGCCAACCCAGTCCCAGAACCCGAACATGTTCGCGGTGTCGATGCCGAACTTGCTGACTTCCGCGGCGTTCGTGGAAACGGCAACGAAGTGCTTCGCCACCGCTCTTTCATCGCCTCCGAGGCCCTTCAATGCCCATTCGCGCGCGGTGTGTGCATTCGTCATCGTCTCAAGCGTCGTGAAGGTCTTTGACGAAATAATGAAAAGCGTCTCTTCCGGATTCAGATCGATCACGGCTTCGGCAAAATCCGTGCCGTCGACATTCGAAACAAACCGGAAGGTCATACTGCGCTCGCTGTAGTGTTTCAGCGCCTCATACGCCATCACCGGGCCCAGGTCGGAACCGCCAATGCCGACGTTGATCACATTGCGAATTCGTTTGCCCGTGTGCCCGAGCCATGCGCCACTCCGCACGCGGTTTGCGAAACTCGACATTTTGTCGAGCACTTCATGCACGTCCGGCACTACGTTTTTGCCATCGACAACAATCGAAGCGTCCCTGGGCGCGCGCAGAGCCACATGCAGGACTGCGCGGTTCTCGGTGATATTGATCTTCTCACCGCGAAACATCGCGTCGATCCGCTCGCGCAAGCCCGACTCCTTCGCCAGCTCGACCAGCAGTTTCAAGGTCTTTTCCGTGATGCGGTTTTTCGAAAAATCGAAATAAATGCCCAGCGCTTCGGCGGTAAAGCGCTCGCCACGCTTCTCGTCGTGCTCAAAAAGCTTGCGCAAGTGCACCGAGCGAATCTTGGCGTGATGAGCCTTCAGTGCAGCCCAAGCTTTTCGTTTGGTCAGGGGTTTGATCGCCGACTTCTTCGCCGCCACTTTCTTGGGGACCGCCATCGTCTTGCTCCTTCTTCCCTGGAACCCTAGTTCGACTGCGCCTTCTTCGATTTGTCGTGGTGGCCGCCGCTCGCTCCCTGCCACATTCGAAAGCCACCGATGAATGCGTTTTTGTTGTTACCCGCCCTACAACGGGACGGCAACTTAGAAAGCTTCTTCACATTTCCGCCTCCCAACACAACTTCATCGGGCTCCAGCGCTTCACTCATCTTCTCGACAACATCAAACACATGCCTCTGCCACTTCTTTCGGCCTCGTTTTTCGAGGCTGCGCTTGCCGACATAATCCTCATAGGTGCTCTTCTTGTAGGGCAGATGACCAAGCTCCATCGGCTCAACAGTTCCGTCCACGACCAGCGCTGTGCCCAGTCCCGTGCCCAGACCCAGGAAAAGCATTTTGCCTTTGTTATAGCTGCCAAGCGCCTGCATTGCCGCGTCATTCATAATCTTCACGGGGCAACCGAAGGCCCTGCGAAATTGATAGCCCACCCAGCCTTTACCCAGATTGTACGGATCGATCAAAGGGCGATTGTGCATTACGGGGCCAGGGTAACCAATGGACACGGCGTCATACTTCCAGTCCGCCGTCATTTCTTTGGCCTTTTTGACCATCTGTTCCGCTGTCATCTTGGGCCCGGATTCGAACTTCCGCGGCTCCCGCATGCCGCTCAGCAACAGCTTCACGTTGGTACCACCCACATCAATCACCATGATCTTCATGGAAAGTCCCTCGTTCCACCACGGGGTTCGTGGCCGGAGGTCTGGCGCGCGGCAGACGCGCGATTCGCTGCAACTCAGTGTACCGGAGAGTTAGACGCGATTTGCTCATGGAAAGATGAAAAAATCAAAAAGTCAATGGATTTTCTCGCGGAACTCCAAGTTATTCAAAATCATACACAGGCGCATGCAAAACAATCCCTTGACACGTCTGCTGTACGGAAGTAATTTTCCCAAATGTTTTTCTCTGGATGGCTGCAGAGTCCGTTCGGGTGCGGATCAGGCCGAGACTCTTGAAGCTGTCGGTCGTTCACGCTTCACAACAAGGAACTGATTTCCTCCCGGTGCGCGAGGAGGGAGAGAATCATTTCTTGCTGGCGGCAAGTCCAGAACAAGTTTGTTGGGTCGCGGAGAGGGGTGTCAAGGATGAGCCGGAAACTACTAATTCTGGTTGTGCTCTGTATTGGCATTTTGTGTTGTAGCCAGAAAGCGGCAGCGCAGGCAACGGGCAGTTTCAGCGGGACGATCACAGATAAAACCGGTTCAGCGATCGCGGGTGCCACGGTGACGGTAACTTCGCAAGCCACCGGAGCTACAAGAACCGCGAACACGGACGACACGGGGCACTACACCATCAATCTCCTCCCCGTTTCTATTTACACCATTCACGTGGAGTTCCAAGGCTTCCAGGCCGCTGAAGGCAAGGATGTGAAGCTCCAGGTGGACGAGCACCGCGAGATGAATTTCTCCCTCTCGCCCGCCACCGTGAGTTCGTCGGTCGAAGTTGTCGCCTCGGATGTAACTGTGGAGACTTCCAGTCCCGCATTGGGGCAAGTCATCACTTCGCAGGAAGTCGCGCAGTTGCCCTTGAACGGCCGTGACTTCGTGCAACTTGCAACGCTGACGCCGGGCACGACGCAGGAAACAAACCCAAATAGCTTCTTCAATGGCGGGCCGAGCAGCGAAGTTTCTGCACGTGGTTCATACTCGCTCTCCGTTGGCGGTTCCCGCGCCAACAGCACTGACTGGCTCCTGGATGGCACGGACAACAACGAGTTGACAGCCGGCGGTATTGGTATCCTGTCTTCGATCGACTCCCTCCAGGAATTCAAGGTACTGACCTACAATTATTCGGCGGAATACGGCACCCGAGCGGGACCGACCGTCCTGATCACTACCAAGTCGGGAACTAACAATTTCCATGGTACGTTGTTTGAATTCCTCCGCAACACCGCGCTGGACGCCAAGAGCTTCTACGCGCAATCCACGGAGAAATTCAACTTGAATCAGTTCGGTGGCGCCATCGGCGGGCCCATCATCAAGAACAAGACGTTTTTCTTCGTGGACGCTGAACAGAAGTTCCAGCGGCACGGGCAGACGGCAATTGGTCTCGTTCCGACGGCGGATATGCGCAATGGCGACTTTACGTATGACGCGTCCGGAATCAAAACAGCGGAGCACCTCCGGCCCCTTTTGACGAACCCCAATATGTCCGGCGCGCCGAATCCACACTACCAATGCGACGACAGCGGCAATCCAACGGCCGTCAATCCGGACGGCAGCCAGGTGGCGGGCATCGACTGCAACAAGATTCCTCAGGCTCTATGGAACTCTGTTGGCAGCCAGATGATTAACTTCTACCCTCTCCCGACTCCGGGCTTTTTCGATGGGTCAAACAACTACATCAACGAGCCCGTTCGCACCTTGGATGAATTGAAGTTCGACGTCCGTGTTGATCACAACTTCTCCAAGGCGGATTCCCTGTTCGCGCGGTTCAGCTACGATCAGGCGAATTCCTATGTGCCTGGTGGTGCTCCGGTCGGTTCCTTTGCGGAAGCAAACGCATTTGCCAGCAATCAAGGCATCATTAACCACGGCAGGAACGCCGCCATTGGCGAAACGCACGTCTTCTCGCCCACGGAAGTGAACCAGTTCAATTTCGGC
>Ga0335082_10000582_pt1 | contig 38086 bp, 33 predicted proteins | sample Lox_Sample_41_FD_206718 | JGI IMG/M metagenome (GOLD analysis project Ga0335082, IMG submission 206718) | Soil microbial communities from Loxahatchee National Wildlife Refuge, Florida, United States - Lox_Sample_4.1 | ecosystem: Environmental > Terrestrial > Soil > Wetlands | place: USA...
CTGCGCATCGGATGGCGCGGAACTTCACATGCAGACAGTGATTTTTGGGACCGTGGAGAGTGTGATGTTTCGATTTTCCGTTCGACGATTGTTGGCGCGGCCCGGCGCAGTGGTGGGACTTGTCGCGATGCTCGCGCCGCAAACCTGGGGAACCGTGTTTGGAGCGGTGCGCGGCGTCGTCCACGATCCGCAACACCGTCCGGTGGCGCAGGCCCAGGTGACGCTGCAAGGCAACGATTCCGGCTACAAGCTGACCGCCGTCACTACCAATGACGGTGAGTTTCACTTCGATGCCGTACCGCTGGGGCTTTACAACGTGAGCGTCGAGGCGCCCGGATTTGCCTCGCAGTCGCAAGCGCTGCGGCTCGCGTCCGGCTCGGCGCCGGTCCTGCACTTCCAGTTGGCGGTGGCGACGGCGACATCAGAGCTCACGGTCACGGCGTCGCCTGAGGACCTGAACCCAGATTCGCCGCGGCGAGACATTCTCATCACTCAGCAGCAAATCTCCAGGTATGCGGGCGTGGATGCCAGCAACAGCTTCAAGATCATCACCGAGTTTGTGCCCGGGTCGTACATGGTGCACGACCAACTGCACGTGCGCGGCGGCCACCAGGTGACCTGGGCGATCGACGGCGTGCCGGTTCCGAACACTAATATCGCTTCCAACGTGGGGCCGCAGTTCAATCCCAAGGACGTCTCGTACCTGCAGGCGGAGACCGGCAGCTATGCTGCCGAATACGGTGACCGCACTTACGGCGTCTTCAACGTCGCTCCGAATACGGGTTTCGAGCGTAATCGACAGGCCGAGCTGATTGCCAGTTACGGCAACTACAACCAGACCGACGACTGGTTGAGCTTTGGCGATCACACGTCGAAGTTTGCGTACTACGTCAGTGGCGGTGGCAACAGTACCGATTGGGGACTGGAGCCACCTACCAGCGTCAACCTGCACAATCAGGCCGAGGGCGGCGGCGCGTTCACTTCGCTGATCTACAACCGGAATCCCAAAGACCAGTTCCGCTTCGATGCCGGGCTCCGGCTTGACTACTACCAGGTGCCGAACGATCCCGACATGCAAGCGGCCGGCATCAACGATCGCCAGCGTGAGCAGGATGTTTTTGCGACCGGCACGTGGGTGCATACCTATTCGCCGGGAGTCATGTTGATTGTCTCGCCCTTCTATCACTTCAACCGAGCTGCCTACGAAGGGGGGCCGAGCGATGTCCCGATCACGACGGACAATCGCGCCTCCAACTATGAGGGTGGACAGGTCACGCTGTCGTGGCTCAATAGCCGGAACAATGCCCGCACAGGGATATATGCGTTCGCGCAGCAGGACAATACACTGTTCTCGGTGGTCGCCAACGATGGATCGGGGCAGCAATTCAGCCAGCGGGTCTATCCCGGCGGATATCTGTTTGCGGGATTTCTGGAGGACCAGTTCAAGGCAGCATCGTGGCTGACCTTTACCGGCGGACTTCGGATGACGCACTTTTCCGGCGGCGTCACCGAAAACGCGTTCGATCCGCGGATCGGAGTGGCTATTACGGTTCCCAAGCTGAATTGGGTGCTGCGAGCCGCTTACTCGTATTATTACCAGCCACCGCCGCTCGACACGGTTTCCGGTTCGTTGCTTGATTTCACCGAGAGCCAGGGGCTGGGATTCCTGCCGCTGCAAGGCGAGCGCGACATCCAGCAGGAGTACGGCATCACGATTCCGATGCGAAACTGGGTCTCCACCATCACCTACTTCCACACCAGTGTGCGGAACTTCTTCGACCACGACGTGATTGGCAATTCCAACATTTTTCTGCCGCTTACGATTCAGGGAGCGATCATTGAGGGAGAGGAAGCCACCATCCGCTCGCCGCTGATTCTGCATCAGTATCACGCTCATCTGGTTTACTCGCACCAATTCGCCCAGGGCGTCGGCTCCGTCACTGGTGGACTTACGGACTTTTCGCCGCCGGAAGGCGGAGCGTTCTATCTTGACCATGATCAGCGCAACACGCTTTCCGCCGGCTTCGATGGCAGCCTGCCGTGGCGCAGCTTCGCCGCCGTAACCATCAATTACGGCTCGGGCTTTCTCAATGGCGACGGTCCAGACCATCTGCCGGGCTATTACACGCTCGACCTGTCTGTGGGGAAGTCGTTCGGCGAAAACTGGATGCTGCGCTTCATCGGCACCAACATTACCAACCAGCGGTACATGCTCGATACCAGCAATACCTTCGGCGGCACGCATTGGGCGGATCCGTTCATGTGCGCGGTACAGGTAAAGTTCCGGTTTCACTACTAGCGACTGCGACGGCTAGCGCTCGTGTTCGTGCCGGGCGTGGGAATGCAGGTGGGGGTGCGAATGCACGACGTCCCCGTGACGATGGCGGTGGGCGTGTACGAGATTGGCGCGCAGAAGCAGCTCGCCGTTGGAAAGAACCTCCCGCGGGGCCCCCGTGGCGATGACACTTCCCTGCTCCAAAACAAAAACCCGGTCGGCAATGTCTTCGATGATCTCGATCTGATGCGTGGCGGTGATAACTGTCTTGGCCGATCCCTTCCAGTTCTGAATAAGGTCGATGAGCTGGCTCTGGCTGCGAGGATCGAGCATTGCGGTTGGCTCGTCGAGCAGTAAGACCTCGGGGTCAAGAACGATCACTGAAGCCAGGGCCACGCGCTTCTTTTCTCCGCCGGACAGCCGATAGGGAGCGCGGTCGCGCAGATGGCTAATGCCCATGATGTCGAGCGTCTGGTTGACACGAGCTCGAACCTCTTCGCTTGACCACCCCATTTGCAACGGTCCGAAGGCGACTTCGTCAAAAACTGTCGGGTTGAAAAGTTGCACGTCCGGATTTTGAAACACCAGAGCGACGCGCCGGCGAAACAACAGGGCGAAGCTGTCCTCACGCAAGCGTTCCGGGGTAAGCATATCGCCGCAAAAGCTGATGGTTCCCCCAGAGGCGAAACACAGGGCGTCAAGAAGGCGCAATAGGGTCGATTTGCCGGATCCGTTGGCGCCGACCAGGGCTACGGCCTGACCGCGTTGGATGCTGAGCGAGAGGTCGCGCAGAGCCGGTATCTGGTCATAGGCAAAGCTGACGTTCGTCACTTCAAAGACAAGAACGGCGTTCATGATCGTCCTATCCAAACCGCAACACTGCCGACCAAGAGAAACGCTGCCAGGCCGAGGTAGTCCCAGGAGCTCATGCGGAAGTCAGAGAGCACCTTAGCGTCTCCGCGAAACCCGCGGGATTGCATGGCAAGAAACACTTCATTACCAAGTTCGACACTCTTGCTCAACAGAACCCCAGCGGTGCGGGCGGTCATGCGGCGCTGCGTGGAGCGGTCGAGCAGGCCCACGGTGCGGCTTTGGCGCGACTCGAACATCTGGGCGGCGGTTTCGGCCAGCAGGAAGACATAGCGATGCGTCATGGCCAGCATCATCACGATCTCCTGCGGGACACGGAAAGCGCGAAGGGCTTTCAACACATGCATCCAGGGGGTGGTAAGGACCAGTAAAGTGGTATAGGTAACCGCCGTTTCGACGCGGGCGACCAGAAGTGTGGCCGCAGCGATTCCTTGCGCGGTGATGCGCAGCGGGCTACTCCACGTGGCAAACACCGGATCTCCCGGTGTGAGAAACAGTGCAGGTAAAGCGATCACGCCAGTGAAGACCAGCACGACCAGCCAGACCCGCGTGGCGAGGGCGCCAAGGCTCACGCGCGACAAGCGCGCGATGAGCACCGCGGCAGCGAAGAGTCCAACCACGACACTGATCCGGTGCGCGAGCGTGACTGCTAGAACCAACGTAAAGAGCCCGACGAGACGCACACGCGGGTCAAGCGCCTGCAGAAAACCGGGTTGGCGGGCCACCGTGTCGGTAACCAGAGCGCGCCCAAGCGCGCGAGTTATGCCGAGCAGGGTGGCAGCTATGGCGCCGTTGTGGCTCATCCCGATTGCCCCGCAACCCGCCGCCGCTGAAGAATAGCCTCAACGGCGAGTGCGACAGCGATCACCAGGCCTACGCCGAACATGGCGGAGAGCAGGTAGCCGAATGAGGGGCTCTTGATGAACTGGGGAGCGTAGTTCGGAATGGGGGCGGTCCAAAGCGTCGAGAGGCGTTGCAGTCCGGCGGGCGCCGCGGCGGGTGCAGGCTGGGCCTGGCTGGCGGCCGCGATGGCCGCGCGGCCGCCGGAGCCGGCAAACTGCGACGACGACCACTCGCCCCATGCCGTCCCGGCCGCAAGAATTCCCAGCGGCGTCGCCACTAAAAACACCGTGACGATGAGCCATAATTTGCGAAGGGACATGCGTTGCGGGACAACCGACAGCGGCTCGACCCTGGCGGCAAGACCGGACGTGGGCTGTAACAACGCTGGGTCAGCGGTCTGCAGATACGCCACCAAACCCGCGCTGATTGCGGCCTCGGCGATGCCTGCCACCGTGAGGTGACCAATCATCATGGCGGGAATGGCAACACCCAGCGAATAAGGCGCGTAAAGCGGCACGCCGCGGGCGTCGTGAAACAGCATGGGCTGGATGCCGAACTCGACGGCCGCGAGTAGCGCAGCGGCATTCACGGCAAGGTATCCCGCAATCGCAGCGGCAATGACGCGACGCCGCGAGTGAATCGGTGCGCGATTTGCCAGGATTCGATAGCTGGCATAGGCCACAAGGGAACCCACAATCGCCATGTTGAAGCAGTTGGCGCCCAAGGTAGTAATTCCACCATCGCCAAAGAAAAGCGCCTGAATAGCCAACGCAATGGAGATGGCGAGAATCGCTCCGGACGGACCCAGCACAATGGCTGCGATGGTGACGCCGAGCGCGTGCCCGGTTGTACCGCCGGGAAGGGGCAGGTTAAACAGCATCACCACGAACGCAAATGCCGCAAAGACGGAGATCAGAGGCACCATGCGCACCGTAAGCGCGCGCTTCACGCGTCGCAGGGCTCCAAACCAGCCGACCCCGGCGCCCGCGTAAAGAACGGCGCAGGTGGATGGGCTGAGATATCCGTCGGGGATATGCATGCTCGGCAGGGTCCGTAGGCGATTGTAAATGAGGGGGACGGTGATGCTTGCCAGCGGAGGCCGCTATCGGGGCGCGATTCAGCCTAAAGAACGCTCCCAGGTTGGCGCCCACTCGGAGGGTGCGAACCTGGGGCAATTTGAGCGCAGTAACTTACCGCCGGCTGGCCGGGGGGATGATGTTGTTCATGCGCAGGTATTCAACCATTTGGCCGTAATGGTCGTAGGGATGACCGCACAAGCTAATCGCCAGCGCGAGCCGGGTGGTCATGCTGGAACCGAACGGACTCTTGACCGGCTCGAGAATATTGGCCTCCGTGATGCTGTTGATCGCCTTGTGAGCATAGACAAACGAGTCGTTCAGGAACTTCATGATTTCGGCTTTCGACTTGATGTTTGCTGGCCCGCTTGGACCGCCCAGCTCGACCGGGGGCTTTTCGCCCAGAATCGCAGCGCCAATCGCGAAGTTGGCCACCGCCATATGCTTCACCTGAGCGCCGAAAGTGCGCACGCCCTTGAAGTCGCCCTGCGTTGGAGCAAATTCGTATTTGTCTTCCGGCATGGCGTCCGCGGCGGGAACGACGGTCTTTTCGGTTCCGCTGAACTGATGGTTGAGTACGGAGGCAAACGTCGGTTTCTCGTCGGGCTTGGCCTGCGGGGTGGCGGCAAGTGCGCTTGCCGAGACAGCCAGACTGAACAGCACACAACTGATTGCAATGCGCAACTTCATAGAGAGCTCCTTCGTGGTTCCAGTCGCAATGAACAAAGAGCCGGCTTGCGCAAGCATTCTAGTCCATGCCGATGGTGTTCGGCTCGACCGCCAGGGGATGAAGTCGGAACCAGACGGTGGCAGCGATGCCTAGCAGCAGTGCGAGCGCGGCATACTGCAGCGAGCGCTGCAAGCCGATGCGCTCTGCGATGGCGCCCCATAGCGCCGCGCCCCCGGCGAAGCCGCCTTGCAACACCAGCAAATACATAGAGATAGCGCGCGCTCGCATAACGTGTGGCGACATGGTCTGGGCACAAACGTTGAGGCTGGCCAGAATCTGAATCCACGCGGCGCCGGCAACCAACATAATCAAGGCGAACGCCCAGAAGCCGGGCCGCCGTCCAGCCGCGTATGTCGCAAGGGCGAGAACGGAGGTCGCAGATGCAACCAGCGCATCCGCAGACATCATGTGGCGCAGAAAGGACAGGATGGCTGCCCCAGCCAGTGAACCGACGCCGAAGATACCGAGCATGAGGCCGTAGCCTTCGCAACCGAACGCATGGGAGAGCAGAGGCAGCAAAGCCAGCAGCGCGCCGGCCGAGACGCTGAAGACGGCGGTGCGCACCAGCACGGCATGCATGGTGCCGGAGCCTCGCATATGCCGAAAGCCGTCGAGCATGGTTTCGAGCATGTGCCCGGTCGTGATCGAAGTGCGCCCCGGCGCACGCTTCCAGCGCAGGAGGAAATAGATGACGCCAAAGAACGAGACGGCATTGAGCAGGAAGGCGAGGCCCGAACCGGCGGCGAAGATCACCAAGCCACCGAGTGCTGGTCCGACGGCGCGGGCCACGTTAAAGCCGGCCGAATTGAGGGCAATGCCGGCAGTGAAGTTCTCCCGGGAGACGATCTCCGGCGTGATGGCCTGCCATGCCGGATCGTTCAGGACGGCGCCGAAGCCCATGAGAAAGGTGAAGAGCAACAGTAGCGTTGGGGTGACCGCGCCTGCGATGGTGAGAACCCCTAAAGCGGCGGCGGCCAGAACCATCCAAAGCTGGGTCAGAAGCAGGAGCTTGCGGCGATCCACCACGTCGGCGACGGCTCCGGCGGGCAGAACGACGAGGAAGACCGCAATGCTGCTGGCCGCCTGCACCAACCCAACCATGAGGGGAGACATGGTAAGGGAGGTCATCAGCCAGCCCGCTCCGACGTTTTGCATCCACGTCCCGGTGTAGCTGACGACGGCCGCGACCCAGAGGCTGCGAAAGAGTGTCTCGTGCAAGGGACCGAAAACGGTGCGCTGACGCCGAGTTGGCAGCGATATGGGCGAGACTGAGCCGAGCTCCGACATTGAGACTTTCGCAGATTGCGGGATGAACGGTGCGATGGCCGTGCTGGTTATTGGACGCCGCCAAGCGCCCATCATGGCCATCGGGGTTCAGACTCAGGCGCGACTAAAAGGTAAGCGCTGCGGGCAGCCAGGCCAACGGTTGTGGTTCCAACCGCCGGGATTGTGTGGCAAAGCGCAGCGAATCGCGAGCCGTCACTGCGTGACCTCGACGGACGGGCCTTCGCTACCGAAGGGCCATTCACGTCGTTTCCACGAGCGCACGAAGTAAACCAGCAAGCCGGCCACCAGAATCACCACCGCATACTTGATTTCACGCTGGAAATTCTTGCGGGCAAACAAGATGTAGAGAAATCCGGCAATCGCCATGAGGGCTGGCAGTGGGTACAGCCACATGCGGAATGGGCGCGCCAGATCAGGCTTCCGACGCCGCAGCACCATGACTCCAACAGCCTGCACGACGAACTGCAGCAGGATGCGAATGACCACCAATGCAGCGATCACATCGGCCAGACGAAGGAGGCAGAACACAATGGCCACCCCGCCCAAGGCCAGCAGCGACACGGTGGGAAAGCGCTTCTCGGGATGTACGCGAGCAAAGGCGCGAAAGTAGTTTCCGTCGAGCGCCGCGGCGTAAGGTACACGAGAGTAGCCAAGCAACAGCGAGAACACTGAAGCAAAGGCGGTCCAGATAATCAGCGCCGCAATGGCGCGGCCGGCCCAGTTGCCATAGATGCGCTCCATGAAGACAGAGACGATGTAGTTGTTCTGGTCGCTTCCGTGCGCCACCATCTCGCGCCACGGAACCACTCCCAGCACACTGATGTTCATGACGATGTAGATGGCGGCGACTGCGACGATGGAGAGGATGAGGGCACGCGGAATGGTGCGACCCGGATCCTTCACTTCCCCGCCGAGGAAACACACGTTGTAATAGCCCCAGTAGTCGTAGGTGGCGATGAGCATGGCCGCGCCCATCCCGGTGAAGAACTCATGCGAGAGCTTGAAGGCGTGTGCGGGGAATTCAAAAGCGCGCGCGGCGTTGAAGTGGGTGAGACCGGCGAATATGATCCACGCGAGCGCCGCAGCCACACCCACCCATAGCAACTCAGCCAGTTTCGCGATTACGGTAATGCGGCGATAGAGCAGGAAGATGACGAAGGCGCAGCTCGCCATGGCGACCAACGTGCCGGACATAAGGACAGTGCTGACTTCGAGCGAGCCCAGCAGCGGGATGCTGGCGTGAAAGTTGTGCGTGTACCAGATGCGCTCCAGGCCGGGCCAAACGTAGCCCGCATAGTGTGCGAGGCCGATACAACCCGAGGCGATAGAGAGCGGCGCGCTGAACGACAACTGCCAGATAAACAGAAACGACAGCAAGCGCCCCATCGACTTTGGACCGTAGATCTGCTTCAGGTATTCATACGATCCACCGGCTTTCGGCATCGCCGCGCCCAACTCGGCCCAGACGAGGCCATCACAGAGCGCAAAAATAGCGCCGGCAATCCAGCCGAGCATGGCCTGGGGGCCTCCGGCAGCGCTCACAATCAGCGGGATCGTGATGAAGGGCCCCACGCCGATCATGTCGATCATGTTCAGCGTAGTGGCACCGGCCAGGCTGACACCGCGAATCAGTTCGGGTTGTGGCGCCGCCTCACTTCGGCCCATGTCCCACGCTGAGCAGGTTGACGTAGAGGCGGATCGCGCCGGGGACGCCGAAGGGCAACTGGCGAAAGAAAGCGTAGGCGTTGTAGATGTAATAGCCCTTGCCGAGGGGCGCGATCAACAATCCGCCCTTCTGCGGAGACTCGCCGGGATCGTTGCAGGCCAGCAGCGCGGTGTAACGGTCGTCCCACTTGTCCATGAAGTAGAGGCCGCGCTCCTGCACCCAGCCGGTGAAATCGCTGTCGGCGATGGGATTGGGATAGTGGAAAACCGGGCTCTTCGGATCGAGCACTGTGATGGGCGCTTCTTCGACGGAGACGCGCGCGCGGCTCAACTCAGCCGGGTAAGGCAAGTAGCTGCCCGCGTTGAAACTGCCGGGGTCGGTGTTGTACTGCACCATCAGGGTTCCGCCGTTGCGCGCGTAATCCAGCAAGTGCTGATTATTCTTCTTGAGGTCGTCGCGGGTGTCGTAGGCACGGATGCCGAGGACGATGCTGCCGTATTGCTGCAGGTCGCCGTGCTCGACATCGGCGGGGGCCAGCAGCGTCACGTCAAGACCAACCTGGCGCAAGACGGTCGGAATGTCGTCACCCGCGCCCATGATGTAGCCGACCTTCAAGCCGGACGGGACTTTCACGTTGACCACGGCGGCGCGCTGCACGGCGGGCTGGAAGTAGAAGAATCCGCCGATGTCCGGGCGCGTCACCAGGCTGTAGCCTTCGGTGTACTCGCGGCCTCCCGAAGCGGCGGAAGCATTAATGCGATAACGGCCTTCGCTCGCGCCGTCAGGCAAAACCTTGAACTCGGAGGCGTGTTCGCCTGACTTGGCGAACTCGATTACGGCCGAGCGCGGCTCGACCTTCCAGGCAGACGGCACCTCGGGATGCACGGTGGCGGAAGTGTGCTCGGAGTTGGCGCGCACCACAACGCTTAACTCGGCGGAGGGATCGGGACCGGCGGGTACGATTTGCGTCGTGGGGACTGTCGCCACAGAGAAAGGCGGCACCACGGCCAGCGGCATCGACCATGCTTCGCCCTGGGTGTTGTGAATCGGAGTTCGCGCGACGGCTCGCAGCACACCCTCCTGGCCGTCGATGGCGTAAACGACGCGGGCGGCTACGGGAGGAGGAGGTAGCGGGAGGGTTTGATATTCGGGTTGATCGACGTGATAGATCGCCTCGGTTTCCGGATCGTTGCGGTGGAAGTAGGCCTTGGTGGGCTGCGCATCCACGGGCGGCGTCACCCGAAACGTCAACGCGCAACCGTCTCCCGGCTGGATCCGCGGCGGAACCTTGTCCATGAACAGTTCGTAGTGCCAGCCAATCGGCACGTCGAGTACGAACTGTTTGATGTCCATCGGCAGGGTGCTCCCGTTGTGGAGCTTGGCCAGCAGCAGGAAGGACTTCCCTGCCGTGATGACGGCCGCCAGAACCTTGCCGTTGGCGGTCTCGAACTCCTCGGCCATGGGGCGGCCATCAGGAGTACCTGGACCAATCCCAACATCGAGCGAATACGCCAGGTTGGCGGCCTGTTCGAACTGCTGTTCCTTCGTGCGGAGCTCAACCAACAGGTCTTCCTTTTCGACGGCGGACAGTCCTGAGGCTTCGACCTTGGCGATCAGCGCACGGGTGAGACCCAAGCCGCGCAGTAAGGGCTTACCAGCGGACTGAGGGTTCTCGTCCGCGGCAGCGGTTGCCTCGTCCACCAGTTGGGCGATTTCTTCGAGCTGCGGTCGTAACCACGGAACCTTCGAGGCGTCGGGGCCCAGACGCGCCGATAGCGAAGGCAGTGCAGTGTCGATTCCATCGAAGAAGTCTTTCTCATGAGTGGCGCTGACCGAATAGCCGGGCAAAGCGGAGTCGATGAGCTTGTAGTAGCTGGTGCGGCGCCCTTCAGAGAGGGTCCAGCCGCCGGCGCCCTGGGAGAGCTGGTGCTGCAGTCCCTTCCAGGCGAACTTCACATAGGATTCACCGAGCAGCGGGTCGGTCTGCGAAGTGTCGAGTTGGACGTTCCACTCTTCGTTTGGCCGCACGTTGTCCATGTAAAGCTTTTTGGCCTGCCAGGGCTGCAAGCCTTCGCGAAGTTGCTCGGGAAACTTCGTGGGGTCAGCAGAGGCGCGAAAGGCTTCGCGGGTGAGAATGCCGGAGGCCTGATGGTTGCCGTGACCGTCACGCGGCGCGCCCTGAAAGCGGGTGCAAATCACATCGGGCCGAAATGTACGGATGATGCGCACCATGTCGGCGAGGGAGATGTCGTGGCCTCCCCACTTGGCGAAAGTCTCGTCGGGCGTCTTGGAGAAGCCGAAGTCAGCTACGCGGGTGAAGCGCTGCTCGACGCCGTAGTAACGGTCTGCGCCCAGCAGTTCGAGGGTGCGTAGGATGCCGAGTTCGTCGAGCAGATTGCTGCCGACTTTGTTCTGGCCACCTTCGCCGCGGTTCAGGGTCAATTGCAGGGCGGTGACGCCATGACCCCGCGATTCCAGCGTCAACATGCCGCCGTCCTCGTCGTCAGGGTGGGCGATCGTATGCATCAGGCGGGCCGTGGTATGCAGGCGGCGGAGTGTGAGCTTCAGGCCGGTGACTCCGGTGTCAACGGCCAGAGGCTTGGTATCGACCCATGGAGAAGGCACCTGTGCGCTGAGCCGGGCGGCCAGCAGCACGCACGACACCAGCAGCAGGATGCGGTACCGGCGGTGTCGGGCTAAGTATGTCCAGGGATTTGGCATCAATTATTTATTGAGGCCGCCAACAAAACTCATCAGGCGCTCTTTCACAGAGTACACAAAACCTAGAACCGCATGCTGGCAGCGGGCCAACACCGGCGGCTTTGTTTGCCCTGTATGCAGATAAATCTGGTGAGCGTAGCACCACATCCAGTCATCCGAATGATAAGGCTTCATGATGGCATGACCAGTTTCGTGGTAGTGCCGCGTAGCGTGGCGGCCGGGCGATGAGTCGCAGCAGCCCACGTGGCCGCAGATCAGGCAGACCCGCAACTCGACCGGGCGCTGGCCCACGGCACGACACTCCCGGCACGTTCTGCTGCCGGGCCTGACATGCGGCGTTATCAGACTCAGGTGCTCGCAGTTCGGCATGATTGTTCCACGTGGAACATCAGATAGATGAACAACTTAGCGCGATGGATTCGGAGAAAGCAGGGCGAAAAGCCGCTAGGTATGGGCTGGCCGGGTGACTATAATGAAACCTGCGCGGCTCCTTCACCTTACGCGCGGGTAGACTTCTGCCTGACGCACTTCTGACGGCTCGCGACGGACCCATCCATGATTCAGACCCTGTTTGGCAGCAGCGAGGAAAAACCGAGTTTCCTCGACCGGATGAAAGAGGCCGTCACGCGCACGCGTGAGAGCTTGAGCGAGCGCATCGACGACCTGGCATCGGTGGGGAAGGAAATCGACCGCAGTACCCTGGATGACCTGGAAGCTACGCTAATCAGCGCCGACCTTGGCATCGCTACAACGTCCGCCGTGCTGGAGGCCATGCGTGCCAAGGTTGACCGCAAACAGATTGGAAATGTTGAGGAGCTAAAGCGGGTTCTCAAAGACGAGTTGCTGAAGATCCTGAATGTCGCCGAGCAGCGGCCGTTGCAGAAGGTGGACGGAGAACCGGAAGTCATCCTGGTGGTGGGAGTGAACGGCACGGGGAAGACGACCTCGATCGGGAAGCTGGCCCATGCGCTCCGCTCACAAGGCAAGACCGTGTTGCTGGCCGCTGCCGACACATTCCGGGCGGCGGCAATCGAGCAACTGGAAATTTGGGGCGACCGAACGGGAGTGGAAGTCATCAAGAACAAGCCCGGTGGCGACCCGTCGGCGGTATTGTTTGACGCGCTGCAGGCGGCGAAAGCGCGCAACCTCGACTATGTGATTGTAGACACGGCTGGCCGGTTGCACACCAAGAGCAACCTGATGACTGAGCTGGAGAAGATGCGGCGCACGGCGCAGCGGTTCATCCCCACGGCCCCGCACGAGACCCTGCTGGTAATGGACGCCACTACCGGACAGAACGGCTTGCAGCAGGCGCGATTGTTTACTCAGTCGGCGGGGGTGACGGGCATCGTGCTGACCAAGCTTGACGGTACCGCCAAGGGAGGCGTGGTGGTCGCCATCTCCAAGGAGCTTGGGCTGCCAGTGCGCTATGTAGGAGTGGGTGAGAAAGTCGGCGACCTGTTGCCGTTCAATTCCAAAGATTTCGTCGATTCGCTCTTCAACTAAACATGGCAGCCAAGCCCAACGACGCGCGGTTTATGCAGCAGGCATTGGAGCTGGCGCGCCGAGGAATCGCGCTGACCTCCCCCAATCCGCGAGTGGGAGCCGTAGTGGTCTCGGCAGAAGGAAAAGTCGCGGGACGCGGCAGCCACACCTACGACGGCGTCAAACACGCTGAGATTCTGGCTATTGAGAGCGCCGGCGAGCGGGCCCGCGGCGGCACGCTCTACCTGAACCTGGAGCCATGTTCCCACGTGGGACGGACCGGTCCGTGCTCCGACGCCATCATCGCAGCGGGTGTGAAGCGCGTAGTGGCGGCGATGCGCGATCCCAACCCCTTGGTCGCCGGTAGCGGTTTCGACAAGCTCCGAGCTGCGGGAATTGAAGTGGTGGAAGGGCTCTGCGAGCCGGAGGCGCGCAAGCTCAATGAAGCCTTCGCCAAGTACATCCGGCACAAGACGCCGTTCATTACGCTCAAGACGGCAATGACTCTCGACGGCAAGATCGCTCCCCCGCCGGGAGACACCATCACCCCCAGCACCATGGGATCGATGGCGGCGACGGGCGGCTGGATCACCAGCGAGGTGGCGCGCGCCCACGTTCACGAGATGCGCCATGCCAATGACGCCATCATGGTCGGCGTGGGAACAATCATTGCCGACGATCCCTTGTTAACCGACCGGACTGGGCTTCCGCGGCGCAGGCCGCTGATGCGGGTGATCCTGGACTCACGTCTGCGTCTGCCGCTGGACTCGCGTGTAGTGCGCACCGCCGACTATGACGTCATGGTCTTCTGCTGCTTTGCCGAGGAACGAAAGCGGCGGGAGTTGGAAGAACACGGAATCATCGTGGAACAGGTACCCATGCGGCAGCCCATGGAAGATGGCACCATTCCGTTCCCCAGCGGCGCACCGACCTCTGATGGGCGTCCTGACCTGGAACGGGTGTTGGCGAAGCTGGGCGAGCGGGAAATCACCAGCGTCATCATCGAGGGCGGCGCCATGGTGAATTGGGCGGCACTGTCGGCAGGCATCGTGGACAAGATTTTCTTTTATTACGCCCCGAAAATCCTGGCGGGAACGGGCTCAATTCCGCTCGCGCTAGGCACCGGCTACCGCCGCTTCAGCGAAGCCGCGTATGTTCGTTCGATGACGCTGCATCGATTCGGCGAAGACTTCGCCGTGGAGGGTTATTTACACGATCCCTACGCGGACGAAATTCACGTAGTCCCCGATCCTTCATAAACGGGCTGCCGCAGGGGGCCCGGCTCGAGGTTGTCATCATGTTTACTGGTCTGGTTGAGGAAGTTGGCACCATCCGCAGCATCGTTGAAACCGGCGGCAACCACCGCATCACCATTCACGCGCCGCAGTCCGCCAAGGAATTGAAGCAAGGCAACAGCATCGCTGTGAGCGGCGTCTGCCTGACGGCCCTCGACATTCAGCCGGACACGTTCTGTGCGGACCTGGCAAAGGAGACCTGGACGCGCACTTCGTTCTCTCGCATCACCGAGGGTGCGCAAGTCAACCTGGAGCTTCCCCTCAAGGTGGACGCGCGCATGGGTGGCCACATCGTACAAGGCCATGTGGATGGCACCGGCAAGCTCATCGGTCTGGAGCCGATCGCGAAGGCCGACGACTTCTGGCTGCACATCGAAATCCCGGAAGACCTGGAAAGGTATGTGGTCTTCAAGGGCTCAATCGCCATTGAGGGCATCAGTCTCACAGTCGCCAACCTGGAAAACTTGCGGCTGACCATCGCCATCATTCCCCACACTATCAAGATGACCAATCTGCAATCGCTCAAGCCGGGCGATCCAGTGAACATCGAGACGGACATCGTGGCCAAGTACCTTGAGAAGTGGACGCGCCGCGACGAGCAGACTGGCGCTCTAACGATTGACCGATTGGTGGCGCAGGGGTTTTAGGCCGTCTTCGAAGAACGTGGGTCACACCTGCGCCGAGTGCGGCGGACGCTGCGCGCCGAAGTAGCGCTCGAAGTCCAGAGAGTCGAGCTCAAGAAACTCCTGCACGATGGGCTCGCTGCACTTCTGCATCTCGGCGAAAGTGCCGAAAAACACCGATCGGGCCTCGTAAAGGAAAAGCACGCGGTCGGCAAGCTTCTTCGCCAGCGCCATGTCGTGAGTGACCACGATGCTGGTGAGCTTGAGCTGGCGCTTGAGCTTCTTGATCAGGTCGCCCAGGAGGTGTGCCATCAGGGGATCAACCATGGTGGTGGGCTCATCGTAGAGCACCGCGTCCGGCTGCGCGGCCAGTGCGCGCGCGATGGCCACCGAGCGCTTCATGCCAGTGGACAGGTCAGAGGGTAGCTGGTCGCGGAACTCGCGCACACCCACCATGTCGAGCAACCCGTCGATGATCTGGTAAATCTGCTCTTCTTCCAGGCCGCCGCGCTCGCGTAATGGAAAAGCGACATTCTCCCCAACGGTAAGCGAATCGAACAATGCGCCATTCTGGAAGACCATGGTAACTTTCTTGCGAATCTCCTCCATCTGCTGCTCGGTGTAGTGGGTGATGTCCTCATGCGCCACACTGATGCGTCCGCTGTCGGCCCTGAGGAAGCCCATGATCATCTGCAGCGAGACCGATTTGCCCACGCCGCTGCGTCCCAGGATGCACACCGTCTCTCCCGGCATGACATCGAAGCTCACATCGTTGATCACGACCTTGCTGCCGAAGGCCTTGTGGACGTGCTCGAACTCGATGTATGGCTCACGGTCGTTCATGATTGTGGGCCCTGACGCGACGATGGAAGTGTTTCCGCCAACATCCCGCACATGGCGTGATACTCCTCCGGGGTGTTGACGTTGCGAAATATCTCAGCCGCGAATCCTGCCGCAAGCCACTCGCTGTCAGGAATGAACCGGGTAGGCAGTCGCGCAAAGACGCGATCCACCTTGAACTCGCCCCGGCGCAGAGCCGCGTCGACTTCACCCAGTGCGGCCCGCCGATAGGCTGCGCACAGCGGCTGGAGGCGACCGTCGGCCTCCGGCACTATGGCCAACTCGTTACCGGCAGCGGCGAGCGTTAGCAGCCAACGCATGAATTCTGCAGTCATGAGCGGTGTGTCCACCGACATGATGAGACTGACATCCGTTCGGGTTGTCTCCAGCGCGGCATGAATGCCACCCAGGGGGCCGCAGCCTGGAAAGATGTCTTCAATGACCTCGCCATAGTCCGAATAGCGCTCCCGAGAACCCACGATCACAGGCGCGGGCACAACGCTGCGCGCTCTGTCGAGAGTAATCCGGAGTAGGTTCGCCCGGCCGATCGGCAGCAGGGCCTTGTCGCTGCCCATGCGTGAGCTGCGGCCACCTGCGAGCACAAATACTGACACATCGTCCACGCCGTCATGATACCTGACGCAGCACAGTCCGCCTCTCGGGGGTTTATGCTCGAGCAGGTTTGAATGTTGTTGTGTGGGGTATGCAGCCGTTAATTTCGATGGCTACGATGCGGCCGCCACTGTCGAGCTCGACGGTGCCAGGGGCTGTCAAAACGGCATCGCCGCTCAGACCCGGCAAAGCCACGAACACCCGGTTCTCGACACAAATCGCGGCCGGATCTCGTCTGATGTACGTCAACGCATAGTCGCTGCGGCAAGCCTTGGGCACAATAAAGCTAAGGTCGGCGATGTCGCCGGTTTCGGAGACGGAGACAGCGACATCCACCGAGATGCGCGACGTCACCTCGTCGCCATCCACCTGGCTAGGGGGTTTGAAGCAGATGTAATACTCAAACCCAGAATCGGGGTCGAACGCACTCCGATCCACCTGAAACGCCATGTGTCGGCCTCCCCAAAAACTCCTGTACTACATTAGGACTTCGATACTAAATCACGCGGTGGAGGTGCGCAATTAATAAACCTTACACGCAACCGCCAGGGCGTTACATAAGCCGACGCGTTGCGCGCACTGCTCACGGATGGGCCAACACGGGCGAAACGGACGGCCCATCACCCGGCCTCTGTTATATTTTCGTTTTGGGGTGCAATCGGTTGCAAGCATGGCCATCCTCTCGTTAAACGACATCGCCAAAGACAAGATCGTAGCCGTGCAGGATTACTCACTGCTGGCCGGGCGGTCGCTGTCCAACCTTTTTGCCCATCCGCGTTATCTTGCCGATACGCTGCTGCAGGCCGACTCGATCGGAGTCGGGTCGCTGCCCATCGTGGTGCTGATCGGCTTCTTCACCGGTGCAGTGCTCGCGTTGCAAACGGCCAGTACGCTGCAGCAGTTCGGATCCCTGTCGCTGACCGGCAAGCTGGTTGCGTTGTCAATGGTCCGCGAACTTGGTCCCGTACTGACTGGCATTCTGGTCGCGGGCCGCAACTCCAGCGGCATGGCCAGCGAACTGGGCTCGATGAAAGTGACCGAGCAGATCGACGCTATGCGCGCCATGGGGGTCGATCCCACCAAGAAGCTGGTGACGCCACGTGTTATCGCAACGGTCATGATGCTGTTCTTTCTCAGCATCATCTCCGATCTGGTGGGACTAGCTGGCGGTTTTGTGATCTCCTATGTGCTGCTGGGTCTTGACGCCAACCAGTATTGGACCACGGCTTACCAGGCGCTGCGCTTCGGTGATGTCTTTATGGGTCTGGGGAAGCCCGTGTTCTTTGGCTTTATCATCTCCTCCATTGGTTGTTACTACGGGATGTCGGCCCGGGGCGGCACGGAAGGCGTCGGGCGGGCCACCACGCAGGCCGTCGTCTCCGCATCTGTGCTGATCGTGGTCAGCGATTTCTTTATCACCAAGCTGCTGATGGCGGTCTTCCAATACTAGCCATGGCAACTCCCGCACTCCCCGTCGTAAAGGCGCAGCCCCAAGCGCAAGCTCAAGCCGACACCCTGCTCCGCTTCGAGGATGTCTCCATGAGCTTTGAACAGCCCGTGCTGGAAGCAGTTTCGTTTCAACTGGCGCGCGGCGACACGAAGGTGCTACTGGGGGAAGCCGGAACTGGAAAAACTCTCATCCTGAAGTTGGCTCTGGGACTGCTGAAGCCCGATGCCGGACGGATCACTGCACTGGGAGAAGAAATCTCCGCCATGCGCGAGCAGGACATGTATCCCCTGCGGCGCCGGATTGGCATGGTGTTTCAAGAGAGCGCCCTGTTTGACTCGTTGACCGTCGAGGAGAACGTGGCGTACCGGCTCATTGAGGAAACCGGCCAGATTACAGACGAGATCCACGCACGCGTGCTGGAAGTGCTGGAATTCGTAGAGCTGGCGCAGACTTACAAGTTGTTTCCGTCGGAACTTTCTGGCGGCATGCGACGGCGCGTAGCCATCGCCCGCGCCATTATCACTCAACCAGAAGTGCTTCTGTATGACTCTCCGACAGGCGGTCTCGATCCGGTCACGTCAAATACCATCATCGAACTGGTGGTGAAGCAGCGCGACGTCTATCACACCGGCTCGCTGTTGGTGACTCACCGCCTGCAGGACGCCTTCACCATGGCCAGTCACTACTTTGACCGCAACCTGAACAAGATGGTTCCAGTGGAGGACGGGTCGAGCCGCAACGTGCACACGACGTTCCTGATCCTGCGCGACCGAAAGATCATCTTTGAAGGGACAGCGCCGGAGTTGCTGCGCTGTCACGATCCGTATATCCGCGAGTACCTCAGCTAACACTCGACTTCTTCGCGGCGGCCTCGTCGCGCCGCTTGAGCCAATCCTTGAACTGGCCCTGCATGCGCTCGACGCGCGCACGTCCGGCGGCTGAAGCTTCTACCAGAGTCTCCACATTCTTCAGAAACTCCGGTGAATTCATGCTTTCGCGAAAGCTTGCCAGGAAGGGCTGAAACTTGGCATACAGCAGGTACAACTCGCCACAGTTCTCATACACCAAGCTCTCATTCAGAGCGCCGTGGTTGACCAATGAGGCAACCATTTCCCAATAACCTGATACCTGGCGTATGTACGCGCCTTCCTTCGATCCCCACGTGCGCATGATCGCCAAGATCTCGTCCACAGATTGCGGCATGAATTGGACACAAAACACGCGTGCTTCCCGCATGACTGGTTCGCGGCGCAGGTCGTAGAGTTTGAGCAGAAGATCGGCATCCTGGTAAGTCGCCGGCGTATTACTCATCGTGGTTCCCTCTTTCGGGACAAGGCCCGGCTGGCACGCCGGGCTGTATCCGAGTCAATAGCACTATGCATGGTTATCGCTCAAGCGACCGCCGCCGGCGCAAGCAGGCGTGAGTAATCGCACTTGACAGGGCTCTCAACGGCTTCCTTCTTCTTCTTGCCGCGGCGCTTCGGTTCCTCCGCCGCGGTGCGCCGATTGTTCGGGCACACCAGGTAAATGCCGTCCTTGAGTGTCTTTTCCAGCAGGTATGGACTTTTGCACACCGGGCACTCTTCCGCGACCGGCTTGAAGGCCGAGGTGAATTCGCACTTCGGATAATTGGTGCAGCCGTAGAAGAAGTTGCCGCGGCGGGCCTTTTTCTCGGCGATGTCTCCATCCTTGCATTCCGGACACTTCATGCCAATCAGGTTCTGCTTGACGTACTTGCAGTCGGGATAGCCGCTGCAGGAGATAAACTCGCCAAAGCGGCCGTGGCGGATGAGGAGACTGCGCCCGCACTGCGGGCACTTTTCGTCGAGTGGAATGTCGGGGACCTTCTTTGCCTGGTCCAGCCGTCGCGTGGTCTTGCAGTCGGGATAGCCCGTGCACGCCATGAACTGCCCGAAGCGCCCGCGCTTGAGCACCATGGGACGGCCGCAGTTCTCGCAATACTCCTCCTGCGTGGTTTCCTGCAGGTCGGCGGAGTCGAGATCAGGCAGATCGATGGGGTTTTCCTTGGTGAACGTGCAACTGTTGGGGTCGTTCTTGTCGTAGGCACTGCACGCGAAGAACGAGCCATGCTTGCCCCACTTGATGACCAGCGGCGAGCCGCAGCGCTCACACTTCTCGTCGGTGGGCTTTTCCATCCGCTTCACATTTTCCATGTGTTTTTCGGCGTAATGGAGGTCCTTTTCGAACTTCTTGTAAAACTCAGCAAGCGCGTTAGTCCAGGCCTCTTTGCCGTCTTCGATTTCGTCGAGCTCCTCTTCCAGACGCGCTGTGTATTGGAAATCGAAGATGTCCTTGAAATTTTCGACCAGTAAATCGGTCACCACCAGGCCGATCTCGGTGGGTATGAACTTCCCACCGAGCTTCTGGACGTACTGCCGCTCCTGGATGGTGCTGATGATGGCCGAATAGGTGGAAGGACGGCCGATGCCGCGCTCTTCCAGCTCTTTCACCAGCGAGGCTTCGTTGAAGCGCGGCGGCGGCTCCGTAAAGTGCTGCTCGGCGTCGAGCGACTTCAGCGTCAGCTTCTGGCCTTCGGTAAGTACCGGCAGCTTGTGCTTGAGCGCCTCGTCTTCCTCGTCCTTGCCTTCCTTCGATTCCTCGTACACCTTCAGGAAGCCTTCGAACTTGAGGACTGATCCTGTGACGCGGAAGCGATAATTCGTCCCGCCACTGTTGGCGTCAATATCAACTGCGGTTTGATCGAAGACCGCCGGGTTCATCTGCGAGGCCACGAAGCGCTGCCAGATGAGCTTGTAAACCTTGAATTCATCCTCTTGCAGATATTTCCGGATGGCCTCGGGATGGCGTGCCGCCGAGGTCGGGCGGATGGCCTCGTGGGCATCCTGAGTATCCTTCTTGGACTTGAAAAAGTTGGGACTCTCGGGACAGAACTCCGGCCCGTAGTCTTTGGCGATCAACTGGCGCACTTCGGCAATCGCGTCATTGGAGACCCGGGTGGAGTCGGTGCGCATGTAGGTGATCAATCCCACGGTGCCTTCGTCGCCCAGGTCGATGCCTTCATACAGTCGCTGCGCGATCATCATGGTGCGCTTCACGCTGAAACGCAGCTTGCGAGCGGCGTCCTGCTGAAGCTTGCTGGTGGTGAACGGCGGCGCGGCGTTGCGGCGGCGCTCTCGCTTGTCAACCGAACGAACCGACCACTCAGCCTCCTCCAGAGCGGAGCGCAGCTTTTCCGCGTCCTCTCCATTCTGGATTCGCGTCTTTTCATCGCCGATCCCGATGAAGTTGGCGGTAAACTGCGGCGGCTTGGCGCCGATAAGATGGGCGGCGATCGTCCAATACTCTTCCTTGACGAACGCCTTGATCTCGCGCTCGCGCTCCACAATGAGGCGCAGCGCCACCGTCTGTACGCGGCCGGCAGAGAGCCCGCGGCGGACCTTGTCCCAGAGCAGAGGCGACACTTGATACCCGACCAGGCGGTCGAGCACGCGGCGCGTTTGCTGGGCATCCACCAGGTTGCGGTCGATATCGCGGGCATGCTGAAAGGCATCCTGCACGGCCCTTTTGGTGATCTCGTTAAACGTGACTCGCCGAATGGGGGTGTCCGACTTTTTCGTCTTCTTGCCGTCGATTCTTTCGCCGCCCAGCTCCTCGGCGAGATGCGCGGCGATCGCCTCGCCTTCGCGATCGGGGTCGGGAGCCAGGTAGATGGCGCCGGCGCCTTTGGCCAGCTTTTTCAGCCGGGCAATGACTTTTTCCTTGCCGGGAATGACCTCATATTCGGTGGCGAAGTCATTCTCCAAGTCCACCCCGAGTGACTTCTTGGGCAAATCTTTGATGTGTCCAAGTGAGGCCTCGACTTCGAAACCTCCGCCAAGATATTTCTGGATCGTCTTCGCCTTGGCGGGCGACTCGACGATCACTAAACCCTTTGCCAATGGAACCTCGTGTACAAATTCAATATGACGATGATTTTGGATGATCCGGTTACGACACTAGCACGACAGACGAGAAAACCCGAAATGCCTGCTCGCGGCTTCAAATCACGCGAACGTAGTATTTTCCCGGCAGGGCCCGGATCTTGCCGCTGAGTTCCAGTTCGAAAAGAGCCGCGAAAATCTGTGAAGAGGAGAGATGGGAGACAAGCCGCTCCACCAACTCGTCAATGTGGGTGGATTCGTCGGCGCGCAAGGCTGCAAAGACTCTTTTTTCCTCAGGGCCCATATCGGGGCCGCTAAACAGTGATGCTGATTCCGGTGCCTGGGATGCAGCCGAATCCGGCGGGGTGAGCGCCAACCGGACATCGGTGGGTAAGGCTTCCCACACGTCCTCCCAGGTCGCAACCAAGGCAGCTCCCTGTTTTATCAATGTGTTAGGGCCCCACGACAGCTTGTTGGTCACGTTGCCGGGTACCGCGTACACGTCCCTTCCCTGCTCCAGCGCGCAGCGGGCCGTTACCCGCGTTCCGCTGTATTCTCCGGCCTCTATGACAAGCACGCCAATCGACATCCCGCTGATGATGCGGTTGCGGATGGGAAAATTCTGCGGCGCCGGAAACGTCCCCAAGGGAAACTCGCTGAGGATGGCGCCTCCGGTGTTGAGTATTTGGTCGGCAATCTTCTGATTTTCCTTGGGATACGTGACGTCGAGCCCTGTGCCCCAAACCGCGACGGTGCGGCCGCGGGCGTTCAAAGCGCCGCGATGAGCAGCCGTGTCGATTCCCCGTGCCATACCGCTAATGATGACGAGGCCCCGGGCTGCAAGATCGCACGCCAAGCGTTCCGCCACCCCCACCCCATACGGCGTTGGATGGCGCGTGCCGACGACTGCTACTCCATACTGATTAATAATTTCGGGACATCCCGCCAAGTACAGGACGAGGGGAGGGTCGTAAATTTCATACAGCCGCTTGGGAAAGCTGGGATCATCGAGGGCGACCACCTTGGCCCCCATCGCCTTCACACGGTCCAGCTCCTCGCCGGCCAGCTCCAGAGATCTTCCCAGGGCGATGCTCTGGGCCGAGGCTGCCGGAAGTCCCGCTGCCTCCAACTCCGTCAGCGACGCGTGGAACACCCGATCGATGCCGTCGAAAAGCTCGACCAGCTTACGGCCACGGCCCGCGCCGACGCCGGGAGTTAGCGACAAAGCGAGCCATTGCAGGGAAGTTTCCGTTTCCCTCTGAGCAGGGCTTGCAGCCAATTCAGTCTTCACCATCGCAACTCCCCAGTGGGTCTGTGCCAGCGTTCGATAGGGTAACCAGTAGTTGAGTTACCGTCAATGACGCCTATCACACGATCATGTTCAGTCAGGACGCCTCGGTTGGAAATCGCGCGGGACAAATCGTTCTGCCGCACCAGTTCCTGCGGGGCATCCTGGCGGTTTGCTAGACTCGGTGTTTCATGCCCGGTCTGCGCGTATCTGCTATCTCGTTCCTCAACACCGCCCCCTTGATGTGGGACTTCGAGCACGGCGATGCCGGCAAGGCGTTTGAAATCTCCTACACGATTCCCTCCGCCTGTGCCGCAGAGTTGGCCGCCGGCAAAGCAGACATGGGAATCATTCCCGCTATCACCTACGCCGAGATTCCCGGCTTGGTCATCCTGCCGAATATTGCCATCGCCGCCAAAGACCATGTGCGTTCCATCCTCCTCATCAGCAAAAAGCCGATCGAGGACGTGCGGACCGTCGCCACTGACACCTCGTCCCGCACCTCGGTGGCGCTGACCCAGATTCTGTTCGCGAAGTTTTTCGGAGGCCATCGCGAGTTCACCCCGCATCCCCCCAACCTGAAGGAGATGCTCAAAGAGCATGACGCGGCACTGCTGATTGGCGATGCCGCGCTGCAGATTTCCATGCACGATACCTCCTATCATCTGTACGATCTCGGTCATGACTGGCACAGGTTGACGGGAAAGCCGTTCGTGTTCGCCTTCTGGGCGGTTCGGCTGGACGCCCTGCACCGCCACTCGCCGCAGTCGAACCTCATCCGGAGTTTTCAGCAATCTCGCGATCACGGCTTATTGCCCGAAAACCTTGCGACACTGGCGACGGAGTGGGCACCAAGGCTGGGCATCACAGAAGTGGAGGTGACGGACTATCTCACCCAGAACATCCACTATTTCCTCGACCGCGATAACCACGCCGGGCTGCAGCTCTTCCTGAGCTACGCGCAAGAAGTGGGGCTGATTGCCGAGGTTCCGCAATTGCGATTTCTTGGGCCGGTGGCGTTTTGCGCGACGCAGAAGTAAAGGACGGCGGACCTTGCCTGAGGCAATGTGTTGGGTTAGTCGAAAGTCCAGCGGGTTGCGCCTGCGGGAAACAGCTTCTCAGGCATCGCAAACACCACGCGCGGGCTGACTTTGAAAACCGGCCCTAGCTCAGGATCAAGCTTCCAGCCATACTTCTTGAAGTAGAGATCGAACGCAGGCTGGGGTATTTCCGGCACTTCGAGCTGCCGCGCTTGGCCTTCGACGATCACCGCCTCGGCAACATTCTCATTACAGACGATGCAATGAGGATTGTCGGCGAGGTTTCTTGCCTTGCGCGTCGTCGCGCCTGTACTGAAGTAGTACGCATTATTCAGCCAGATGCCCCATACGACCATGGTGTGCGGGCGGCCGTCGGACCGGACGCTTGTGATCAGGTAGTTGTGCGAGTGGGTCAGGCGTTCCTGCGCCCACTCCCACGGGACGCTCCCTTTCATCTCCTTGGGTACGCCGTACACCTTCGGCAGAGCCGGGCGGCTGGGTCTGGGAGACGTCGCGGCCGAAGTGCGCGGCGGCTTGCGCTTTTCTGGCCTTTGCGACGGTTTCCTGGCGGGCACCGACACATTGAAACCCACAGCGGCACAAAAGGTCAAGAAAAGCACGGGCGGAGTGAAGTCACCCCACCCCAGGGAAATTTACTTCTGTTGGCGCCTAGTAGGCCCAGAACGGCCCAACGTAGCTTGTGCCCGTCACCGGTTGCTGCTCGATGCCGGTGAACACGTTCTTCCCGTAGAAGAACGACAGGCCCCAATCGAACGAGTTGCCGCAGCCGCTGATCGGAGCGTTCGGCCCACCGAGCTCGCTAAAGGCATTGTTCTGGCCATTGTTGTTGCCAAATAGCGTATTGGCGTTGCCGACATTGAAGCCAGCCGTGCCCGTGTTGCTATTCTGATTCGCGGGAGGTTGCGGCTGATTCTGAACCGGTGCGCTCTGATTCGAGGCCGAAAGAGTCAGCAGGCTCGCAGGACAATAGAACGCCGAGTTCCCACCACTGCACGTAATCAGACCGGGATATCCGGCAGATGGGAAGAAGATCGCATTCGATCCGCTGTCGATATAGCTGCAACTGTTCGTCTGCCCGTTGAATATCGTGGTGAAGTACGCGTTGGCGTCAGTATTGAAGACAGTCGCCGAGCCCAAGCTGTTGTTCGTTTGGGTACCGATGCCGAAGATCAGGTTGCCAGTGACGGTTGTGGTCCCACCCGAGGGGATCGAAGGCAGCTGCACCAGCACGCCATTGTTATCAGCGGGCAGGACCCAGGCTGGGTTGGTGACCTGCTGCGGCAGCCCTTGGAAGGTGGCGCTGCACGTTCCACTGGCGCATGAATAGTAAACGTTCGGAGCGCTCGTGCCGCTGACACAGCCTGGGCCGCAATCCTGCTCGAAGTTGCCCACGCCGAGCACACCGTACGCACCGAGAGCGGCGAGGTTGCTTTCGTCAACGCCCACGGAGGAACAACTGCTGGGTGCCGAGGGAATACGCGGATCGCCAATAATCTGGATCGGTACTCCCGCCACCGTTGCGTTGGGAACCGTCGAGGCTGTCTCGCCGGCCATCTGGATCATGGCCAACGACACGGATCCCCACGTGTAGCCATCGACAAACTGATTGCACTGGCCGATGGCATTGCCATTGCCATCGGTCTGCAAGGGAAAGGCAGTAGGATCCAGCAATCCGCCGGCCGCTCCCTGAGCAAGCAGACGCAAGCCGACTGAGCCGGTATCGACCAGCACGTGGTCGATCGTCTGGCATGTCGTTGTGCCGGGCGTGCAGACAATGACGGTCGCGAACACACCATTTGCGTAGTTACCGGTAGGTCCGGCATCAACCACTACGGGCAGCACGTTGTTCACGCCGTTGGCCACGCTCACGCTGGATGTACCGGTTTTTGTTGGATCTTGCTGCGAGGTCGCAGTAACCGTATAGGTGCCGGGCGTCGTATTGGTATATACGCCGGTAATGGGATTTATGTTGCCCGCGCTGGCCGTCCAGGTGACATTCGGACTGAAGTTGCCGGTTCCGTCAACGACTGCGGTGCAGGCGGTAAGTTGGCCACTCTGAATGCTGGACGGGTTGCACGTGGCGGTAACGGAATTCACGGTGCCAGCGGTCGCCACCGTGATGATGGTGGAACCCGACTTGGTGGTGTCCTGGGTCGAGGTGGCGGTGATGGTAACTGTCGTGGTGAACGGAACCGTCGCCGCGGTAAACAGGCCTCCTGCCGGAGTGATGGTTCCGTTGCCGCTGGCGGTCCAGGACACTGTCGAACTGAAGCTCCCAGTTCCGGAGACGCTCGCCGTGCACTGGCTGGTCTGTCCGGAGGCGATTGACGTGGGATTGCAACTCGCGCCCACCACGGTGATGGTCGAAGTGGAAGAGCTGCTGCTGCCGCCCCCGCAGGCCACCATGCCTACCAGGCAGCACACCGCCGCAAGGATTCCTAGAAGTCGCACGCTCGCTCCTTGTTATTGGATCTCGGTGACATCCACGCCCTGTGGCACCATCGCCGGTACATAGGCCCGGCCATGGAAGTTGCGCGCGTGTCCGCCCTGCTGGAATACGAAACCTGAACTCTCAATCGAAATGGGACCGTGCCCACGACGCTGCTGAGCGGCCACAGCCTGCTTCATCTGCTCGAAGTAAGAGCCGAGGACCTGCTGCAGATCGGGCTGAAACGGACCTTCCCAGGCGACGCCAAAGACGTTTCCTTCGGGCGAGACGAACTCGCGCACGACCTGACCCGTGGGAACCTGAATCTCGTGTTTCACGTAGCGCTGAGTGGCGACACTGCGCAGCGTGCCTTTCATGTGCGCCTTGTCGCTTTGCACGGACGTAACGTTGTCGCCCAGCGATGCCCAGGCCGGAAAGGCCAAGGCGAGCAGCACGCTGGGAAGCAACAGTCGCAAGCATCTGCCATTGGGAAATCCAAAGGGAGTAGGTCGGTTCATTCGGTGTCCTTTGACGGCTCTGGCCACGAACTCTCGCAACGGTCGAGCGACCCGGGCCAGCTCATGAAACGTGGTACCGCTCAATACCCTATCATTCTACAAGGATTGGCGCGACGGTCGCCGGTCGTATAAACGCCGGCCCCCCGGAATTGTTGCGTAACCGCGGCTACCCGTCCGGCGGCCAACCCGACCTATCCGCTTCCCCCTGCGTCCTGCTTCAGTTCCCCATGCTTTAGAATGTCACAGTGAGTTGTGATCATCTATGTCCCTGAGCAAAGCCCAAGCCCTGGAACTGTTTCGCTCTGACGACCTGGTCGGCATCGGAATGGAAGCTGACGCAGTGCGCCGCCGTCTGCATCCCGACGGCGTGGTGACCTACATCATCGACCGCAACATCAACTACACCAACTTCTGCACGGAATATTGCACCTTTTGCGCCTTTTATCGTCCGCTGAAGGGCAAGCTGGCGGCGGAAGGCTACATCCTCGACTTCGACACCATTTACGACAAGGTCCGGGAGACGGTGGAACTAGGCGGCACCGGCGTGTTGTTGCAGGGCGGCCTGCATCCCGACTTGAAGATCGAGTGGTACGAAGCCATGCTGCGAGGCCTGAAGCAGAGATTTCCCCAGGTGCATCTGCATTGCTTCTCCGCATCCGAGGTCATCTGCATCGCCGAAGTGAGCGGGCTCAGCATTGAGGACACCATCAAGCGGCTGCACGATGCCGGGCTGGATTCGATACCCGGCGGCGGGGCCGAGATTCTCGATGATGAAGTCCGCTACAAGATCGCACGCCTGAAGTGCCTGACCAACGATTGGCTGAATGTGCATCGCACCGCCCACAAACTGGGCATGCGCACCACCGCCACCATGATGTTTGGCGTGGGCGAGAGTCATGAGCACCGCGTCAACCACTTCCAGGTGCTGCATGACCTGCAGGAGGAAACGGGCGGCTTTACCGCGTTCATCCCGTGGTCCTTCCAACCGCAAAACACCGCGCTGGGTGGCCGCGGCTGGGACGAAGCCACGGCGGTCGAATATCTGAAGACCTTGGCCATCGCGCGCCTGTATCTGTCGAACTTCGAAAACGTGCAGTCCAGCTGGGTGACGCAGGGATTGAAGGTCTGCCAGATGGGGCTGCGCTTCGGCGGCAACGACGTAGGCTCGGTGATGATCGAGGAGAACGTGGTGCGCGCCGCCGGGGTGCGGAATTGCACCACCGAAGAAGAGTTGCGGCGGATTATTCGCGACGCGGGATTCCGTCCGGCGCAGCGCGACACACTGTACACGAAGTTCTTCCTGAACTAGACAGCAGCGAGGCTACCTTGGAAACACCTTTGCAATACAAAGCCCGCATTCAAGGATTGGTGGCGGGTAAAGATCCCATTGCGGTTCAGCGAGAGACGCCCTCAAAACTGGGCGAGCTAATCAACGGGGTCCCGGCAGAAAAGCTAAGCCAGCGCCCAGCGCCTGACAAGTGGTCCGTCGGGGAGATCCTGGCCCACCTGTCCGAAGCTGAAATCACTGCCTCCTGGCGGTACCGGCAAATGCTGGAGCACGACGGCTGTCCCCTTCCGGCGTACGGCCAGGAGTTGTGGGCCAGATTGGGCGGATATGCGACGCGCAATCCTACCGGCTCGCTGCAACTGTTTCGCCTACTGCGCGAGAGTAACCTGCAGATGTTTGACAGGCTGACCGCCGATGAATGGCAGCGCCACGGCATCCACGCCGAGCGCGGCGAGATGACGGTGCGGGGCCTGGCGGTACAGATCGCCGGCCACGACGTCAATCACATCGCGCAGATCCAAGCGATCTTGAAGTAGTTCGTCGAGGCCGCAACGGCAGGCTGCCTTCCTCATGTCATACCAGCGACACGAGCAAATCAGTTGGGCTTCTTACCCGGGATGGGCTTGCCCTGCATTTGCTGGCCCTGCATATCTTCGCCCTCGCGAAGTAATGAAGGCGGAGCATATGCCTGTGCCCCGGCCGCCTGCGCGGTGGAAGGTGCAGGTGGATTGGCTGTAGTGGAAGAAGTGGTCACGGAAGGCGCGGCGGTTCCCTGTTCCGTCTTGACCGTCGCGGCGTTTGTCCTGGCGGAAGTGTCCGCCACCGATTGGCCACCATCGGACGCCCCGCTGCCGCCGGCACTTCTGCTGACCGAAGATTCTCGGTTGGCAGGCTCAGCATCGAATCCCATCTTGGCGTTTAGCAGTTCGCGCAACTCGGTGTCGTGAGGGGCGGCGAACAGCCAGATGAGCAGGTAGCCGCGTTGCTGGGTGAGCGCCGTCGCCACCGAAACCCGGCGCGAGAGTTCGTCGCCCGCCTCCTTGTAGGCGATGGTTCCGCGCGTCAGAACGAATGATCTCCCGCCGGCTTCGTAGGAGCGGGCATCACTCATGTCGCGCTGCAACGGTTCCGTTAGGCTCAGCCCCACGATGAAACGGCGGATCGCGGGAGCGTCCTTGGGATCATCGGGAAAATGAATATTGGGGAAGCATGACAACGGCATGGCGTAGAGCGTCACTTCTCCGAACTCGTCGTAGGGAACTTGCCCGTCAGCGTCGGGCGTGGTCCGCCATACCGAGAGCAGCGTACGCCGGCACGCCTTCACGACCGCTCGCTCGCGCGGCCCCATCACAGGCTCACCCGTAACCTTCTCGTGGTACCGGACCACCGCCGGCTCGATCGCTCCCTCCAGGTGAAGGCTCCAGCCCTTGGGAAACTCGTACCGCATGCCAATCTGCGCGTTGCGGTAAACGTTGCCCTCGATTTGTCCCGGATCCATCCGTTCAGCCGGAGCCGCCGCTTTCACCTCCCGTAGTCGTTGCGAAGAAATGGCGGGCCCCTGGTAGGCAACGGCACCCGCCCCGGCCCGCTGCGACGCCTCTTTGGGAGGAAAGAACTGCGCGCGATAAAAGGCCGCCGCCAGATCCTTGACCATTTTGGCATCGTTCGCGCGGAAGGCCGCATACAGGACGTAGCCGTTCACTTGCCCGGCGACTTCCACATGCTGCTCGACGCCGCGGCGGGTTTCGAAGTAATAGAACGGGATGCCGCCGATCGATATTTTCGATAGCCCGTGCAGTTCCTCCACTCCGACAAACAGCTCCTGATCCAGTTGGTGGCGCAAGATCCCTTTGGCGTCGGTGTAGTTCTTGTTTTTGTACTCGTAGGCGTTCAGGGAAACTGAGGCATACGCGGGAGCAGAGCCGAGCAACTCCAGGAGCTGGATGCGGCGGTCAGCCGAAGCCGGCATGGCAATCGGCTTCAGCTTCGCTTCTGGCGGCAAATCGAACTGCAAACCGAAAAACGCGTTCGTGTAGGACGACGGCGAGAGCAAGGCGTCCTCAGGGTCGCGCTCGGCAACGGCATCCGGCGCCGGGGTGGGGACCGCTTCTTGCGCCTGAGCTGAAACGCATGTGCGCGTCAGAAGGCACAAGAACGCCGTCAACAATACCCTTCGCACCATCATCCCAGCTCGCCCACCCCTATTGTTCGCCCAAGAAGGCCGGGAGTCAACGGGACTTCGGTGGCATTGCTCCGCCCGGCGCGGCGCAGCCCACTCCGGAGACGCCATACGCCGGACAGGGCGTCACGGACCTTCCCTTGCACAGCGTCAGGTACAATCATCGCGTCGTAGCCGGTACCTGCGCCCATGCCGGCCGGGAGCAGGACCCACGCGGGAGATCGTTTCTGAACACCTTCCTGATGATGCTTTGCACTTTTCTGGCGGAGCCGCCGCATGGGCTTCGGCACTACCTGCGCACGCATTTTCTGGACACGACATTCAAGGGGCTTTATAAGCCCAATGCCTTCGACTTCGCGCTGCTGGTTCCGTATTTCATCGTGCTGATCCTGTTGGCGTTCTACGGCATGCACCGGTATCAACTGGTCTATCTGTATTACAAGTACCGCAAGAACAAAGCCACCGATCCGCCGTCTCGTTTCGCCGAACTGCCTCGGGTGACGATTCAGTTGCCCATCTTCAACGAGCAGTTTGTGATCGACCGCCTGGTGGATTGCGTCTGTAAGATGGAGTACCCGGCGGACAAGCTGGAAATCCAGGTGCTCGACGACTCCACCGACGAGACGGTCGAGGTCGCACGCGCCGTGGTGGAGCGCTATGCCGCCATGGGCCACAACATCACCTATCACCACCGCACCAACCGCGAGGGCTTCAAGGCGGGCGCGCTGGACGCTGGCCTGAAAACCGCGAGCGGCGAGTTTGTGGCAATCTTCGACGCTGACTTCACACCCCATTCTGACTGGGTCATGCGCGTAGTCCACCACTTCGCCGATCCGGACGTCGGCATGGTGCAGACGCGCTGGACGCACCTGAACCGAAACTATTCCTTCCTCACTGAGGTGGAGGCGATCCTGCTCGACGGTCACTTTGTTCTGGAGCATGGTGGCCGGTCGCGGGCGGGAGTGTTCTTCAACTTCAACGGCACCGCCGGCATGTGGCGTCGTAAGGCCATCGACGACGCCGGCGGATGGGAGCACGACACCCTCACCGAAGACACCGACCTGAGCTATCGCTCGCAGCTTAAGGGTTGGAGGTTCAAGTATCTCCAGGACGTTGAATGTCCGGCAGAGCTGCCCATCGAGATGACCGCCTTTAAGACGCAGCAAGCGCGCTGGGCCAAAGGCCTCATCCAGTGCGCCAAGAAGGACCTACCGAAGGTTCTGACTGCGGAGGTTTCGCGGAGGGAAAAGATCGAAGCCTGGTACCACCTCACAGCGAACATCAGCTATCCTTTGATGATTGTGCTGAGCACACTGCTGATGCCGGCGATGATCATTCGCTCCTACCAGGGCTGGTTCCAGATGCTGTACATCGATCTGCCCCTGTTCCTGGCATCCACGTTCTCCATTTCGAGCTTTTATCTGGTGTCGCAGAAGGAGCTGTTTCCCAAAAGCTGGCTGCGGACGTTTCTCTACCTGCCGCCGCTGATGGCCCTGGGCATCGGCCTAACCATCACCAACAGCAAAGCGGTGATCGAGGCCTTGATTGGTAAGCAAACTGCCTTCGCGCGGACGCCCAAATACCGCGTGGTCAGCAAGCAAGACAAGACTGTGGCGGCCAAGAAATATCGCAAGCGCCTCGGCTTCGTGCCCTACGTCGAGTTGCTGGTCGGCGCCTATTTCGCCTTGACCGTCTGGTATGCCATGACGGTGGAAAACTACTTCACCGTCCCCTTTCTGGTTCTGTTCGTTTTCGGCTATTGGTACACCGGATTGATGTCGCTCCTGCAGGGACGCTTCGACAGCCTAGTCGCGGCGCGGGCCGAAGAGCACAGTACAAAGCCCTTTCCCGTGGGCGTATAGCTCACGTTATTCAGCCATGAAATCAAATATTTCTCGCATATTGTTAAAGTCTTCGTCGATGGTTGCACTCACGGCCCTGATGGCCGCTCCGAGCATAGCCTTGGACCGCCAGGCCAACGCCGACTACCGTGCCCGCCGCGAGGCCTTGGCCAAGAAAATGAACGGCGGGGTAGCGGTGCTCTTTGCCGGAACCGAGGCAGAGGGTCCCAACGCCGTGTACGGCTTTCGTCAGGACAACAACTTCTACTACCTCACGGGATGGGCGGAACCCGGAGCGGCGCTAGTAATTGCCTCGCAAGTCACGGGACACGACAACACCCCGGGCCGGCAGTACAGCGAAATCCTGTTCCTGCCAGTCCACAACGCGAAGCAGGAAAAGTGGACCGGGCCAAAGTTGGCCGCAAACAATCCAAAGGCCTCCGCCATCACCGGCGTTGACCGCGTCGCCGACCTCGACCAAATGCCCGCCGAGTTGGCCAGGATCCTGAGCGGTGGGGTGGCCTCGGTCTATGCCGACCTCTCGCAGGATGGAGAGGTCTCGCCTTCCGCCTCGGCCCTGGACTGGCTGCGGCGCACCAACACGTTTCCCATGCGCACCGCCGTGCACGACGCGAAGCCCCTGCTGGCCCAATTACGGGTAGTGAAAGATCAGGGCGAGGTGGATCGCATCCGCCATGCCACCGAAGCCTCGATGGCGGCACACATGGCGGCACTGCAGATGATCAAGCCCGGAATTAACGAGCACGACGTCGACGCCAGAATGCAGTACGAGTTCTTGAAAGGAGGGTGCGAACGCCCGGCATACGCCCCGATCGTCGGAGCAGGCGCCAACTCCACCGTGCTGCACTATTCGGCCGATGATGCTCCCATCAAGGCAGGTGAAGTAGTAGTGATGGACGTTGCCGGCGAGTACGCGATGTATGCGTCCGACATCACCCGTACTGCTCCCGCCACGGGCAAGTTTACCGATCGGCAGCGTGAGATTTACAACATCGTGTTAGGCGCGCAGCAGGCAGTGATTGCCTCATTCCGGGCCGGACATAGCAAACTCCTGGGCCGCGGATCGGATTCGCTCTTCCAGGTTGCCTACGATTACATCAATTCCCATGGCAAAGACCTGCATGGCCAGTTGTTGGGGCAGTATTTCATCCACGGTGTCGGCCACTACGTTGGGCTGGAGGTTCACGACCCGGGCGACTCCTCGGCCCCGATTCCGCGCGGCGCCGTGTTCACGGTCGAGCCCGGGATTTACATTCCAGAAGAGAATCTGGGAATCCGCATCGAGGACATCGTGTGGGTATCGCCCGACGGCGAGATAGTGGACCTCACCGCCGCGCTGCCGCACACCGCTGACGAAATTGAGGCCGCGATGGCGGGAAAATTTCCCGCCAAACATTAACACGCGCCCAGCTTCACCGGTGTACGATCCGCGTTTCGTCGAGGTGACCTGCTGGCCGCACTCACTCTTGCGGCACCATCTGATATCCTGACAGTCTGTGGTCATTAAGATCCTGTATGGGCTGCTTGTTGTGTGCACAGCGGCGCTCGTGGCAGTGGGTATAGGCGTCCTGTTGCGAGTGAGACGGCATTTGCGGGAGGGACGCGCAGACGGACGAGTATCTGCTGAAGCAGACAATCCACCGGGACCAGGCAAAAACACGTCTTCCTAGGAACCAACGATCCGATAGGAGGGAAGCAATGGCACGAATTGTGGTTCGGACACACGCAACCGTTGGGGAGCAATCCCTAAACCTGGCGAAACAGGCTGGAGTCGTAATCGGCGCCAGTGCGGTCATCGCGGTCTGTGCGCGTTTGGTGCTTCCTCTGCCTTTCACACCGGTTCCCTTGACGCTGGCCAATTTCGGCGTCTTGCTAGTCGGACTGGCCCTGGGTAGCAAGCGCGGATTTGCCGCGGCGGCACTGTATTTGGCATGGGGCGCCGTGGGATTGCCAGTGTTCAGCCCATCAGGGGCTGGCGGGATCGCGCAACTCTTCGGGCCTACGGGCGGCTACCTGCTGGCCTATCCGGTGGCCGCATTTGTGGCGGGCTGGATTGCCGAGCAGAGCGAGGTGTCATTCCGCCGTAATGTCTTGGCCAGCGTACTGGCGGAGTTTGTTTTGTTCGGTGGCGGGCTGGCCGGGTTAGCCGTCGTGACCGGTGACTGGCGGCGCGCGGTGGCTTTTGGTTTGGCCCCGTTCTTCTTCGCCGAGATCATTAAGGTAATGATGGCCTCAGCCGCAGCGTGTCGCATACAGCGCACACTTTGAGTTTCGTGCTTCCAGTTGGTTTCTGTAACCAATGCAATCCGTCGTCGTTGACCAAGTGAGTGGTTCGGCCCTTATGAGCAGTTCTGCCAACAAGACCCGTGAAATCAAAGTGGCGCACAGCCCTGACTCGGATGACGCCTTCATGTTCTATGGGATGGCCACCAACAAGGTGCGTGTTCCTGGCGTGAAGTTCACCCACTCCCTGTGCGACATTGAAACCCTCAACCGCAAGGCTCTGGAAGGTTACTACGACATTACGGCCATCTCGTTTCACGCCTACCCTTACGTGCAGGAGAAGTACGCCATCATGCCCAGCGGCGGCAGCGTAGGCGAGGGCTACGGGCCGATGATCGTGGCGTCACGGAATTTGCCCGTTGACGAGCTTGGCAAGGTTAAGATCGCCGTTCCGGGAACCATGACCACCGCCTACCTGGCGCTCAAGCTGTTCTCTCCCAATGCGGTCACCGAAGTTGTTCCGTTCGACGAGATCATTCCCAAGGTGCTGGAAGGCAAGTATGAGGCGGGCCTGATCATTCACGAGGGCCAACTCACCTTTAACAAGGTTGGCTTGCACCGCGTCGTTGACATGGGCAAGTGGTGGCGCGATCTGACCGGAATGCCGTTGCCGCTCGGGGGCAACGCGATTAAACGCGACTTGGGACCGGCGTTGACTGCATCCTGCTGTAATGCGCTGCGCGACAGTATCCAGTACGCGCTCGACCATCGCGAGCAGGCGTTGCAGTACGCCATGCAGTTCGCTCGTGACCTGGACGTTCAGCAAGCCGACAAATTCGTCGGCATGTACGTCAACGAGCGCACCCTCGACTACGGCAAAGACGGGCGTGAAGCCATCGCCAAGTTGCTGGAGATGGGGTACGAGCGGGGCGTAATCCCCCACAAGCCGAATGTCGAATTCGTGGGCGATAACGCCGTCACTGCGTAATCAGATTTTGCACGAACAGCACGGACCGCTCACTCTCTCCCCTTCCCCGTAACGGCCTGCACGCTACCCCACACAATCTACTTTCCGTCCTTGGATAAACTACAGACATGCCTGCTGACTCCACGGGAAGGTTTCCCGCCGGCCAAAACCTGCTCATCGACGCGGATGACACGCTGTGGGAGAACAACATCTATTTCGAGCGGGCGATCACCGACTTCATCTCGTTTCTGAACCACCACCAGTACACGCCCGACGAAGTTCGCCGCGTCCTGTACGAGGTCGAGCGCCGGAATATTCAGCAGCACGGCTACGGCATGCACAGCTTCGCCAATGCCCTTGTGGTCTGCTTTGAACAGCTCTCGCAGGAACCGCTCACGCCTCAGTTGCACGAAACCATACGCAGCATCGCCTTCAAAATCGCCGAGCACCCCATGGAAATTCTCCCGGACGTCCCCGGCACTCTGGCCGATCTCTCGCAGCGCCATCGCCTGTTCCTCGTGACCAAGGGCAACTTTACCGAGCAATTGGGGAAGGTGGAGCGCTCGGGCTTGGAGGAATATTTCACCGCTATCGAGGTACTCGCCGAAAAGGATGCCTTGGCCTATCGCACGCTGGTGGACAAGTTCGCGCTTGTGCCCGATATCACCTGGATGATCGGCAACAGTCCGAAGTCCGACATCAACCCTGCCTTGGAGGCTGGCCTGCACGCCGTGTTTGTCCCCCACGACAACACCTGGATGCTGGAGCGCGACGAACTTCGCAAACATCTCGGCGACGGTCGCTTGCTGCAGGTGACGCGCTTCGGACAACTGCGCGATTGCTTCTGATACAGGATTCAGAGCTCGACCAGGGCTTATAATCGCGGGCATGGACGACCAGGAATTTCGCCGCCTCTCCGACGCGACCCTCGAGGCCTTGAAACGCAGTCTCTACGAGGCGGAAGGTGAGGCCGACTTCGAGGTGGAAGACAATGCCGGCGCCTTGCACATCAGCTTCGACGACCCTCCCGGCAAGTTCGTCATCTCGCCCAATTCGCCAGTGCGGCAGATTTGGATCTCGGCGCTCTCCACCAGCTTCAAGCTCGATTGGGCGCCCCAGGCAAACGACTTCGTCCTCATTAAGACGGGCGAAGGCATCAAGAAGCTCGTCAATCGCCTGATGAACGAGCAATTGGGCGAGCAAGCGATCACCCTCCGATGACTGCATAATTAGACAATTCGGCCGGGTAAGGTTCTACTGAAGCGGCGCAAACAAGAAATATTTGCTAGCGACGTAATAGAATCAATGGTTTAGGGTGGTAATAATATACTTGGCTGACTTTTAATGGTAGGCTGAATTACCGTGACAGGGATGTGGTTTTTGTGCTACAGATGTGGCATGAATGACACAAACTCTATTATTGAATCTTCCCCGTCGTGGGCGGAAGTTGTCGCAAAAGCTCTAGCAGCTCCGACTCCATTTGAACTTGCTGTAATTTCAAATACAGTGGCTCAAATTTTCGGCGAACAATTTCTTGTATCCGGGGACTCGCCAGCAATTCATCAAGTTTTGCCTGAAGGTCAGGAATGCCCTTCGTGCCATCGAGCCTTGTGACACTCTCGATGACGTAGCGCAAAATAGCGTTTTCTCCCCACAACCGCTCGTGTTCTTTTAGCAAGGCACTTAAAAGGCTCTTAAATTCATCAAGTGGCATAAAGCCGCGATTATATACTTGGTTTGGATATATATTTCGATAGAGAATTTCCTAACTGAGTGAGCCATTCCGGTTGCCACGATGCTTCGCTGTGATGGGGTGTATTTTCAAAGAGATCGTTTAATGGATCGAATGGATAAGAGAGGCGATATACGCTAGCCCGCCTCCGCGCTGCCCATGCAATAACGTCTGCTGCTTGGAGTGTTCCGAACTGCTCGTCATCCTCGAAAAGCAGACCTCCCATATGCAGGAATTTGCCACCGCGCTGCATCTCTAGAATCGTGGCATGTGCACCCCTCACATGGTTCGCATAAGGGTTTCCTGCGTCCAAAATAAAAGGAATGCGTTGTTGGTAATTACCGTTTCTCGATACAAGGTGAACAATCATAACCGCCCAAAGAAAGCACATTCCATAGACACCAAATTTCTCTCTTGCTTCGAGTGGCAGACGTTTCTTGAATTCTTCATTGGTAATAGAAACGGAGAGAGTTCCGAGGCGGGAAGTCTTGATTAAATTAGCCACTTCTTGCATAAGTTCATGGCGGTGGCAGTCTGACATAGCGGCGAAACGTCCATGAGGGCGACCAAACTCCTTCATGTGCAGAGCAGGAAATAAGTGGTGGTCAGCTAGCATGGCATCCCACGCTTCTTCGAAAACGTCGAACTGCCGCCGCGTAATCAACATGCCGCCAATGACAGCATGGGGAGTGCTAGGGTCATCTCCTCCGCTTTCGTCTATATAAACACGCACAGCGGCAGTTTGGAGTTCTGGATCGTCAGAGTTGTGCATCAGCAACCAAGTCTCTCTCTGGTAGGTGAATCGGGATACTTGACTTTGCACACACATCGGCGTTACGCTCCAATCTATGAAGCGTTCCGCCGA
>Ga0335082_10000585_pt1 | contig 38004 bp, 22 predicted proteins | sample Lox_Sample_41_FD_206718 | JGI IMG/M metagenome (GOLD analysis project Ga0335082, IMG submission 206718) | Soil microbial communities from Loxahatchee National Wildlife Refuge, Florida, United States - Lox_Sample_4.1 | ecosystem: Environmental > Terrestrial > Soil > Wetlands | place: USA...
AGGACCACTTCGGCCGCCACTGGAGGTCCGCGTCTAATTCGTTCTCATCGGGTAGCGGCGCCTTTGTCGTCTGGTCCACCATCCCCCAGCCGTGAACGTACAGTACGTAGGCGGCTAGGCCTTCCAGCCCGAGCCGCGAGAAATCGTAGGAAATTTTCGTTCCGAAAGCACTGACCCCTGCCTTGCTGTAGTTGGTGACCATTGCGCTCGTATAGCCCGGGTAGCCGCTCCAAGGGTTCACGAGATTCTGCCCCCGGGAGTTCGTCGTGTAGAGCAGCGAAAGGATTGTCGAACGATAGCTGACGTCCGTGCTCATTCCCACTTGATTGGTGGAGAAGGAGGAACCGGTCAGCAGGTTACTCCCCGTGCTCCGCTGGTCGGTGAATTGGGCCGCGAAACGGATTCCGAGGTCCTTTGGCATGTCCAGACGGTAGCTTGCTTCGGCGTACCCGATATTGATGATGTCGTCCGAGTAGTAGTCGATGGCCCCCAGCGAAAAGCCGCCGAAGGAGTAACGCCCACCAAGCACGGCAACGCCCCGTTTCACTTCCGCCCCGGCCTTCTCCGACATCCAGACGAACCTGTTGGCCGTCTTGTCCTTGATCTTCGTGATGTACCCTCCTCCATAGACAAGGCGGGGTCCGTCGTCCGTCTCTCCCACGCGTCCCAGGACCGTATACCCCTCATAGGTGTAGGGGGTCATCCTGTTATCGTTCTTGCTCAGGTAGGGAGAGTTGTATTCCCCGAACCGGTAGAGGTTAAGAATCGTTTCTTCATAGAGCCGCACCCGTGCGTACACTTGGCCCAGGACAGTGTACCCCTGTTGGCCGGACGCCAGCAGATTGGTACCCTCACGGCTCTCCGGGGCATAGACCGACTGCGAGGTATAGAGGGTCGCCCCCGCGCTTACGCGGTCATACAGCCAACCCGAGTTGTATGAAAGAGACCCCCCCATGGCCCAAGCCTCATTAATGGAACCGTCGTAATTGCTCCGGCGAAGGTAGAATGAGCGCAGATTCAATCCAATGGTCGTGTCCCGCAGGAACGGCGGGTACCCCTTGAGTTGTTCCTTCAACCAGGGAAATACTCCCGGCCGCACCGGCTTCTTTTCCGCCAGTCTGTCCATGGGAGCGACGATTTCATCCACTGACGAGGGAATCGGTTCCTCCGTGTCAATATCCTCCTGTGCCCGCAACGGAGCCGTCACCATCAGACAACCCAGGCAGCAGAGGAGAGCGAGGAGCATTGTGACTCCTCTGCGGTTTCGTGTTGATTCGCGTGTCATGGGGATGATTCTTTCCGCTTTTTCCTGAATGAGATGCAGGTGGCTATAGGAGCAACCATTCACCACGACCGTTACGGAGTATTTATCAAGATGCGTGCCAGCGACGTTGTGTGCGCAATATGCCTGCGGAGTCAAAGAGTTATGGCTTGCCGGTAGGAAGGTTGAAAATTCGAGGGGCCAATTAAGACGAGATATCGTCTTTCGGTTGAAATGCCGACTTGCCGGCTGACAGAATGCTCTCTTTTGCGTACTGCGCGCCGTGAGCATCCGAAGGAAGAGGAGGATAGAAGGTCGTCAATCGAATTGGTCAGAAAATGATTGGCGATCGTAACAGTTCGACAACCTGATTTCCAGGCAGATCACATGCTATCGGCTCATGCTTGGTGATCGAGAAACCGTACCCTGCCGGTCTCTATTTCGAAAATCGCCCCAACCAGCCTGTACACCCCTTCAGCCGCACGGGCGCGTCCCTCGGGCGATTGGGCTATCTGCCGCATCGTCCAGCGGACATTGGCTTCCACCGCGCGGGCGATCTGCATCTCCGGTACGGTTTGTTCGTCGATTTCTTCCAGCCCGGGGAGGATATTTTGCACGAGGAGTTCGAACCGCCGGGGCACCCGCGCGTCGCGGTACTTCATGTCGAGGGCCGCCTGGACCGCCCCACAGTTGTCATGGCCTAACACGACGAACAACGGTGTCTTCAGGAACATCCCCGCATACTGCATCGAACCGGCTATTTCGATCGATAGAACGTTGCCGGCGACGCGGATCACGAACAATTCGCCGAAATTGGCGTCGAATATGAGTTCCGGCGGGACCCGGGAGTCACTGCACCCGAGTATGGTCGCATAGGGATGCTGTTCGTGGGACAGAGACGCCAGGACATCTTTCTGCACCGTCGGGAAACGGGCCGTGCCGTTCAGGAAGCGTTCGTTCCCCTCGGCAAGGCGCTTCAGGCCTTCTGCCGCGCTGATCTGTGGGTAGGCATCACTGAATTTCATGCTGGAACTCCCGTGCCTTCGGCATTCACAGATACATGGCATCGTCCGTGGAGCTGCGCAAGCATCTGTTTACCCTTCCCTGCCGGAATCATCCCCGGGAGGTTTCGCAGGTGGCTCGTACCAGTGTTCTCTCGGCACGACTGCCGGCGACCTCGGGTCGGACATGTAGTGGGGCGACATGATTTGCACCCCATACTCGTTGAAGGCGTCCTGGATGTTCTGGTGCAGCTCGGAATAGATGTTCAGCATTTGGTGGGGAAGATCGGTATAGGCATTCAGCTCGTAGCGGACGTAAAAATCGTCGAGGCTGGTCTGCAGGATAAAAGGCGGCGGATTGCGCAGCAGCCCGGGTGTCCGCTCGGCAGCCTGCAGCAGGAACGCATGGACCTGGCGCCAGGGGATGTTGTAGCCGATGGTCACCGCCGTATGGAGGATAAGCCCCCTTTCCCGGGCAAGGGAGCTGTAATTGATTACGTGACTACTCTGAATGACTGAATTGGGTACGATGATCTCCTCGTTCTTGAATGTGAGCAGATGGGTGACGAGAAGCCTCATTCTGGCAACTTCCCCGACGTATTCCCCGATCTTGACCCAGTCTCCTTTCAGGAAAGCACGCCGGTAGGTCATATCGAGGCCGGCGATGATATTGGAAACCGTTGAGGAGGAACCGAGGGAGAGCAGCACTCCCAAAAAGATGGAGACACCCTTGAATGCAGGGGACTGGGAGCCGGGGAAATAGGGAAACGCCACCACGGCCACGAAGGCGATGACCAGGAAGCGGGCGATCTTGAAGGTCGGCTTCGCCCACTCGGGATAGAAACCGGTAAAGGAGACGTTTTCCATCTCCACCTCTTCGGCGATGAGGCGCATGAACTTAAGCACGTAGCGGGTGACGACTCCCAGAACGGCAAGAAAGATGAGGTTCGGGATGTAATCTACTACCCCCAGTTCCATGGTTTTCAGAGGCACCAGGAGGTAGTGCAGTATTTGTCCGCTGTAATGGCGGGTCCAGGGAAAGAAACCGAGGGTGACATAGGCGTAGATATAGAGGAGCACCAGAATAACGGCGAGCCGTACTATTCGTATCACGCCGATGATGAGTGCCCTGACCTGGTCGAAACGGAGAATCTCGAATTTCTGAAAATGGATCGAGCGTGCCTTAGCCCCGACGATAACCCTCAGCAACTTCCGCGTCACAAGGCGCCCCAGCACCAGAAGTATCAGCAGTACCACGGTGGCGACAGCGGTGAGGACAATACCGTGCATGATGCTTTTCGGCGCGCGTTCCTGTCGATAGTGATCGATGGCAGACCGTATCTTTTGGGCGCACTCGGCGGCCAGTGCCTGGCGCGTCACTCCGAACGGACGGGCGTCATTGTCGTACACCGACATGATGGTCCGCTCCCCCGCCATCACTTCCGTCGAAACCTCGCTGTCGCCTGTCTTTACCGTATCGGTACTGATCGACACATCGTCCGCAATTCTGGAGATGCGCTCGCTGATCCTCAATGCCCGCTCTTCAGCGGACAAGGCATGGAACGCCTGAACGGAAAAGATGGGGCTTCCGTCCAGCTTGACCGGCGCCAACTTGATGAAAGCTTCCTTGACTGGAGCTTCCGTAGCTGGGGCGCTCTTTGTCCTAGCAGTCGGAGTTTCCCCCCACAGGGGCGCCGCCAGAATGACCGCGGCGGCGAGAATGGTCAGAAAATATGCTGCGCGTCTCATTTCAGCTCCCCCAGAATCCGGGATACAGCAGCGATATGCCGATCGTGAAGCCATATTTCGGCGCCGGACCGTCGTGGGTAATGTTCCAGAACGGCTCCACAAAACAGCTGATATCTTGTCTGCCGATTTTGAAAACGCGTCCGGCTCCCAGGTCCAGCGGCAGCTGCTGGTGGCCGTTCCTCCAGTTGAAGACAATCTGGGGCTGCGACCTGACGAACCAGCCGTTGCCGAATTGATAGTTCACGAAGGGCTGTACTGTCATGACACTCACGTCTTTCCGGTCGCTGTCTCCCGCGAATGAAACCGGATTCTGGATCAAAACGCCAACCAGCCACTTCACGGGGTAGAACGCCACCGCTGCGGCCGGCCCTGCCTGCCACTTTCCCTGACCGGTCTCGCGCCTCCCCGCCGTCGGAAAAACGAAAGTCGGCCCGACACCCCAAACGGCATAATCATTCGCCTGAAAGACCGCGATGTCGAGGAACCGCACATCGCCAAAAGCCGTCGAACTGCCGGGCATCGAAACCGCCGCGGGAACTGTCAGGAGCGACAGCTGAGGCAGCGGCAGCAGTCGGTGCTTGGGCAACGGCATGGTTATGGAGAGCGTAACTGCGTTCCCCTCCCCGTCCAGATCGGAGAATTGGGGCTGGTAGGTATCCTGGAGCCGAACCTGCAGGATGGACGATATGGGGGCGTTGGCCTGCTTGACCAGATCAGGCTTCGTCCCTGCGGCCGCAGTTCCTTCATCGGCCCTCGCCCCGCCTTGCCAGAGCGCTACGCCGAGCATAGCGCCAAAAATAAAAGTTCTCAGCATAAGATCGCCACACGCTGGAACGGGCATTAGCCTCCCGCGGAAATCGTTACGATCGGTGCCCCTTCCTTGCCCCCGGTTTCGGTGAGGGTCATCACGAACATCAGGAACGAGAAAAGCTTTTTCGACCTGTAATCCCGGTCGTCGATCCAGAACCAGCGGTCCCGGTACGGCACGGCAGCGAAGTCGTCAGCCGGCTTCTCCGGGGAGCAGAGGATGTGGATTATCGTCCCCTTGACCCCCTCCCCTTCCGGCTCCATGGTGGGTGGGACACGATTCTCGGCCACATGCTCGGCGGGCACCTCGATGGTGGAGGAGATATCGCTGAGAATTTCCGAAATAGACCGGGTCAGGAGGGCGATCTCCTCATCACTGGTCGGCACCGAGCCGTAGACCACCCTGAATTCCCGCAGATCCTCTTTCAGGCCGAGTATCCGGCGCACCTCCTTCGCCGTTTCCTCGACATCCTTGTCCACCCTCTTGCGGAAGACCATGACCAAGGCCCCACCCTCCTTTTCCGACTTCTTCACCCGCATGGCCACGGCACCCGAAGCCTGGTTGTGGCGGAGCTTCTCCAGAAGTGTATAGAACTCAGGATCGGCCCGCCGCACCCGGGCGGTTCCGCCGAACGAGTTCTGGATGCCGTTCACGGAGTGGACCAAAACCCGGAAGACGAGATCGATGGGGTACCCCCCCTCCACCAGGCTCATGACAGTGGCCGGGGCGATGGGGGTCATCAGGTTGCGGGCGAACTTCTCGCCGGTCAGGGGGGTGTAGGTGATCGTGGGCCGGTCGATGAAATTGCCGTCGATTCCTATTTTCTGATTGTTCCCGTTAGGGGGAAAGGACCAGCCTACAGAGGCGTTCAGGTCGGTGGTCAACTGGTACTGGTTGATGATGGAGGCGACGTCCAGGAAAATAGGGGCATCGCCGTAACGAATCTTGACGATGTTGAGGAGCATCTGCCGTTTCCACGAGTCGGCAACCGCGGTGGTGTAATCGAAACGGTCGCGGGCGACGGACCCCGGCCCAATGGACGCACAACCGGAGATGATCGACAAAATCGCTGCCGTACCACACATCAGTACAAGTGATTTCTTCAGCATCCCAATTCCTCCTTAACACGTACGGTCGGCATTCCCGCCTGCTCATCTGCCTGAGCCGCGCCGCCCTGTTCCGACTTCAAGAGAAATAGGCCGGGGCAGAGTCATTCGTGATGCGAACTCCTCGAAAAGTTGGCAGCACTATCAGTCATGAAAAGAGAATTGCTGTCCTTTGACAACAAAACCGTGAAAACCGTCTTCGCTGGGTGTATACCCCGAGCCGGTCTGGTAATGATACAGCCATATCTTTTCCCTGATGGTGGCCGGCAATGTGCACAGCTGCTCATAATGTGCATGAACGTGTGTTTTGTAAGGGACCGTTTCGCAGTCGTGAAAAATCACATCGGTATTTTGAGAAATTCTGTCAAGCAATTCCGGTTGAAAGAGGGCATCCGTAGAAATGAATATCGAGCTTCCGCGTGCTGTGCCGGTCCCTATAAGAATGCCGTAGCTGTAATGATTGCACTGGTCCCCGGCAACATGGAGCATTTTCACCATTTCGAACCTGATACCTTCCCAACAAAAGGGAACCTCCTCCGCCAGGGCATGGCACTCGAAGTAGTCCGCAAGTCCCATCCGCTTCGTTCGGATGCACTCGAGACCTCCCTTGAGGGAGCTGTCCCACAGCCTGTCCAGAAGCCTCTCTTCACCGAATAGCATAAGACGCCTGCACTCTTTGTCAAAATACGTGCTGAAAGCCAGCCACTCCATGCCGCCGACATGATCGGAATGGAGGTGAGAAATATAGACCGCATCCAGGTCCTTCGGCCCCATGCCGCTCTCTGCAAGGGAAAAGCGCACATCGCCGCCGCAATCGACGAGCATTCTCTTTCCTGAATGCGAAGTGATGACCATGTTCGAGTGATACTGGTCCTGACCTGACGACTGCGTGCCGACGCCGATGAATCGAATGTTCATGCAGGGCCTCTGATTGAATTGCTAGGTTCGTGCAGCAGGTTACTGCCGGTGAGAATTCTCCTTACATACGGTGGAGTAGTCACAGACCCTTCATCTGCAACTCCTCGATCCGTTCCTTTGCGTATCGGTAACCCACCTCGATGATCTCGTCAATGGAATCGAACTCAAGCATGCCAAATCGGTCGACCGGCGGGCGGAAGCTGAAATCCGCAGCCTTGCTGGTTCGGGTCAGTTCACGGGCACTTCCCACCGTGATGGTGCGCATCATGATGTCATGAATGCGCGGGAAAGCAATTTTCTTCTTCAGGGGGTTGATGTAGCTCCAGAGCATCTCCACATTGGAAGGACATTGCGTGTGCTCGTCGTCAATCCGCAGGTCTTCGTCCGGGCTCACATTGACCATGATTACGAAACCGCCACAGATCTCCTTCATGATATCAGCCGGGACATTGTTGAACAGGCCGCCGTCCACCAGGAGGCAGTTGTTCTCGATCACCGGCTTTACAATGCCGGGAAGCGCCGCGCTGGCCCGCACAGACCTGCCCAGGTTGCCCTTCCGGTGTACCTCCATCTCGGCGGTCGTCAAATTGCTCGAAACACTGAAGTAATTGATCCATAAATCTTCGATGGTGATATCACCGTAGAGGTTTTTCACCGAGTTGTCCAGCCGTTTGCTCCGCACCAGGGCGATGAGGGGAAGAGTAAATTCAGTAAACGGTTTATTGGCGATGGCTTCCTTTTCAGCTGCTGTGATGCCTTGATAATCCTTCCCCATGGCATAGAGGGAGGAGATCATGGACCCCATGCTGGTCCCGCCGATCATGTCGATCGGGATGCCTGCTTCATTAAGTGCCCGGATAACGCCAATATGTGCCAGCCCTCGTGCACCGCCCCCTCCCAGCACCAGGCCGACCGCATTCCCGGTCAGGATTCTCGCCAGGCGCTGAAAATCGGCATCCGAATCCCAGCGAACGTGGTAGTGGCTCTCCACATGCCGCTCCTGCAGCCATCTGTCGGTTCCCGAGGGGAGCCTCCTGCCATCGGGATGGATGAGGATAAGGATGCGGTGAGCTCCGTGGATGTCCCTGTTGGAAGCGGACAGGGTTCGTTCCAGGTCCCCCTGCTTCGAATCGGCTTCTGCCCGGGCAACGATCATGATCCGGTCCGCGTTCTGCAGACAACGCTCCGTCCACGGCGTCGATGACGGATCCGCCTCGTAGACAATGTTCGTGTAGGTACTTGACTGTTCGTCCAGCCACGAGGTCAGCCTGATGCTGTTGGGATCGGTACCGGTCTTCTGGGCGAAGCCGCTCATCCCCCAGTGACGGTCGACAATTTCGCTGTTGAGGCGAAGCGTTTTCCCGTAGGCAGACAACGACTCCGTCAGGCGGCGGGTAAAATCCGCCAACGGGGCGTCGGCACCGGCGGGGACAACGGCGATATTCATGGTTCTCGCAAGCTTTTTCGTGGCGGTTGCCATGTCCTGCATCCGCTTGACGATGAACTGGATGAAATACATCATGATGCCGGGATGGGAATTGATGATCCGCTCGAATGCTTCCCGTGAGATGCGGACCAGATCGCTGTCCCGCATTGCATAGATGCTCGCGGTCCGAGTATCGCCGGTAAACATGGCCATTTCACCGACGATTTCGCTCCGGTTGATTTCCGCCACCTTCCGTTCGAAGCCTGCCTTGTCGCGAACCCTCACCTGCAACCGTCCGCTGATGAGCAGGAACAGGTCTGTCCCCGCATCGCCTTGATGAAAGAGCGCCTGGCCGAAGGCGAGGTGAACCCATTCGATCTCCGATTCGATGTAATTGAGCAGGTCCTGGTCGATGGGCCCGCACAGACTCGGGAGTATCTCGAACAGCTGGGAGCGCCTGAGTCTCTTGCGGATGATTTCGGCAAACTTCTGAATTACTTCCGGTGATTGGTGGGCGATGGCGTCAAAAGACTTTTTGGTGAACACGATGAGCCAGGTGTTTGTCAGGGCGGAGACCGTCGCGGTCCGGGTGCCGCCGCTCAGGAACTGGATTTCACCCACGGTCATCCCCGGCCCAATGGTAGCCAGTGTGTCGACAGAGCCGTCTTTCTGGGTGACGGTCACCGCCAGACTCCCGGAATAGACAAGACAGAAAAAGCCCCCCCCGTCTCCCTGTCGAAACAGGGTCTCGCCTTCACTCAATGAAAGCCACTCGATATCGGCAAGAAAGTTTCGCAAAATGGCGTCGTCGAACTGCCCGAATATTTCATTCGTTTTCAGCCAACCCAGAAGCTTTTCTTGAGAAATGCCGTGGGGTGAATTTTGCATGGTATCCTCTCTTCTAAAGAAACTACGTCCATAACGTAGCGACGTCAGCATGATTGGAACGCTTCGCGCCTATTTTTCGGTGAGCGTCTCAACCCCGGTCCAATCGGAAGGGACTCCGTTCACCATGTAGTTGGCGCAGCGTTTCAGGTAGATCCGTGCTGCCAGGTCCGCCGGATTCTTCTCCTGCACCTGATTGAAATGAACACTCGCCTCGGAGAATTTCTTTCCGTAGTAAAAGCAGATTCCATCCTCGAATGCAGGTTTCGTCTCCTCTTTCAGCAGCGCAATCCCCTCGGGGTCCCCTTCGAATACCTCGAAGATGGTGACCGTCTCCTCTTTCCCCTTGACACGTACCTTGTCGATAAAACGGTGCCGATACCGATCTGAGTCCTTCATCGCCGAGAGGGTCTCATCACTCAGGCTGATATAGGACCCGTACATCTTGTTCAGCCCCTCTATGCGCGCAGCCAGGTTCACGGCATCAGCCACCACGGCGCCCTGCATGCGGTCCTCGCTGCCGATGATGCCCAGCATAAGCTCGGCAAGATGGAGCCCGATGCCGATGCCGATGGGGGGAAACCCTTCCGTCTCCCGCTCCCTGTTATACTCGGCCACGGCAAGCTGCATGCCGACGGCGGCCCTGACCGCATCATCCGCCGTTCCCGGGAAAAGGGCCATCACTCCGTCGCCATAAAACTGGTCGATGAACCCGTTGCACTCCTTGATCACCGGGCTGACCCTCCTAAGATAGGCATTGATGAACTTGAACGCCTCCGCCGGGGTCATCTTTTCCAGAAGCGTGGTCCATCCCCGGATATCGGCAAACATGACGGTCATTTTCTGGCTCACCTGATCGCCCAGATGGATTTCCAGGATGCTCTCCTTTTTCAGCAGCTTGATGAACTCCCGGGGGACGAATCGTTCGTAGATGGCGTTCAGCGAGGCCAGCTCCGCGGTCCGCTCTCTCACCTTTAGCTCCAGTTGCTCGCTGTGCGCCCGGAGCAAGTCCCGTGCTGTCTTCAGTTCCAGGTGATTCCTGACACGAGCCACCACGATGGGCGGACTGACCGGTTTGGTGATGTAATCCACGGCACCCAGCTCAAGACCGCGCGCCTCGTCCTCCACCTCTGCCTTTGCCGTTAGGAAGATCACCGGAATGTCCCTGGTCCCGGCATCTCCCTTGAGGCGTTTGCACACCTCATAGCCGTCCATCCCCGGCATCATGATGTCAAGAAGTATCAGATCCGGAGGGGTCTCCGACCCGGCGATCTGCAGGGCTTTTTCACCGTTGTTGGCGACCTTGACCCTGTACAGGTCCTTCAGCAGGCTGCTCATCAGTGAGAGGTTGTCCGGGGTGTCATCCACCACCAGGACTGTTGCCTGCTTGTGGGCCTGGCCACATAATTCCGGATTATTCTCTTTAGTGAGTGTGCTCATGGCGAGCCTCCTCTTTTTTAGTTTCCGTCCATAAAGGGCGCTTTTTCGCCTTGGCGGCGTCAACCTTCGGCCTTGCTTGCGCTGCGTTCAGTCGCATCTCTCCGTGCAATCTCTTGATTTCCTTGCCAGTAAAAAAATCCCCACTTTCCGATTCGGAAACTGCTCGTTTCTCATCCGGATTTTCCGGATGGAAACTAAGCTGTCACCTCAGCTCGCCCGCATCGCAACGCTCACGCAGCTGCCGCGCGTACCGCGTGTCGGCAGCGTACTCAACGTAACGTACAGTTCGAATTCGCTGCCATCCTTGCGTCGGCCGCGTATCTGCGGTCCTTCGCCCATCAAGCGGGTGCGGCTCTCAGCCATGAAACCCTTGCGTTGCTCGGGGTGCGAACCGCGCGACTGTTCAGGAACCAGCTGCTCGATATCCCCCCCCACCAGTTCGCCTGCGGCATAGCCGAACATCTCTTCTGCTTTTGGATTGGCCAGGAGTATCTGGCCGGCGGCATCAACCACCAGCATACCGTCCGGTGCGGTTTCGATAATGCTGCGAAACCAGTTTTCAGTCTCCAGCAGTTCCGCCTGTTGCGCTTCCATCTCGACAGATTGCTCCTCAAGCTGGGCCGCCTGTTTCTCCATCCGCTCGGCCTGTTCCTGGGTTGCAACAAGCAGTTCCCTGGTGCGCAGGTTGCGGTCGAGAATTTCCATGCTGGTGGCAAGCACCGGCATCAAGACATCTAAAAGGTTCTTTTCGCGCTCGCTGAACTGCTGGAAGGACGCCATTTCCAGCACACCAAGCACCTGTTCGCGATGCATGATCGGCAGCACCATGACACAGGCCGGGTTACCATCACCAAGTCCTGAGTGGATCCGGATATAATCTTTGGATGTGGTGATCATGATCGGAGACTTCTCCATCACGCATTGTCCGACCAACCCCTCGCCGACCTGGAAGCTGTTGTTTAGTTGCTTTCGCTCGCGGCAGCCGTAAGTCGCAAGCAGGTTGTAGCGTCCATCATTGTCAGCAACGTAAAATGCGCCGTGGCCGGCGCCGACCGCAGGGACAACCATGGAAACAGCGGTCTGCGTCAACGCAAGCAAGTCTTCAGCCTGCTGCAACGCGCTCATGATTTCGGCGGACCGGGATTTTATCCAACTTTGGGTATTGAGTTTATCTACAAATTCCTTGAATACTTGTGCCGCACGGGCGATATCTCCAATCTCGTCACGCCGCTCGACCCCCGATACGGTCACATCCATCCGGCCTTCAGAAAGTTGCTTCAAATTTTCAACCACCACGCCGATAGGACGCGCCAGACCAAGGTTGGCAATCACCCAGGCAGCGATGCCGACCAACACCATCATGAGCGTGGAGACAAGGCAATTTAACCAGAATGCGCTCTCTTTAGCAGCCAAAGCATCAGCGGAGCCTTTTATGGCCAGTTTTTCGTTGAACTCGATATGGTTCTGAAACGACTCTTCGACCTTTGCGACATTATCAAGGATTTTATCTGCTGCATCCCGCGCTTCAGTTTTTTTATTCTGACGAGACAAAACCAGAATCTGCTCAAGGCCAATGTAGTAGTCCTTGAGGGCTGATTGAGTTGCCTTAAGCAATCGCAAGTCTTCTGGATCGGAAATTAATTTCTCTTCGTAGTAGTTGAGTTTTTTTGTTATTTCTTCGCGCTCCCCCTGAATTTGCCTGTCGAGTGCACCCATTTTCAGGTTGTCGGTATTCAACGTATGGTCTCGTGCCAGAATCCTGATTTTGAGAAAATGTATATGTGCTTCGTAGATCGCATTGAAACTGGGAACCGTGTTGATAGTGGCGTAATTGGCACGGTCATAGACCTTGCCTATCTGGTACAGGTTTATACCGGCCAATCCGACCACGGCCACCATTGAAGCGAGTATAATCACGTACAGTTTTTTAGAAATATTCATATTTGATAGGCTGTTCATGGGTGAATTCTCCCTGTGCACAATTAGATATAATGAAATAGGTACGATATATTCTGACTACTGAATCCTGACGTCAGATAATTTCAATTAATGCCGGCACTGGAACAGCCGGTGATAATGATCAATAGGCGCAAATAGAGAGTTTCCCACAAAGGACAGCGACTCGTACTGGCCCAGAAAAAGCAGCCCGTGGGACTTGAGAGCCTGGTGAAAACTTTTAATCAGCTGGTCTTGTAAGTGGCTCTTCATGTAGATCAGCAGATTGCGGCAACTGACCAGGTCCAGCTCACTCGTCGGTGTTCCGCTCAAGACGTCACGCAGTTCAAACCGGACGCAGGCCTTCAATTCGGGCACCGCCTCAAAATGCTGCCCCTTCTGGATGAAATAGCGGTCGCGCAACGCAGCGTCCATTTCCTGAAAGGCAGTCTGGCGATAGATGCCGGCCCGGGCAATCTCCAGCACCTCCGGGTTTAGGTCGGTTGCTGTGATCTCAATCGGGTGCATCTGACGACAACTGCCCAACAGCTCGCTCAATATAACAGCCAGGGTATACGGTTCTTCCCCGGAGGCACAGCCCGGCACCCAGGCGCGGACCGGGGCGCCCTCCTTCTTGCCCACGATCCGTGCTGCCAACGCCCGCTCCAATGCCTGGAACGACTCACGGTCACGAAAGAAGGAGGACATGGACACCAGGAACAGGTGCTGCAGGGAATGCAGCTCGCTAGGATCACGGCGGATCACGTCCTGGTAGGCATCGGCCGTAGTCACCCCCACCACTGACTTGCGTTTTCCCAGCCGACGCAGCAGAGTCTCTTCCTTGTAGCTGGAAAAATCGATACCGGTGGCTTCCAGCACCTGGCGCAGCAGCTGTTCCAGCTCCCGGCGCTGACTGTCGTTGATTTCGGATTCACCCGACTCCACTTCGCCGGTGCCGGCTTTAGGAGGAACGGCCACCGCTGGAGTTGCGGAGCCGGGAAACCGTGCGGACAGTCTTGCCCCTACCTCTTCCACCGGCACGACCTGATCTGCCAGTCCAGCATCGATCACCGCAAGGGGCATACCGGCGAACTTGGCTTCCGCCGGCTCCTGCGCCAGTGTCAGACCGCCGGCAGCCTTGATGGCGCGGCACCCGACAACTCCGTCCAACCCGGTGCCCGACAACACGATGCCAATGGCGTTGGTGCCGCAGTTTTCCGCGATGGATGCGAACAGCGCATTCACGGACGGCGTGGAGATACTGCCGGGAGAAGGGTCTGACAACGTCAACATATCGGAGCGGACCAGGCCGTCTTTCCCTGCCGGAATCATGTACACCGTATCAGCCTGCAACCGTAGAGCATTGTCGGCAAGTATCACCGGCAGCACCGATTCACGCTGGATCAGACGTGCCACGAGTTCGCTGTGGCCGTCGTTGGCCATATGCTGCGCTATCACATAGGCGATTCGCCCGGTCGGATGCAACCGCGCAAACATCGGCAACATCGCCTCAAGGCCACCGGCGGAAGCGCCGATTCCAGCAACGGGCATGGTGGACTTCGAATCATGAGGCACGTTCGCTCACCAATCCGGTATTTTTCAGCTTCACGAGGGCCGCATCGAAATCGTATTCATTGACGGCGTCGGCCACCGCCTTCAGTACACCGGCCTCTGGAGTGCCCGCCATCCTTTCCAGTAGGTCACCCAGCAGATCACCGGCAGCTGCATCATTGTCTTCAAGGAGTGCCGCGAGCCTGTCGAGCGCAGCCCGCAACTCCTTCGTGGCTAGCCCCTGTTCAGCGTTCCCTGCTGAGGTTTCCTTTGCACCGACCTGCTTGAGCCCGCTGATAACCGGCACCAGTTCCGTCAGCACCTTTGCCAGCAGGGCCTCTATGGTGGTTTCATCCGCACCGGCATGACAGGCATGCTCCAGTTCACCGGCCGCGGCCTGCACTGCACGGGCGCCGATATTGCCGGCAGTCCCCTTCAGGGTATGGGCGGCCCGTTCGGCGGCCGCGGGGTCGCTGTCCTGACGGGCTGCATCAAACAGTTCACCGAACCTCCCCTGGCTGTCACGGAATTTGATCAGCATCCGGGTATACAGCTTATGGTTATTCATGGTGGTCGCCAGACCTGCCGTTACATCGATGCCGGGCAACGGTGGCAGCCCTTCAGTCGGCAGCAGCTGTGCCGTTGCATCGACCGCTGCCCCTCCTGGTGCACCTGACGGTTTGACCCATTTGGCGATGGTGGCATACATCTCCGTAACGTTGAGCGGCTTGGCAATATGGTCCCACATGCCGGCTTCGATCACCTTCTCGCGGTCGCCCGCCATGGCGTTGGCGGTCATGGCGATGATCGGCAGGTCATTGAAGGCCGGGTTTTTTCGGATATCCCGCGTTGCAGTGTAGCCGTCCATCACCGGCATCTGGCAGTCCATCAGCACCCCGTCGAAGGCAGCGTCTTTCGCCAGTATATCCAGGGCCTCCTGGCCGTTGTTGGCAATCACCACATCTATTCCGGCCTGGTTCAGCAGTTCAAGGGCAAGCTCCTGATTCATGTCGTTGTCTTCCACCAGCAGCAGGCGGGCGCCGCTGAGTTGCGCCATTACTTCGGCATAATCCTCGGCCTTTTCGCTTGCCCGAGTCTCGACTTCGATTCCCCTCCCCAGCACCTCGCCGATAGCTTCGAGCAGAGTGGAAGGATTGACAGGCTTTGACAGCACGGTGCTAAGTCGCACACCACGCACTTCTGCCGAACCGAGCACCTCTTCACGGCCGTAAGCGGTGACCATGATTACCGCCGGCAGCTTGTGCAGGTGCTCGCCCTGCAGACGCTCTGCCGTCTCCACGCCGTCCATGCCCGGCATTTTCCAGTCCATCAGCACCAATTCGTAGGGGGAATGTTTCTGATCGGAGTCGCCGATCATCTTCAACGCCTGTTCCCCGTCCTGGGCTGTGTCGACTTCAAGACCGAAGTTGCGGGCCATTGTGGAAAGGATCTCCCGTGCCGAGGCGTTGTCATCCACCACCAGCACCCGCACCCCCTGCAGCTCTTCGGCCCGGAACATGCGTCGCGCCGTCGGATTTTTCTGCAGCCCGAATCGCGCATGGAAGTGGAAGGTCGAACCCTTGCCGGCCTCGCTCTCGACCCAGATCCGCCCCTGCATCTGTTCCACCAGGTTCTTCGATATGGCGAGCCCCAGGCCGGTGCCGCCATACTTGCGGGTAGTGGAGGCATCGGCCTGGCTGAAGGACTGGAACATCTTGCCGCACTGTTCCGGGGTCATGCCGATGCCGGAATCACGCACCCAGAAGTGCAGCTCCACGTCATTTTCGTCCTCGGCCACCTTTTCGATGCCGACGACTATTTCACCCTGTTCGGTGAACTTGACGGCGTTGTTCCCCAGGTTGATCAGCACCTGCCCCAGCCGCAGCGGATCGCCAACCAGTGCCGTCGGCACGTCCTGCGCGGCATCGAACAGCAGCTCCAGCCCCTTGTCTTCCGCCTTGAGACCCACCAGGTTGGCAAGGTGGTCCATCACATCCTCCAGCCGGAAGTCCACCTTCTCCATGGTCATCTTGCCGGCCTCGATCTTGGAGAAATCGAGGATGTCGTTGATGATCCCCAGCAGGTTTTCCCCTGCGCGGCGCACCTTCTCGATGTAGTTCTTCTGCTTTTTGTCCAGCTTGGTCTGCAGCGCCAGGTGGGACATGCCGATGATGGCGTTCATCGGAGTGCGGATCTCGTGGCTCATGTTCGCCAGGAAGTCGCTCTTGGCTTTCGTCGCTTCTTCGGCAATCTGCATGGACTTGGCCAGTTGCTGCTGGGCATGCATGTATTCCGTGATATCCTGCGTCACGCCGTACATGTCGGTGGCCTTCCCTTCGGCATCCCTGGTTACGGTGCCGTAAGCATGTATCCACACCACCCGACCGTCCACCGGACGCTTGTAGGCATAGATGGAGTCGTAGGCAGGGACCTTGCCTTCGATGGCTTCCTGGAAATTCTGTCCCGTTGCCTTGGCGTATTCCGGGTCGCCCGCCTCGACGTTGACAAACCAGTCTTCCGTCAAGCGGTAGCGATAGCCATCGTTCGGAATGTCGCCGAAGATATCCACAGCCCGTTTCGATGAGTTGTACCAACCCGAACCATCCAGCGGTACGTGCCAGTAACCGGCCTTGGTGAGCCCCAGTGCCTGGTCGTTGAGGAAGTTGATGTGTTTGAGAGCCTGTTCCGCCGCCTTGCGCTCAGAAATATCACGGAAAGCGACGACGCTCCCCACCAGTGCCCCATCCTTGTGGATCGGCGTCGAAGTGTATTCGGTCGGGAAGGAACTGCCATCCTTGCGCCACAACACCTCGTCGCTGATGGTTCGCGCGATGCCGTCCTGCATGGTTAGGCGCATGTGACAGGTCTCGGCCGGGTAAGCGCTGCCGTCGGCAAGGGTATGGTGCACCATCGTGTGCATGCAGTTGCCGATCATCTCGGCTTCGGTGAAACCGAGCAGTTCCGCTCCGGCATGGTTGAGGAAGGTTATGTTGCCGTCCAGGTCGAGTCCGCACAGACCTTCCTTGATGGAAGCAAGTATCAACCGGCTCTGCTCTTCGGCTGCAGACAGGCGTTCTTCCGCTTCCCTGCGGGCGGTGATGTCGCGATAGACCGTGACGGTGCCTACGATTGTCCCGTCCTTGATAACCGGCGTCGTTGCGTACTCCACCGGTATCGGGGAGCCGTCCTTGTGCCACAGGACTTCACTATCCACTGCACGTGCCTGACCATCAACAGAGGAAAGATACATCGAACATTCCTCGCGCGGGAATTCACGGCCGTCCGGATAGTGATGGTGTACCAACGCATGCATCTTCCGGCCGACGAACTCGTCTTCGCGGTAGCCGAGCATCGCCGGGGCAGCCGGGTTGGCAAAGGTGATGCTGCCGTCATTATCGAGCCCGACTATGCCGTCACCGACGGCACCCAGGATCAGCCTGCTCCGCTCTTCCGCCATGGCCAGGCGTTCTTCCGCTTCCTTGCGTGCGGTGATGTCGCGTATGGAAGCGCTGACGCAGTTGCCCCGGCCGCCGACGGCCGGCAGACGTGCCAGGCCGATTTCCACCGGGAACTCGGTGCCGTCCTTGCGCGCGCCGCGCAGCTTGCGATCTGAAGCTTGCATAGGACGGGCATTTTCATCATGAATGTAGTTATCACGCAGGGCGACATGATGGCCACGCACATCCTGCGGCACCAGGGTCTCGATCGGGTTGCCGGCAAGCTCGCCGGGCTGGTACCCGAACATCGCTTCCACCTGATGATTGGTCAAAATGATGGTGCCATGTTCATCCGCCACCAGCATGCCGTCCGGTGCCGATTCCACGATGCTTCGGAACCATGCCTCGGTGGCCTTGATCTCGTGCTGCTGGGCCTCCATCTCGACGGCCTGCTCTTCGAGCTTGGCTGCCTGTTTTTCCATGCTATCCGCCTGGCGCTGGGTCTCTTCGAGCAGCTGCCGTGTCTTGGCGTTGCGCTCGATGATCTCCATGCTCATGGCCAGGATCGGCATCACGCTATCTAGCAGAGCCTGTTCGTTGGCACCGAAAGATTCGAAGGTTGCCAGCTCGATGACGGCCAGCAGCCGCTCGTTGAGTACCACCGGCAGCACGGCGATGGTATTCGGTACCGCCTCCCCCAGGCTCGATCCGATCCGGATATAGTCGGCCGGCGGCCGGGTGATGATGATCGGCGCGCGCTCCAGGGCGCACTGGCCGACCAGTCCCTGGCCAACGGCGAAATAGGTGTCAAGGTTCTTCCGCTCGCGGAAAGCGTAGCCTCCCAGCAGGCGCAGGCGCTGCTGGTCTTCTTCGTATATATAGAAGACGCCGTGACCCGCCTTGATCAGGGGGGCAACGCTGGAAAGGAACTTTTGCGCAATTTCGGTAAAGCTGCCTGCTGTTTGCAGAACGTTGGAAATCTCCGCTTGGTTGGTCTTGACCCAGCGCTGGGCTTCCATATTCTTCGCTTCAGCCTGCAGCACCGCGACTGAGCGAGCCAACTCTCCAATCTCATTTGGAAAATCGGTAAATGGCACTATCAGTTCAAGCCTGCCGGCTGCCAGCTGTTCCACTGTCTCGCGCAGTTCATTAGCAGGGCGCCGGATCAGCCTGCCCACCAGCAGACTGAGCACAATGCACATCACACCGCCGCTGGCCAGCATAATCCACGTCAGAAATGTTGCCGTCGCTTCCCTGCGCTGTATCTCTTCAGTAGCCGCCTTCAGCCCGTTTTCCTTTATGGTTACCACATGATCCAGCGCTTCGTTGGCAATGTCTCCTTGCTGGTGAAACTCAGGAGTGCTGATAAACTGACGGGCTTCCTCCAGTTGCCCCTTCTGGATTAGGGCGACAGCCTTTTCGGAATTGCTTGCATAGCGGGCAAATGACACTTCAAAAAGATCCAGAGCTTTTATGGTTTCGGCCCGGAAGGAACGTGGTCGCAGTTCGGCAATCTCCCTGCGTAGATTGGCAAGATAATCAGACCACTGTTTCAGTGCCTGCTCACGCCCTTCAGGAGTCTGGGTAATAACCGACTGACGGAGAAGCCGGCCCATCGTTGCATAATCGATCTGAGCATCCTTGGCATTGGAAACGCCCTGGATATCTTTCTCGTAGAGGTTGGCGATCTGCCTGCTCAGGGCTTGCTGGTTGTGCAGCCCATATAAGCCGAGCAGCAGCGCAAACAGCAAGAGGCAGGCAAAGCCGACCACCAACTTGTGGGTCAGCGGACTCTTTTCCAGCCAGGTTATCAACGATTTCATATTTATGACTCCTTACTGCGAGTTTCGAGGGCCTGGCGTGCCCGTTCGGCATCTTCTGCAAGGCTCAGTGCGGCAATGCGTTCCTGCTTCAGCAGAACTGCCTGATCTAACAGCATCTGTTGAGCTTCGTCGGCCTGGCGACGGGCGAGCGACATGCTGCCGATCATCTGCGCGAAGCTGGTGAGAAAGCCGAGTATCACCGGCAGTCGTTGTTCATCGATTACCGGCGCATCCTTGATTGCTTGGAGATAATCGTCTTCCGGGTAGTTGTACCGGCGTGCCTGGTCCCGAAAAAAGTCCATGTCGGGTTCTGCCAGGTGGAATTGTCCGATGAAGACATTGGCCAGATGCTGCCCGCCGACGACAATCGGCGCAGCTGCGTCGGTCATGCCATTCTTGCAGGTATACATGGTAAAGGCCTGTCCTTCTTGCAGCTTGAGTGCCAGTTCGGTATCGCTTTCGACACAGAGCTGGCAGGATTCGGAATTAGTCCGGTGAAAATCGGTGCAGGCGTGCTGCCAGTTGGCGGAGACTAATACCGTCCCTTCAAGATCGATGATCGCCGAGGCGATGCCGACAGATTCGCAAAAAGCGGTGAACAGCTTCTGCAGTTCACAAAGGTCAACGAGTTCCGCAAGTTTGGGTATTTCTTTTTCGGCCTGTGCTGTCGGCACCTCATGGCCAGCTGTCTCGAACAGCGGGAAGAATTTGCTGTCCTCCTTGAGCATGTGCAGGGCAACCACATCGTAGGCAAGGAACTGGAAAAATGGGCCGACGGCGATATTGCCGGCCTTGAAATCGCCTATAAGATGCGTCGCCTTGCCAATCAATTCACGATGGATCTTGGCATGCTCCTCAACCTTCGCATAGCCGATCGAGCGCTGGATGGCCTCTTCGTGGTCGAAATGCTGTGTCACTTCCCTGACCAGGACCCCGATGATACGGTCGATTTCCTCACGGGGCCTCCCATTGACGATGGCATTGAGGAGGTCGTTCGCAACAGCGAACAGGGCGCGGTGTTCACGGTCGACGTCAGCGTTGCCCGATTCCAGGCTGGGATCCCAGTTAAGCCTGACCAGCCGGTTCCCGGTTTCATACACCACAACACCGGCAGAGTCATCATACGCCCAGGTCATTTCTGCCGATGCATAACGTGGCGGGTCGGCAAGCCGGTTACAAAGTTCGTTGACCTCCTGCTTCAGCTCCACAATCCGCTGTTCCCGATCATGAGCCAGCCGGCTGAATCGCTCCATTTCGGTGAGCCGCACCATATCGCGCTCAACTACCGCTGCCTCCGTCAGCACCTTTTCCGTATGGGCGGCGCGGCCCAGTATCTCGAGGTTGATCGCCAGCAGCCTCCCCATCTCCTCCAACTGTTCTCGCTCATGCGTGCCGGGTACCGACAGCACCGCAATCTCGGTCACGCCCAACAGGTTATTGTTCAGCAGCAGCGGTGTCATCATGACTGCGGCAGGGACTGTTTCACCCAGACCGGAGCGGATGACGTTGAATCCGTCAGGAGCCGTTTCCACTATCCTGGTGCAGCGTTCCAGCGCACACTGGCCAAGCAGCCCTTCACCCAAAGCCAGTTCGGTAGGGGGATTATCAGCGCAAGCATAACTTGCCAACAGGCGCAGCATTCCTTCCGAGCCGCCATCTGCACTATATACCACGCCCTGCAGCGCGCCCAGCATCTGGTGCATCTCTTTCAAAAACAACTGCGCCAGGTCGGCGGTGTCGGTTGCCTGCTGCAAGCGCAGCGAAGCAGCCGCCTGTTGTGCCTTGAATTTTGCGCCGACTTCCATCTTGTCGGCATAGGCCTGCACCTGGCTCAAAGCGGTGAACCGCGCATGGTGACTGCGCAGGAAGAAGAACGCCAGCAGCATGATAACCAATGTCAGAAGCCCGGCAACGATTGCTGCACCGAACTGCCAGGTGCGTGACAGGTCTTCCAGCATTACCAGTTTCCAGTCACCGAGGGGATCATTCCATGGCAAGCGAACTGAGGCCACGGCATAGCGGCGGCCCTCGAATTTCCGCACGCCATCCTTCACGGGCAATGGCAACGGCAGCGGCTCCTTGCTGTCGAACATCGTGCCAAACTGCTTGGTCTGCCGGATTGTTGCCAGCAGTTCGGGGGTCAGCTTTTCGGCCAGATAGCCGACCCATTCCGGCCGACTTCCGGCGAATACCAACCCCTGCGGTGACAGCAACAGCGAGATGCCGCTCTTGCCGGTGAGCAGCCTGTCCAGCTTGTCAACGCCGCCCCGTGCCACTACGGCCCCGATTGGTGGTGAGTCGCCTGTTTTGGCGGCATGGACCGGCGATGCGAAGTAAAGGGTGCGCCTGCCCGTTGTGGTGCCTATCGCCGCATAGACGCTTTCCTTGCCCTTGAGCGCCATCTGGGCATAGGGACGGAATTTCACGTCCACGCCGGTCAACGGCTTGCCGACTCCCCACGAGGATTTGATGATGCCATCCTGCCCTACGATAAAGGCACCTTCGCCGTCATAGACATGGGCAAGGCTCTCCATCAGCCCGGACACTTCAGGACTGTTTGGTGGCTGCTGGCCGAGCGCTTCCTGTTTGACCTTGCCGTCGATCAAGCCAAGAAGTCTCAGCGCTCCCATCTGATTACCGTTCATCGTGTGCGACATAATCTCGATACTGAGTCGCTTGGCCTCGACCTCCAGCAGTCCTATGCGCTCCTTTTCGCGGACATTGCGTGCCATCCCGCCGGCCAGCAAAGCTGCCGCGCAGGTTACAACTATTCCTACCGCCCAGGCCTGCCAGACATGTTCAACGATGAATTTCGAGATCCGGTTCACGTTACCACCTGAGGTTAGTCTTGGAAATAATGCAGGGCGGCAGTGGTGCCGCACTGCCCAGAAGCCGGACTTAGGGCTGAACCAGCGGGATGGCGGAAGCCACCTGAACGTTCATCAGCAGTCCGAGCCGGCGGTCGATCTGCATGAAGCGGGCTGCCTTCTTGGCGGAAACCGCCTTAGTGAACAGCGGGACATATTTCATCCGCAGTTTCGTGACAGCTTCATCCATTTCAAGAGTTCGCTTGGTGAGGCTCTTGATTTTTTCGTCGGTCATCCTGTCGTAATTCTTGGCATATTCTTCGACAAGCCCCTGCAGGGTGTCATTCAATTTGGTCGTCTCCAGCGTGTACGCATCGTACACCGGCCAGAACTTCACCGCTTCGGCTTCGGTAAGCTGCATGTTCGCAGCAACGATTTTTTTCTTTTCTGCGCGCAGGTCCTGCCGCAGCAACTTGATTTCCTGCTCGACGGCCGCTTCCTTGGTCGGTCCTTCAGCCAACAGGACACCAGTATTACACACCATGGAACCAAACAACAACGCAGCAACGACAGCTTTCTTCATGTACTCCTCCTTTGGATTGATGTGGGCTCAATTACCCGATAAATTCAGCTCGACTGCATCCGAAGAAAATTGCACCCCCATGGGCGCATTTCAACATACAGCCCATCCCCTCCCATTTCGTCTCCGTCCCGGTCCCAGGTCTCACCGGTCAGGACGTCAGACAGCCGCCATTTTCTGCCCCGTATCCCTTCCCCCGGAACCTGGACGCGGGCCTGGGCAGCGCTGTCTGCGAGATTGACGATGAGGAGGTGCCGGCTGCCGACATTATCCCAGCACCAAGCCACGATGTTGAGGCAACTCTGGTTGTCCGGCCACCCTTCCCGTTCGCAGAGGCGCCATTCGCCCATTCTCAACCCGGCCTTCGCGACGGAGCCCAAGAGAGTCGTATGGAATGCCCGGAGTTCCGTGTCGGGCGGCTCGTCGGGACGGCGGCCGAGGAAGACGGGGAGCCTGACCTTCCGTCCCTCGAACTGCCCTTCGTGGAGCAGCGCCGCCCCCGGCAGCGTGCTCGTGAGGAGAGCAGCGACCCGTTCTTTTTCCGGGGAGAAGGTCGCCGCGGCCCGTGGCTCGTCATGGTTCTCGATGAAGCGGACGAGCCGCTCCTGGTAGGCGAGGTCGGCGCAGAGATGAAGCCGGACGTTCTCCGCCGGGCCATGCTCCAGCCGGTCATAGAGCTTCTTGTCGTAACAGAAGTCGAACCCCTGCTGCTGCAGTTCCCATTCCAGGTCCCAGTAAGCTTCGGCCATGAAAAGGAAGCCGGGGTGGGCGGCACGCACCGCGCCGATCAGCGACCGCCAGTACTCCCCGGTCGGCCGCGCCCCCGCCCGCCCCCCCCAGGTGCGCTGGAAGATATCATTCATCATCAGCATGGCCATGTCGCAGCGCACCCCGTCGCACTGGTCGGCGATGGAGTTTACCGTCTCGATGACCGCCGCGCGCAGCCCGTGATTGAAAGCGTTGAGCTGCAGGACATCGGGCCAGGCCGGGAAGAACGGGTCGCGACCGCAGGCGAAGACATGACCCCCGGCCGCGAGGAAAGCCCCCGGCTCCCGCACCGAGTCCCCGTAATCCCCATTGATGAAGTAGTCAGGGTGGTCTGTCACCCACGGGTGGTCGGGGGCCACGTGGTTCGGGACGAAATCGAGCATCAGGCGCAGCCCCCGCTTGGCGAGTTCCTTGCGGGCCTTGGCGAGACCCTCCGCTCCCCCAAGGTGGGGGTCGACCGTATAGTTGCGGACGCAGTAGGGGGAGCCGACGTTGTCAGCGGCAGTGAAGTCGGGGAGCGCCCGGCGGAAGTCGTCGAGGAGCCCCTGGTTTCGCATGGAGATATCGATCCCGGCAGGGCTCCGCTCCCAGACCCCCATGAACCAGACCGCATCGACGCCGAGAGCGGCGATGGCGTCCCATTCCTTCTTGGGGACTGTGGCAAGGGTCATCGGGGTTTTCTTTCCCTTCCCCCGTTCCCGGAGCCAGACCCAGGTATTGATCTCGTAAATGATAGGGTAGCGCGGCCAGATGGACATGGACATAACCTCCGTAGATAGATTATTAAGCGATCGGATTACGGTTGGCCCGCTCCTATTTGCTGACGGTTTCTTCTTTCAGCTCCGGTGCTGCCGGCGGCGCATGCCACATCTCCCGCGGCACGACCTTAGGCTCCGGCGTGTCGGCCCGGTAGGCGGGGGTCATAATCTGGACGGCGTATTCGTTGAAGACATCCAGTATCTGCCGGTGCAACTCCGTGTATAGTTCGTTCATCTCAAAGGCGTTGTCGCAGTAGACATTGAGTTCGTAGTTGACCGCGAAATCCCCCAACCCTTTCTGTAGTATGAATGCCCGGGGCTCGCTGAGCAGCCCCTGGGTGCGTTCCGCCGCCAGGAGCAGCATTGCCTCCACCTGACGCCAGGGTGTCTCGTAGCCGATTCCCACGATGGTATGCAGGATCAGCCCCTCCGTGTGGGCCAGGGTACTGTAGTTCACGACATGGCCGTTGAGTATCTGGGAATTGGGGATGACCACCTCTTCGTTCTTGAGGGAACGGAGGTGGGTCACCTGGAGCCGCATCGTTGACACGTCGCCGACGACATCGCCGATCTTCACCCTGTCGCCGACCTTGAAGGCCCGGCGGTAGGTCAGCATGTATCCGGCGATGATATTGGAAATGGCCGAGGATGAGCCGATGGAAAAGACCACCCCCACGAAGAGCGATATCCCCTTGAAGGCAGCCGACTGGGAGCCAGGGATATACGGGTAGGCCACGATCACGCCGAAGGCAATGACCGCGAATCGGATGATCTTGTACGTGGGGAGCGCCCATGCGGCATCGAATTCCGCCAGTTTCACCGTTTCCTGCGAGATCGCGTCGAAAAAGAGACGGAGGAGACGGAGGGCAAAGCGGAAAATGAAAAAGATGACGGCGAGGATGAGCAGATCGGGGATCCTGGCGACTGCCGCCTTCCCTATTATCCCAAGAGGCCCTGCCACGATGTCGAAGAGGCGAAAGGCGTAGCCCCGGGTCCAGGGAAAGAGGGCAAAGGTGAAATGGAGGTAGGCAACGACAACTGCCAGGATTACAATGACCCGAACAGCATAAAGGATGCCTTGAAGCATACGCCAGATTTGTTCTGCCCGGACGAATTCAAAGGACTGGATGCCGAATGAATGGATCCGTTTCTGTACACGTTCCGTCAGAACCCTGTCGAGCCATCGGCCCATCCAGAGCAGGAGAATGATCGCCACAGCCAGCACAACCGTAGCGCCTACGGCATACAGCCCTCCCCGCAGCAGCGCTTCACGGCTGCGCATTTGCCGGTAGTCATCTATGGCTTGGCGAATCCTGTTCAGGTGTGCAGTGGCCACGTTCCTGCGCCCTGCCCGCTCCAGCCTGGCGTCCCCTTCGGTGACAACCATCAGGGGCTGGTCTCCTGCCATGATGGTCGAGGTATCGTCGACATCGTCAACGCGCAAGGCATCGCCACCGATGGCGGGGTCCGCGGCAACCGCCTCTATCCGCTCTCTGATGGCAACGGCACGTTGGGCGGCCGGGAAGGACGACACACCGCGCACGCGGAACAGCTTCTGGCCGTCAATTTCCACCGGTGCGGTCAGGAACTCGGTTTCGGACGGGGCGGGCATTCCTGGACGGATAGCCTTCTCCGCACCAAGGACATCGAGTGACAAGAGCGCCATCAGCATGAAAACTGCCGTAACTATGAGAATCTTTTTGTCAATCAAATAGTACTTCGACATTTACTTAAGGGCCTTCTTTAATTAAAGAGTTGCATGGATCAAAAGACTGCCCCTCCAAACCCGAGAAGTCTATCCGACTCAGGAGTAATCTAAATCCTCAAAAAGGGATTATGCAAATTCCTCTCAACCACCGTTCCAGCCGGGTAGTTACTGCTTTGGAGAGTGCGTAAGGGGTGCAAATGAGAATCGGCCTTATCAGCACGGCTACACCTGGATGCACCGCCCGGTAGATGACCAGTTGAAACACGACGTCCAGGATTATCCCCATGCAAGCAGAGTACGGATGTCCGCCGCTCCGCTTCGCAGCAATTCCCTTCGGCTTCCGGCATCGAAGAGCAGGCCGAACAGGTAGGGCGGATTTCCCGTCTCCTGGCATCGCCAGGCCTCCGCGCACACCCAGCAGGGTGGCGAGCAGCGTCACGTCCCTGACCACGGGAAGCAGGCCGCCCTGTCCACCGCTCGGCTCATGCCTCCTCTCCCCACTCCCGGCTTACGAGGCGCTCTTCTTGAACGCGTGCTGCTTGCCCCCCGCCAGAAGCTGTTCGGCGTCCAGAAGGCCGAACATATGGATTAAGCTGGCCACCAGCCCGGTCCAGCCGGTCTGGTGGCTGGCCCCGAGACCGGCGCCGTTGTCGCCGTGGAAATACTCGTAGAAGAGGATATGGTCGCGCCAGTGAGGATCGGTCTGGAACTTCTCCGTGCCGCCGTAAACAGGTCGCCGGCCCTGTTCGTCCTGCAGGAAGATCCGGCTAAGCCGATCGGCGATTTCCCTGGCCACCTCGAAAAGGTTCATCATTTTCCCCGACCCGGTGGGACATTCGATGGTGAAGGTGTCGCCGTAGTAAAGGTAGAAATTAAAGAGCGCCCTGATGATCATGGCGTTCACCGGCATCCAGACCGGCCCCCGCCAGTTGGAGTTGCCGCCGAACATGCCAGTATTGGACTCGGCCGGCAGGTAGTCAACCCGGTACTCCTGCCCTTCCACGTGGAAAACGAACGGGTGCTGCTCGTGGTACTTGGAGAGGGAGCGGATGCCATGGGGACCCAGGAACTCGTTCTCGTCGAGCATCTTCGTCAGGACCCGGCGGAGCCGGTCTGTATTGAGCAGCGCGATCATTCCGCGATCATTCACCCCCAAATGACCAGGGCCGGTAGCGTGGATGGTTTCCCTAAGCTCGGGTACCCGGCGCAGCCGTTCATGGATGTGAGCCATCGCCCGTGGAATGACCTCCCGCTGCCAATTTTCGGTCACCGTGGTGGCGCACAGGGGAAGGAGCCCCACCATGGAGCGCACCTTGAGCTTCCGGGAACTGCCGTCGGGTAGGCAGAGCAGGTCGTAGTAGAAGCCGTCCTCCTCGTCCCACATGCTGTCGTCTCCGGAACGATTCATGCCCGAGGCGATATAGATGAAGTGCTCGGTGAACTTTATGACCATGTCTTCGTAGATGGGGTCGTGGACGGCGAGTTCTATGGCGAGTTCCATCATGTTCTGGCTGAAGAGGGCCATCCACGCCGTGCCGTCCGCCTGCTCCAGGTGCCCGCCGGTGGGAAGGGGCGCGCTCCGGTCGAAGACGCCGATGTTGTCGAGGCCGAGGAAGCCCCCCTCGAAGACATTCTTGCCGAAGCGGTCCTTCCGGTTCACCCACCAGGTGAAGTTCAGCACCAGCTTGTGGAACGTTGCCTTGAGGAAATTGAGGTCCGTCTCGCCGCGCAGGGCCTGTTCTTTGCGGTGCAGGAAGAGGGTCGCGAAGGCGTGGACCGGGGGGTTCACGTCGCTGAAGTTCCACTCGTAGGCGGGCATCTGGCCGTTGGGGTGCAGGTAGACGTTCTTGAGCATCAGCATCATCTGCTGCTTGGCGAAGTCGGGATCGACGATGGAGAGCGGCAGCGTGTGGAAGGCCAGGTCCCAGGCCGCGTACCAGGGGTACTCCCACTTGTCGGGCATGGAGATGATGTCCTTGTTCATCATGTGGAACCACTCCGAGTTCCGGGCATTCTTGTACCCTTTATGGAGCGGGTTGGAGTGGTGCTCGTCCAGCCAGTTGTCGCCGTCGAAGTAGAAGAACTGTTTGCTCCAGAGCATGCCTGCCAGGGCCTGGCGCATGACGTTGGCCGCGTCCTTGCTCACCGACGGCGGCGTGACCGACCGGTAGAACTCGTCGGCTTCCCGCAGCCTGTCGGCGAAGATCTCGTCAAAACCATTGTCAAACGGTTTCCCCTTCCGATCCGGGGAACTGAGCCGCAGGCGGATCACGGTGGTCTGGCCGGCGCCCACCGTGGCCCGGTAGTGCGCCGCGACCTTGGTCCCCAGCTGGTCGGGATTCACCTTATCCTTCAGGCCATTTACCACGCAGTCGTTGATGCCGTCCTTGACGTAGGGGCTCTCGTTCGGATGCCCGAAAAGCCGCTCGTGGTTTGTTTCGTTCTCGCAGAAGAGGAGCGGCGCATCCCCTTCACAGAACAGGTTGTATTCATTTAGCAGCGGGCTGGAGGCTGCGACCGCGACCGCGCCTTTCGGCGCCTTGATCGGCTTGAGGCACGGTTTCGAGGGGGCCCGGTTGGATTCGGCGATCCAGGCCGACCAGTTGTTCCGGAACCAGAGCGTCGGCAACATATGCAGCTCGGCCGGGTCCGGTCCCCGGTTGATCGCCGTGATCTTTATCAGGATGTCTTCGGCATCCCCCTTGGCGTACTCCACGAAAACGTCGAAATAGCGGTCCTCGTTGAAAACGCCGGTGTCGAGGAGCTCGTACTCCATCTCCTCCCGTGACCGCCGGCTGTTGGTCCTGACGAGATCCTCGTAGGGAAAGACCGCCTGGGGGTATTTGTAAAGGTATTTCATGTAGGAGTGGGTCGGCGTGCTGTCGAGGTAGAAGTAGTATTCCTTCACATCCTCGCCGTGGTTCGCCTCGCTGTTGGTCAGACCGTAGAGCCGCTCCTTGAGAATGGGGTCCTTCCCGTTCCAGAGGGCAAGAGCAAAACAGAGGCGCTGCATGTCATCGGAAATGCCGGCGATGCCGTCTTCGCCCCAGCGGTAGGCGCGCGAGCGGGCCTGATCGTGGGTGAAGAAATTCCAGGCGTCACCCGTTGCACTATAGTCCTCCCGCACCGTCCCCCACTGTCGCTCCGAAAGGTATGGTCCCCATTTCCGCCACGGAGCGTTCTTCTCCCGGGTCTCTCGCAAACGTTGGTTTTCGGCGGGTTCCACTTCCGGATCAGAATATTTCATAGGGCGAGTCCTCTCTTTCGTTACTCGGTACCTGAAATTCTGTTCGTGCTTTCCTTCTTCTTTCAATCAGTGAGGCTGTCTTCCGGCTGCAAGTCCCCCTGGTCTGGTTCTGTCCGCAAGACCCAGGACTCCAGCAGGGTATAGGTCACCGCGAGCAACACCGGACCGATGAACAGGCCGATAACGCCGAAGGCTACGAGGCCACCGATCACACCGGCAAAGATCAGGAGCAGCGGCAGGTCAGCACCCTTCTTTATGAGGAACGGGCGGATGAAATTGTCGATGGTACCGACTATGAGCGTCCAGACAACCATGACCGACCCCCAGAGGGTCTGGTCACGCCAGTACAGCCACACAATCACAGGGACGAGCACAAGTCCTGGGCCAACCTGCGCTATGCAGAGGATGAACATGACCGCCGTCAGGAGCGCAGCTGCCGGAACACCGGCCACGGCCAAACCGATGCCACCGAGCAGCGACTGGACAACCGCGGTAACGACGACCCCGAGCGCGACGCCGCGGATCGCCTTGGCGGCAAGGATGGTGGCATTTTCGCCGTGTTGCCCCCCGAGCCGCCGGGCAAAGAGGCAGACCCCCCTGGCGGCCGTATCGCCGTTGGCATAGAGGACCGCGCTGATGATCACCGTCAGGAGGAACTGGAGGATCATCATCATGATGCTCCCCGCCTGGGCAACCACCCACCCCATGACGTTTCTTGCGTAGGGAGCGAGGCGGTCCGAAAGCTCCGCAGGTCCCAGCGACGCGAGATGGCGCCAGGGTTCGGCGATTTTCATGCCGACCACAGGGAGCCTCTCAACCCACGCCGGTGGCTGCGGAACGGTAAACGTTGCCAGGGATTTTGCCCCCGCAACGATCTCGTCGGAGCGCTCGATGATGCTGACGATGGCGAGGGTAAAGGGAACAATGAACAGGAGGAGCAGTGCCAGAGTCATCACGGCGACGGCGAGCCCCCGTTTTCCCCCGAGTCGCTTCTGAACGCCGAGCATGAACGGCCACGTGGTCACCACGATCATGGTGGCCCAGACGAGCGCGGTAAGGAACGGGCGCAGTATCCAGAAGCTGGCGGTAATGAGGATACCGAGGAAGAGCACCGCCAGCATGATGCGGACGATGTCCTGAGATGTTCGACCGGGATTCATGGGAAATTCTCCGTTGGTTGCGATGTCATTGGCCACAACTGTGTGCCGTACCTGCGATCGATGTAATCCCTTGGCCATTGATGAGGCTATTTCCAGATTTGTGCCAAATCGCATGGCACGAGTTTCCCGATTAAAATGGCAGGGTTGCACGATACGAGGAAGTTCCGGAGGACAACCTCCGAAGCCAGGAGACGACATTTCGTCTCCTGGTTGAAATCCCGTCTTGCCAGCATGAAGCACTGATTATCGAAGGTTTCCGGTAGTTGTATCGGCCCAGGCTTTACCAGTCCGCTTGTGCAGTATGCCGTACATGAAAGTGAAGGGGCCGGATGGTTCCGGCCCCTTCACTTGGGCAGCAAGAAACATCTGATGTGCGAACCGTTATTGAACCGGCCCGTGATGGGCAGTTACGCGGCGGTTCATGTACCTCCCCTCGGGGGTCTTGTTGCTGGCGATGAAATTGGTCATCCCGTGCCCAACTGCCTTGATCCTCTTGGCATCGATGCCGAACTTGTCAACGATATACTTCTTGACGGCGTCGGCACGCCGCTGGGAAAGCTTCAGGTTGTACGCCTTCTTGCCGACGTTGTCGGTGTATCCGTCGATCTGCAGATTGGCCTGGGGATACTTCTTCATGAATTCGCCGACGGCATCCACGTTGGCATAGAACTCGGGCCTGATCACCGCCTTGTTGAAGTCGAACTCGATCTTGAGATTGATCGTTTCTTCCTGTACCGTCAGAACGACCGGTTTCGGCGGCTCAACTACTTTCGGAGGCTCGGGCGGCGGTGGTGGTGGCGGCGCCACCGGTTGGGGCGGTTCGGGCGGCGGAGCAGGGGCAGCAACGGGTGCGGGTCTCGGCGCCGGCGGCGCGGCCTTTTGCCTCAGGTCCCAGCTGAATGTCATGCCCACGGAGTACTCCACGTTGCTGCGCTGCTGGTCGAAGAGGAGAATCCCCCGCACATCCCCCCGCAGGGCGATGAGGTCGTTGATGAAATACTTGACCCCCCCACCGTAGTCGAACCCGCCGGACACTTTATCGTGGATCGATGGCGGATAGTCGGCGTAAAATCCCCTCCCCCCGATGGCGAGGAACGGCACCAGCTTCTCCTTCGGCATGAAGTGGTAGAGGATGTCCATCCCGTACGTGGCGGTGTCGACATCGTTGGTCGGTGGCGTCTGCGGCTTGGTGAGTTCGGTGGGGGTGTTGCTGTACATACCTTCAACTCCCCAGATCGGCGTGATATTGTAGCCGACCCGGAAACCATACTCCGGCCTGGTCCGCAGATGCAGGGTGCCGTCGAAGGTATAGCCGCCGATGAACGGCGAAAGGGTGATGGTATTCGGCGTCACCTCGGCACCGGCCGGCATGGCAACGAACACCAGTGCCAGGCACGTCAGAATTTTCAGGCGGTTCTTCATGTTTCCTCCTTTTCCACGTGTAGTTGACTCCACAAAAAATGTGTTGAATATCCCGGCGCGCCGTCAGAGCGCCATCTCGAGCCGCAGGCCAAGGACCGTCGCGTTGTTGACCCCCTTTCCGCCGAGCGTATTCTTCTGGGCAGGGTGGACGAACTGGAAGTTCGGCGAAAGCAGGGCCCACGGTGTGAGGGCCACGGTGTAGTAGGCTTCGAACCCTTGCTCGTCCCGCAGGAATTCCCTCGTCCCAAGCGGACCTTTTATCGCCAGGTTGCTCACGTCGATATAGTACCAGCCAATGCCGAACCGGTCATGAGGTCGGCTCGCCGCGACACCGTTTCCTCCCATGCCGAGGCTGAAGAAGTAGTTGGATGGATTGGGGTTGCCGTCCGACGCGCCGAAACGCCCGAAAATGCCGACCCCCTTTCCGGACCCCTTGCGCGCTTCGTAGAGGTACTGGTCGAAGTTGTAGAAAAATGACCATGAACCCTTGGCTTTCAAGGCTTCGCGGGTCTCGATGAGGAAACGAAGCCTCTGGTCGAGGGAGGTGAACTCCTTGTTGGAATAGCTGTAACCCACCAGCTGGTGGCCTGTGAGACCGAAGAAATCGGTCCGGACCCGTGCCTGACCGACAATGGTCATATTGTTCGCACTGATGTCGGTAAACCCGGTGGTATTGGCGAATCCCGTGGAACTCAGTACGGAGAGGTTCACCATGGACTCTTTGGGGTCCTTGGTGGGAAGGATGATCATGCCGGCCCCCAACGTCGAATAGGGACAGGTCGTCAATAAAACCGGGTTGACATTGAGCGCCAGGTTCATGAACTGGGTGCCGCCCTTGCCGTGGGCGAATTCGTTGAGGTCGCCATTGGCAATGGTGTCGAGCTTGCCGACGACCACGCCGAAATACTCCGACAGGAACTGGGCGAAATTGAGGGCCGGCAGTGCCACCCCGTCCTGGGCCGGGATGGAATATATCTGGGCGCTGTCCACCGGCATGAGCGCGCCGGTGTAACCGTTGACCGCATGGCCCCAGTTCCCTTCAAGCTCAGCCGTCAGGAATCCTCCCGGCCAGAGCCCCATCTTGCCTGTATCCATCAGGAGGGTAAGGTCGCCGCGTCCGCCGTATTCCCAGCTGGAGTTCTTGCCTCCTCCCACAACCCCCTGCTCCGTCTGGATGACGTTCACATCGAAGGTGACGCCTTTCGCGGCCAGGTCGTCGCGGACGCCTCCCCAGTCGCCGGTCAGGGTCGAGCGGGAGAGGAAATCGCCGGCATACGGCTTTCCCTCGGCAACGGCCCCGGAGGCCACGGAAAGGACGGCGAGCACCGCGAACATGCCGCCGGAGAAAAAACCGAACAGTGAAACAGACTGTGTCCTGGACATTCACACCTCTCTGAAATGAAATGTCATTAGTATCCCTGGTGAAACGGGCCGGGACCCGCGGCAAAGCACCCCTCGCCACCTTCGGGGCAGACCACGACGAACATCTTCCGCCGGTCGCAACCGGCAACGCCGATCGTGAACTCGGCCCTTTGGATGCCGTTCACCCACGGCCCCTGCAGGGCTGGCTGCACCACTTCCCGGGAAATGATTGTCGGCGTCACATCCTGGCAGTTGAGCTCGAATTGCGCCCGGGAGACAGCAGTCTGGAGCGCCATCCCCTGCTTGCTGTCGAGAAACTGCGCCTGGGAAACGCACCCCGCCAGGGAAAGCACGGCAGCAAGGGCCTGCAGTATGCATTTTCTGATCATGCGTCACCTCCAGTGACCAGTCCCCCCATGTGCGGTTGCGGAGTGATGGTCGGCATCGTCCATTCGCCCGGACATGGAGTCATTCCGGAGTGATGGTCGGCATCCTTCTACTTGTATGCGCTAGACGACTGGCTACTGAAGGAGTGCGCATCATCCCCCCATCCTGCATCAGCGCCGGAAACCGCCTCCGCCGCCGCGGCTCCTTCCGCCCCCGCCGCCCCAGCCGCCTCCTCCCCAGCTTCTTCCGCCTCCACCGCCACCCCGGTCCCAGCCGCCACCACCGCCCCAACTGCCGGTGCGCTGAGCGGCAGAGCCGCTTTCGGACCTGTTGAATCCCCCACCCCAGCCGCTCGATCCCCACGAGGATGCCGCCGATTTCGCATCACCCTGCTGGCGGGCTGCCTGCTGGGCCTGAAACGACTGCTGGCTGGGAGCGCCAGTGCTGCCTGACTTCGTCGGCGTCTGAACTGTGTTCCACGAGCCGTTGTCATACTTCTGGGCCGTGCCGGTCTGGGAGTTGTACTTGTAGACATTGCCATCGTGACCGGCATAGTAGTTGTCCCCCGACTTGGCGGCGGCATAGCTCTGTCCGCCGGGGCCGCTGGCCTCTCCCCATTTGGCGGTATTCTGCGAGCCGGTATTCGCGTTGCCATACGTCACTGTTCCGCCGCGGGCGGAGGCACCCGTTGTCGGGTTGTAGGTGGCACCCCTCTGACCGGAGGCGTAGTTCCCGTTATAGACGTTGGACACAGAAGCCTGCTGCCCAGCGGAAATCCTGCCGGTCGTGGAGTTGTAGGAAGCCCCGACCTTGCTGCTCCAGGCATTGCCCGTCCAGGCGTTGTAGCCCGCGGACGAGCGGCTGACAGCACTCGTCGAACCCCAGTGCTGGTAGACATTGCCGGACGTGGCCGCCCATCCTCCAGGGCCCCAGACGGCCGCACCGCCGTGATAACCGTAGGCATAGCCGCCGTACGCATAGGGCATTGCCCCCCAGTAGGGGGCCGGCGCGCATGCGTAGGAAACCCCCACGGCCCATCCCATGCCGAAGCCGACGACCCACCCCGTCCACGGAGTGAACGTGACATTGGCAGCATACCCGTATGTGACGGGAGGCGGGTACCAGACCGCGGCAGCAATGTAAGGCGTATAGACGTAACCGGTTCCGTAGACCACTACGCCGCCGCTGGTGACGACCGTCCCCATGTATCCGGGGGTATACCCTACCACCACGTACTGGGGAGTGGCGTTGTAAATTTTCACGTAGGTGACGTAGTAGAGGGGCGAAGACGGCGGGATCGCATACACCACGGCCGGTACCGACATCGCCACGCTCCACGGCCCCTGGGCGGAAGCCGCCGTGAACCAGACCCCGTTCTGCACGGCATACCACTCGGTGGGCGACACCATGATGACCGGATACGGTGAATTGAGCACGTACATGAGTGAGGTGTCCGGAACCGGCTTCAGCTCGGGAGCGCCGTTGTACTGCGGGGTGAAGGAGACCTTGTCGCGATAGACGGTCGCCGTATGGGGAATGCCCGCCGCGATGACCGCTTCCTGGGCCTGCTGCGTTCCCGGCACCGATGCCTTCACGTTCTCCTTCGGGCTGTCGTCCGGGATGGCGGCGAAATCAGTCGGCAGGTCCTTCCCTGCCACATACTGCCACGGCCCTGACATGTCGGGTGCGCGGAACCACCGGCCGGTAACCAGCACGTAGGTCATCTGGTCGTTCAGATTCTTGAAGACATTGCCGGTGGTGTTGTTCACGTAGAGAAGCATCGTCCCCGTAATCGGCAGCCACTCCGGCGTTCCTCTGGTGACGATGAGCTCGGTAGGGACCGTCGCCACGATCACTTTCGGCGCCCCCTTTTTGAGGGACGGTTTTTTCTTCGTCTTCTCGTCGGGCTGTCCCGCCATCAGGTCAACGATATTCTGCTTCGAAAGCTGCGCGGCGACCTGCGTGACCGCCACCGGCACGCTCCCGGCCACAATCCATGGTCCGGACAGGGATTTCGCCATGACGAACCCGTCGAAGAGATGGATGTAAAAGGTGTTCGTGCTGTCGTCCAGCAGGACGAGGGCACGGCTATTGATGATCCGCTCCAGGGAGGTCCCCCGCACGGAGCGCCACGAAGGTTCGCCGTCGACGGGTATCAGGATCGCCGGGACCTGGGAAAAGACGAAGGTGGGCGGATCGTTTTTTACCGGTACCTCCCGCGTCTGCTTCTGCACATCCTCGATGGCGAGCATCGCCTCGAGCCGGTCGAGGGATATGGTGCGCCCCTGCGGGGGCGCCATGACGCGGAATCCCGCCTGATACGCAGATGAGTCCGCCGGGGCCGACGGAAAGTTGAGCTTCAGGAGGGCGAAGTTCTGGAGGTGGACGGTGCGGCCTATGCGGTCGACGATGGTGTTGGCCGAAAACTCGAGGATGCCGAAGATGGGCTCCGGCGCACCCGCAGGCTGCACCGAAACGGCCACTCTGGCTTTCAGGTTATAGCCGTCCCAGCTCTCCAGCTGCGGCTGGAACATGACGTATTTCGCTCCCCCCACTTCGGCAGTCTTGGGCCACGGGTCGGGGGTCACCTCTTCCGGCAACGGAGGAGGTTCCTGTGCCAGGAGTGCAGGCGGAACCGTCACCGCTATGATCAGCGCGAGGAGAATCATGAAAACTGTCCGTTTCATAACCGTCCCACTCCTTTCTGCGTCAGGGCATGAGCCCGTTCGAGTCATTCTTCCTTATCGGGGCGAGGTATCGAAGAGTTTCCCCCTGTCTATTACCAGCGGTCCCTTGATCGCCTGCATCACGTGGGAAGCAGGCAACCCGTTCTCCAGCAGGGTGGTCATTGCCCGCAGGTACTTGCGGATATGGAGGAAAAACTTTCGGTACCCCGCACAGAGATAATGCAATCCAGGCTCTCCCTGGAATGTGGTCAGAAATCGATGTTTCGGGCACCCTCCCCGGCAGGCCGCCAGGACGTTACATTCACGGCAGCGCCGCGGAAGCGCGCTCTCCTTGGCTGTTCCGAAACCTGCCTGCAGCGACTTCTCCACCATGCGCGTCAGGTAGTCGCTCATGATGTTGCCGAGCTTGTACTCGGGATAGACATAGTGGTCGCAGGCGAAGAGGTCGCCGTTGTGCTCGATGGCCAGCGCCCGGCCGCAGTGCCGGGCATGGATGCAGACCGGGGACGGATTGCCGATCCAGGCATTGAGCGCCCACTCGAAGTTCATGACGAAGACCGTTCCCACATCACGGCGGACCCACTCCTCGTAAACCGCGATCAGAAAATCTCCGTACTCCTCGGGGACCACCGTCCAGGGGGTGACTTCGGTAGTCGCCTCTTCCCGGTCAAGCGCCGCCGGTCCTGCAAGGCTCAGTCCGAGGTCCCGTGCGGCGTCATCCGGAATCCGCTCGATGATCGGCACGAACTGGATGAATTCCACCCCATCGTCCCGGAAGAAGCGGTAGACCTCCAGCGGCCGTCGCGCGGTATCCCTCGCCACGCTGGCCATGACGTTGTATTCCACCCCGTGCTTCCGCAAAAGCCTCAAACCCCGCATGACGGCATCGAACGTACCGTTGCCGGCGCGATCCCGGCGGTACCGGTCGTGGATTTCCCGCGGGCCGTCCAGGCTGATGCCGACCATGAAGGAATGCTGCCGCAAGAAGCGACACCACTCGTCATCGAGGAGGGTGCCGTTGGTCTGGAGGGAATTTGTGATGGTCTTCCTGCCGGCATAGGCGTGTTGCAGCTCCACCACCCGCCGGAAGAAATCGACTCCCAAGAGGGTCGGCTCGCCTCCCTGCCAGACGAATTCCACCACCGGTGTCGGCTGGGCCTCGATATAGCCCTGTATGAAGGCGGCCAGGACTGAGTCCGGCATCCGGAAATCCTCGCCGCTGCCGAAGAGGGCCTGCTTCTCCAGGTAAAAGCAGTAGGCGCAGTCCAGGTTGCAGGCCGGACCTATCGGCTTGGCAACGATGTGGAGCCCCTGCGGCTCACAGACGGCGTCTCTCTTTTCTGATCCGTCAGTCATGGATAATGGCACCTGCTCCCATCATGTGCATTTCCTAACAGTGTAACTGACCGTAAACCATTGTAAATACCCTGCCTGATTTTTCCCCGTCATACACCGCATGGTTTTTTCATGTCTCTGGCCCGCTCTTACCGACGGATTCACTTTGCATCGCCGGGGGAACATCCGAAAGCGCCGTGGCAACTGGCTCGTGCCGAACATCCCTCAGCAGGCGCACTTCCCGCTGCGGGAAGGGGAAGCTCATCCCTGCCGCTCGCACCGCATCGTAGACAGCCACCGCCAGTTCGCTCCTGATCTGGGACCAGTTGCTGAAATCGTCGGTCCAGGCGCGCAGCTCGAAGTTGATGGTGCTGTCGCCGAATTCTTTCATGAGACAGACGCATTCCGGCCACGCAAGTATCCGCGGGTTCTTCTGCGCCACC
>Ga0335082_10000588_pt1 | contig 37953 bp, 34 predicted proteins | sample Lox_Sample_41_FD_206718 | JGI IMG/M metagenome (GOLD analysis project Ga0335082, IMG submission 206718) | Soil microbial communities from Loxahatchee National Wildlife Refuge, Florida, United States - Lox_Sample_4.1 | ecosystem: Environmental > Terrestrial > Soil > Wetlands | place: USA...
CATCACGGCGGGTGCGGACGATGACGCTACCGTGCGCCGGCGTATAACGCAGCGCGTTATCGATCAGATTGGACAACATCACGCGTAAAGCATCGTGCTCTCCACGAACCAGCACCGGCTCCGTGGCGGGGTCCAGGCGCAGCGTCTGCTGATTGAGCGCAGCCTGCGGCTCGAAATCGCTCACCAGCTCTCGCGCAATCTGGTTCATATCTACACTCTCGGTCGCCGCATCGGGCACCTGCGGGTCCTGGCGCGCGAGCGTCAGCAGCTGCTGCACCAGCCGGTTGGAACGTTGCACACCACGCTCCAGCCGCTCGATCGCAGCCGCACGCTCCTGTGCGTCGGAGGCGCGCTTGAGCAGCGAAAGCTGCAGCTGCACCGCCGTCAGCGGCGAGCGCAGCTCGTGCGCCGCATCGCCGACGAACTGCCGCTGCAGTTCCATAGCCTGCTGCAGCCGTTGCAACAGATCGTTGAGTGCCCCGACCAGCGGGACCAGCTCATCGGGCAGATCCTCATGCGGCAGGGGTTGCAGCGAAGCCGGTGTGCGTGCGCGCAGGGCTGCCGAAATGCTGGAGAGCGGCTTCAGCGCACGGCCCACCACGATCCAGATGCCGATTGCGAGCAGCGGCAGCAATGCGAGAAGCGGCGTTACCGCCCGTCGCGCGAAGTCAGCCGCCATCTCGCGGCGCAGGCTGAGCGGATGCGCCACCTGAATGATGCGCACGCCATCGAGCTGTGTAAACACACGCCAAGACTGCCCGTTCCAATCCATGTTGCTGAAGCCGGGACGCGGGCGCATGGGAATGGCCATGTTTGGGCGCGAATAGAACATAAGGACGCCGTCGCGATCCCACACCTGCGTAATGAAGTCGGGCTCGGGCGATGGCGTGCCAGGTAGCACCGGCACGCTGCCCAGGCTCTGACGCGACAGCGAGAAGGCGAGCTGCTTCAGCTGATAGTCGAGCAGGTCATCGAGATCCTGATGCGCTCTCAGGTAAGCGGCACCGCCCATCACCACGTCGGCCACCACCAGAGCGCCCAGCAACCATGCGAGCAGCCGGCCGCGTATGGAGGGGCGCGGCGCACGCTCCGGCGTTTGCGTTTCGCTCATTCCGGCTTAGCCAGCGTGTAGCCAAGTCCGCGCACGTTGCGAATGGTGTCCGCGCCCAGCTTTCTGCGCAGATGATGGATATGGACCTCGACCGCATTGCTTTCCACTTCCTCTCCCCAACCGTACAGGCGTTGCTCGAGCTGCGCGCGCGACAAGATGGCACCGGGCCGCTCCAACAGAGCGGCGAGCAGCGCATACTCGCGCGCCGAGAGCGCGACCGGCTGTCCTTTCCAGGTTGCCCGGCGCGTGGCGGGGTCCAAGGTGAGCTCACCATGCTGCAACAGCGGTGCCGCACGTCCGCCATGACGCCGCAATACCGCGCGCACACGCGCCGCGAGCTCGTCGAGATCGAACGGCTTGACCAGGTAGTCGTCGGCACCCCCGTCGAGGCCGGCAATGCGATCGGCCACTGCATCTCGGGCGGTGATGACCAGCACCGGCGTCGCCTCGCCCCGGCGGCGCAGCTCGCGCAACCAGGCGAGGCCGCTCTTGCGCGGCAGCCCCAGATCCAGCAGCAGCAGCGCGTAAGGCTCCGTGCGCAAGGCGACGTCTCCCTGTTCGGCCTCGCGAACCCAGTCGACGGTAAATCCCTCCTGACGCAGCCCGGCGCGTACCGCTTCGCCGATCATGTTGTCGTCTTCGACCAATAACAGTCGCATGAGTCCGGTGTCTAACGGTGCGGTGAGGTTAGTTGGGGTGCCTTAACGTACGCTTAACTCTGGGCCGGCACTATGCCGACAATGGGGATCGCACGCCGGTTCGGCAAGCGCCTTTTGGAACTTGACGCAATTGCAGGTGTCATGCGGTTCGTTCGTTCAGCGGTGTCAGCATAGTTGACGTCTGGCGGCGACATCAATAGATTGTCAGCGTAGGTCGGAACATTTTGTGCAAGGGCATGGGAAGGAAAGAGCTCAAGCGGGTGGATGGCGACGTGAAGACTAAAAAGCGCGGCAAGAAGAAACAGGCTGGCGGCCCCAAAGGCATCGTCGACGTGCTCAACTGCCCGCCGCTGTCGCACTTCCACTATGAGCTCGTAGTGGGGAACGGTATCGGCGACGACGCTGTGGAAGACGCGCTGGCGGCCTTCGAGCGCGCCTGGGAAGTGCGGCGGCAGAAAGCCTATGAGGCCGCCAGTCAGGATGGCGAGCTGGTCAACGCCGAGTGCATGGTCGGCGAAAGGCTCGTGCTCGGGCCTTTCAGCAGCAAGCAGGACTGGAAGATCGACTGGGACGCCGAGCCGATGACCGCAATGACTTGGTGCTGGGTGGGCTACGAATCCATCCGCTTCTGCAAGCCGGTCTAGCCTAGCCTTCGCCGCACATGGCGTGGTCCGATCCCGTCGCTCTCTATTGTGAGCGTCTCGTGCCCGGCCTCTGGGGCGAGCCGCTCAACGCCCTTAGCAACATCGCCTTCGTCGCGGCCGGGGTCGCGCTGCTGCGCATGCACTCCGGACTGCGAACACGCGGCGAGCACATACCTGCCGACATCGGCGCGCTGCCCTGGCTCGTCCTCGCGGTGGCCGGCTGCAGCTTCTTGTTCCATACGCTCGCCACGCGCTGGGCCGGTTGGCTCGACAGTCTTTCGATCCTGCTGTACTGCGCGCTGGCCGTATACACCTTCGTCGCGCATGCGACTTCAGCCGGTCGTGTGCCAGCCGCGCTCGCCGCTCTCATGTTCGCAGCGGCAAGCATCGGCACGAGCCGTCTGCTTCCGCCCGACACCCTGAATGGCTCGGCGGCCTATCTGCCCAACCTGCTTACGCTGCTCGCGGTGAGCACGTACCTGCGCATGCAGCAGGCACCGGCGTGGCATGGGTTTGCGCTGGCCACTGTGGTGTTCACGGTTGCGCTGATGCTGCGCACACTGGATCGGGCCTGGTGCTCGACGCTGCCGATCGGTACGCATTTTCTATGGCACCTGCTCACAGGAGTGCTGCTCTGGCTCGTGAGCAAGGAGCTGACTCTGCGCCGTTTTCCGCGTCACGAGATGAACGTCAGGGCCTGAGCCGCCAGCGCGCACAGCACCACCACCGCGATCGGCGGCGCCTTTACTACCGTCAGCAGGAGCAACGCGGCGAGCGCGACCACCGCGTCGCTGGGCGCCACGAGTGCGCTGGTGCCGATGGGATCGATCAACGCCGAAAGTAGAATGCCGACTACCGCAGCATTCACGCCCAGGATGGCAGCGCGTGCGATCGGCGAACTGCTCAAGCGATCCCAGTACGGCAGCACGCCCAGCACCAGCAGAAATCCGGGTAGGAAAATGAATACCGTGCACAGCGCTGCGCCCAACACACCGTTTGGAGACGGCTGCATGGCCGCACCGAGATAGGCGGCGAACGTAAACAGCGGCCCGGGCACAGCCTGTGCGGCACCGTATCCGGCGAGAAAATCGCTTTCGCTGATCCAGCCAGGCGGCACGACTTCCGCACGCAAAAGCGGCAGCACCACGTGGCCGCCGCCGAACACCAGTGCACCGCTGCGGTAAAAGCTGTCCATCAACTGCACGGTATGGAGATGCGTGACGCGCGCAGCGAGCGGCAGCAATACCAGCAGGGCAAAGTACAGCAACAGCGCCCCGTTCGATGCGATCAGCGACGACGTGGGCGCGGCAGGCGTATGCGCTCTCGCAGCCACGCGCCCGCGCAACAGCCAGCCACCGACTGCCGCTGCGACGGCGATGACAGCGAGCTGCATGAGCGTGGCGCGCGAGAACAGGATCGCGCCGGCTGCTGCCAGCATCAATGTCACGCGCAGCGGATCGACGCAAGCGCTGCGGCCCATGCCCCACACCGCCTGCGCGACCACCGCAACCGCCGCAATCTTCAAACCGTGCAGCCAGCCGGCCTGCGTCCCGGGGCCAAGCCAACTTACGCCATAACCGAATGCACACATCAGTGCCGCCGAGGGTAGCGTGAAGCCAATCCATGCCGCCAGCGCGCCCGAGATTCCGGTACGTCGCAGACCGATGCCCATCCCCACCTGGCTGCTGGCTGGACCGGGCAGAAACTGACACAGCGCCACCAGGTCGGCGTACGCGGCGTCCTCCAGCCATTTGCGGCGCTGGACGAACTCGTTGCGGAAGTAACCCAGATGCGCAACCGGCCCTCCGAACGAGAGCAGACCGAGCTTGAGAAATGCAGTCAGCACCTGACTCGCGGAAACCGCGGTCGCTGGATCTGCATCGGTACGCTCGCTCGACATGGGTCTTAATTAACGCCGCTTCTCGCCCAGTCGATCGAGCATAGCCTTGACCGCGTGGATCTGCGGAGCGGTGTGGGTGTGGTAATCGGGGCCGGTGTAACCCCACCAGTCCCAGCAACCTCGCGGATTGAACACCAGCCGGGGCGGCCAGCCCCAGACGCCGTAGCGCGCGATGGTCTGTGGATAGAGCACGATGATGTTGTTGGTGTCGGCCCAGTGGTTGTAACCCGCGTGGCGCACGAAGGTCAAGCCCTGTGCTTGCGCGCTCTGCTTACAGCCGTGAAAGGCAACGTGCACCCGGCATGGCTTGGTGTCGCAACTGCGCGGCACGTACACGTAGCCGGTGTCGGCGAGGCTGATGGCGCCCGGCTCACCGTCGGCAAACTCGCGTTGATCGAATGGAACGACGCGGCCGCTGTCCTGCCCCGCCGGCGGTGCCAGCGGGCCTTCTATGTGCTCGAGCAATTGCCCGGCGGCATCGTACCGGCAGTTGTTGATGTACGGTGCTGCGGTTACGCTGCAAGTGCCGCCATAGTCGGCAGTGATCATGGCATGCCCGGCCGGAATGTCGTGCACCAGCTTGATGGATGCGCTCGGCACGTACTCCCGGTAGAAGCGCGCCAGCGCCTCTACCACGACCGGTAGTACAGTGTCATCGCGCGTGCCCGAGAACAGCCACACGCGCGAGCGACGCAGATTCGCGGTATCGTCGATCGCACCCAGTTGCGCCAGCGTGTCGGTCTCGATCTTGATGAGCGGCGTGGCGGTGACCGGCGCCCATAGAGCCGGCGCCATGCAATTCGTCTGCGCGGTCCACGCGCTGCCCTGGGCGCAGTAGTAAGGCCCGGCTGCCAGCACGCCGGCACCATGCACGATCGCCGAGTGGGCGACGTGGAACTGAACGGCCATGTAGCCCCCGGAGGACACACCGGAGACGCTGACTGCGGAGACGTTCGCGGCATAGCCTGGCAGCCGCTCGACCGTTTGCGCCCGAGCGCAAGCGAGGCCAAGCACGCAACTGGCCAGCCCCAGTACGACGCGAAGGACGTCTTTAACGGGTCGATGCACACCGGCTTGCCGCGATCGCCGCCGAGGCGCTACTCTTGCCGTCATTGCTTTTCGCCACATGAGGCATCGTGAACCAGGATGAACTGATCGATCCGTGCAGCTTCGTGATCTTCGGCGCCACCGGACATCTGGCCGCCACCAAGCTGTTGCCCGCACTCTACCATCTGGAAGCGCAGCAGCGCCTGCCCGATATCACCAGCTTCGTCGCCACTGCGCGGCGGGCCTGGGACGATGCGACCTGGCGCGCACACATGGAGCAAGCGCTGCGCGCCGCGCTCGGCGAGCAGTTCGACTCTGCGCTGTTTCGCCGGTTCGCCGACCGCTTCAGTTACGCGCCGGGCGATGTGACCGACGTTGAGACCTACAAGCGCCTGCTGGCAGAGCTGAGCAAGCCGAAAGCCGGGCCGTGCTCCAACATCATCTTCTATCTCGCCATCAAGCCTTCCGAGTTCGTACCCGTGGCCGAAAATCTCGCGGCTGTCGGGTTGGATCGTCCGCGCGGGCTGCACCGGCTGGTGGTGGAGAAGCCCTTCGGCGAAGACCTGCAAAGTGCACAGCGTCTGAACCAGGTGCTGCACGAGCACTTCGATGAGCAGCAGATCTATCGCATCGATCACTATCTCGGCAAGGAAACGGTGCAGAACCTGATCGTGTTCCGCTTCGCCAACCTGATGATCGAGCCGCTGTGGAATCGCAACTTCATCGACAGCGTACAGATCAGCGTCTGCGAGTCGGCGGGTATCTCGACGCGGGCCGACTACTACGACAAAACCGGGGCGCTGCGCGACATGCTGCAGAACCACCTGATGCAACTGCTCACGCTCACGGCAATGGAGCCGCCGCCCGCGCTGGAAGCCGATGCGCTGCGCGACGAGAAAGTAAAAGTGCTGCGCTCGATCCGCCCGATCGCGCGTCGAGCGCTGCATTCCCATGCATTCCGTGCCCAGTACGTGAGCGGCATCGTAGACGGCAAGCTGGCCCCAGGCTACCAGGATGAGCCTGGCGTCGAGCACGGCTCGGTGACCGAGACGTTCGTCGCAGCCAAGTTTCTCATCGACAACTGGCGCTGGCGTGGCGTGCCGTTCTATCTGCGCACCGGCAAGCGACTGGCGCAACAGCAATCGGTGATCGCGATCCGGTTCAAGCACCCGCCGCAGCAGTTGTTTCGTGAGACGCCGCTGGAAGAGATGGACCCGAACTGGATCGTGCTCGGCCTGCAGCCGGCCGAACGCATGGAGCTCGAGATCCATGCGCGCCAGCCAGGGCTGGGCCTGCACACGCGCGTGATTCAAATGAATGCGGGCTTTCGCGGCGGCGACGAGCGTCCGATCGAAGCCTACGAAGCGTTGCTTCTGGAAATCATGCGCGGCAATCCCACCAACTTCATTCGCTTCGACGAAGTGGAGTGGGCGTGGCGCGTGATCGAACCGATCCTGGAGTACTGGTCACAGGAGCGCGACCATATCCCCACCTATCCCGCCGGGAGCTGGGGCCCGGATGCGGCGAGCCGGCTGTTCGAGTGGGATTATCAGGAGTGGCGCAATGCGGTGTAGAGCGCGTTGCGCGTGAAGGGTGAAAAGGTGAAGAAGTGAATAGGTGAACCGGTGAGGGTGTTGGGATGAGCGCAAATCGTCTCCTGTTCACCTCTTCACCTTTTCACCTCTTAGACGCGAAGCATGAGCGGGGTCACCGCTCACTCTTCGCACGCATCACTTCGCCACCACCGGCTCCACCAAAATCTCGACACGCCGATTCTGCCGGCGGCCCGCATCGCTGTCGTTGCTGGCGACCGGATCCGCTTCGCCTTTGCCCATCGCCACCAGGCGCGCGGGATTCACGTCCTTGGTAGCGAAATAGTCGTACACCGATTGCGCCCGGTGCTGGGACAGCTCCAGATTGTGCTGCGGCGTGCCGCGGCTGTCGGTGTAGCCGTTAATGGTGAGCGCGGTCTTGCCATAGCGGATCACCACGTCGGCGAGCTTGTCCATCGTGCTCTGGAAGCCCGGCTTGATCGTGGCCGAGTCGGTTTCGAACGCCGTCTGGCCGGTCATGACGATCTTTACCACGTCGTTGTCCAGCTTCTGCACCTTGATCGCGCCGGACTCGCGCTCCTGCTTGAGGCTCTTGTCCAGATCCTTCTTCTGGCTGTCCATGTACGCGCCCACCGCGCCGCCGGCCAGCCCGCCCCCGACCGCGCCGATCAACGCGCCTTTGAGATGCTTCTTGGTCACCAGCGCGCCGACGGCCGCCCCGCTGGCTGCGCCGATCGCCGCACCCGCTTCCATGTCGGTCATACCGCGCTTGCCTGACGCACTGCCGTCGCTGGTACAGCCGCTGACGCCCATGGTCACGGCCAGCAATACCGCTGCATATGTCTTCATGCTTTCCCCGGAAAGTTAGATGGATTGCCGAGTCGAGGCATCGACTCCCGGGGGGTCGCAAAGCAAAGTCGATACCCGCGAGCGGTCGCCGAACGCGGACAAGGCTAGGCCCGAAACCGCGCCCGTAGCTCGGGGCGCGCGACATCGAAATCCAGGAACATGAATTGCTGCCCGGGATCGTGCACCGGACTATGCGTGCTCTCGTAGACGTGCTCGTCGGCGCTGGTCCCCACACGCACCAGGCCGTGCTTGCGCCGTGGATCGAGCAGAATGATGTCGCCCGGCTGATGCCGCTGCGCGTGGCTGCTCTCGTCCACCAGTCCGAGCTCACCGCAATGGACTACGACGATGGCGAAGTAATAGCGCGGATAGCGAAAGAAATCGTCGTGCAGCCCGACCGGGCCGCAGCCGTGAATCGAAAAGCGATCGAGTTGGAAAATGGACACCGGCAGGTCGAGCTTGCGCGCGATCTCGTTGCGCAGACTGTCGACGAAGCCAATTGAGATGCGATCGTAGACGGGGTCGAGCTCCCGCGTTTCCTCGGCTATGAACAAATCGGGGCAAAGCGCGCGCGCCTCGGCGTAAAGCGCCGGCAGGCGCTCGCTGCCGCCCTCGATGCGCTGGCCGGTCGATACGAAGCTGCGGGTGCGCGGCCGCACGCGAATCGCGAGCGCCATGGTTTACAAGGTGCGCTGCAAGGCCGGAACCGATGGATCTTCGGTGCGGCGCTGCTCCAGGTTCGCGCGCAAACAGCGCAGGGCCCCGCTCAAACCTCGGTCGGTATTACTTCGTGCCGACATAGGCAATGACGTCGATCTCGACCAGGATGCCGAGCAACTGGCTGCCCACCGTAGTACGAGTCGGCTTGGGATCCGGGAAATAACCCGCGTACACCTTGTTGTAGCGCTCGAAGAGCGCGAGATCGGACAGATGGGCGGTGACTTTCACCACGTCGGCCATTCTCGCACCGCCCGCTGCGAGAATCGCCTTGATGTTCTCCAGCACGCGCGTCGTCTGTTCCTCGATGGTATCGCCGACGACTTTGCCGGTCTGCGGATCGAGCGGACCCTGACCGGACACGAACACGAAGTCGCCGGCTCGCAAGCCTTGCGAATACGCACCGATCGGTTGCGCGCCGCTGCTGGTGTGGAGTTGTTGCTTCGGCATGGAAGGCCTCGCGTTTGCTGAGTTCGGGAATCGTGACTACTGATTCGTCACCAATAGATTGCCCCCTCTTCCCCGTGGGAGAGGGTCGGGGAGAGGGGGTTGTTTGCATCACAGCTTGACCACAGGCCCCCCTCTCCCCTGCCCTCTCCCACGAGGGGAGAGGGCGCAAAGCCTGCTGGACCTACACTTTCTCCCACCGACCGGTGTCGGCATCGCGCTCGAAAGCCGAACCAATCGGCGCGGCGAGGTGCTTCACCACCGATGCATCGATGTTAGCGATGAGGTTGATGTCGTACACATCGACATTGTCGGGGTTGTCCATGTAGAGCTGGTCCTCGTCGCCGGCCATGAAGCGCCAGCCGCTGTCGCGCTCGCTGTCCGGGTCCTCGCGATACATGAACCCGACCCTGCGCCCCTTCACCGCGATCTCGTCGGTCGCATAGCATGCGCCGAAGCCGACGGCAATGGGGGGGACCTGCGCGGGATCGACGTGCAGTTTCTTCATGACGGACGGCGCAAGCAGAACTGCACCCGCATACCAAAAAGGGACGAACGATGGGGCTGGTGCGCAAACCCAGCTTGCCGGTCGCCGGTGTCTACTTCTTCGGCTTCCAGTCGCGCGCCATCTGCTGCGCTTTGGCGAGCTGGTCGGGTTTCAGCTTGCTCGCGATGTAGTCGCGCTGCTTCTCGGCTGCGCCGCGCTCTTCTCCGGACAGCTGCGCGGCCGCCAGGTTGCTCCACAGATAGCCCATCATGGGATCCTTGGTGACGCCCTTGCCTTCGAAGTACAGCCACCCGAGATGAAACTGGGAGCGCGGGTCACCCTTCTCGGCAGCGAGTGAATACCACTTGACCGCCTGCGTCGGATCGGCGCTCGCGCCGTTCTTGCCCGATTCGTAGATGTAACCGAGCAGGTACTGCGCATAGGTGTTACCGCCAGCGGCAGGCTTCTCGTACCAGGTCGCCGCTTCCTTATAGTCGACCGGCACGCCATCGCCCGCGAAATACAGGCGCCCGAGCGCTTCGGCGGCCTCCACGTTGCCCTGATCGGCCGCCTGGCGGTACCACTTCACCGCCTCAACCGGATTGCGCGAGCCGGCTTTGCCGGTGTCATACAGATAGCCCACCATGAACTGGGCCTGGACATCGCCACCTTCGGCGGCGCGCTTGAACCACTTTAACGCCTCACTGCCATCGGCGGGGACACCACTGCCCTGGTAATACGCCCAGCCGAGCGGGCTGTATACCGCCGTCTCCCCCTGATCGGCGGCCTTGAGATACCACTTCACGGCCTCGGCGTCGTTCTTCTGCACGCCACTGCCTTGCGAGTAGAGATAGCCCAACGCGCTCATCGCGCGACCGTCGCCTTGATCGGCGGCCTTGCGATACCAGTTCGCCGCCTCGGCGGGGTCCTTGGCCACGCCGCGCCCATAGTCGTACGCGTAGCCCATCAGGAATTGCGAGAAGGCACGCCCCTGCTCGGCCGCTTTGCGATTCCACTTGGCCGCATCCGCATAGTCCTGCGCCACGCCCTGTCCGAAGAAATACATGCGTCCGAGCGCCTCCTGTGCGTCGACGTTATCGGCTTCCGCCGCGACCTTGTACAGCGCGCCCGCCTGCGCAAGATCGACCTCCACGCCTTTGCCGAACTCGTACATATACGCGCCCAGATAGGCGGGATAGGCCTTGCCCTGCTTGCCGGCGGGCGCGCAGTATTTGATCGCCTCCGCGTAATCCTGGGTGATCCCGGCCTGGCCGAAGAAGTATGTGCTGCACAGCGTTTCCTGCGCATCCACATTGTTCTGCGCGGCCGCCTTGCGATACCAGTTGGCGGCCTCGGCGTAGTCCTGCACCTCGCCACGACCCTTGTTGAACGCCTCGCCGAGATAGAACTGCGCGCGTGCATCGCCCTGCTCGGCGGCCGGCCGAAACTCCTCCAGCGCCGCCTTATAGTCACCTTTGTTCCAGGCCTCCAGACCTTTGTCGAAATCGGCCTGCGCGCTGCCCGCCAACGCTGCTAAGGCGATCAGCGTCGAAAGACGTCTCATCCTATATCCTCCGAACTTTCCCATCGTTGCCTGTCCACCGCCTCGCAGGACTGCCGTGAGCGCAGCACAAGCTGGATCGAGTTATATGCGCGCGTATTCGTCATACCGACAGCCTGAAGCCGCGTCGCAGCGGCTGGAATGATAAACCAATGCACCGGGCGCCGGAGCCAATGCGTGCTCACTTGCGCGGAGCAACACCGATGCCATAGCGCGCACCCCAGCCCAGTCCGGCAAGCGTCCCGGCTTGGGGACGGTACTCGCAACCCACCCAGCCCTCATACCCGAGCTCGTCCAGAACGTCGAACAGATACGTATAGTTGATTTCCCCGACGCTGGGCTCGTGCCGGCCCGGCACCCCGGCGATCTGCACGTGCCGCAACAGCCCGCAGCAGTCGGTTAGTGTTTGCGTGAGCCGCCCCTCGGTCAATTGCATGTGATAGACATCCAGATGCAGGAACAAGTTGTCGCTGCCGACCTGCTCGATGATGCGCCGCGCCTGCTCGCTGTGGTGGAGGAAATAGCCGTACATCCCCTCGGTGGTATAGCTGGGCCCGCCGCGCACCAGCCCGTGCTGCCGGTTGATCGGTTCGATCACCGCCTTGACGCCGTGGCGTTTGAAAAAGGCAGCGGCGTAACGCAGATTGTCGATATACACACGCTCGGCGTTTGCAACATCCGCGCCACCCTGCAGCACGCCCGCCATGACATGAACCAGCTCGCAGTCGAGCGCCTGCGCATAGTCGGCCGCTTTCGGCAGTCCCGCGCGAAATTCGGCCTCACGTCCAGGGATCGCCGCCAGCCCGCGATCGCCCGCACCCCAATCGCCCATCGGCGTATCGAACAGGACCATCTGCAGCTCGTGCTCGCGCAAAGCGGCGCGCAACTGCGCCCCTGGATATTCGTAAGGCACTTGAAACTCCACTGCCTTGAACCCTGCGGCCGCCGCGGCGCGAAACCGATCCATGAAGGCAACTTCGGTGAACAGGTAGTGCAGGTTGGCGGCGAACTTTGGCATCGCTTCATACCGTCTGCATATCGGCGGGCGGCGCCGGGGTCGCCCGCGCGTGCGCATAGCCGCGATAGGCTTCGATCCAGAAGCCGCCCAGGCCGAACAGCAGCAGCAGCGCCACCACCGCTGCACCGACGCCCGGAATACTGGCAGCCAGCCACAACAGCAACAACGCAGCCGCGAGCGCGACGCAACGCCTGACGGGCGTCAGCGTGCGTCCCCGTCTGCGTGCCCACCAACCCATGACGAGATCGCCGAGGGACAGTACGCCGATCAGATAACCAAGAAGCAGCATCACTGGATAGAAAAAGAGCAATAGCAGTCCAAGCGGCGCGCCGATCAGGCTGATCAGGAACAGCATGGCGGCCACCGGCACACACAGCAGCAGCGCGAAGCCGACTGCCGCAGATGCCCACGGCTGCGCGCGCGCCGTTGCGGCCGCCGCTATCGAAAAGCGCGGGAATGCCGCGATCAGCAGCACACCCACCACAAGCAGGCCGAGCAGCGCCAGCGCCAGCGAGATCCATGCCGCAGCGCGAGCCAGCGCGCCGGCCTGATCACCGACCCAGTCGTTGCGCACCACCCCGCCTGCGATCACAGCGTGCGCATCGATCGTGGCCGCCTGCGGGCTGCGATACTCCAGCTTCCCGCCGATCTTCGCTTCGGGTCCGATCTCGATCGAGCGCGCGGTGATGCGCACATCGCCGCCGACTTCGCCGTCGATGCGCACCGAATCCGCGTAAACGATCAAGTAGCGCCCCACACGGCCGGACATCCGCAGACTTTTGGCCGCCACTATCGCGCGGCCGGCGATGCCGCCGCGCGGCGCGATCGTGACCTGCGCGCCGGCGACACGCGCATTACCCACCACCTGAGCGCTCAACACAACGCTGCCGCCCGCGGCGTACAGATCCTGCCCCACCGTATCCGCTACGTTCACGTCGCCGCCCGCAACAGCTGCGTCGCCTTTCACCGGTGCGCGCACCGCCACGCGGCCGCCGCTCAGGAACGCGTCGCCGTCGACTCTGCGATCGAGCTCGGCGGAGCTTCCGCTCGCGAAGAAATCCTCGTCGATCATCACGGTGTGAGAAGGCGCTGAGCCACGAGCATCCTCAGCATACGCGGGGCGTACCGCAAGTGCGGCGTGTGCACAGGCGCACGACAGAATCAGCAATAAAAGCGTTCGCATGGGCTGCGCACTCATGGAAGTCGTAGCACGAGGAGTCTGTACAACCGCGTGCGCGACGCTTACGACACGCGTGACGGCGTCGCTTCGCGGCGAAGTTGCAGAGGATTAGAACAGAACTGGAAATTGCGCGCTACTCGCGCGGCAATCTCGTGGGTGCAAGCTCAAGCGTCGTGCTGTCAGGCCGCGGGACGGGTTCCCGCCCGGCCGCCGTTGGCCCGCGGCTCTTCGGGAGAATGATGGTCTTGAGTGCGGCGCGGCGTGCGCGGCCGCCAGAGCATTTTCTTTTCGCGCTCCAAAGGAAGCAGCAAGCCGCTCACACGCAGCAGTTCGCCGACGAGCCGCTCGGCCCAGGTCGCCGCAGCAGCCATTCCGGCGAGCACCGCAGGCGCGATGATCACCACGAAAATGGCACCGATCGCCACTTCGACGGAATAGGGCTGTGCTGCCAGCCAAGTGAAGAAAACTTGATCCATATCATCAGTTCACTAGCAATCATGATACCGCCGCAATCGACGACAAGTCTCGCTAACTATGGTGGTACATAAAGCGTGCACGGTAAAGCATAAACAGCAAAGAGCGAGACGCTAAGTGCGATAAGCGTTGCGTTATTACAACGACAAAGGCACTTAGGCGACATTTCCACCCTGCCCACCTTGCGTTGTCGCACACAGGCGATAGGTTAAATGTTGTGGCCTTTGCAGCCGTGCGCAAGGTGTACATCCATTCAGGGCGTCGCTTGCCGCCAACTTCTTGAAAACTCACTTGCAGTCTCTGGCAGATGCGTTGCCGTCTGTCTCTTAGAGGACGTATCGGTGCACCTTGAGGGCGCTCGTCGAATGCATGGATGCAATTGCGCGAGACGCTACATTCGTCCCCGAGGTATCCGCGCCCTGCGCAGCCTGCCGGACAATCTGCTTGTCCGCCAATCGGCCCCTCCCTATAATTCCGCGAGCAAAGTTCACAACCGACGCCCGCGCGCCTACATCGAGCGCCCGGCTGACGCTGCCTATCACCAAGGGAGAAAGCATGGGAGCAACGCGCGAGTTGGCGGCGTACATCGTGTCTGCGCGCCACGAGTCGTTACCCGCCGATGTGCGGCATGAGGCACACCGCGCATTGCTCAACTACGTCGGCTGTGCCGTAGGCGGCGCGCGCGAGGCTGCGGTCGATATCGCCATCCGCACGCTCGCACGCTACTCCGGCGCCCCCGAAGCACAGGTGCTCGGCCGCTCCGAACGCTTCGATGCTTTACATGCATCGTTGATGAACGGCATCAGCTCACACGTGCACGACTACGACGACACCACGCCGAAGAACTATATTCATCCCAGCTCACCAGTGGCCTCGGCGCTGCTCGCCTATGCCAGTACGGAGCGCGTCTCCGGCGCCGATTTTCTGCTCGCCTTCGTGCTCGGCTTCGAAGCCGAGAGCCGGGTCGGCAATGCGGTCTACCCGTCGCACTATGATGTCGGCTGGCACATCACCGGCACGGCCGGAGTCTTCGGCGCCGCCGCCGCGATCGGGAAGCTGCTTGACTTGCGCGAGCAGAATATGGTGTGGGCCCTCGGTCTCGCGGCCACGCAAGCCGCTGGACTGCGCGAGATGTTCGGCTCGATGGGCAAAGCATTTCATCCCGGGCGCTCTGCACAGAGCGGCTATCTCGCCGCCCTGCTTGCGCGCGAAGGCTTCACCAGCGGCGAGTACGGCATCGAAGGGCCGCGCGGCTTCGCGCCGGTCCAGTCGCGCACCTACGACCTCGCGAAGATCACCGATCGCATCGGCACGCATTTCGATCTGCGCGAAAACACCTACAAGCCCTTCCCCTGCGGCATCGTCATCCATCCGACCATCGATGCCTGCATCCAGATCGCGCGCAGCCGGGCCATCCAGCCGAGCGACATCGCCGCTGTGCACCTGCGCGTCGCGCCGCTGGTGCTCGATCTGTGCAACAAGAAGGAGATCAGCGTCGGGCTGGAAGGCAAATTTTCCGTCTACCATGCGGCTGCAATCGGCCTGGTGCGCGGCAAGGCGGGCCTGCGCGAATTCACCGACGAGACGGTGAACGACGCGGACGTGAAAGCGGTGCGCCTGAAGACGGTCGCAACCGCTGATCCGAGCATAGCGGAGGACGCCGTACGCGTAGAGGTCGAGCTCGCCAATGGTCAGCGCATCAATCAGCACGTCGACCATGCCATCGGCAATCTCGGCCGCCCGATGACCGATCGCGAGCTCGAGGAAAAATTCCGCGATCAGGCCTCACTGGTATTGCCTGCGCAGCAGGTGAGCGAGCTGATCGCGCTGTGCTGGAAGACCGGCGCGCTTGCCGATATGAGTCAGCTGATCGCCGCGGCCGTGCCGCGCGCCTGAAACCGTGCTTGTGCACGCCGGGGCCGCGCTTGTATGCTGCGGTAAATTCAGCCGCGGAGCATGCCGATGACCGACCTCTCGATGCGCGTAGCCCCTGTTGCCGCGCCGGTGCGCCAGCAGGTGGCCGAAGTCCTGCGCGGTGCGATCACCAGCGGGCGCTTCGCGCCAGGCCAGCGTCTGGTCGAGAAGGATCTGTGCGAGCTCACCGGAGTGAGCCGCGCTTCGGTGCGCGAGGCGCTGCGTCAGCTCGAGAGCGAAGGGTTGATCGAGACACTGCCCAATCGCGGGCCGCTGGTGTCCCGCCTCTCGCCGCAGGACGCCGCCAGCATCTATCAAGTGCGCGGGGCGCTCGAAGCCTTGGCCGCACAGTTGTTTGCGGCCCATGCCACCGACCAGCAAATCGCCGAGCTAGAAGCAACCGTCCGCGTCCTCGATCAGGCTTACAAAGCACACGATGTCGATCGCATCGTGCAGGCCAAGCGGCGCTTCTACGACGTGCTTCTGCAAGGCTCGGGCAACAGCATGATCGGCTCGATCCTGAGCACGATGAACGCGCGCATCACCATGCTGCGCCGTGTATCGCTGTCATCACCCAAGCGCGCCCCCGCCAGCATCCGCGAGATCCGCGCCGTGCTGAACGCGATCAAGAAGCGCGATCCGCAGGCGGCTTACGAGGCGTCGCTGCATCATATTCAGCAAGCGGCGAAAGTGGCGCTCGCGTCGCTGGCGAGTGAGGGCTGAGGCGCCTCAACAATCGAGACTCAAAAGGGGGGGACTATGAAGACCAGATTGCCAAAAAAACAGCTTGCGTCCGTGGTTTTGTCGGTCCTGGCGCTGGCCGCATCTTCGGCGCTTGCCGAAAAGAAGTATGGTCCTGGCGCCAGCGACAGCGAGATCAAGATCGGCCAGACCATGCCCTACAGCGGGCCGGCTTCCTCCTACGGCACGATCGGCAAAGCGGAGGTGGCCTACCTCAAGATGATCAACGAGCAGGGCGGCATCAACGGTCGCAAGATCAACCTGATCTCGCTGGATGACGGCTACAGCCCACCGCGCACGGTCGAGCAGATCCGCAGACTGGTGGAAGAAGAGCAGGTGCTGTTCACCTTTCAGACCTTGGGCACGCCGCCGAATACCGCAATCCAGAAATACATGAACGCGAAAAAAGTGCCGCAGCTGTTGGTAGCTACCGGCGCCACCAAGTGGGGCGACCCCGAGCACTATCCCTGGACCATGGGCTGGCAACCGACCTATCAGCATGAGAGCCACATCTACGCAAAGTATCTGCTGAAGAACAAGCCCAATGCGAAGATTGGAATCCTCTACCAAAACGACGATTACGGTAAGGATTACCTCAAAGGGTTCAAAGAGGGGCTGGGCGATAAGGCGGCGAGCATGATCGTGGCCGAGGTGTCCTACGAGGTGACCGACCCCTCCGTAGACACGCAGATCGTAACGCTGCAGGCCTCGGGCGCCGACACGTTCTTCAACATCACGACACCGAAGTTTGCAGCGCAGGCGATCCGGAAGGCTTACGACACCGGGTGGAGGCCGCTGCAGTTCATCAACAATGTGTCGAGCTCAATCGCCTCGGCGCTCCAGCCGGCCGGCCTGGACAAGTCGGTCGGCCTGCTCTCGAGCCAGTTCGCCAAGGACCCGACCGATCCGGCCTGGAAGGACGACAAAGGGATAAAGGACTATCTCTCCTTCATGAAGAAGTACTACCCGGATGGCAACCCGGACGACATCCTCAACGTCTACGGATACGGTGCGGCTCAGACGTTGGTACAGATACTGAAGCAGTGCGGGGACGATCTCACCCGCGACAACGTCATGCGTCAGGGAGCGAACTTGAAGGACCTCGAAGTGCCCACGCTGCTGCCGGGCATCCGGATCAACACCAGCCCGACCGACTTCTATCCGATCGAGCAGGTCCAGCTGATGCGCTTCGATGGCAAGACGTGGGTGCGGTTTGGCGAGTTGATGAGCCGCTGAGCGTCAAGTGCGGGTTGGACCTCGACGGCTCTGTTAACGTGTCGTCGCCGTACCTCCTCGGCTGGCGTATTCATGGCTGAGTCGCCCTCCTCCGACACGACGCCGGAGCCAGGCCGCATCGCGCGCCATGCAACGGACACCAACCGAACCGGCTGGATGCGCTGGCTTCCCGGGCTGAGTACGCTGCGTCGGTACGAGTCGTCCTGGCTGCGGCACGACATCGTGGCCGGCCTGGTGATGACGACGATGCTCGTGCCGGTCGGCATCGCGTACGCCGAGGCGTCCGGGGTGCCCGGTATCAACGGTCTCTACGCGACCATCGTGCCGCTGCTCGCGTACGCCCTGTTCGGTCCCAGCCGCATTTTGGTCTTGGGCCCTGACTCGGCGCTCGCGGCCGTGATCCTCGCCGTCGTGCTGCCGCTTTCCGCGGGCGACCCGCAACGTGCGGTCGCGCCAGCGGCAATGATGGCGATCGTCTCCGGCGTCGTGTGCGTTGCCGCGGGCCTGACGCGTCTCGGCTTCATCACCGAGCTGCTCTCGAAGCCGATCCGTTACGGCTACATGAACGGCATCGCGCTGACGGTCCTGCTGAGCCAGGTCCCGAAGCTCTTCGGCTTTTCAGTTAGCGCCAACGGACCGCTGCGCCAGGCGTGGGGAATCGTCGAGAAGGTGCTCGACGGGAGCACGAACATCGTGGCGCTCGCCATCGGCGCCAGCACGCTCGCCCTCATTCTCGTGCTGAAGCGCTGGCCGCGCGTCCCCGGCATCCTGATCGCCGTGGTTGCTGCTACCGTTGCCGTCGCGGCGTTCGATCTCGCAACGCGTGCCAGCGTGTCCGTGCTCGGTCCTTTGCCGCAGGGGTTGCCCGCGCCGAGCCTTCCGCTCATCGGCTTCGACGATCTGATACCGATCCTCACGGGTGGCGTCGCGGTCGCTCTCGTTTCGTTCGCGGACACGAGCGTGCTTTCTCGGACCTATGCTGCGCGTCTGCGCACACCGGTCGACCCGAATCAGGAGATGGTCGGCCTCGGTGTTGCCAACCTCGCCGCCGGCTTCTTTCAGGGCTTCCCGATCAGCAGCAGCTCATCGCGCACGCCGGTGGCCGAGGCGGCGGGTGCCAGGACCCAGCTGACGGGAGTCGTGGGCGCACTCGCCATCGCGTTGCTGTTAGTGCTCGCGCCCGGGTTGCTTCAGGATTTGCCGCACGCCGCCCTGGCCGCCGTGGTCATCGCCTCGGCCATCGGTCTGATCGAAGTGTCCGACCTGCGCCGCATCTATCGCATCCAGCGCTGGGAGTTCTGGCTTTCGATCACCTGCTTCGCGGGTGTGGCCACGCTCGGCGCGATTCCGGGCATTGCGCTCGCGATCGTGATTGCCGTGATTGAGTTCCTCTGGGACGGCTGGCGCCCGCACTCGGCCGTACTCGGCCGCGTCGAGCACGTCAAGGGCTATCATGACATCACCCGGTATCCACAGGCACGTTTGATCCCGGGCCTTGTGCTGTTCCGTTGGGATGCACCGCTTTTCTTCGCCAACGCCGAGTTGTTCCACGAACGCGTCCTGGACGCCGTTGCGAGCTCACCGACGCCGGTCCGCTGGCTCGTGGTCGCGGCAGAGCCGGTCACCAGCGTCGATGTCACCGCAGCCGACGCCGTCTGCGAGCTCGACGATACCCTGCATGACGCCGGCATCGAGTTGTGCTTCGCCGAGATGAAGGATCCGGTCAAGGACAAGCTCAAGCGCTTCGAGCTCTTCACGCGCTTCGGCGAGAAAACTTTTTTCGCGACCGTAGGCGAGGCGGTGAGCGCCTATCTCGCAACCTATCCCGTCGAGTGGGTTGACTGGGAGGATCGCAAGCCGTAGGGCCATCCGGGTCAGGTTTGAGATCTTGCGATTCGAGGAACCTTGGCGTAACCTTTCGGCATGCCACGTAAACCACGCCTGCACCTTCCCGGCGGGCTTTATCACGTCATCCTGCGCGGCAACGACCGCCAGGCTATCTTCTTCGAAGACGAGAACCGGATGGTGTTTTATCGTCTACTCGAAGAAGGCACTCGCCGCTTCGCATACCGGGTGCATGCTTTCTGCCTGATGACCAATCATGTGCACCTGGCTCTGCAGATGGGACCCCAGCCGCTGTCGAAAGGGCTGCAGAACCTATCGTTGCGCTACACGCGGCACATCAACCGAACCAAGGGTCGGGTCGGTCATTTGTTTCAGGGTCGCTACCAGGCGCTTCTGGTGGATGCCGACAGCTACGGTTTGGAACTGGTGCGCTACATCCATCTCAATCCGGTACGAGCCAGGCTGGTGACCGATCCGGCCAAGTACCCCTACAGCGGCCACCTCGGTTACCTGGACAAACACGCATATGGCTTTCTGACTACTGACTGGGTGCTGTCTCAGTTCCACGCACGCATAGGCGTCGCGCGTGCGCGGTATGCGCGGTTCGTTGCTGAGGGCATGTCAGGGGGGCACCGCCCCGAATTCTATCGAGGCAGGGAGGAAAGCCGGGTGGTGGGTGAGGATCGCTTTGTCGAGCGGGCGCTGCGTGCAAGTGGCGGGTTGGTTCGGGGGCGCGGCGCGGATCTGGATCACATCGTAGCCTATGTGTGCAAGGGCAGCGGACTGATCGAGGAAGAACTATCGAGGCCCGGGAAGAACAGATTGGCATCCCGAGCCCGAGCCCTGATTGGCTGGCTCGCCGCCAGCAGCGGGGGCACCAGCCTGAGCGAAGTAGCTCGGCGCCTGAACCGCGATGTTTCGAGCGTGAGTCGTGCGGTGACACAGCTCGAGCGAATAGCTGCCGAGGGTGGATCCAGAGCGGCGGCGTTGCGCATGCATCAAATCGCAATATCGCAAACCTGACCCGTATAAGATTCCCGACCCGGTACTCGGCATATTCGGCGTGCGCTGCGCGGCGGATCTGTAAATTCTGCGCGAAGCTGCTTGCGGACTGAGTGCGCTGGGAGATTGCTTCCGCCTTCTCCCATGCCCACCGCTGTTGTCAGCGGCTTCGTGCCCTGCTGAATCGCCGCGGGTTCGCTGGCGGAACGGCGATAGTTGCTGGCGACCGCAAATCCATACGACATAAGGCCGTCTTCGTACACAAACAGCTCCTGCCAGTGCCGTCGGTAAACCCGCGACGGGAATTCGCACCGCCTTGATCTAGATCAAGAAGGATCTACCCCGCGAGGGGAGAATTCGAACAGGAAGATGGCTGCGTTCGGTCCAACTCACCCGAAGAGCAACAAGCAAGATAGGGAGGACAAATGTACGCTCAAGACCCCGCCTTCTGGCGCGCCGGCGCCATCAGTTCCACGCTGGTCATGTTGATCGTGTTGGTCTTCCTCACCGTGGATAGTCTTGCCACCATCCGCGCGGGCGGAGCCAACGTTCCTTCCTACACTGTCATCAACAAAGAGATTCGTTACGAATTCGACGGGAGCGCACATCGCTACCGGCCGGTCATCGGCGCGGACCAACAGCTGTTCGGGCGGAGCTACTCTGCCGCGGAAGCCGAAAACCTGATGCGGCTCGGGAAGCTCGTGATTCAGAGCCGCAATTGCATCAACTGCCATACCTTCTTCGGCAACGGCGCCTACTACGCGCCGGACCTCACCAAAGCCTGGCTGGATCCGGCATGGCAGCAGATGTGGATGCCGATGACGCAGGCTGCCACCCGCGAGGAGGCGATCGCCGCGTTCCTGATGAACCCGGAGAAGTACCCGACGTGGAGCCGGCAGATGCCCAACCTCAAGTTGACCCGCGATGAAGCCGTCGCCGTGATTGCGTACTTGAAGTGGATGTCGGCGGTGGAAACCAATGGCTTCCCGATTCATTTCGGTCACATCCAGACCAACTGAGCAGGAGGACGACGTGTTCCGATCCCAGCAGCTGGCGCTCAAATACTTTGCAGCCGCGATGACCTTGTTCGGCATCATGGTCGTGGCCGGACTGCTCGCGTCCACCTACTATATCCACGATGGCTTTCTGCTGAACACACTCGACTTCAGCGTTGCCAAGATGCTGCACATCGACACCATGATCATCTGGTTGCTGATGGGTTTCATCGGTTCGGTGTATTGGTTCCTGCCGATCGAGCTCGAACGGGAAACCGAAGGCATCAAACTCGCCGAAGTCTTGTTCTGGATCTTCTGTGCGGCGGTTGCGGTGGTCGCCGCTGTTTTCATCTTGGTCCAGTATGGGCCGGCAACCGAGATGTCGCTCTGGTTCATCAACCAGGGTCGCAAGTACGTCGAGGCGCCGCGCTGGGCGGCGATCGGCATCACCCTGGTGGTGCTGGTGTTCGTCTACAACGTGGTGGCCACCGCGATCAAGGCCAAGAAGATCACCGGCATCATCGGGGTACTGATGGTCGACCTGATCCCGTTGTTTGGGCTCTACCTGATCGCGTTTCCTTCGATCACCAATCTGTCGGAGGACCAATACTGGTGGTGGTGGTTGGTCCATCTGTGGGTCGAGGCCACCTGGGAGATCCTGATCGGCTGCATCATGGCGCTGGCGCTGATGCAACTACTTGGCACCGCGCGGCGCATCGTCGAGACGTGGCTTTACATTGAGGTCGCCTTGGTGCTGGGCACTGGCATTCTTGGTCTTGGGCATCACTACTTTTGGATCGGGACGCCAGATTATTGGCTTAGCATCGGCGGCTTTTTCTCCGCCCTCGAGCCGCTGCCGCTGCTCGGTATGGTGGTGCACGCGGTATACGATGCTGGCGCGCATCGCATGAAGACCACCAACAAACCCGCGTTCTTTTGGGTCATGGCCGAGGCGTTCGGCAACTTTATCGGTGGCGGCGTATTCGGATTCATGATGACGCTGCCGCAGATCAACCTGTTCACCCACGGCACGCAATGGACCGTCTCGCATGGCCACTTCGCCTTCTGGGGTGCCTATGGGTGCGGCGTAATCGCGGTGATTTATCTCGCGCTACAAAAATCACGGGCTTGCGAGCAACTGGATGGTACGGTGTGGAAATGGTCGTTTGCACTGCTCAATATCGGACTGGTAGGGATGGTTGGTGCGCTTCTAGTTGCAGGCATAGCCCAGGCATTCTATGAGCGGGCCATGGGTGGGTCTACCCTGCAGGCATTCATGCAGGGACAGGCCAACGTATGGTTCGTCCAGGGGATGGTGATGCGGGTCATATTCGGGGTGATCTTCGCTGTAGGTTATGTGGCGCTGATGTACGATCTGCTCACGATCGGGAAGAGACGCGTCGCGGTAGCCGGTGTGAAGCCGCGTGTGGCGAGAGGCCCCGCATGACCGCTGAGCAGATGCTCGGTACGTCGCTGTTGCTCGGCGCGTTCGTGCTGCTTGCCGGCTGCTACGGGCTGCTGTACTGCCTTGGACGGCTGCGTGCGAGCCGCCGGCTCGGGCGTGCCGCCGCCGCAGCTTATCTGCTGCAAGGGATAACTGCCGGTCTGCTGGCATTGAGCTCGCTCGATCTGTGGTGGAAGGCGCTGCTGCTAGCCAGCTTCGTTGCGTTTGTCGCGATCCCCCCGCTCACCTGGCGCTTTCTTGAACGGCTGCACGAACCCCAGGAGCACCACTCATGATCCCGAACATCCTCAACACCATAGTCGGCATCGCGCTGGTCTACTGCGCAATCCTCGCTCCCGGTCCACTACACAATACCCCCTGGCTGCTATTGGGGGGAGGCATTGGCATCATGGTCTTGGCGCTATGGGCACGAAGCAGTGACAAGCTGAAATGGTTCAACCTGGTGAACGCTATTCTCGGCGCCGCACTGGTGTTCCTCGGCATTGCGCGCGCCCTGATAGCGGTGCACCCGCTGGTCATGTTCTGGTGGGTTTTCTGGGTTGGCATTATTGTGGCCGTGCTGGCCTTCTGGTCTGCGCTCTACTCCCACGACAGCTCCGTGGCTGGCTCCTACCAACGCTGAGGGGTACAGAGACGAGTCAGGTTGCGATCTTGCTGACACTGGAGATTCGTGCGCGTCTCCTTGCCGGCGGCGAGGATGACGACGACGTCGAGGCTCATGGCTGGGATCAGGCACTGGTATCCGCGGCCGGGCCGCGATTCCATCGGGACTATCCCATAGCTGCAGCGCGTTCCCCAGGCTCCGCCGCCTCAACGGGCTCCGGTAGTATGGAATGCCGCGCGTGCCTCGGCAGCGAGCTCGCGTACGTTCGCTCCGCTCAGGGCTCGCAGGAATGCCTCCAGCGCTTGTTTCTCTTCCAGACTCAGGTGCAGCGGCTGCAGCAGAGGGTCTTTGCCTGGATTGTCGATCCCGCCGCGGGCGTAGAATTCGATGACCTCGCGCAGCGTCGCCAGCGACCCGTCGTGCATGTACGGAGCGGTGAGCGCCACATTGCGCAGGCTTGGGGTCTTGTACGCCCAGCGGTCCTGCTGCAGACGAGTGACCTCGAATCGGCCTTCGTCGTGCAAATCGCCGCCGAACAGGGCAGCCATTTCAGCACGCGAAACCTCGGTCGCCTCACCTCCCCCCAAAGACACTGACACGCTCTGGTTTGCAGCGTTGGCGTGCCCCCAGCCGACACCCGTGTTGTGGAAGCGGTGATCGGTGAACAGCGCGTCGCGCTCGCCGACGAGATGGCAAGCGCTGCAGCCGGCCTTGCCGCGGAACAGCTGGAAGCCGTCGCGCTCGACCGCACTGAGCGCAGAGTTCTCACCGGCGAAGAACCAGCGATCGAAGGGCGAGTTCGCCGCGACCAACATTCGCTCGTAGCTGGCGAGAGCCGCAGCGATCGTGTCTTCGTTGATGCCCTCGCTCGGAAACACACGTGCGAATGCGGCGGAGTAATCAGTGAGAGCGCTCACCCGCGCCACAACCGCCGCGCGCGAGGTATTGCCCATCTCGTCGGCTGCCAGCAGCGGGCTCCAGATCTGGCGTTCCAGGCTCGTCTCGCGCCCATCGTGGAACAGCATGCGTTGCCACCCCACGTTGAGGACAGTGGGCGCGTTGCGGCGCAGGCTGCGCCCTTCGATGCCGATGGCCGTCGCCATCTCGGTGGTGGTGAATCCCTGTTCCGGGATGTGGCACATGCCACAGGACATGGTGCCGTTCCGAGACAGCCGGCGGTCCATGAACAGCTTGCGTCCGAGCTCTGCTCGGGCGGTGACCGACGGATCGCTTTGCGCGACTCCGAGAGATGGCAGCCCCAGCGTGGGATCGGCGGAAGCGCTCTGCGTGAGCAGCGCGAACAAGCCGGCGACGATCGTCGAAGCGAAGCTACTCTGGCGGCAGTCCCACATGCGAGCTCACCGCAGCTTCACGCCGTCTTCGAGCAGCAAGGTCTGCACGTCGTTGACGATCACCTGCGGCACCAGAAAGCTGCTGGTGTAGATCTCTCGCACCCATCCATTACGGTCGATCAGGAACACCTTGAGCATGTGGGTGAGGTTCGCGGGATTTTTCGCCTCGGTTTGAACCACCGGCACCCTCACGTCCTGGCCCAGTCCATCGAGCACGGGCCGCAGGTCCTGTGGCGAACGCGCGGTCAGAAAATCCCAGGGCACCGGCGAGCGCTTCTGGGTCTCGCCTGCGCCGTACGCGCGCAAGACATCCGGCGTGTCATGCGCGGGATCGAAGCTGAGGCTCACGATGCGTACGCGATTGCCTGTCGATTTCTCCCGCTCCAGGTCGCGCCGCACCTTCTGCAGCGTGTACAGCGCCATCGGACAGCCGCTCGGGTCGGCGCAGGAGGTGTACATCAGGCTCAGAAGCGTAATGCGACCTTGGGTGTACTTGGCGAGACGCGCACGTCGATTGCTCGTGTCCACTACGGCCCCGTCCGGCAACGCCTGGATCCGTTCGAGCTTGTAGGTGCCCGGTTCCGGCGGTACGAAATCAGCACGCGCCGACGATACCTCGTGTGCGAGCACTCCGCCAGTGCCAATCAGAAGGGCCAGGGCGGCGGGCAGAAGCCACGCCCTGGCACCGGCAGCGTCAGCGCGACGCCTGTTGTTCGGGTTGATCTGCATAGGCCGCCTTCAGCGCTTTCGAACCCAGCTTGATATGGTGTGCCCGACCCAGCTTCTCTTTGTAGAAGTCGACTTCGAAGGTCTGCGTCAGCGCGCTTCCGTCCCAGTCGAAGCCGCGCAGGAATTGCACATCGCTTTCGCCGGTCTTGTCCCAGTTCGCCAGCAATGAGGAAGCAATGTAGACCCGCTTACCATCCCAGCTTTGCGAAACCATGTTGACTTGCTTGCCGGTCGCTTTCTCGTAGGTCTGAGTGGGGTGCTCGGGGTTGGTCATGTCGAAGTAGCGTGTCTTCCCATCCATGAACGTGTTGACCCACAGCCCCTTGCCGTCGGCGGTGATGCTGATGTCAACCGGCAGCGGAATCTTGGACGGGTCGCCGATAACCGCCACGTCCTTCGCCTGCCACTCGCCGGACGCGTCCTGCTTGATGAGCCAGATCTTGGATGTCAAAGCGGTGGCCACCACCGCCCAGTTGTCACCCGGCTTGAGTGACCAGCGAATCTCTAGCGGCGAACCCGGCACGCTGAAGACTTTCTTAGGGCTCATGGTCTTCAAGTCCCACAGCACGACCGTGTTGCCGAAGTGCTTCATGGCCTCGGCGTCGCCCACCAGCTCACCCAGGTTGCGCATGTAGTTATTCCAGCCCGCGAAGCTGGAGGTGAGCAGCACGTTTTTCTGCGGATTGATGGCGATGTCGTAGCCGTAGCCGTCGCCGCCGTTAGAGGTGGGCATCGGGTAGCTTTGAATCAGATCACCGCGGTTGTTATACAGCACCATGCCGGTGATCCCGCCGTGATCCTTCGAGTTGGACAGGTTGCCAACCAGCACGCGCCCGGGGAGCGCGTAGAAGGTGTGGGGACCTACGAAACCGGTCTTCTCGGGCAGGTCCCCGATGGTCTTGGTGAGGCGCGGAGTGCCGGGGTCCGTGCCGATGTCGAACACGTAAATCTTGCTGTCATCCAGGCCACCCGCCCACAGGAAGCGCCGGTCGTCGCTGAACCCCATGTGGTGAGCCTCACCGCGGGCGCCTACGGAGATCGAGTTGAGGACCTTTCCGTACCGGGGCGACGCGGGATTGACGTCGATAGTCACCAGCTTGTCCCAGCCGTCGCCAACCCCAGGCACGCCCAGGGTCCAGACGTAAGCGTAGTCCTCCTGGCCTTTGATGAGATTGGTGAGATAGGGTGAATTACACGTCTCGTCGGCCAATGCTGTAGCTGCGCCCGCAAACAGGCTGCACAGCCCGACCGACACAGCAAAGCGCGCGATACGATACAACAGCGAAGCAGTGATCTCATGAGCTGACATGGTGTCCTCCTTCGGGAATCTCGAATGCTCTAAGCTGCAGTCTACTGAGGGTGTGTATCTCGCGGATTTCGGCGTCGCGGTAATTTTGTTTCATTTGTTTCACGCCTGCGGCCCTCAAGCCCGCAAGCGCTGCAGGAGTTGTATGATCCGACTCGCCGACTACGATCTGCGGCTTTTCCCCCCGCAGCTAAGGAGGCAGGCAGCCATGAGCCCGAAGGCCACGATCTTGATCGTCGACGACGAACCCGACCTGCGCGAGGTTCTGGAGGAGTACTTCAGCGCGCAGGGCTACACGGCGCTCAGTGCCGAAAACGCAACCGCGGCGCGAGCACTTGCCGCCAAGCATCCGGTGGACGTGGCGCTGCTCGACATAACTATGCCTGGGGAGGACGGCCTCAGCCTCGCGCGGCATTTGCGCGAACGCTATGGCAAGCTTGCGATCGTCATGCTCACTTCCGCGGGCACCGTGGTCGATCGCATCGTCGGACTCGAGATTGGGGCGGACGATTATGTGACGAAGCCGTTCGACCCGCGCGAGCTCCTCGCACGCATCAAGAGCGTGCTGCGTCGCACCTCGGTCGTTTTCAGTGCGGAGATGGGTGCCGAGCGGGTACGCATCGGGCGCTGCATCCTCGATCGCGCTGCGCACCGGCTCACCGACGAAACGGGCAACGAAGTGCCGATGTCGCCGCTCGAGTTCACTTTACTCAAAGCGCTCAGCGACCATCCGAACCGCGTCCTGTCGCGCGAACGCATCTTGCACTTGAGCGGGCAGGACAATTGGGATCCGTTCGACCGCAGCGTGGATCTTCGCATCTTGCGCCTGCGCAAGAAGATCGAACCCGACCCTGACCATCCGCAGTACATCCGCACCGTACGCAGTGAAGGCTACAAATTCGTCCCCGGAGGATCCGAAAACAGATGAACGCTCGAGCATGCGCGATACGACGCCCGCTGGCGTTGCTTGCACTGATCGCACTGGCGGCTACGCTGAGCGGCTGCATGCGCGAGACGGAGCCGCCGTTGCGCATCGGCACCAACGTTTGGATCGGGAGCGAGCCGCTTTATCTCGCGCGCGACCTGGAGTATCTGGACCGCGAAGCGGTCCAGCTCGTCGAGTATCCCTCGGCGAGCGAGGTTTCTCGCGCGTTTCGCAACCAGGCGATCGACGGGATGGTCATCAGCTTGGACGAGTTGTTCGTTCTCGCCGTGGATGAGTTGCAACCCAAGATCGTGGTGGTCGTTGATGTATCCCATGGAGCGGACGTGGTCGTAGGCCGCTCCGGCATGCGGTCGATGAAGGATCTCAGGGGCAAGCGGGTGGCGGTAGAAACCGGCGCGCTGGGCGCGTTCGTCCTGAGCCGAGCTTTGGCGCTCAATGGCATGCAGGCCAGCGATGTCAACATGGTGCATCTGGAATCGAACGAGCATCCCGCCGCATTCGAGCAAGGCCAGGTCGACGGCGCCGTGACTTTCGACCCATTTCGTACCCAGATGCTTCGCGCCGGCGCGCAGACGCTCTTCGACAGCAGCCAGATTCCCGGTGAGATCGTGGATCTGCTCGCGATACGCGCCTCTGTGCTCGAGAAGAATCCGCGAGCCGTGCAAACTCTGCTGACCGGCTGGTTCAAGGCCCTCGACTATCTCGAGCGCGAGCCGAAAGACGCCGCTGCACGCATGGCCGTGCGCGAGCAGATAACGGGAGAGCAGTTCCTGCAGGCATTGCACGGTCTGCGCATTCCCTCACGAACGGACAACCTGAACATGCTTGCTGGCGCGACGCCGGGTCTGGTGGTCTCGGGGCGCCAGCTCATGACGTTGATGGTGGAAGCGAAGCTTCTGCGCAGCACGCTCGCAATCGAGGGACTGCTTGCGCCCGAGCCTTTGCAGACATTGCCGCTGTGAAGCTGCTCCCGGCCTCGCTCAAGCTCACGGTTCCGCTCATCCTGCTCGGCTTCGCGGTAGCGCTGAGCGCGCTCAACCTGATTTATCAGATCCCTCAGGCCGAGCGCGCGGTCGAAGAAGACCATCGAGAACGCCTGCTGCAAGAGCTGTCGCGGCTGCAGAGCACGTTGGAATATCTGCTGCTCAAGGGTGACATCGAAGGTGCCCGCCGGGAGGTGGCAATCCTCGCCTCCAACCGCAACAACACGCTGGTCGCGCTGACCGACGACCAACACTCAATCATTGCAGCCACGCGGCGCGCCTGGTTGGGGCGCCCGGCAGCGGAAGTCCTGCCGAAGTTCGCCTCCGAGCAGACAGCACATGCCACACTAGGGCGCGGCGCACAGGTGGTTCGCGAAGCCGACAGGAATGCGCTCCTCGGCTACGCCATTATCCCTATGGGTGGCGGCGATCGCGAGCTGCGAGGGTCACGCGTCGGCCAGCTGTTTTTCGAGTATGACTTGAAGCGAGCCAAGAGCGCCGTACGCAGCCAGATCGTCGCGCAGTCACTCTACTGGACGGGGTGGGTGACGGCCCTTGCTGTGGTGTTGTGGATCGTTTTCCATTTCCTGTTGACTCGCCGCACTAACAAACTGGTGGCCGCGGCCGAACAACTCGCCGCCGGGAATCTCACCGCCCGCAGCGGCCTGCGCGGACGCGACGAGCTTGCTCGATTGAGCGGTGCGTTCGATGCCATGGCAGACGAGGTTGCGAATACCCAAACCCGCCTGCAGGAGGATATCGCCAAACGCATAGAGGTCCAACAGGCGTTGCGTGCGAGTGAGGAGCAGTATCGCGCCATGTTCGACGCCTCTATCGACGGACTCGCACTGTGGAGTCCCGGCGGCGAAATCGTTGACATCAATCCCGCGTTATGGAGGATGTACGGCTACAGCCGTGAGGAGTTTCTCGCCTTGAGCCCTGAGGAGGTTACCAGGCGTGCCAATCGACCCGCATTGGAAGCAATCCTGCGCTCGCTCGCAAAGGGAGAACCGTTCCACGCCGAGGTGACCGATCATCGCAAGGATGGATCCGCGTTGGAGTTGGAAGTACACGGCGTTCCCATGCAGTATCAGTCAAGGCCGCACATGCTCACGATTGCCCGCGACATCACCGAGAAGAAGCGTGCCGCGGAAGAGCTGGTACGGCAACGCGAACTGCTGCACCAGCGCGAGAAGCTCGCGGCACTCGGCTCGCTGCTGGCCGGTGTGGCCCACGAACTGAACAACCCCCTTTCGGTAGTCGTCGCCCGCGCGGCCATCCTGGAGGAACGAGACGATCCGGCCACGCGAGAAGCGGCATCGAAGATCCGTGCCGCGGCCGAGCGCTGTGCGCGCATCGTGCGAACCTTTCTCGCCATGGCGCGGCAACAGCAGCCGCAGCGCATTCCGGTCGCCATCCGCGAGGTGGTGTTGTCGGCGCTCGATATCACCGGCTATGCGCTCAAAACCAGCAGTATCGAAGTGGCGCTCGATCTGGCCGACCATGTCCTGCCCGTCCTGGGCGATGCCGACCAACTTCATCAAGTGTTCATGAACTTGATCATCAATGCCCAGCAGGCCCTGCAGGACCAGCCCCCTCCTCGCAAGTTGAACTTGACCAGCCGTTTCGACCCCAGCGCCAACGCGATCCGCATCGCCGTCGCCGACAACGGACCTGGCATTCCCGAAGCCGTGCGCACTCGGATCTTCGAGCCTTATTTCACCACCAAGACTTTGGGAGCAGGTACCGGTGTTGGGCTTGCGGTATGTCTCGGGATCGTCGAGGCGCACGGGGGAACGCTCACAGTTGAGAGCCATGCCGGGTCAGGAACAGTTTTCACCATCGTACTGCCGGCAGACAGTCTGGATCGGGGCAGCACCGTGGAAAGTAAACCTGCGAACGCGGCCGCCGGACAACGTTCCGCTCTCGTTGTCGACGACGAGGTGGGGGTGCGCGAAACCCTCACCGAGATTCTCATGAGCGCCGGTCATCGGGTCGTGGCGGCGGCATCCGGGCGCGAGGCGTTAGAGCGGATGGGTGAGGAGAGCTTCGATGTCATTCTGACCGACATCCGCATGCCCGACATGGACGGGCGCGCGCTCTATCGGGAGATCGAGCGACGTTGGCCCGAGCGAGCGGCGCAAGTCGTCTTTGTAAGTGGCGATACGCTCACTTCTACGCTGCGCGAATTTGCCGAGCAGAGTGGTCGTCCAGTGATCGAGAAACCGTTCCTGCCCAGCGAGGTCCGCCGCGTAGTCGGCGAAGCGATTACCAGCCTTGAGCGCGACCGCGGGGTCAGTCTGTAAAGAGGTCGCCCTGACCTGCCGTCCACGCCTGACCAAGCGGCTGAAACAAACGAAACAAAAGAGGCCTCTCGGTGAAATTCCTCTAACGCACTTGCTCACTAAACTAGAGAGCAATCCCTGCTTCACGGGGATCCACACCGAGGAGCAGTGCCATGACACCCGAACACATTCGTACCGTCCAATCCACTTGGGTCAAAGTGCTGCCCATCAAAGACAGCGCGTCGCAGCTCTTCTACGAAAGGCTATTTGCCACAGATCCGTCGCTCAGGGCCCTGTTCGGGAGCGACATGCGCCAACAGGGCAAGATGCTCATGCAGGTGATCGATGGCGCGGTGAACGGGCTTACCCGGCTGGACCGCATTGTCGCCGCGATTCAAGAGCTGGGGAGACGTCACGCCGGCTACGGCGTCAAAGACCATCACTACGACACGGTCGGTGCCGCGCTTCTTTGGACGCTCGGCAAGAGCCTAGGCGCAGAGTTCACCCCGGAAGCGAAAGACGCCTGGACAATGGTGTATGACGTGCTGGCCACGACGATGCGAGAGGGGGCTGTCACCGCGCGGCTCACGGATACTCTACCAGCGCGCCAACCCAACCGAAGTGACGCGGTATGACTGCCGTTCACCCGAGACGCGAGCTGGCTGGAATCATCGGCCACACGGGCGCGCGCGACCGTTACGCTCACTGCATCGGGGTGTCCAAGCCGATGCGCTGTGACATCGACCGCGACATTATTCACGCAGGCCAATTCGACGTATCGAAGACGTTCCTGCCCGATGGACTGTCCGGGATCGAGCGCTTGCCTTTCCTTAACGCTGGCGAAAGACGCCTGGTGAGCCAGATCCAAAGCCGAACCTTCGCCAACATCTTCGGTCTGGTCGAGCGCTTCATCGCCGCCAAAGTGCTGGAACTGAGCCACGGGCCTGGTAATCGCATCGCGCTCGAAGCGCTGATGCGCTTAGGGTCGGCGCTCGAGCAACAGGAAATGTTCCGACGCATCGAGCGCATGGCCGCCGCCGGCATGGCCGAGGGCTACGCGTTTTCGCCCGAGCCGGACGCGGTCGCATCGGTGGTGCTCGGCAAGTCCATGTGGGCCGTGCTGGCGCTGATCTGCCACATCGAGCTCTTCGTGCTGGCGCACCACCGTGAGAGCATCGATCTGGATCCGAACCTCTCGGCGCTGTGCAAGGACGTGTTCCTCGACCACTGGCACGAGGAGTCGAAGCATGCGGTGCTCGCCGAGCTGGAATGGATGCGCGAGAACGCACGCGTTACCGTAGAACAGCGCGAGCGCGCAATCGATGAGCTGATCGATCTGCTCGCGGCGGTCCACGGGATCCTGCAGCGCCAGTCGCAGCTGGACGCCGACTATTTCCTGCGCATCTGCTGGCGGACATTTGGCCCCGATCAAGCGGAGCGCATCCGCGCCGGAATGCTGGACGCGTACCGCTCGTGGTCCATCGTATCGGGCGTGGCGGGTCGGTTCGGCGATGTGCTCGGTCGTTCTATCACCCCTGCGCAGCACGAGCGCATCGGCAAGGCGCTCGCCCTCATCCTGAGCTGAGCAACGCTGCACCGGAGTGCCGTGACACATGCTTCCAACGCATCGCAGGCCGACCTGATTGTGGGTGACGGACCTGCTGCGCGGATGCTAAGGCTGAGAGACGGCCGCCGGGTCACGCTGCGCGTTGCACCGCATAGTCTAAGTTGCCAGCTTGGGCGGGCCGTCCACGTAAGGCGCGAACCACACGAAGGGCTTGCTGCCCTCGATGCGCGCACGTAGTCCTGCCGCCTGGTCGCTCCACCAGGTCATCTCCATTTCGGTGAATAGTTTCTCGGCTTCGCTGAGTTGTTCCAGCGCGGCGGGCAGGTCGCCTTTCTTGTGCAAACACTCGGCGTAGCGGAACTGAGAGACTGCGGCTCGAGGAAACCTTCCCGCAGCGATCGCGATACCAACTGCCTTTTGGAGGTGTGAAAGTACGTCGGACCATTCAACTGTCTCATTCAGTGCACCCCCGATCGCGAGGGCGCAGTCGATTATTGGTTCGGCCAGGCGGTCTCCGGCTCTAAGAGAATCCCGGGATGCTTGAGCAAGCTCCACTCCATTCTTGACGTTGTTGAGGATCAAGGTAACTTCAGCCAACAGCGCATAGGCCCAAGAAATAGTGTATAGCAATCCTCTTGCCTCCAATTCACTAATGCCTTGGCGCAGTCCGAAGTGCCCCTCTTGAGGCTGACCGGACATGAATTTCGCATATCCACCGGTGATGAATCCCCAAGCCGCTGGCCAAGGATCATCGTAATGTCTCGCAATATCGCGACCCTCTTGAGCCGATTCGGATCCCCGCGCCCATTCTGAGCGTTCATTCAAGCTGTATCCACGATAGACATGTATCCATGATTTGATGGCACGCTCAGTAGTGGGTGATTCCATCGCTTGGTCGAGCCAGTGCATCGACTGCCTAAAGTCGCCCACAAATGCGGCACTGAGACCACCCATTATCAATAGGTATCCGTCCCAGAACGACCCCATGCCGTTATGTAGACTTGGCATCCCGAGACGGGCGTGGCTTACTGCGGTATCCGGTCTACCGCTCCAAAATAAACTCATGCCGAGCACGGTATGGGCTCTTCCGATCGCGGGATCACCGATATGTTGGCTCCCTTCGGCGATTACGAGTTCCGCGAGCGCCAGGCCCCGCTCAGCCTCGCCTAGCATGGTGCGGTAGTGCGCCTCCCACGACGCTATGGACAGCATCTCCGAGCGTGCGTTGAGATTCTTTGCACACTGGAACGCGCGCGCGCACGCTGCGGCAAGCTCTGGAGTAGGAAATCCGCCGCCGATCTCTGCCCACTTCAGCGTCACGCGAATTCTCGTTTCTTGCTCGGATCTCGTCTCGTTGATGCTATCGAGAATAGCGACCGTCCTCTGACAGTAACTTCGCGCGTCCTGCAACGAAGAATAGCTGGCCGCCTTGTTCCCCGCCTTTTCGAGATACTCGATTGCTTTGCTAGTGTTGTCGCTCTTGCTGTAATGATCGGCGAGCGCTTCGTAGTGCTCTTCGATCCGGTGAGCGTAGAGCGCTTCGATCGACGCACCGGTCTGGGCGTGAAGTTGCTTTCCCTGGCTGAGCAAGAGTGTGTCGTACACCACATCTTGCACCAAGGCGTGCTTGAAGAGATACGCCGGTTCGGGCACCACCCGCAAGGGGTGGATCAAGTCTTGTTGCGCGAGCACCTCCAGCGCGGCGGGTATGTGGCGCGGCGCGGGGTGCAGCTCCTCCAACAGCGGCAGCGCGAACTCGCGCCCGATCACGGAGGCCAGGCGCAGGACCTCGCGCGCCTCGGGGGTGAGACGGTCGATGCGCGCGCGGACCACCGCGTGCACCGTGTCGGGTAGATGCAGATCCGCCAAGGCGCCGGTCAAGACCGCACGGCCCTCGGTCACGGTGATCTTGCCGTCTTCGGTCAGTCCCCGCGCCATCTCTTCGTTGAACAGAGCATTGCCACCGGTGCGCGCGTGCACCTGCGCGGCGAGCCCATCCGGGAGGATGTTCGCCCGCCACACCGCGCGCAGTATGGCGGCGCTGTCCTCCACCCCGAGCGGTTGCAGCACCAGGGGATGATAGTTCTGCGGATGGGCCCACTTGCGCTCGTACTCGGGGCGGTAGGTCACGATTACCTGCAAGGCATGGTATGGGATCAGCCCGCACAGGTGCTTCAAGGCAGAGTCGCTCGCCTCATCGGCCCAGTGCCAGTCCTCATAGAGCAGCACCACCGGCTTGTGTCTCGCGTTCTCGGTGATGATCCCGGCCAAGGCCTCTTCGAAGGAGCGGCGCAGCGCATCACCTTGCAGCGTGGCCGGGATCTTGTGCGTCTGGCTCGGAATCGAGAGCAGGTGCAGGTACTGGGGCAGATAGCGCTCCAGCGCCGGGGAGACGCCCCGCACGGCAGCCACGGTGTGATCGTGCAGCGCCTCGGCGCTTTTCACCTCGTCCAAGCGCAGCGCGCGCTTGAGCGCATCCACCATGGGTAGGTAGGGCGTATCTGTGCCGTAGCTCTGGCAATAGCCGGTGAGCACGCTCACCTCATCGCGCGGCAGGGAATGGCGGAACTCGAACAGCAGGCGGCTCTTGCCGATGCCGGGCTCGCCCATGACGGTGACGAACTGGCCTTGTCCCTGGCGCGTCTTGGCGAGCGCGGCGGCGAGCAGTGCCAACTCGGCCTCGCGCCCCGCATAGGCGGTGAAGCCGCGCTGGGCGGCGGCTTCGAAGCGCGAGGCGATGCCGGTTTGTCCGGCGACACGGTAGGGCGTGACCCGGCCCGCTTTGCCTTTCAATTCCACCGGTGCCAAAGGCTCGGTCTGGAAGTAGTCGGCGATGATGCGCTGGATCTCCTCGGAGACGAGCACCGTGTCCGCTTCGGCGTGGGCGGCCAGCCGCGCCCCGGTGTTGACCGCATCACCCGTGACACCAAAGGTGCCATCGCGCCGGTCCTCGGTGCCGGTGACGATCAACCCGGCGCTGATGCCGCTATGCAAGCGCAAGGGCGCCCCGATGCGGCTCTCCATCGCTGGTGCCAGCGCACGGACCATGGCATGCAGGTCGCGCGCGGCGCGCACGGCACGCACCGGATCGTCCTCATGCGCTTGCGGTACACCGAAGAGCGCCATCACCTCATCGCCCACGAACTGGTTGACGATGCCCCCGTGCCCCTCGACGATGCGCACGGCTTCCGCCTTGATGCGTCCCACGATGGCGCGCACTTCCTCCGGATCGAGCCGCTCGTTCATCGCCGTGTAGCCGGACAGATCGGCAAAAAGAACCGTGGCTTGGCGGCGCTCGCCTACTGAAGCGTGCGCGATGGTCCGACGCGGTGTCTGCGAGGGGGCGGCTTGAGAGGCGATGGCTGAGATAGAAGATATATCGGCGCTCTTGATTGCCGCGAGTAGCCGTAGACGGTGACCCAAGCTTGAAACGCCGAGTTGCCGTAGCGCTTCGTCAGTCAGTTCGGGAAGTAGGTCTACGTCGATGTCATTGGCTTCGAACGCCTGAGCATATTGGCCCATGCCCTGGGATTCAAGCCACCGCCGAATTTTGCTCATGCCGGAATGTTGTTCCGAAATCACCGGTTGCTCGCATTGGAGATCGGTGAAGAATACCAAAATGCAATCCACCCAAGGTCAAGCGACGCCCTTATCCTAAGGGAATCTGCCAGCCCGCAGGGAACGCGGGGACGTTGCGGGTCAGGCCTATACTTTCTAGTGTCCACTTTCGCGTTCGACAGTCGCGCTGTCGCGCTTCAAGAGCTGAGTAACCACCGTGGGGCCAGTTCAAAAAGACGATGTCAATCGTCCGCTGGTCCGAGCAAGGCTCCGCTCTACGGTGGCCGGGCCTTGACTGCTCAGTATGTGCACAACTCCTACACGGCACCTGCGGCGTCGATCCCAAGGGGAAGCTCAGTCGAGCGAAGACTCACCCGCCTCGAATCGCCGGCACCGAATGCAAGGACTTTTAAGCCCCTCAGAACACGTCCCTGTAGAGGCAAACTGCAGACGCGGCCAAGACATAGCGAGCCCCGACATCGATGCGCCCAGCCATCAGACGAGCTGCCTCAGAAGTGTTGCACCCGGCGCCACGCGGATGCCATCGGCTGTTTCGAAGTCCTTCTTCCCAACCGGGCTGACCTGCCATGCCGGTACCGACGGGAAGCGCTGACGCAAGTAGCGCAGCGACGGCGACACTTCCGCGTCGTCCCACTTGCATTCGACGAATCCGATCGCCTTGCCCTGGTCGGTCAGGACGAAGTCGACCTCACGCCCGTCGATATCGCGGTAGTAGCGCAGCTCGACGGCGCGTCCCTGGATGTCCAACTGATAGTGGGTCCATTTGAGCAGATGCGATGCCACCAGATTCTCGAAGCGGCCCGCGGGCTCACCCACGACCGTCCAGTCGAAGTGATAGTGCTTCTGCTCTTTCTTGACCGCGCGCAAGCGGGGAGCGCCGAACGGCGACACGCGGAAGATGGCATAGAGGCGTTCCAGCACATCCAGCCACCGGGCAATCGTCGGGTGGCTGACTTGCAAATCCTCTCGCAGGGCATTGATGGACAGCGGGCTGCCGACCCGGGCCGGGAGCGCGTTCGTCAGCAGCTCGAGCTTAGACAGGTCGTTGATCGACTCCAGGCTGGTCACCTCCTCGCGCACCATTCGCTCGCGATAGGCCAGCGACCAGCGCCGGGCCTCGGTGTCGCTGCCGCCCAGGAAGGGTTCCGGGAACCCCGAGAGCTGCAGAAGTGCAGCGAGGTCGTCGCTGGTGCTGCCGCCCACCTCGGCCAACGACAGCGGATGCAGCCGCAAGTAGTAGTAGCGTCCCTGGAGCGAATCGCCGCCGAAACGGTAGAAGTCCAAGCGCGCGCTTCCGGTCACCAGGATGCGCTTGCGCCCCACACCCGCGTCGTACAAACCCTTGAGGTAGTTGCGCCAGCCGCGATACTTATGGATCTCGTCGAAGAACCACGCCTGCGTTGCCGGCAGTTCTCCCCCGAGGATGGCTTGGCGGTGGACTGGGATGTCGAAGTTGAGGTAGGCGGCCGGATCGGTGATGATCATCTTGCCGAGTTCCGTCTTGCCCACCTGCCTCGGGCCGCCGACGAAGACCATCTTGCGGGCGAGATCGTGCTCGACCGCGGACTGGAGATAGCGCCTGAGGGCTGCCATGTGCCGACCTCGGGATGGGATCGGGTAATTTTACCCCGACCTTAAATTACTCGCGAGTAATTTAAGCCTCGGCTGAAATTACCCGAACCCGCCACCCGCCGCTGATGTCGTCGACGGCCTCACGTCGTACACCAACGCAAGGTGCCAGCATCGATCGCAAAATT
>Ga0335082_10000589_pt1 | contig 37919 bp, 35 predicted proteins | sample Lox_Sample_41_FD_206718 | JGI IMG/M metagenome (GOLD analysis project Ga0335082, IMG submission 206718) | Soil microbial communities from Loxahatchee National Wildlife Refuge, Florida, United States - Lox_Sample_4.1 | ecosystem: Environmental > Terrestrial > Soil > Wetlands | place: USA...
TGTGAGGATTCTTCCTGTCCTGGCGGTCAGCGGGGAAATCCACACGCGGAAGATCCAAAGATCCTCGATCCAACAGGTCCGCATCGAGACGGACCGTCCGTGTGTCTTTCACGGAGATGGAGAAGTAATTGGCCAGACACCCGTGGAGGTTAGCGTTGAGCCCGGCGCGATGAACGTCTGGCGAGTCCGGAGAAAGGAATCGCAGAATTAAAGATCGTCCCTGCCCTGCGATCAATCCACGAAGTCGATGACCGCCCCTTCGTGACGATACAGGAACCCCACAAACTGTCCGAAATAGGGCGAAGCGGTGTTGTTGTATACCGTGGTGTAGTTGCCGTGGTTGGTGAGGTTGGTCGTGTACACCCCCAGACGAATGTGGTGCGACTTTCCACCGCGATTACCGAGATACGGAACACGGAATAGCCGGTAAATCTTCATGTCCAACGAGAAAAATCCCGGGAAACGCTGGCTGTTCGGAATGCCTACATATTGCTGGTTCACGTCAATCGGCGAATACGGAAAGCCCGTGTGGATATCCACAAGGGGGCTGTACGTCAGCTTCCAGGGAAGCGCAAAGATTCCCCAGGCAATAAACCGGTTGGGAATGTCCGAATTCAGCACTCCGTAGAGATTCGGACGGATGATGGGCGCCGCGAAGGGGATGGAAATGCTCGATAGGCTATTCAAATCGCCGCGCGATTTGCTCCAGATGTAGGACGCATTCACCTGGTCGTGTTCCCGGAAATCGTAATGGAGCGTGGCTTCCAGCTCGCGATAGTGCGAAGATCCCGTGTTCGTAAGGCCCATGTAGGAGGGACCACCGGTGGTTGAAGTAAAGGGTTGAACGGTGAAGAGGTACGTGCTGTGGCTGTCCAGATAGCCCACCTTCAACCGCAAATTAGGACGAAGCAACTGAGCGGCTTCGCCGTTCCAGGTGACATTGCGCGGAGTTGTGCTCGGCGTCCCCGGAAGGACCGAAGTTGTCAACGGGTTTAGTCCACCGACATAGGCGTTCGTGTAAGTGATGGCCGGACCGAGCGGTAATCCCGTAGTGCCGAAATCGGTGATGGTGCGATTGGGATTGTCTGTAAAGTCCGCGGCTAGCAGCGGAAGAACCCCGTAAAAAATTCCCGCTCCCGCGCGAAGCACGGTCTTGCCCGATTTTCCGGGCGAGTAGGCAACGCCCGCTCTCGGCGCCAGCCCTGCGGACCATCCGGAGGTCTCCGTGGAGAGGCGCGCGCCCATATCCACGCTCCATGTAGGAGTGATGATCCAGTGGTCCTGCACGAATTCGGCGACCGAGCTGTCCGAGGGAGCCTGTGAAGTGGGTTCCGAAAAAGTAATCTGCTGTGTCAGGGTGTTGTCGAGGCGAAGAACCTGGATGGGGTCCGCGAGGTTCGTTCCGTAGAACGAGCGGTAGTCGATGTCGGCGCCGACGCGAACCTCGTGCTCGCCGTGCCAATGTTTCCTGGCGAACTGGTAAGAGGGAACCGCCTGAAATTCCTTGCCGCGACGCGACCAGCGGTTGAAGTAGTTGCCGCCATAGCCTTGCGGCGTGACCTGCATGTCTTCAAAACCCTGGCCGTGGGCGTTGCTATCGAACCGCATGTATTGCCCGACGAATCCCAGGATCGCTCCGGAAGTGAACTGGTATTTGTCGTTTACGCCGATGGCGTAGCCGTTCTGGTTCAGATCGTTGGAGGCCGGGATCGGAATCAGCGCGCTGATATCGTAATTCTGATGACGCAAGGGGAACGCGTTTACGGACACAGTGAGTACATGGTTCGGCGAGAGGATGGCTTCGATCGTCGAATACGTGTTGAATCCCTGGCGCTTGCTGATGTCATAGGGCCAGGGAAGCCCTTCGGTGGTCTGCTTCTTCATCTCGTACTGAAAAACTTCCGAGAACAGGAGCTTGTGCGGAATCACGGGAACATCAAATGCCACGCCCGGAATCGCTTCGCCGACGCCCGCCAGGTGGCCTTCCTTGCCGAGAAACGACGGAACAATGCCGCGCACTTTGAAGCTCCACTGATCTTCCGGTGGCTTGGTTTCGATCGTCGTCAACCCCCCCGAGAAGCTTCCCAAGCTCGCGTCGTACGGGGTCTTATGAACCGCAAAGGATTCAACGGCGTCGGTGGGAATCGGGACGCCGAAGCTGCCGGTCACTGGATCCGTGGTGCGGGCGGAATTAACCAGCAGGAGACTTTGATTTTCGTCCGCTCCCTTGAAATTCAATTTATTGTCGAGTGTCTTGATCACGCCGGGCGTGATGGGAAGAATTTCCTTCACTTTTTCCTGAATCGTGGGCAGGGTGATCAACTCGGATTTCGTAACCGTCGCCGGCGGAGGGGCGGCGCTTTCCGTGGAAAGCTCCGGCGGAGTTTCCTTCACTTCCACCTTTTCCGCGACGACATTCAGCTGCAGCGTGATGTCTGTGACGATCTGCTGCTTGGAAGCCAGCACGACGATCTGGCTGACCGGCTTGAAACCCTGGAGGTCGATCGAAATCGTGTACGCACCAGGAGCAAGGCCCTTGAAATCATAGGTGCCATGCTCGTCCGTGTCCGCTGTCAGCGGGGTGCCGTGGAGCGCGTCGCCCGAGAGTTTTACGGTGATGCCGGCAACGCCCGAACTGACGTTGTCTTGCACGGTGCTGACCGTTCCATGGATGGAGGCGGTCAGGTCTCCCGGCTTTGGATTGACAGCTTGTTGCGCAAAGGCCGGGAGAACAACGAACCAGCAAATCAGCGCCACGAGGAAAATTCGAAAGCGGGTTTCCGTCGCCCGTCGGGCAGACCTTACCGGCGCCAGACGGCTTCCACAAAGCTCATAGGAGAATGGGGACAAATCAAATATACGTTTCATGCAAAATTCTGAAAAAAACCTTCCTTCCACATATTGGGGCAAGCCAGCTTTGGCAAAAGAAATCCGGATCCGCTGAGTTCCCGGCGCCATACACTTCCGGATTGGCCATTGTGCCTCCGCAGCTGCGAGGCGAGACGTGAGAATGCTGCGGCAGCAAAACCCCGGACTTATCCCGGATAAGTCCAACTTACAAAGATGCACAGAAACGCCGGACTTTTGCCTGGCACTCGGGTGGCCGGCTCACCGCCAACACCCCACTTTAATGTTAGCAGATTGCCGCCTGCCTCCAAGTAAAGACACATGCGGAGTGCTTCGGGAGTGCAACACTGCCCCAGTTGGGTTTTTGGCACGCAAAACCAGGTGCGCGGGTCTGAATGGGCTGCCGGTTCTAGCTCTTTTTCCGGTCAATCCTAAGATTGATGACGATTTCCTTGCGGCTGTCCAGGGAAGTGACACTGCGCACCGGAGATTTCGCTCCCTCAAACTCGGCATGAACTTCGTAGTCCGCATTGGGATCGAGGCCGCTGAAGCGGTATTCGCCCTTGTCATCGGCAAAATTGCTGCGGACGCCGTTGGTTCGGAGATTTTTCAGAAAGACGACGCTGCCCGGGATGGGATCGTCGGACTTGTCGCTCACCGTTCCGCGGACGGTGCGGAGCTGGGTCTCTTTCTTGGAATCCTGTGCCCCGGTGGCTACAGCCAGGCAAAAAAGAATCGTCATCAGGAAGGCCAGGTTGCGCGAAATTTTCATTTGGACGCTCCAGACTTTGCCGTTATGGGTTCCAGCTTGAAGGACAGGCGCTTCTGCACATCCTCGAGCTTTGCGGCGATCACTTGCGATTGTTCCTTGTACTTCTTCTGCGTCACCACCACTTCATATTCGATGCCGTCGGGGACGCCAACGGCAAATTCGCCACGCGAATTTGTGTACACCTCATAGCGGAACTTCTTCTCGCCCTTCCGGCGAATCCGGACCCGCACGCCGGGAAAGGCAAAGTCCTGTTCATTGAACACCGTGCCAAGAATCAGAAAAGGAGGGATTCTCTTCTGCTGCTTATTGGAACTTTCCTGAGCCGCCGCCCCAGTTTGAGGTGGCGCGGCCGGCTGCGACGCGGCCGGCGGAGGAGGCGCAGTCTGCTGCGCGGCGCAAAGGCCTGCCAAAGCAGCGCTCGAGAAAAGAGGCAGCAGGCAAAAGATTAAAACGCGGGGATGGCGGAAAGGCAGAATCACTGGCAGATTAGATGGCTTGCTGAAAAACCGGGGATGCCCGGCGGTGAAAGGCGAGGCTACTCATCTTCCTCTTCGTCCTCATCGACGTCTTCCTCGTCGTCTTCGTCTTCCAGAAAATCGCCGTCTTCATCGAACTCTTCCTCGTCCTCGTCGGCGGCTTCCTCTTCTTCGTCGTCTTCCTCTTCGATGTCGTCGGAAATGGGGTTCAACGCCACCGGGTGTGTCTGCGAAACTTCCAGTTCGCACTCGCACTCCGGACAGCTCAGAATCTCTCCCTCTTCCACTTCGTCTTCGTCCACATCAATTTCCGCGGAACATTCAGGACAACGGAGCACGTCACCATCCTCCGATTGGATTTTCCACCGGCAAAGCTTCAAACCCGCGAGCCGCCAGTCGGCGTATTATATACCCGGCATTTGAATCCGGCTCCCCGGCTTATTCACCGGCTATTCAGTGTAACTCAACATCTTGGGTGAAAGAATAAGGGGTCATGGCGAGAGAGTACCCGGAGCGTCCCGTGGTTGGTGTCGGCGGAGTTTTGATCGAGGAAGGCCGCACGCTGCTGATCAAGCGGGGCAGCGAGCCTTTGCTGGGGCAGTGGTCGATTCCCGGCGGGACGCTGGAACTCGGCGAGTCGCTGCAGGATGGCGTCGCCCGCGAAATGCTGGAGGAAACCGGGCTCGAAGTGCGCGTGCTGGACATGATTGAAGTCTTCGACCGCATCTTCCTGGAGCCGGAAGCGAGAATCGTGGACGGCAAGCCTCGCCCCAAATATCACTACGTGATCGTAGACTATTTGTGCGAACGGCTGAACGGCACGGCGAAGGCGGGAAGCGACGTGACGGACATTGCTTTCGCGACCGAAGAGGAATTAGAAAGGTTTCATCTCACTCCCACGGCGATGCGCGTCCTACGCCAGGCTTTTGCCATGGACCGCGAGCGACACAAACGAAAGTAGCTGCGCGAAATCCGCGCTCCCTCACTTCGCGAGCTTCAGGATTTCAATGCTGCCGTTGCTGTTGAGCAGAGAAAGTGTGCAGCCCCCGTTGCCTATCTTTCCGTTCAATGAGTCCCCTCGCAACTGGCCGCTCGAAGTAACCGGCAAATCGCTGCTGATCCGGCCAAACGAAGTGTGCGCGGTCACATTGTAACCGGCACCTTCTGGCAGGCGGACCTGGATGGGCGCAAACGAAGTTTTCACGGTGATGTTTTTGCAGACGGAAGAGGTGCGGGCCGCGCTGAGCATCACCGCCCCATTCTGATTGTCCACGGTAATGCTGCCGGAAATGTCGTCGAGCGTCACGGCGCCGAAGCTCGTTTTTGCGGTTGCGTCACCCTTCACGGAACTTGCAGTCACCAGTCCGTTGGAATTCTCGACGGTCAGGTGGCCGTTGACGCGTTGCACGGTCACGGCGCCAAAGCTCGTCTTGGCGAAGGCGTCGCCGCCCACATCGGTCAGCGAGATACGGCCGTTGCCTGTGGTGGCTTTCACGTTTTTTCTCAGGCCGCTGGCTTCGATGGAGCCGAATGAAGTCTTGAGCGTGCTTTTGCCCTTCGCTTCCCGCACGGTGATTCCGCCGTTCGAATCCTCCACGTCCACGCCGCCGTTGATCTCTTCCAGGGAAACATCCCCGAACGTGGTGCGCACGTAAACGTCCGCACCGGTCGGTCCGCCGGTAACGCGGCCATTGGACGCGGTGCAATTCACGTAGCCGGCCATATTGGCAAACGTGATGGAACCAAAGCTGCCGTTGAGATCCGTGGAGCCACTGACCGTATTCACGTCAATCGAGCCATTGCTGTTGCTCACTGTGAGAGCCCCATGAATGTTCCGCACGGTTACCGACCCGAAAGAGTTGTTCACCTTGGAAGCACCTGCGTCGGTCAGCTCCACCGGGCCATTACCGCCGGAAATCGTCACCGCGCCATTCACGTTGCGAACGTTGATGGAACCGAACCGGTCCTTCAGATCCACCGCGCCTTGTACTGCGGAGACGGTCACCGTGCCGTTGCTGTTCGTAACCGTCAGGTCGCCGGCCAAGCCGTCGGCTTCGATGGGACCAAACGCGTTGGTCAGCTTGGCTGATCCGCCGCTGCGCACGGCCAGTTGCCCATTTTTCGTTTCCAGATCGCTCCAGCCGTGGACCCCGCGGACATCCACGTCGCCGTAGGCGTTCTTTACCCAGAGCTTCGCATCTTCCGGCACCGCAATGTCGTAATCGACGGAATAGGAATTCTTGCGTCCGATGCGGATGACGATCGGACTTTCGGAAGGTACGACCGTGCGGACGCTGATTCCGTTGGTGTCCTGTTGCACATCAATATGCACGGAGTCCGCGAATTTTTCCGTTTCCGCGTGAATCGTCGCCGAAATGGCTACTTCGCGGGAACCGCCGCCATGGATTCGGATTTCACCAAACTTACTTTCAATGCTCAGCGTCTGCCCGGCCGCGAGGGGCAACGTTTTTTGAAATTCACGTGTAGCGGTTTCCTGTCTGGTGCGGGCGCCTGCTATCAACGGGAAACAGAGTATTCCCGTTAACAAAACAACTCCGGCGATAGTGCCGGAGGATCTGGTAACGTGCGCAAACTTCATCGTTTCGTCTCCAGAACGTCCTGCAGCGTTTGCTGCTTCTCCTGATACATGGCCAGCAACTGGTAGCGCAGGTGCGCGTTCGACGGATTCTCTCCCGCCTCGGCGCGCAATTCACCGATGGCGCTATCGAGCACCAGCAGTTTTTCACGGTAGCTGGCCATCAGCGGTGTGTCGGCATTCAACTGCGGACCCGCGTCAGCGGCCAGCTTGTCAATCGCGGCCATATATTCGCGTTCGGTGCGCTCGACCTCTGCCAGAGCGCCGGATTTCAGAAGTCTGTTGCTGGCAACCGGTGTCTGCGGGGTGCGGTGGATGTACAGATAACCGCCAGAGAGGGACAGAGCCACAACCATGGCGCCAATCAGGGCCATTTGCCAGGCATGCGATAAGCGGGGCCAGAAATCAAAGTAATGCCTGAGCTTTCCACGATCGGCTATGGCACTCTGCTGTTCGCGCAGAGAAGATTCGATCCGGGACCACAACGCGGGGGATTCCTGATAATCCCGCAGCTCGGCTGCAGCCGTGCTCAATTGCTTCCAGGCCTTAAGTTCTTCCGCGCAGTTGGCACAGGCGGCGGCGTGCGCTTCCAGCGCCGTCCATTCCTCCGCGGAACCATCCCGATAAATTCGCTCGCGATCTTCGCAGCGGACGTTCATCGCGCACCTCCTGCCCCGGCGCTCCGCGGAGGTTCGAGCAGCGCGCGCAGATTTTTCTTGGCTTGAAATAAGGTGTTCTTCGAAGCGGTCTCGGAAATCTCCAGCATTCCGGCGATTTCCGCGTGGCGGAAACCTTCGACTTCGTAGAGAAGAAAAACTTCGCGCTGGTGCGACGTCAGACGTTCCAGCGCGCGCTCCAGCGCCATCCGCAACGATGGATGCGAGACCGGGGCGCGCGGAACGTTTGCCGGCTGCAGCGATTCCACGTCTTCGCTCGAATGATCTTTCCGCCGCATGCGTGCACGGCGTAGATCGTGACAGGTATTCACCAGAATGCGGAAGGTCCAGGTCACAAAGGACGACTGGCCACGAAAGCTCGCGATGCTGCGCTGAATCTTCAGGAAGGTTTCCTGGACGGCGTCTTCCGCATCGGTTGGCGAACCCAAAAGATTCCGCGCCAGATTTTTCATACGGCTGCCCTGCCAGCGGTAAAGCTGCTCGTACCCCTGCAAATTGCCGCTCAGGCAGGCCGCAGCCACAGACGCGTCCAGCGACGAATCAGCGGCCGGTCGCTCCGTCCCCACTCGCGATTCGGAAGGTTCCACTCGCCGCTCCCGGACAGGCACTGCCCCCGAAATTCTATGCTCCCAGGGGAGGGTAAGTCCCACAGATCCCATGACTTTCTCCTGGAGAATAGACGACGGAGGCAACGGAAACGTCTGGCCTCCGCCGTTTCTGCAGACTATCACTTAACTATTTTATTTTGTTTGCGTTGACTCGGCTCGAGGATCGGCTAGAACGCCGCTTCGCGAGGAAGTCCGCCGCGGGTGCGATCGCGCTGCTCGAATTCGCGGAGGATGTCCCGCAAATCCTTGGGCGTGAAATCCGGCCAGCGCTTGGGCAAGAAGAAAAATTCAGCAAACGCGCATTCCCACAGGAGGAAGTCCGAGAGGCGTTGTTCACCGCCGGTGCGGATCAGCACATCCACGTCGGTAGAACCGCCGCGCTGCACTTCGGAGAGCACTTCGCTGAAGGCGTCCGTGGATAGGTCGGTGGTTTTATAAAATTTGCTGGCGGCCTGAAACAGGGAATGGCGTGCGGAGTAATCGATAGCCAATCGCAGGTGAAGCTTCTTACCATTTATGGTGAGTGCCTCGGCATCGGCGATGGCCTCGCGCAACGGAGCGGGCAAGCGGTCGCGGCGCCCGATGATGTTGAGCCGTATGCCTTCATCGAGACAATGAGATGTTTCTGCGGTGAGATATTCCTGGAGGAGTTGCAGGATGGCGGCCACTTCCGCGGGCGGGCGCTTCCAGTTTGCAGAGGAAAGAGCAAACAGGGTCAACGTATGAATCCCGAGATGTGGCGCGCAACGGATGACCTTGCGGGCAGCTTCAGCGCCCGCGCGATGTCCCGCCGAGCGGGGAAGAAAGCGCGAGGTGGCCCAGCGGCCATTGCCATCGCAAATGATGGCGACGTGGAGCTGCGCGGCCGTCGTGGGAGCTACCAGTTGCCGTTGGAGAACTTCCAGCTGCAAGAGTTGGTTTTGCACGAACATGCTTCTTTCTCCGCCGCTACGCTTTGCAATGTACTTTGCATTACAAAGTATCGTTTCAAAAAAATTTACCCTTCGCGCGTCGCGCGAATCAGCGCCTCCATGTGGTCCAGATAGCGCTCCAGCGCCCGCCTTCCCGCGGGAGCCAGACGATACTCCGTCTTGGGCAAACGCCCATCAAAAGATTTGGTGCAGACGATGTAGTCTGCTTCTTCCAGCTTGCGGGCATGAACGCTCAGATTTCCGTCGGTGGTTTTCAGCAGGGCCTTTAGTTCGTTGAAGGTCAAAGCGCGATTCACGGCGAGAGCGCTGACGATTCCCAGGCGGATTCGTTCGTGAATCAGACGGTCGAGGGAAGCGGGAACCGGCTGTGCGCTGGTCCCTCGAACGGCCGCGGGACCCTCCTCGCGCTGCACACGTTCCTGCCGGACTGTGGACGACTTGGCCATAGGCTCCCCGCTTATCCTCCGTAGCGCAACGCGATCCAGAAACCAAACCCGATTTGCACGAGGCCAAATCCGGCGGCCATGAACAGATTGCCCGAAGAAGCTGGCGCAAACAGCGCCCCTGCGCCGAGCGACATCAGGCAAAGACCCATGATGGGGACAGCGCGAACGGAAAAGGCTCCGCCAGTGACAATCGCCGTACCGTACAGCAACAGCCATACGCCGGGCAAGACGGATGTTGCGCCCAACTGAAACAAAACGAGGGTCAGTAGGCCGCCAACAAGAATCGGCGGCGCGAAACTCAGTACAAACTTTCTTCCGGGCCCACGGAAGATGGAGGAATTCGCGCGCCGGGCCTTGGTTGCTGCGGCGGGCGCCGCGATGGCCACCGCAACGAAAACCTCGGCCAGCCAGACTATAAGCCATGCCCGGGGAGAGGTCTGCCGGGAAGCCAAGAAGGCGGCGGCCAGCGCGGTGGCGCCCATGGCCACCCCGCCCCAGCCGGGAACGGCCGTAAATTCCGCGGCGTTTTCCATCGTTTCGCGGATGTAGCGGAGATGGTCGGCAGCCCGGGCATCAATGGGGATGGGCTCGGGCAGGGGAGCGCGGTTTGAGCGAGGAATGGGCACGAACAAAAGATAAGGGAACGGGGAAGCGTTGTCAAGTACTTTATAATATAAAGTACCAAGCCACCTGGCAGATTGCCTGACACGCCACCTTCACACAAAACGGTGGCGCCTGCACTCAAGGTCAGTGACGTCCGCAACAATTCTGCACCTCCGAGCAGGAGGCAAGCCGAAAGCGCCTCTCTAAACTCGAAAGTGCAGCATGGATTCGGGGCAAGTACGCACCACCCGAATCGCGGCGTGGAGGAAGTCATGAAGGCGGTTCTGGCACTCATCGTGATTTACATCGGCACGTTCCTGGTGGCCATCCAGGGTAATTCCCTGGCGGGAGTGCAAGCCGCGCCGCAAAACGCTTCCAGCGCCCAGAGTGCTTCTTCGGCAACGCCGGCGATTGATCCCGCGAAAGAATCAGACATCCGCGCGCTGCTGGAACTCGTCGGCGCCCGCGATACCGTCCAGGATTCGATGACGCATGCCGCCGAGCAATACCGCGAGCGGCTGCTCGAGACCGTACCAAACAACCAGCAGGGGCAAGCCTTTGTGAACGCCGTGATTACCAGTTATGAGAAGAAATTCGACGTGGACGCGGCCACGGTGCAACTTGTCTCCGTCTACGACAAGCACTACACCGACGACGAAATCAAAGGCCTGCTGCAATTTTATGGTTCCCCTCTCGGCCAGAAAGTTGCCGCGGAATCACCGAAGATTGGCCGCGAACTTCAGGAAGCCATTCGCATCACTTCCGGCAAAGCCGCAAAGGAAGCGCTTCAGGAAGTGAAGGAAGAGAATCTCGGAGTGGGCCAAAACGCCAAGCTAAATCCTCAGGGAAGGCGGCTCCTGCAGCAGCGGCGCCAGCAGCAACAGCAGCAGGACTCTGCTCCGCAAACCGCGCAACAACAGGATCCTCAATAATCAACTTTCTTAAGGAAGATTCGATCCAGCCTCAGGGAAACCGCTTCTTGATCTTGATGTCCATACCGAACGTGCCGTTCTGATCGCGCAGGGCCACCACCGATATATTCCGTGTCACGTTGTATTCAATCTGGATTACCTGCTGCTGCGTGGAGCTCACGTTAGACACATAGGTTACGGTCAGGTTCGGTGTCACCTGCTGTTCGACGGTCACACGCGCGGCAACGTTCTGCCCCGAGCCCGTGCTGCTGACGCCCGCAAGTCCCGGGTCCACGCGGAAGCGCGTGATTCCGAACAGCCGCTCCACGCGCCCTCCCAATTGACTGGAAATTGCTTCGGAGAGCAGCGCCGTTGCGCCGGTGTTGGAACCCACGCCCGTTTGTCCGGTGGCGCCCGCCCGCATCGTGGCCTCGGAAGCAGTCTGACCCATCGCGAGAAGCGTAATGATGTCGTTCCCCGGCAACGGCGGATCGGAACGATACGAAAGACTCATCTTGCTCGCCTGACCGCTGAAGTTCAGCGTGATTTCGTACTGCTGAATCGTCGTGGTGGCTTCAAAGTTGATCGTCGGGTCAAGCCGGAAAGGGTTGGCGAAGTTCAAATCGCCGCGCGCTACTTTGTAGCGGTTATCGTGGAAATAAAGATCGCCGGAGAGTACGTGAATGTGTCCCAAAAGAATCGGATGGTCCGCTGTGCCACGCACGCGCAGGCTCGATTCCGCTTCCAGATGCGCTCCGGGCCATTCCATGCGGGCGTCCGGCGTGGAGCTGCCCTCGACGTCGAGTTGCAAATTGCGCAGAAAACTCGACGTCGAAGGGGTGCTCGAACTTGAAGTCAGTGAACCGACCGCCTCGATTCCCTCGGTGAGATTCACGCGTTGCACCACCACTTTGCCGGAGAGCAATCCGCCATCGAGCGTTCCGGAAAGACGCAGTGAGCCGGCCATTAGCCAGCTCATTCCTTCAGGATAACGGATGCGGATGCGGTCGGTCTTTGCGGAGATGTCATAGCGCAACGGCTTTTCGGAATAGTCCGCCGAGCCGGAGAGCGTAATCAGCCCGCCGCCCGCTTCTCCGGTCACATTGTCGAAAAAGAGCCGGTTGGCGTCGAAGACCAGATCGCCCTTCACATTGCTTAAGCCAGTCGGGAAATCCACAGAGCGCAGGGAAACATTGTTCAACTGCACGCGGCCGACAATGCGCGGCCGGTCCAGCGTGCCCTCAAACGAAGCATTTACGTCCGCATGCCCGGCTGCACCCACATCGGGAATGTACGCAGTGAGCAGCCGCAGGTCCACGGAGCCATTGAGTTTCATGGAAACGGTCCGGCGTCCGGTAAATTGCACCGATCCGGTCATTTCGGCATTGGTGTCCGTGCCCTTGAGCGACATGCTGACAATCTTCAAGCTGTCTCGCGTGGACGTCAGGTGGATGGGCCCCTGGTTTTCGAGGAGCACGCCGCCGTAGTTGATCGCTAACCGCGAAAAATTCCCGTCCACGGTGAGCGTTTCCAGATTCCGCAATTCTCCGGCAAACGTGATGTCGCCGTCGGCAACGCCGTGTCCGGGAAATTTCTCCATGTGCAAAGAGGAAAGCAAGTAGGGATCGAGATTAATATTTCGGATGGAGATCGTCCCATTCACAGGCAGAGGATCATCCAGCCCCAAACTGATATTTCCCCCGATGGCGCCTTCGCTCATTGCCGAGCCCAGCTTCAAGTCCATCAGCTTTCCATCAGAATGCAAGTTCGCTTCAAAACTCCCGATGACCTCCGAGCCGACCTGGAAATCCACGACGCGGAAGGAGCCGTCCGCGATTGGGTGCTGCATGGGCCCGCTCGACTTCATGCGAAACGAGATTTGCCCGTCTACGGGAAGCCCGGAAGCCTTGATGCGCCGGAAATTCGCCAGCGGCAGCGACGCACCAACCAGATCCAGCGACAGTGCTTGGTCCGCATAGCGGTATCCCACAGAACCGGTCACGATACCCGCGCCGCCCGTCTTTTCTGTGCCGGGCGCAAAAAAGCGCAATTCCGCATTGGACAGGCGAACCTCATCCGGCATCACCGTAAGCTGCCCGCGAAGACGATTGAAGGGCACCGTGTCGACGGTCGCGTCAGCGAGATCGACCAAACCGGTTAATGCAGGCTCTGCGCGCGTGCCACGCCCGTGAAACTGGCCGGTCAGCAAGCCTTCCACGGGATACTTCCAGCCCGCGAGTTGCTCGAGCGCCTGCAACGGCACCTTTTCCAGGTCGAGTTCGCTCTCCCATTGATTCTCGGGGCGAAATTCCCAATCGGTGAGCTGTAATTGTCCATCGATGCCGGCTTCCATTGCGCCGCGGCGCGCATGTCCCTGCGAGATGACCAACTGCGAGGGGGAATAGGTGATATCACCGGTGAGCGAATCCAGCAGGAAATTGTCATAGCGCACGCGCTCGCCCTGGATGTGGCCCGTGAACGCCGGCCCATCGGACGGCCCGGCAATTCTTCCCGTGTATTGCGCGGATCCATCGATGACAATCTTCGCCTCCGGAGTGCCCGGCTTGTCGCCGGCAATGGCATGAATGAAATCGTCCCATGCCGCGAGCGATCCGATGTCCAGGCGTACATCCAGCGAAGTCTGTTTCGGGGCCAGCAGACCCGTGAAACTCCCTCGGGAAGTGGGCGTTTCAAAATCAAATTGATCGAGCTGCAAAGTGTCCGGACCATAGCGATAACGCAACGTCGCCTCGCTCGTAACCGGCATGTGTCCCGGCATCACATCGTCGGGCTCTTCCCACTGCATGCGGGCCGAAATATCAAAATCGCGGAAGTTGTCGTGCCAGGTTTCCACGGTATCCGCGCTGATGAGGGAATCCCAATGCAGGCTGTCGATGGGAAAGCCGGCGTGATCGATGGCGGGAGTCACCGCGGCCAGCCGGACGCCTTGGACTTTGGTTTCGGCGCGGAATTTCAGGCCATCGAATTTCATGGTGATGCGGCCTTTGACGCTGCCGCCCAAAGCGTAGGCGGCAAAATCGGGCAGAACGACGCCTTCCGGATCCAGCACATAACTCGAACGGCTCGTCAGGTTGGCGGAATGAAAATCTTGAAAGCCCAGTGTGATGTTGTCGCCGGCGAAGCTTCCTGTTCCGCGAATCTGGCCGGAGTTTACTGTGCCTTCGCCACGAAGATCGATTCTGCCCAAAGGCACTTCCGGGGTGCGGAAGGCTTCGCGGATATCCAGCAGATCGAGCCACCCGCGATACCGGTAGGTCCAGTCGGGCGACTCGAGGTTTTTGGTTTGTGCCTGCAGGTCAATATGTGAACGTCCCATGTCTACGATGGCCTGCTCAATGGTGAACCCATCCGGACTCAAGGACATCTTCGCGGAAAGGTTTGCCGGAATCGGAACATCGCGGCGACGCGCCAGTTCGATAGAATCCCAATCCAGGGTCGCAATATAGAGCGGACGCGCGGGGTCCGCGCTTCCGGTGAGATTCAACCGCAGATCGCCGCCTTCCAGGGCTACTAGTGACTTCAGGTTGTTATAGAGAAACCAACCGTCCTGGATTTCCACATGACGAACATGCAGATTCAGGAGCGTTTCCTGTAGCGGCTCTTTGGATGGCTTTCGTTTGATCTCCGGCAGGTTGTTGCTTCCGTCCTTCTGCACGAGCAAGTGCACACGCGGCGAAACCACGACGAGATCGTTCAGGGAAACGCGGCGGCCCCAGAAGGAATCGATGCGCAATCCGAGTTTGGTTTGTTCGGCGCTGAAGAGAGGCTCGGTATCGAGCGGCTCTTTGCCATGGATCACCAGGCCGTTCACGGTGGCGTTGAGCGAGAACCAGGCAACGGAGACCGTGCGCACCTCGACCCGCGCCCCTGTCAGGCCTTCCAGGCGTTTGATCAGCAAATGTCGCAGCAGGGGATTGGCAAGGCCGCTGCCGAAAGCAATCACGCCCACCGCCACAGCCGCCAGCGTCCACACACCCAGCAGCCACAGGGCGTGTTCCACCCAAAGGATCTTCCGCCAGCGGGACTCCTTTGTCATTGCACCTTCTCATTCAACAATATCTCAATGCGCACGCGCGAGCGGCTCTCCTTCAGCCATTTGTCGGCCTGTTCGTTAATTGCCCGTTGGACCAGGGCCTCCTGAATGAAATCCCGGGCGTTCTCGAGCGATGGCGGCGTTTGTCCGCGCGATTCGGCGCGCGGGATCACACGCGTCTTGTAAAAATCTTCGATGGCCTTTTCGTCAATCTGGATCACGGGGCGGAACCGGCTGTCCAGATAATTACTGAGATAAAGTTGCGACTTCATAAATTGGCGGATTTCCTCGTCCGTCAGCCCGCTCTGGTTTTTTCGTGCCTCATACTCCTCCGGCGAGGCAAAGGCGCGCTTCAGGCGTTCGATGCTGCGATTCACTTCTTCGCCGGAAGGCTGTGGGAACCGGGCGACATTGGCCTCGCTGCGGACAATCCACTGGTCGATCAAACGGTCCAGAATCTCCGCGTCGCTTTGCGATTTGCCGTCCAGGAAGCTCTGGTAGCGCGCGAGTTCCCGGACGTCGCTCATCAGAATGATGTCCGATTCCACTTTGGCGACGATGCGGTCGACAACTTCCTGAGACGACGCGCGCCCGGCAGTCAGGGCCAGCGCCAGGCAAATCGCCGCTGCTGCAATCTGGCAGCGCATCAGAAGCTCGACCCCAGATTGAAGAAGATTTGAAACTTTTGCAGATGCGTGCCTTGCTGGCAAAAAGCGATGCTGTTCTCGCAGGGAACCACGAATTCCGCGGGATTCAACTGATATCCCAGATCAATGCGAATCGGCCCGATGGGTGTGGCATAGCGCAGTCCAAAGCCGATGGTGTTCGAAAAATAGTTGAGCTCATTGGTGCAATTAGCGACGCACCGCGTGGGATTGAAGGGCCCGGGCGGCTGGCCCGGGTAGGCGGGCACAAACACAGGTTTCGGCGGGGACCAGCGCAGCGTGATTCGGCTTGCGCGGCTATAGACGTTTCCTCCGTCATAGAAGATTGCCCCGCCAAGTTTCGTGCCCACGAAGGGCAGCTTCAGGGGAAAGCGAATCTCCTGGTTGAGAATCAGCAGCGCCTGCCCGCCGATCGGAAAACCGGTCAAGGCATCACGGGGTCCCGCCTGGTTCAGAGCGAATCCCCGAAGAGAGGTGCCGCCTCCCGCAAACAGCCTTTCCGGAAGCGGAATCACCTGGGGCAGTGGGGGTTGCGTCGGTGCGGGAAACGTCAGCGAGACAGTATCAGCGAAGGGTTGCAGAATGCCAATGCGAATCGAGCGCGCGAAATTCCAATTTCGTGAAATTGGAGTGTAGGTTGAATTCTGCACGAAGTAGCGCAGAAAACTCGCGCTGGAGCCGACAGCCGTCGAGGACATGCTGACATCGGCGCTCGTCGAGGAGCCTTTAGTCGCATCCGCCGGATTATTGCGGGTGTCGCGAAAATAGGTGACGCCAAATTCCGAGACCAGTGTCGGTTGGTTGAACAACGGAACTTCTTCGGGAGGAATGTTCAAATTGCTGACGGTCACCTTGCGAAAGGCGTAGCGAAACAAGAAAGACGAACGAGGGGTGAACTGATCCGTGAGCTGGAGGTTGCCTTCGTAGCGAGTTTGCCCGAACGTGTTGATGTCCTGTGATTTCTCCACATACGCTGTCGCCTGCAAGCTTAATTTTGGATCATTGAACGTATTCGGCGCGGAATATGCAAGCAGCGCGCGGCCCTGAATCGTACTGCCGCGAAGTTTGAACGTCAGCGTGTCGGCACGCCCGGTAACATTTTCCTTCGAAATTTCCAGGATGCCCCGCGGAGCTGCCTGGATTTCCCCCCCTGTCGGGTCCGTGGTGCTGGCGAGGCGCTGGACTTCGAACCCTCCCCCGTAAGCCAGTGTGTAGCGCTTCGCTTCTTCCACCAGCACGACCACGTCTTTCTCCGGGTCGCTGCCATTGGCATTCTGCGGCTCGATGGTGACGCGATTGAAGATACCGAGGTTATAAAGCTTCTGTTGCGACAGAACGACGTCGCCTTCGCGCAGAGGGCCGCCCGGCTTCACCTTGACCTCGCGCCGGATCACGCGCGGACGCGTATGCTTATATCCCGTCAAAAACACGCGCTTGACGAGGATTTGCGAACCTTCCTCGACTTTGTACACGAGTTTCACGGGTTCCGCCCGCTCGATGACATACCGGGCCTTATCCCCAGTCAGCTTCTCCTTGGCGGCATTTTCTTTGGCCAGCACGGCCTTGGTTTCCGGCGAGTCGTCCGGCACGGCGGTATAAGTAAATGTGGCGTTGGGAAAACCCTGATTATAGTAAAGCGCCAGCACGTTGTCCCGGTCGCTCGCGACATTGATATCGGAGAATGGCTGGCCCGGCAGCGATCCCAGCACGCCTCGGATCTCATCCTCGGAGATCGCATGCATCCCTTCCACCTGGAGACTCGAAACCAGCGTCTGTTTTCCTTCCTCAATATTGAAGCGCGCGATCAAGCCACCGGCTTTTCCCTTGCTGGTTTCGTCCGCCACCGCTTCCACTTTTGCCGACAAAAATCCGTTCGAGACATACAGATTCTTCATGGACAGCGCGTCGGCCTCCATCAGCCGGCGGCTGAAATGCGGCCGCGTGAACAGCGTGGTGGGCGTAATCGTCAGCCGGCTTTTGAGGAGTTCCGTGCTGAAATACCGGTTGCCGTGAATTTCAATCCGCGTGAGCTGGTGGCGCATTCCGCGCTGCACAGTGTAGGTAATGACTTCTTCCGAACCTTTCCATCCTTTCGTTCCGCCCGCCACCTCGCGCGAGGCCACCGCGTAATCCACGGTCGCGTCGAAATACCCCTCTCGCTCCATGCGTTCACGAATGTTTCGCTTGCCTTCTTCGAGCAGGTCCGAGTCCACGGAACCCTCTTGATAGACGGGGACCATTCTTTTCAGATCACCCTTCGAAAATTTCGCCCCGGTGACGATCACCTGGACACGCGGCCCTTCCGTCACCTCCACCACCAGGGGAAGGGTGTTGTCCGATGCATCATATTCTCCGCGACGTGCGGAAACTCCCGCGCTGAGGTGGCCGGTTTTTTCCAGAAACTTCCGGATGCGCTCCAGGCCTGACTGCACGCGCCCGATGGTCAATTCGCTTCCAGGCTTCAGTTTGAATCTCGCCAGAATTTCGGCGTCGTGATACTCCGAGTTGTTGATGAGATCGATCCTCTTTGCCCGGACACGGGGACCTGGGTCGAGATTCACGAGAAGATCCATCTCGTGTGTTTCCGGGTGGGGCTGCTCCTGAACGCTGATCTTGGCGCGGTAGAGCCCCTCTTCCCGGAGCGTCTCCTGCAAACGGTTGATCGCGTCCTTCACGTCTTGTTCGCGGTAGGTTTGTCCCAGGGAAATCTGCATGGAGGCAACGGCGGAAGCTTCCGTTGGTGGAGGCTTCAATCCGCTAATGACGACCTGGCTGAAATAGAAGTTTTGCTTGGCGACAAAATCCAGCCGTACTCCATCCCCTTCCGGGTAAGTTACCGCGCGCAAATCCGCATAATTTCCGGTCTGATACAAAGTGCGAAGACTGGATGCGAGTTGCGCGGCGTTCAAAGGATCGCCGATATGGACCGCCAAACCCTTGGGTTCGGCTTGAAGGATTTTGCCATCTTCCGCGACCACGCGAATGCCGACGACTTTCGGTGATTTCGGCTGCGGATTGCTTGGAGAATTCTGGGGCGCTTGAGCGTGCGCACGCGGTCCGGCCAGTGTCACTGCCAGGAGTGAAATCGCTTGCAAACCCTTGCTCCAGCGGCATTTCATGCGTTCCATCACTCAGACGAAGGGTAGCACAGGCGCGTTGCCTCCCCAGGTCGCTTTGGCGCTATGATGAAGAGGAAAAGACTGCTTTCGTGCTGGGATTCTATTTTACGTGACTCCTCCACTGAACGATAAATATTCCCGTCAAATGTTGTTTGCGGGTATCGGACGCGAGGGCCAGGAACGCCTGTTGGCCGCGAGCGCCGTTATCGTCGGTTGCGGGGCCATTGGCGCTGCGGTCGCCAATCTGCTGGTTCGCGCCGGGGTGGGCCGCTTGCGCATCCTCGACCGCGATTTTGTGGAACCCTCCAACCTCCAGCGCCAGATCCTCTTCGACGAAGCCGATGCCCGGGAGGCCCTGCCCAAAGCCGTGGCCGCGGAGCGCAAGCTGCGCGCCTTGAATGCGGACATCGAGATTGAAGGCGTGGTCACCGACCTCAATTCCCGGAATATTCGCGAACACCTGAACGGCTTTTCCCTGATTCTTGACGGTACTGACAATTTTGAGACCCGCTTCCTGATCAACGACTTTGCGGTGGAGTCCGGAACACCGTGGATTTATGCAGCGGCGGTAGCGAGCTACGGATTGACGATGGTCATCCGTCCGGGGCAGACCGCATGTCTCGCCTGCCTGATGGACACGACGGGTGCGGCTGGGGTGGAAGAAACCTGCGATACGATTGGCGTCCTGGGACCCATTGTCAATTTGATTGCCTCGATTGAGGCGACCGAAGCGATCAAGCTGCTTTCGGGCAAAGAAAAGAACCTGCATGGCCGCCTGATCTCCTGCGACGTTTGGAGCGGGCGCTTTCAGGGCGTTCAGCCCGAGCGAAATCCGCGTTGCCGCGCCTGCGCCTTGCATGAATTTCCGTATCTGGAGGGCCAGGCCCAGCCGCATATCACTATGTGTGGCCGGGATTCCGTGCAAATTCACGAGCGGCGCCGCACCCTTGACCTGCCGGCCCTGCAGCAGCGCCTTGCCTCCACGATCCCCGGGGTCCGGCAGAACGGCTTCCTTTTGCGTTTTCAGGTGGCTCCGTACGAAATGACGGTCTTCAGCGATGGCCGGGCGATCCTAAAGGGCACTAAAGACCCCGCCGTCGCGCGTTCCCTCTACGCCAAATATATTGGTGCTTGAAGTGGTCTAGCGGAAGATGCCGCCGCGCCCCGCCGGCGTGCGCATCGCCGCCCGGTCCAGGTTTTCCCGCAGGTTCATCAGCGTCAAAAAGGTGCTCAAAACGCGGGCCTTCAGGTCATCGGTCAGGTGCAGGCCGCTGGTGGCCACGCGCGCCAGCGCCTCCCCGTTGGTGGTGATGAATTTCATGATTTCCCGCTGGCGATCCTGGGGGGTGTTGCCCAGGGCCGTTTCCCGGCGCATCTCCGCGCAACTCGATTCCAGGGACAGGGTGAAATGCAGGATGCAAAGTTTCAGTTCCGCCAGGGCGGCGGGTACGTCATGTTTGCATCCGGCAATGTGGCAGGTCTCGCTCATGGTCCCAAAAAACTTGATTGCTGATAGGTAACATTCTTGGAGCCGAAAATCCAGTAGTCATCTCGACGCTGCGGCGTATCAAGTAGCTGCCCTTTTCCATTGAGGGCCTGTCCCGGCGGCCAGCCTGGAATTGCCTTGTTTGCAGCCCGCCCGACGCGAGCCATTTTCCGATCATTCTTCTCAAAAATCGTTTGACACCCCAAGCACATCGTCTGTATAAATATACAAGCGACTGTATATTTTATGAGCGCGACGAAAACATTCCGGCACGGACAGATTCTGCGGCTCGTTTCCCACGAGCGCATCGCCAATCAGGAAGATCTGCGCCGCCGCCTCGCCCAACAGCGCCTGCGGGTCACGCAGGCCACGCTCTCGCGCGATCTGCAGGAACTCAAGCTGGTGAAAACTTCCGAAGGCTACAAGACCGGGGCGGCATTGCCCGAGGAGACACCTGCCGTTCCTCCGCTGACTCGCGCACTGAAGGAATTCCTCCTGGATATTCGCCCGGCGGAAAATCTGCTGGTGCTCAAAACTCCTCCCAGCGGCGCGCAACCTCTTGCCGCCGCCGTGGACGGCGCCAAGTTTCCGGAAATCGCCGGAACCATCGCGGGGGACGACACCGTCCTGATCATCACGCCCAACCGCAAAACCCGCGAAGCCCTGCAGAAAAAAATCGAAGCGCAGGTGAAATGAGAGATCCCCGCAGCATTGCTGTCATTGGTGTCACTGGCTACACGGGTTTTGAGCTGGCTACGCTCTTGCTCCGCCATCCGGGCATCGCCCAGCCGGTGTTCTATGTGCGCGAGACCAGCGGCGCGCACTGCCTTTCGCAGATGTTTCCGCAACTCCGCGGCTGGGGTGAGGCTCCGGTGAAGCCGCTTTCCGTGGAAACGATCACGCAGAGCAACGCGGGCACCGCATTCCTGGCCACGCCGCACGAAGTCTCCGCGGAACTCGCGCCCAAGCTTCTCGACGCCGGCCTCCGCGTCATCGATTTGAGCGGCGCGTTCCGCTTCGCCTCCGCTGATAGGTATTCCGCCTGGTACAAGCTGCCGACTCCCCATGCATCGCGCTTGGGCGAAGCCGTCTATGGCTTGCCCGAGTTTTACGCCGACCAGATCCGCGAGGCAAAGCTCATTGCGAACCCCGGCTGCTACGCCACCAGCGTCATCTTGGCTCTGCACCCCTTGCAAGAAGCCGGCCTGCTAGCCGCGGGACACATGGTGGTCTGCGACTGCAAATCCGGCGCAAGCGGCGCAGGCAAGGATCCCCGCCGCGACCTGCATTTCGTCGAAGTCGAAGGGAATTTCCGCGCCTACAATCTCTTTACCCACCGGCACACGCCGGAAATTCTCGAACACACGGGTCTTTCCGAATCGCAGGTGATCTTCACGACTCATCTACTTCCGATTCCCCGGGGAATCTTGTCCACCATTTATGTGACACTGGCCGGGCAGCACACGCCGCAGGAAATCGAGACCCTCTACCGCGAGTTCTATGCAGGCCACTCCCTGATGCGGATTCATGCCGCAGGAACGTTGCCAGAGATACAGCACGTGGTCAAAACCAACTTTTGCGATATCGGCTTCGCCCTGCATGCCGACGGGAAACGCCTGGTCGTGGTTTCCTGCCTGGACAATCTCGGCAAGGGAGCGGCCGGCCAGGCTGTCCAAAATCTGAATCTCACGCTCGGACTCGAAGAAAGGACGGGGCTGGTATGAGGATCGTCATCAAATTCGCGGGTGCGCTGCTGGAGGACCCGGCCACGGTCCGCTCGCTCGCGAAGCAGGTCGCCGCGCTGGCGAAACGCAAGCACGAAATTCTGGTTGTGCACGGCGGCGGCCGCACCTTCACCAACACCCTCAAGCGTATGGGCATTGAAAGCAAGTTCGTCGGCGGCCTGCGCGTAACGGACAAGGAGACTCGCGACGCGGCCGTGATGGTGTTTGCCGGGCTCCTGAACAAACAGCTTTCCGCGGCGATCACCGCTGAAGGCCAGCCGGCCATCGGCATCTGCGCCGCCGATGCGGCATGTTTCTCCGCATCGCCTCTGGTGCACAACGACCAGGAAGGCAGCCTCGGCTATGTCGGCTATCTCACCAGCGTGAATGTGCCCTTCCTGGAATCGCTCTGGAAGGCGAAGCTCCTTCCCGTCGCCGCGTGTCTCGGCCTCGGCGCGGACAACGAACTCTACAACATCAACGCCGACCACATGGCCGCAGCCTGCGCGGAATTCATCGAAGCGGATCATCTGATTTATCTTACCGACGTCGCGGGTGTGCTCGACGGCGAAAAGGTGCTCTCCGCCATCTCTTGCGAGGAGGTGGACAGCCTGATTCATTCGCGAATTGTTTCCGGCGGCATGATCCTGAAACTCGAAGCCGCGAAGCGGGCACTGCAGTCCGGCGTGAGCGAAGTTCATATCGTGGGCGGAGGTTCCGCCGAGGCCGCTCTGGCCCCTGATCGGTTTGCTACCGCCGCCTCCACGAGCAGTTCATTCCCCCTTCCGGGAACCCGTGTTTTGCGCGAATCCCTTTCCGCGAGCCAGTTTGCCGGCGCAGTTCTTTCGTAGTCAGAGAATTTGGAGAAACCAATGACCACAACGCTCACATTGCCTGTTCACGTCGCCAAGGACCTCCTCACCGGGGCCGAATGGAGCCCCGCGGACGCCCGCGATCTGCTGCAGCGCACCGCCGACATCAAAGCGCGCCCGGCGAAGTACGCCGCGACGCTGAAGGGCAAGCACATCGCGTTAATTTTTGAGAAACCGTCGCTCCGCACGCGAGTCACCTTCGAAGTCGGCATCCAGTGCATGGGCGGCTTCGTGGTGTTTCTGGACCACACGCAAGCGCGGCTCGGCGAGCGCGAGTCCATTCCCGACGTGGCGCGCAACCTCGAATGCTGGGTGCAGGGCATCGTCGCTCGCGTTTACGAGCAGCGCGTGCTCGACGAAATGGCACAGAACATTTCGATTCCCGTGATCAACGCTCTTTCCGACAAATTCCATCCCTGCCAGGCGCTGGCCGACTATTTCACGCTCCAGGAAAAGTTCGGTTCGCTGAAAGACGTGAAGCTCGCCTATGTGGGAGACGGCAACAACGTCTGTCACTCGCTGATTTTCCTCGCCGCCCGCCTGGGCGTGAATCTGCGCATCGCTACCCCAGCCAGCTACGCTCCCGCGCCAGACGTGCTGGCGGATGCCAAGCGCGTCGCCAAAGAAACGCGCGCGAAAATCGAACTCTTCACCAACCCAGCTGAAGCGGTTGATGGCGTGCAGGCCCTCTACACCGACTCCTGGACCAGCATGGGCTTTGAAGCCGAGGAAAGAATGCGCCGCCAGGTCTTCAAGAACTACCAGGTCAATCGCAAGCTGATGGAGCAGGCGGGCCCGAATGCTCTCTTCATGCACTGCCTCCCGGCGCATCGCGGACAGGAAGTGACCGACGAAGTGCTCGACGGTCCCAATTCCGTAGTGTTACAGCAGTCTGAAAATCGCATGTATGTGCAGAAGGCCATTCTGCACGCGCTCTATACCTGATATCGTGGTTTCTACCCAAGGAGAAAAGACAGAGTGAATTCGCAAGTGCAAAAACCGAAGAAAGTGGTTCTCGCCTATTCCGGAGGCCTGGATACCTCCATCATTATTCCCTGGCTGCGCGAAAATTACGGCTGCGAAGTAATTGCCATGATCGGAGACGTCGGCCAGCAGGAAGACCTGCAAGCCGCCTATAAGAAGGCCCTCGCCACCGGCGCCTCTTCCGCTGTGATTGAAGATCTGCGCGAACAGTTCATTCGCGATTACATCTGGCCGACGCTGCGCGCCGGCGCCGTATATGAACACACGTATCTCCTCGGCACCTCCATGGCGCGGCCGGTGATCGCCAAGCGCCAGGCGGAACTCGCGCTGAAACTTGGCGCCGACGGCCTTTCCCATGGCTGCACCGGCAAGGGCAACGATCAGGTGCGCTTCGAACTGGCGTATAAAGCCATCGCCCCGAACCTGCAAATTATCGCCCCCTGGCGCGAATGGAACATTGATTCGCGCGAAGACGCGATCGCCTACGCCGAAAAGCACAACGTCCAGGTGGAGCAAAGCAAGAAAAACATCTACAGCCGCGACCGCAACATCTGGCACCTGAGCCACGAAGGCGGCGAACTCGAAGATCCCGCGAACGCCCCGAACGAAGCGATGTGGCAATGGGTGGTTTCGCCGGATAAGGCTCCCGACAAACCCGAAGAGGTCGAAATCGGCTTCGAATCCGGCACGCCCGTTTCCGTCAACGGCAAGAAACTCGGCCCGATCGATTTGTTGAACACGCTCAACGACGTCGCCGCTCGCAACGGCATCGGCCGCACCGATCTGGTCGAAAACCGCCTCGTAGGCATGAAATCCCGCGGCGCCTACGAAACTCCCGGCGGCACGCTGCTGGTCACCGCGCATCGCGAACTCGAACGCCTCACCGTGGACCGCGAAACCGCGCACTTCCAGCAAGCGCTCTCGGTGCGCTACGCCGAACTCGTTTACAACGGCCTGTGGTTCTCTCCATTGCGCGAAGCGCTCGACGGCTTTTTCAACACCGCGCAGCAACGTGTCACCGGCTCCGTCGGCCTGAAACTCTGGAAGGGCACGCTCAACGTTACCAAGCGCCTTTCGCCCTACTCCCTCTATCGCGCCGACCTGGCCAGCTTTACGATGGGCCGCTACAACCCGAAAGACGCCGAAGGCTTCATCAACCTGTTGGCGCTTCCGGTCACGGTTCGACCGAAAGCCAAAGCCGAAGGAAGCAAGTCCTGACCGTTCGCTGAAATTGGATGCAAGGCAGCGAATGTCTCCCGGGACATTCGCTGCACTAGTTTTGGATGGAGAATTTCTTGAAACCTGAACGCAAAGACGACCGGCTCTGGGGCGGACGCTTCGAAAACGCGCCCGACGCGCGCTTCGATGCGTTCCAGCGATCCTTTGCATTCGACCGCCGCCTGCTTCCTTACGAAATCGCCGTGGATCGCGCCTGGACCAAAGCGCTGCAGGGCGCGGGCATCTTTACGGAAACGGAAGTGCAGCAAACGCTCGCGGCGCTCGATAAAGTCGCGGCGCGCGCCCAAACCGACAAGTCGTGGATCGAGTCCTCCACCGCCGAAGACGTTCACCAGTTTGTCGAAAACGCCCTGGTCGAGGAACTCGGCCCGCTCGGCTGGAAGCTCCACGCCGGCCGCAGCCGCAATGAACTCGTCGCCACCGATTTCCGCCTCTTTGTCATCGACGCCTCCGCCTCGATTCGCAAAGCGCTCCTGGCTCTCATTCACGCCTTTCTTCAGCAGGCAAAATCAAACTTGAAAGTCCCCATGGCGGGCATGACCCACATGCAGCATGCCCAGCCGATTCTGCTCTCTCACTTTCTGATGGCGCACGCCGAATCCTTTTCGCGCGACCTGGCGCGCCTGCAAAACGCCTCCGCCACTGCGGACGCCTGCCCCATGGGCAGCGGCGCGATCGCCGGCTGCTCTTTCGCCGTGGACCGCAACGCGATCGCGCGCGAGCTGGGTTTTTCCAAAATCACGCCCAACAGTCTCGACTCCGTCAGCGACCGCGACTTCGCCCTCGACTACCTCTTCGCTCTTTCCGGCATCGCCACGCACATCTCGCGTCTTGCCGAAGACTTCGTCCTCTTCGCCTCGCAGGAATTTTCTTACGTCATTCTTCCCGACGAATATTCCACGGGCAGCAGCCTGATGCCGCAAAAGAAAAATCCCGACTCCTGGGAACTCCTGCGCGGGAAAACTGGCCGCATCACCGCCGCTCTTTTCAGCCTGCTCACCACAATGAAGGGCCTGCCCACCAGTTATCAGCGCGATCTGCAGGAAGACAAGGAAGCCCTCTTCGCCGCGCACGACCAGATGGAAGACATGCTCTGGGTCGCGCAAGGCGCCCTCGCCACAACCAAGTTCCGCGCCGACCGCCTGTGTGCCGCGGCCTCGAATCCCGCGCTGCTGGCCACCGACGCCGCCGATTATCTCGTCCACCGCGGCGTGCCCTTCCGCCAGGCCCACTACCTCGTTGGAAAAGTCCTTCGCGAAGCCGAAAAGCAGGGCAAGCCCTGGACGCACCTCTCGCTCGCCGACATCCGGAAAATCTCGCCCCTCTTCGGCGAGGATTTCCTGCCTGGTCTTTCCGTCGAAAACGCCATCGCCTCCAAAGCCATTCCCGGAGGCACTTCCGAAGCTTCCGTTCGCGCCGCTATCGCGCAGCTAGAACAAAAACTCACGCAAATGGAGAACAAGTCATGAGCCTTACATCCAGCATCTTCACCCTGCAAACCGCCAGGCGACGCGCGGAGGATCGGAGGTCCCTTCCGTGAGCGTCATCCCCGCTTTGCGGACCCGGACTCCATGAAACAAGCCCTCTCCGAAGCCGCCTTGCCGCGCGGATTCCGTTTTTCGGCCACCGCCTGTGGCCTGAAAAAGACCGGCGCGCTGGACCTCGCCCTGCTCTCGAGCGATGTTCCAGCTTCCGCCGCCGCTGTCTTCACAAAAAATCTCGTGGTCGCCGCTCCGGTCACTGTTTCTAAGGCAAATCTTCGCGCGTCTAAGGGCCGCATGCGCGCCGTGATCGTCAATGCCGGCAATGCGAATTGCGCCACGGGTGAAGCGGGCTACGCCGTCTCCGTCCGCACGGTCGAAGAAACCGCGCGCCGCCTGCGTTGCCAGCCAAATGAAATTTTTGTTTGTTCCACGGGCGTTATCGGCGTGCCGCTGCCCATCGAAAAGATTCTTCGCGCGCTGCCGGGCATCGTGCAAAACCGCCGTCCCTCGGCGCGCTCGTTCGCGGAAATGTCGCTCGCCATCTGCACCACAGACACGCGGCCCAAGACGGCTTCCGAATCATTCAAAATGGCGGGCAAGCGCGTGCACCTGGTGGGCTGCGCCAAGGGCGCGGGCATGATTCACCCCAATATGGCCACCACGCTCGCGTTTGTGGTGACCGACGCCAATATCGCGCCTTCGCTGTTGCAAAGGACGTTGAAAGAAGTGACGCACCGCACGTTCAACTCCATCAGCGTTGACGGCGATACTTCGACGAACGACACGCTGCTGGTTCTCGCCAACGGCGAATCCGGCGCGCCCCCGATCAAGCCCAATTCCAGCGCGCACCGTGCCTTCCGTAATGCGCTCGAAGAAGTCTGCCACGCACTGGCCTTGCAGATTGTCGCCGACGGCGAGGGTGCGCAGCGCGTCATCGAAATCGTGGTCAAGGGCGCGAAAAGCGAAGCCGCAGCGCATCAGATCGGCCAGACCATCGCCACATCACCGCTGGTCAAAACCGCCTTCGCGGGCGGCGATCCCAATTGGGGCCGCATTTTCGCCGCCGCCGGACGCTCTGGCGTCAAATTCAACCCGAATCTCGTGGACATTCACATGGCGGGCATTCCCGTGCTGCGCCGCGGCCAGCCGCTCGATTTTAACGAACGCGTGGCCAGCAACCGCCTGCTCGAAAAGCACGTCGAAATCATCGTGGATTTGCACGCCGGCCGCGCCTCAGCCAGCTATTACACTTGCGACTTCACCGCGGAATACGTCCGCATCAACGCCAGCTACCGCACCTAAAGCGTTCCCTTATTGTAGGGGCACGATAAATCGTGCCCCTCTAGCACTTATTTCGTAGCGCCGCAGGCGCGACACACCTTACCCCAAAACACCTTCCCCGGCTCCCCTCTTGCCTTTCCTTCAAACCGCCGCCAAGATGGCGGCGCTACAAAATGACCCCCTCAACGCGATCGCGCGGCTACCTGCCTCATCTCGAGGCCCAACAAGCAATTTACTTCGTCACTTTCCGCCTCGCCGACTCTCTTCCGAAAGAACTTGTCCTACAGCTTGGCAAGCAGCGCGAAGCGCTTAAGAAAGCCTCGCGGGCGCCACAACTCCTGGTGACCTTGACCGCATTCCCGAACTCCGGGCTTTGCTGCAGAAGGCCGAACGCTGCCTCGACCGCGGGTTAGGCGATTGCCCCATGCGCGACTCTCGCGTTGCCAGGATTGTCGCCGATGCCATTCGACACTTTCACGGCCAGCGCTACCGCCTGTTAGCGTGGTGCGTCATGCCCAATCACGTACACGTACTGTTTTCTCCGCAGCCAGGACATGAGCTGGAAACCATCCTCCACTCTTGGAAGTCCTACTCTGCGAATAAAGAGAACACGCTTCTGGCGCGCAGCGGCCCTTTCTGGCAGCGCGAATATTTCGATCATCTGGTTCGAGATGAATCCTCTCTTCGCAAAATCACAAAGTACATTCAAGACAACCCTAAAAGAGCCGGCCTGCTGAACTGGCCCTGGGCCGAAGTCATTTCGTAGCCCATTTCGTAGCGCCGGCTTCCAGCCGGCTCTTCATCCTGCAAGCGCCGTAGGTGCGACACACTCTAGGTAGCGCACCTTCCCCGAGCAAAGTCTAAAGGCGCTGGCAATCGAGGCCTTCGTCAACTCTTCCACTTCCACCCGGCGAATTGCTCGCGCAGTGCGGTCTTTTTGAACTTGCCGACGCTCGTGCGTGGAATGGCATCAATAAACACGAATGCGTCCGGCAATTGCCAACTGGCGAAGGACTTCGCCAGAAATTCGCGCAATTCGTGTTCAGTGGCAGTGGCCCCATCTCTTAAAACCACCGCTGCCAGCGGCCGCTCAGCCCATTTCGGGTGCGGCAAGCCGACGACGCACGCTTCCTTTACCGCGGGATGCCCCATCAGTGTATTTTCCAGATCCACCGAACTGATCCATTCCCCGCCCGACTTCACCATATCTTTCGAGCGGTCCACCAGCTTCAGAATCCCTTCCTCGTCAATTGTGGCGATGTCCCCGGTGCGAAACCATCCGTCGGGGCTCCAGCGCCCCGCTTGATCCGGCGCGTTGTAGTAGCTCGCCGCTACCCACGGCCCGCGCACTTCCAGTTCGCCAGCCGTCTGTCCATCCCAGGGAGCCTCGCCGCCATCTTTCACAATTCGCGCTTCGACGAATGGCGCGGGCCATCCCTGCTTGGCGCGAACCTCGTATTTCTTCTCCTCCGGCCAATCTTCCATGTGCGGTTTCAACGACCCGCCCGTTCCAATCGGGGTGGTCTCCGTCATGCCCCAGAGATGCCGGATATGAATTCCAAAGCGGTCCAGCCTGCGAATCAATTCCAGCGGCGGCGCCGAACCGCCGCACGGCCCATTAATCGGACTATTGAGTTTCCATCTGCCTGGATTTTTTTCGAGTTCAGCCAGCACTCCCGCCCATACCGTCGGAACCCCACAGGCGATATTCACTTTTTCCTGCTCCATCAAATTCAGGAGACTTTCGCCATCCAGATGCGGGCCGGGCAAAACCTGCTTCGCGCCAAGCATCGGCGCCGCATAGGGAATCCCCCACGCATTCGCGTGAAACATCGGCACCATCGGGAGAATCGTGTCTTTATTGCCCAGCCCGACGACTTCTTTGAGCCCCACACCGAAGGAATGCAGCACCAGCGCGCGATGTGAGTAGATCACTCCTTTCGAGCAACCAGTCGTCCCGGACGTGTAGCACATCGCGCCGCCCTGGCTCTCGTCAATCGCCGGATAGACGAAATCATCAGGGCTTTCCGCGAGCAATTCTTCGTAATTGAGGAACCCTTCGGGCTCGCTCGCAAACTCAAAGGGTACGACGATCACCCGCTCGAAACTCACCCCTCCGGCGAACTTCTCGTAGAGCGGAAACAGCACGTCATCCACCAGAAGAAAACGATCTTTCGCATGGTTCACAATCGCGGCAATCTCGTGCGGGTGCAGCCGCAAATTCAGCGTGTGCAGGATGCCACCCGCGCAGGGCACTCCCCAGAACGCCTCCAGGTGCCCGGAGTGATTCCACATTAGCGAAGCCACCCGGTCGCCGTCTTGCAACCCCAGTTTTTTCAACGCAGCAGCCAGCCGTCTTGCCCGCTTGTAGACCGCCCCGTAATTCGTGCGGGTAATCGAGCGATCCGGTCTTCGCGAAACGACCTCCACGCGGGGAAAGAGCTTCCCCGCTCGCTCCAGAATCGTGGGCAGCGTCAGGGGAAATCCCATCATGGTTCCCGGCGTCATCATGCGGTCAGAGTACCTCTATTGCGGCGCATCCTATCACTATTCCGCCACGTCTGCCTCGCCCATAGGTTCCACCCCCGTCCACACCTTTTCTGGTTGCAAAACCAGTCAATTTTCGAGAGTATCTCCGGGACCACTGAACCACCCCCCGCCCGTGCGGCACGCCTCCCGGTATGCCCCTTGGCGGTATAGGTCTCTCAGTGCGCTCCGCAATCGCGGTTTGGTTCCGGGCAGAAGGAGTCCGCAGGTGAAGAAGCTTTACGTGGGTAATCTCCCGTTTTCCGCGGCTGAAGAACAGTTGCAGGAATGGCTGGGACAGTTGGGCGTGACTGCGTCCGCGATCAATTTGATTCGCGATCGCTTCACGGGGCAGTCGCGGGGTTTTGCCTTCATCGAAATCGCAAACGATGAAGAAGCCGACCGCGCGATCGCCAATCTGAATGGCCAGAATTTTGGTGGCCGGAACCTGGTGGTGAACGAAGCTCGTCCGCAGACCGAGCGAGGCGGTGGCGGAGGAGGACGCGGTGGCTACGGCGGCGGTGGTGGTGGCGGGCGTGGCGGCGATCGCGGTGGACGCGGAGGAGGCGGCCGCGGTGGGGATCGAGGTGACCGCGGCGATCGGGGCGATCGCGGCAACCGCTGGTAAACAACAAAACAGCTTCGACCTTCTGAGGGGACTTCTGGCGCTCTCATCCGGCGCGCGAAGTCCTTTTCGTTTTGGTTACACATCACAACGAAATTCACAGCCGCGCGGAATTTTTTCTGGATAAGCCGCGACGTTGCGTGTACTATCCCCGCGAATTCGCTCAGGGGTAGCTCCTGGTAACGCTTGCACCCTGATTTCCCGCGCTTCGGCGCGATGCGCTCCTTCGCTCCCGCCGTCGAAACATTCCGCGGGTTGACGTGTTTGATACAACAGGCTAGGAAACTCGCGCCTATATCTTGGCTTGCGCTATATCAGAGGTACTTGCGCCGTGGTGAAGGCATAAGATGGAAGCACCGGATAAGGAACCCGGAGACCTCTGGAAGCATCCAATCGGTGGACAGTGGATTGAAGCGTTCGATGAACACCTGGCACAAACGCGACTGGAAGCAGTTTTACGAACTGGCGCGCCGCCCCTGGCAACGCCACCGTCCGCCGCGTCCCGTATATCCCTCGGGCTTCAATCGCGTTCTGCCTGCGGCTGGCTTCAGCTTGTCCGAACTGGATGATGCTGGTGTGGATCTGGACCTTGCCGAAAGCCTCGGCCTTCCAGTGGATGCCGGCCGCATCGGCGCCTACGGTCCCAATGTCACCGTCCTGCGCGACTTCGTCCGCTCTTCACGCCACCCACTCTAGCCTGAGCTTTGTCACTGGTCTTCAGTTTTGGTGACGTGGCGCGCTCGCTTGCAGAGACGCGCTCTCCAGTGCATTCTCCAGCCGGTCCAACTGCTCATCAAGCCGCGCGAGTTTAGCCTGCTCCACCCGGACCTCTGCTTCCAAGTCGATCTGTTGTGTCTGAAGTTCTTGCTCGCGCGGTTCCCAATCCTGCAGATTGGATTCGAACGCAGCAATGTTCCCCTCCAGCTGTTGCTTCTGTTCTTCGTTTTCCGCCTGCTCTTTCATTTCTTTGAATCGCTTGATCTGCTCGGTCTGATATCTCTTTTGATTCTCAATCTGGGTGATTTCCATTTTGACGTTGTCCAGGCGTGAGGTAGCTTGTTCAAGCACACCCTGTTGCACGTGCAGCCGGTAGATGACAATCTGCGCTTTTCGGGCTGCGAAGGCAGCCGTCTGCAAATCTTGCCGGAGCTGGCGAATTTCGGATAAGACCGCTTCCATCGTTCGCGTTTGTGCGTCGCTGGTCTGCGGTTGGCAAGGCGCGGGGAAAGGGAAACACATCACACCGCAGAAAAACAAAGTCGCTCGAAGCATAGGGCACCTCTCCGGGGACTTGTTTATTGGACACCCCGGGCATGCCGCAGGTGCCCGCCTACAAACAAGGACACATGCGATGAACCACATCCTGTAGTAAGCTCTCACTTCCCTGAAAACGGACACTTCCATGAAACACCTGATTCTTGCCGCGCTGTTTTGCCTTGCTTTCCCTCGAGCCGGTGCGATTCCGGACTACTCCATCTGCGCGATTCGCTATGCGGATTCTCCCGGCGATCCCGTCGCCGAACTGGTGATGGGCGCGCCTAAGGAGGAAAAGATCGATACCATCTTTGCCATCTGGCTGATTCGCGGCGGCGGCCACAACATTCTTTTCGACAGCGGCTTCCATCGCGAACGCTGGTTCAAGGAATGGCCCATCAAGAACTTTCTGCGTCCCGATGAAGCGGTGAAACTCGCGGGGGTTCAACCCGAAGAAGTCACCGACATTGTCATCAGCCACGCGCATTGGGACCACCTAGGTGGCATCGATCTCTTCCCAAGAGCTACCGTTTGGATCCAGGAGGAGGAATTCCGCTATTACACGGGACCGGCCTGGCAGGCCGGTGGCGATCACGGCGGCATTGATCCCGATGATGTTCAGTATCTCGTGCGCCTCAACACCGAGGGACGCCTGCGGCTGGTCAAGGGCGATGACGTGGAGCTTTTCCCGGGAATCCGTGCCTACACCGGCGGCCACCACACTTATGCTTCGCAGTATTTACTGGTTGAGGGCGAGCCGCGCTTTGTCCTGGCCTCCGACAACGCCTATCTCTATCGCAACCTTCTGACACACACCGCCAGCGCTACCTTTACCGACGACCTTTGGCCCGCCAATGTCAAAAATCAGGAGCGCATGATCCAACTGGCCGGCTCGGTGGATCGCGTAATCCCAGGCCACGACGCCTTGCAATTCCAGAAATACCCTACGCAGGGGCGCGTTGCCACGCTCAAAGCGCCAAGATAGGTAGTGGGTGAGTTTCCGCTAAGCTGCTAATCAGGCGCTTGGAAAACTTTCATTCGCACTTGCACCAAGGGAATGACTTTCTGTCGTGCAGTTGCACGCCCTGATAGCCATCAAAACTGATGCACAAACGACCGATCTTATATTCGGAAAACCGAAACCAAAACGACTGAATTCTCTTTCCATCGGAGGTTAGGACAACCAGGTGGCGTTCGCTCGTGTCGAGGTCGTCAATCTTTACCCATTCTTTGTGCGGCCACGGGATCGGTGCTCGCTTGTCGATTCTCAACGTGAGTGTCGCCGGGTTATATAACCCTCCGGGTGAAACCCGCGTTGGTGGCTCCGGAGAATTGGGCACAACGCAAAGCGTTCCCCGGCTTGATTGAGCTAGGATTGCGGGACATACGAGAAACACAACCCACAAAGCCCTGGACGGAATCTTCATGCCGCACCACCCAAGGGTACTAACTTCGCCTTGGTGAGGAATCTTATGACTGATCCAAGCAATGCCGCAATCGAACTTGCGTACTAGCAGCCATTTGATCCGGCAGGGGAGACCGGAAACTGACCCAGCGTGCCCAAATAGCGCCGTTTGTAAGCGGCGGCTATTCCACGTAAAATGGAGGTTCCTGACACCTCCCATGGCCTCACCCTTCAACATCATCTCCAATGGCGCGCCCAATGGCGTTACGCCTCCCGGCGCCCACCCGCGCCCGGATTGGCTGCGCGTCAAATTCTTCGGCGGCGAGCGCTACCAGAACCTCAAGCGCATCATGCGCACGCTCGACCTGCACACGGTCTGCGAATCGGCCCGCTGCCCCAACATGGGCGAATGCTGGGAACACGGCACCGCCACCTTCATGATCCTGGGCGACATCTGCACGCGCGCCTGCGGCTTCTGCGCCGTTCCTTCCGGGAAGCCGGTCGGCCCTCCGGATGAAGAAGAGCCTTTGCGTGTAGCCGAAGCGGTTGCCTCGATGGGTCTGCGTTATGCGGTGGTCACCAGCGTGAATCGCGACGATCAGCCCGACGGCGGCGCGCACATTTTCGCCCGCACCATCCAGGAAATCCGCAAGCGCGTTCCCGGTTGCCAAGTAGAAGTGCTAATCCCTGATTTTCGCGGCGATTGCAACGCGCTCGATCAGGTTTTGGCCGTCAAGCCGGACATTCTTAATCACAACACCGAAACGGTTCCCCGCCTCTACCGCCAGGTGCGCAAAGGCGCCGTGTACGAGCGCTCGCTGGAGCTGCTGCGCCGCGCCAAGGCCACCCACGCCGACGTTCCTACGAAAACTGGATTAATGCTTGGGCTGGGAGAAGAAAAAGAGGAAGTGCTTGCCACGATGCAGGATTTGGCCGCGCAAGGCACGGACATCCTCACGCTGGGCCAATACCTGCAACCCACGCGGGAGCATCTGCCCGTCGTGCGCTTCGTCCACCCGGACGAATTCGCTGAGTACAAGCGTCTCGGCCAGAAAATGGGTTTCAAACACGTCGAATCGGGCCCACTCGTGCGCTCGTCCTACCACGCCTTCGACCAGGCCGAATCCGCTATCCGCTAGTCCGCTTCCTTCGGGGAAGGCGCTCTAGCTCTTTCTACTTTGACTCGGCGATGGACCAGTCCGTGAACGGCACCGCTCGGCCGCCCCGAATGATTGTGGGAATCACGTGTTCGAACCCTTTGTGGGATCTCGCGGAATAGTTGAGCTTCAGTTGCGGCCCTAATCCCATATCCACGTCGTGCAGGGATTCAATGGCGTCGATTAGGCCCTCCCGCGTCGGTTCCTTGCCCGCCTTCTTCAGGCCCTCCACCATCACCATCGCATCCACGAACCCTTCCAGGCTAACGAAATTGGGTCGCACCGCGGGCATGTATTTCTGAAGGGTCCGCCGGTACAAAGCTACGGTCTTCAGGTCCGTCAAATAATAGGGCGGCACCACTTGCGTGACGACCATACCCTCCGCATCGGGCCCCGCTGCCTGAATCAGATCATCGGTCCCGACAAAGGACACGGTCACAAACAGCGGCTTCCAGCCCTGCGCATGCGCTTGCCTGATGATGGGCGCCACGGTATTCGACGGCCCCACGACAATCACCGCTTCGGGATCCGCCGCTTTCACTTTTTCAATCGCGCCGGTCACCTGCGTCGTCTGCCGCGCATAGGACGCCGTCGCGATCGGAGAGGCACCTTCCTTCTGCAGCGCGTTCTGCACACCGAGCAGCACCGCTCCGCCAAATGCGTCGTCGGGGTAAATCACTCCGATCTTCTTGAAACCCAGTGTCTTCCACAATCCTTGAACTTGTTCCTGGGTTTCGTCCCCATAGGAGGCACGCACATTGATCACCCAATGCCGCAACGGCGTGTACAACGTCTGCGCGCCCGTGAAAAGCCCGATCAACGGGACCTTGTTGCTTTCCGCCAGCGGCACATACTTCACTGCCGTCGGCGTGCCTACAAAAAATCCCATGGCGAAGATCTTTTGCGCCATCAATTTGTCCCAGCAGGCCTGGGTCTTCGCGGGATCATAGCTGTCGTCGACGGAAACCAGCCGCAGTTTCCGCCCGTTCACACCGCCTTCGTCGTTCACGGAGTCAAAATAGGCTTCGGCTCCGGCGACCGTCTCTCTTCCCAGGAAACTCGAGGGGCCTTCCAGCGCCGCACAAGAACCGATGACGATTTCCTTGTCTGAAATTCCAGGCGTGCCTTGGCCTGCCGAGAGGAATGGCAGCAAAGCGACCCCGACTGCAATCACCAGGACCCGGGTGCAAAGCCAAGTTGAGCTCACTTGAGCCTCCCATAAAGTGAAATTACCCTGGGGCGGAGTCCCGTTTCTCACTTTACCCTCCAAGACTTGGCCTTCAACAAGAATTCGAGTCTGTGCCACCTAACTGGTAGGGGCATTTTGGAGACGTGGGATACGTGCAAACACACCCCTGCGCCGTTTCTGGCGCTTGCTCCGGGGGGCACTACGGGAGAGAGAACAGAGAAGTTACTTCGCAGTGGCGGCTGCGGCGGCTTTCTTGCTGGCTTTCACGGCGGCGGATGCTTTCCGGCGGCGCTTGGTCTTGGGAGGCGTAGCGGGCGCTTCGCCAATAAGTTCCGCGGTAAAAATGCTGGTGACGAACAACTTCGGCCCATGGTCGTCAAAATCGATGGCGGTGCGCTCCGGATCCGAGGCGGTGACGATTCCCAGGCCATAAATCTCGTGCTTGATGGTTTGCCCTTCCTGCATTACTTGCACAACTTCCTCCTTAGACCGCTCGCTGAGTTTTAACTTTCTTTCCGTTTCTGGAAGTGGAGAGGCGTTCGACCCCTCGAAAGCCTCTCCAAACCTTACAGGCTAGAGGCTTGTGACGTTCTCTGCCTGAAGGCCCTTCGGGCCCTTCTTTACTTCGAATTCCACCGCCTGGCCTTCATTCAGGGACTTGTAGCCGTCCATTTGAATGGCGGAGAAGTGCACGAAAACATCTTCTCCGGTTTGGCGCTGGATGAACCCGTAGCCCTTCGAAGCATTGAACCACTTCACTGTTCCTTGTTCCTTCACTTCAAAACCTCGATGTTGAAATTGCTTTGCCTCTCTTGGTCCCGGCGTCTGGTTTCCCAAGCTCCGAAACTGCCTCTAGCCCGACAAAAAAAGGCTGCGATTTGTTGTCGCAGCCCCCTGAACGAGTCAAAAGGTAATACAAGAGCAACAAACGCTATACCTAACGCTATCACAAGAAAGGGGTTATTGTCCAGCGGGTGATCAGACAGATATGCCCCTGCGTAGCGCATAACCTACAGATTCTTAATGGCTTAGTTTGTTTTCTGGGTACTTTCCGTGCTTGCGTTGCCGGGGCTATTCTTCCAGCGATTCTGGCTCGATGGTGGCTTGTCCCTGCCCGCTGGCTTTCTTTTCCCAATACTTCTTTACCCAGGCCTCCCAGCTCTTACCCGCAGCCGTGTCTCGGCCTGTAAAAGCCAGGGAGCCGATCTCCGCATAACTGATTTTCATCCGTTGATTGGAATCTCTTGGTAAAAGTCGCACAAAAGAACTGCTCAGTGTGCTCCCCGTCACCCGGTCGAAGATATATCCTTCCACTTTCGTGCCGTCTTTTCGTGTGATGGTGATGTCACCCCGGTAATCAAACGCCTTTTCGAGCGCTTCCCGCAGCTCGTCTTCTTTGGCCAGCTCAGGAATCCAGCCTTGCAGGGTCTCGTGTGCAAATCCCGGAGCTACCTCAAGTTGATCCGCATGCAGCGTATGCTCCGGACGGTCCGCGTGCCTCGGTCCGGTCACGCCCGCGTCTCCTCAAGCTTGTTAGTAGTTTCAATCTGGACGAGGGGATTATAGGAGTGCACGGGCTTTACCGGCTCATTCAGCAGAGCTTCCGCGCCCGCATCGTTGTACTTGCCAAAAAATGTCGTCTTGGCCGTCGCCATCAAGCCGCTTAGGCCGCTGAAGGTGTGATCGACGGCCGTGGCTTCATAGCCACTGTGCACCATGCAATTCGCACACTCGGGATTCCCGGATTCGGTGCCGTAATTTTGCCACTTCGTTTCGGCCATCAATTCCGCGAACGAATCCGCGTAACCGTCTTGCAGCAAATAACATGGCTTTTGCCAGCCAAAGATCGAGTACGTCGGCATGCCCCATGGCGTGCATTTGAAGTCTCGCTTCCCCATAAGGAATTCCAGGAAAAGCGGCGACTGGTTAAACTGCCAGGTGGATTTGCGGTTCGAAAGGATGGCGCGGAACAAACGGCGGGTCCGTG
>Ga0335082_10000590_pt1 | contig 37900 bp, 33 predicted proteins | sample Lox_Sample_41_FD_206718 | JGI IMG/M metagenome (GOLD analysis project Ga0335082, IMG submission 206718) | Soil microbial communities from Loxahatchee National Wildlife Refuge, Florida, United States - Lox_Sample_4.1 | ecosystem: Environmental > Terrestrial > Soil > Wetlands | place: USA...
GGTCCCGTGTCCGACCCTCCGGGGTGGCCAGTTTGGGCAGCATGCTTGACCGGACGGTGACGCCGGCGTGGCGCAGCCGTGACGGCTCCTGGGTCGTGCCCGAGCTTTGGCGCGCAAGGGTTGGGGCCGGCGGCCGATTGTCCCGAAGTTGAATTTAAGCCCCCCTCACGGTCACAATCGCGCGCTTCAAAAAGGCCCCCCGGGAACTTTAGGCAGCCAGCCGCCTCTAGAGCCGAACGCATGATCAAGACCGCCCACCTCACCAAGCGCTACGAGTCGCTCACCGCCGTCGATGACGTCAGCTTCGAGGTCGCTCCCGGGGAGGTGCTCGGCTTCCTCGGGCCCAACGGCGCCGGCAAGACCACGACCATGCGCATGCTCGCCGGCTTCATCACCCCGACTGCCGGCACGGCCAGCATCTGCGGCCACGACGTCATCACCGCCCCGCTGGCGGCCAAGGGCTGCCTCGGCTACCTGCCCGAGGGGGCCCCGCTCTACGGGGAGATGACGGTGCGGGGCTTCCTCGACTTCATCGCCGACCTGCGCGCCCTCCAGGGCGAGCGGCGCCGCGCCCGCCTCGAGCACGTCATCGAGCACCTGCAGCTCGGCGCGGTGCTCGGGCAGAGCATCGAGACGCTCTCCAAGGGCTTCCGCCGCCGCGTCGGCCTTGCGCAGGCGATCGTGCACGACCCGCCGGTGCTGATCCTCGATGAGCCGACCGACGGCCTCGACCCGAACCAGAAGCACGAGGTGCGCTCGCTGATCAACGACATGGCGCGCGACAAGATCATCGTCATCTCCACGCACATCCTCGAGGAGGTCGACGCGGTGTGCACGCGCGCGATCATCATCGCCCGCGGGCGCGTGGTGGCCGATGACACGCCGGCGGGACTCGCGGCCCGCTCGCGCTACCACAACGCCGTGTCCATGCAGCTCGAGGAGCCGGCGCAGCTCGCGCAGGTGCGCGCCGCGCTCGCGGCGCTGCCGGCGGTGGCGGCGGTCGAGGTGAGCGAGCGCGACGCGCGCCTCACCGCCCTGCCGCGCTCCGGCAGCATGATCCTGCCGGCGATCTCGGAGCTCGCGGCCCGCCAGGGGCTGAAGCTGCAGGAGCTGCACCTGGAATCCGGACGCCTCGATGAGGTGTTCCGCACCGTCACGGCCTGAGAGGAAGCGCCGCAACCATGCGCAACGTGGGCATCATCCTGCGCCGCGAGCTCGCGAGCTACTTCGCGACCCCGGTGGCGTACGTCTTCATCTTCATCTTCCTGGTGCTGGCGGCTGCCTTCACCTTCTACCTGGGCGGCTTCTACGAGCGCGGCCAGGCCGACCTCGACCCGTTCTTCACCTTCCATCCCTGGCTGTACCTGTTCCTGGTGCCGGCGCTGTCGATGCGGCTGTGGGCCGAGGAGCGCAAGTCCGGCACCATCGAGCTGCTGCTGACGCAGCCGGTCATGCTGTGGGAGCCGGTGCTCGGCAAGTTCCTGGCCGCGTGGCTGTTCACCGCGCTCGCCCTGGCCCTCACCTTCCCCATGTGGATCACGGTCAACTACCTCGGCCACCCGGACAACGGCGCGATCCTCGCCGCCTACCTCGGCAGCCTGCTGCTCGCCGGCGGCTTCCTCGCGGTCGGCTCCTGCATGTCGGCGCTGACGCGCAACCAGGTGGTCGCCTTCATCCTCGCCGTGGTGGTGTGCTTCGCCATCACGCTCGCCGGCTTCCCGATCGTGCTCGACCTGTTCCGTGCCTGGCTGCCGCCGCCGGTGGTGGACGCGATCGCCTCGCTGTCCTTCCTCACCCACTACGAGTCGATCGTCAAGGGGGTCCTCGACGTGCGTGACCTGCTGTACTTCGCGATGCTGATCGGGTTCTACCTCATCGCCACCGCGATCATCCTCGAGCTGCGACGGGCGGACTGAGCACCATGTTCAAGCGCGTGTCACTCGGAGTTGGCGCCCTCATCGCCCTGGCGCTGGTGTTCGTCGGCCTCACGGTGCTCTTCAACTACGGCCTGCGCGGCTGGCGGCTCGACCTCACGCAGAACCGCCTCTACACCACCGCCGCCGGCACCGACCGCATCCTCGCCTCCATCAAGGAGCCCATCAATCTCTACTTCTTCTACTCGGAGAAGACCGCGCAGCAGCTGCCGCAGCTGTACGCCTACGGCACGCGCGTGCGCGAGTTCCTCGAGGAGCTCACGGCGCGCTCCAACGGCAAGCTGCGCCTGCACGTGATCGACCCGCAGCCCTTCTCGGAGGAGGAGGACCGCGCCGCCGAGCTCGGCATCCACGGCGCGCCGGTCGGCGCGGCCAACAGCCAGTTCTACTTCGGCCTGGCCGGCACCAACTCGACCGACGGGCACGCGGCGATCGAGTTCTTCGATCCGAACAAGGAGCAGTTCCTCGAGTACGACGTGGTCAAGCTCGTCTACCAGCTCGCCAACCCCAAGAAGCCGGTGGTCGCCTGGCTGTCGACGCTGCCGATGCAGGGCGCCTTCGACCCGCAGTCAGGCGGCATGCGCGAGCCGTGGGTGGTGTACAGCGAGGCGCGCCAGCTCTTTGACGTGCGCCAGCTCGAGCCGACCGCGACCCGCATCGACCCGGACACTAACGTGCTGGTGCTGGTGCATCCGAAGGGACTCTCGCCCGCCACGGAGTTCGCGATCGACCAGTACGCGCTGCGCGGCGGGCACATCCTGGTGTTCGTCGACCCGCTCGCCGAGGCCGACAGCTCCGGCGCCAACCCGCAGAACCCGATGGCCGGGATGATGGCCGACAAGTCCTCCAAGCTCGATGCGCTGCTGAAGGCCTGGGGGGTGCAGTTCAACCCCGCCGTGGTGGTAGCCGACCGCGGCCGCGCCATGTCGGTGACGCTGCGCCAGGGCGAGGACCCGGTGATGCACCTCGGCGTGCTGGCGCTCGACAAGGACAACTTCGCCGCCGACGACGTCACCACCGCCGGGCTCTCGCAGGTCAACGTCGCCACCGCCGGCGCCCTCGAGCCGGTGAAGGACGCCAAGGTGCACTTCGAGCCGCTGCTCACCTCGAGCGCGGACGCGCAGCTCCTGCCGGTCGACCGCTTCCGCATGCTGATGGACCCGAGCACGCTGCTCGATGGCTTCAAGCCCACCGGCCAGCGCTACGTCATCGCCGCGCGCGTCACCGGCAACGTCAGGAGCGCCTTCCCCGACGGGCCGCCCGCGGGCGTGACGCTGCCGGCCGGGCAGCTCGACCTCAAGGTGTCGGCGCGCCCGCTGAACCTCATCGTCTTCGCCGACACCGAGATGCTCTCGGACTTCATGTGGGTGCGCACCCAGAACTTCTTCGGCCAGCGCCTGACCCAGGCGTGGGCGAGCAACGGCGATCTGGTGCAGAACGCGCTCGATAACCTCGCCGGCAGCGCCGACCTCATCAGCGTGCGCGGCCGCGCCACCTTCACCCGGCCGTTCGAGCGCGTCGAGAAGCTGCGCCGCGCCGCCAACGAGCGCTTCCACGCCAAGGAGCAGGAGCTCGAGCACCAGCTGCAGAGCACCGAGGAGCGCCTCACGCAGCTGCAGAGCAAGGGCGGTGACAAGGCCGGCGCCTCGCTCATGGTGACCCCGGAGCAGCTGGCCGAGATCGAGCACTTCCAGCAGGAGAAGCTGCGCATCCGCAAGGAGCTGCGCGCGGTGCGCGCCGGGCTCGATGCGGACATCAAGTCCCTCGGCACGACGCTGAAGATCATCGACATCATCCTGGTGCCGCTGCTGTTCGCCGGCATCGCGGTGCTGCTGCACTACCTGCGCCGCCAGAGGCGCGCCGCGGCGGCGCCCGCCGCGGCTGCGGCCGCCCCCGAGGCGGCCCCGTGAGCGCGCGCCGCGTCGTGGCGCTCTTGGTGGCCGGGCTCGCCATCATCGCCTTCGCCATCTGGCTCTCATCGCTGCGCCACCTCGAGCGCGCCACGCTCACCGGCGATCTGGTGCTGCCCGGGCTCGAACAGGCGGTGGCGAGCGTCACCGAGCTGCAGCTGCATCGGCTCGAGCAGCACGCGACGCTGCTCGCTGCCGATGGCGCCTGGCGGGTCAAGGAGCGCGACTGGCCGGCGGACGCCGGCCGCGTGCGCCGCCTGCTGCTCGACCTCGGCGCCCTCAACGTGGTGGAGGAGAAGACGCGCCTGCCGGCCAACTACCCGGCGCTCGGGGTCGAGGACGTGAGCACTCCCAAGGCGAGCGGCACGCAGGTCGACATCCGCGCCCCGGGGCGCAGCTGGAGCCTGATCGTCGGCAAGCCCTCGGGGGCGAAGTCCGGCTACGTGCGCGTCGTCAACACCCCGCAGAGCCTGCTCGCCGCGCCGGCGCTCAGCGTCGATGCGGACCCGAAGAGCTGGCTCGAGCGCACGCTGATCGACGTGCCGCTCGAGCGCGTGCGCGAGATCGAGGTCAGGCTCGCCGATGCACCCGCCTACAGTGCGCTGCGCGCCAAGAAGGAGGATGCGCACTTCAGCGTCACGCCGCTGCCGAAGGGCCGCGAGCTCAATGGCCCGGGCGCCGCCGACAGCTTGGGCGCCGCGCTCTCCGGGGTGATGCTCGATGATCTCGCCCCCGCCGCAGCAGCCCCCGCCACGGCGCACACGCTGGTGCGCACCTTCGACGGACTCGAGGTGACGGTCAGCGGCCGCAAGGACGGCGCGCGCGCCCTGATCGCACTCAGCGCCCACGCCGCCGAGCCGACCGCCGCCGCCGAGGCCGACAAGCTCAACGCGCGCTTCAAGGACCGCGAGTTCGCCATCGCCGACTACAAGTACGGCGCCCTCTTCCCGCCGCTGACCGAGCTGCTCAAGCCCCTGCCGGAACGCAAGAAGTCCGCCGCCAAGGCCGCCCAGCCCGGCAAGCCGGCCGGCGCAACCGTCCCCCTCGACACGCCCTGAAGCTGCGCCCGCGCTCTCTAGGCGGCGCCGCCCGGGCGCACCTGCGCCATGATGGCGAGCGGGCGGCCCTCGAGGTCGCTGAAGTGCGCCAGCCACTCCTCCGTGCCATCGCCATGGCGATGGATGAGGTGCGGGGCGGCGCTGAATGACACCCCGCGCGCGCTGAGCGCCTGGTACGCCTCAGGCATGTCACTCACCCGGAAGTACAGGATCGACTCGGGGCCAGGCTCGGCGTGCGCCTGCAGGTACAGCCGCGTGCCCGGGGAGAGCTCGAAGAAGGCGAGCGTGCCGAAGCTGTAGAGGTGCTTCAGTCCCAGTGTGTCGCGGTACCAGGCCTCGGAAGCGGCGAGGTCGCGCACGCCGCGCGCGATCTGCGCGAGCGCGCCGAGCTGCACTGGGTTCATCATGGCGGGTCTTCCTTCTCGGGCGAGCAGGCTCGCGGCGGGTGCACGGAACCAGCGCCGCAGGGCCTGGCGGTTGGCGAGACCAAGCTTGCCGAGCGCGTTGCTCAGGTGGAACTTGACCGCATCGAGGCTCACGCCGCGGCGCTGCGCGATCTCGCGGTTGCTCATGCCCTGCTGCACGGCGTGCACGATGCGCCACTCGGCCGGCGTCAGGACGTCGGCGGCGGGCGGGCGGCCACGGCGGGCGCTGCGGGGCATGGGCGGATCCTACGGGGCGCGACCGCGATTTACCCTCCCCCGCCGGACTTAAGCGCGGGCGCCAGCGCGGCCGTGGCGTGCAGTGTGGGTACTCAGCGACGGGAACAGGGGATCTCGCGCGCGCGGGACGCGGCGTAGAATCTGCCGGCGCGTCGGTTCGACTCACGCGGGACAGCTACCTTGAAGGAGGACCCATGAGTGCCGTACTGGTCGCGGTCTTCAACCGTTTCACGGATGCGGAACGGGTGCGTACGCTCCTGGTGAGCGACGGCTTCCCGACCGACCGTGTCGAACTCACCGCCCGCCTCGAGAGGGGCCGGGCGGGCCTGCACCCCGCGGCCTCGAGCCGCGAGCAGTTCCTGCAGTACTTCCGCAACCTGTTCCGCCGTGAGGACGAGCGCGCCTTCGCCGAGGCGCTCGCCGGACGCGTCGATGAGGGCGCAGCCGCCACGATCACGGTGCACCCGCGCGGGGGCATCGAGACCGCGCGCGCGGCGCAGATCCTCGAGGGCGAGGGCGCACAGGAGGTGGTGGCGCACGATCTGTCGAACCAGGGCTTCGAGCACGCCGCGGCGCGCAGCGAGGGCTCCTGGCTCAGCCACTTCGCGCTCGACAACCCGGGCGGCGCCGACTGCATCTACTGCCGGCTGTTCCCCGGTCACCCGCACTAGCAGGCACACATGCGCGCGCGGCCCGGGAAGGAAGTTCCCGGGCCGCGGCGCCGGCTCTGGCTGCTACTGCTTGTCGAAGATCATCGTGGTCGTCTGCTCGTGCACCAGGTCCTTGTCGGTCAGCTGCACGGTCTTGCCGTCCTTGGCCGCGGCGAGATGGATCTCGTCCACCGCCTTGCCCTGGCGGTAGTCGGTCTCCTCCACGGTGTTGTCGTCGACCTTCTTCAGCGTCACCATGGTGTGCCCCGGGTCGCCCGCGACCGGGTACTGCTTGCCGTCGAACTTCGCGTCATAGCTCTGGCCGTTGGACTTCATGGTGAAGCCGTTCGCGCTCATCGCGTAGTCGACGTTGCGCAGCGCATCGTTGCCGCTGTTGATCTGGCTCTGCAGCCAGGAACCGGAGATGGCGTGCGAGCCGGCCGGTCCGGGTGCGGTGCGCGTTTCGGTGTAGGTGCCCGTCACCGGCTCCGTGCCCGCATAGCCGGTGAACTTGCCGTTCAGCGTCTTGCCGTCGGCCGACACCGTCGCCGTGTCGGTGCCCATCAGCTTGCCCTTCTGCTTGGTGGAGATCTCCACCGTGTTGGGGTTGACGACCTTGATCGCGATCTCGTCGTAGTAGGCGTGACCGTCGATCTTGTGGAACGCGCCGTCCGCGGGCACCTTCGCGATCGCCGGCGCGCAGCTCGAGCAGCTGTACATCCCGTCGACGATGACGTAGCTGTCGGGCTTGCCCGTGACCTTCAAGGAATCCAGGCGGAGCTTCCAGCTGCCATCGAGCCCGCTCGCGGCAAGCGCAGCCGCCGGCAGCAGCAGCAGCGCTGTGCTGATCCATATCTTCATAGTGACTCCCCTCGGTTGTTGGTTTGTGCACGCCGGGATCCCGGCGCGGGGGCGCAGTGTATGCCTCGCGCTCAACACTACCAACAGCCGAGTCCGAGCCTCAGTTGCCGCGCGGCTTGATCAGCTCGCCGAGCAGGTCCGGCTGCGCCTCGATGCGTGTCAGATGCGGCCAGCGCGGGCCGTCGAAATACGGCACGCGCAACACTTTGTAATAGTCGCCGCTCTCCACCAGGAGCTCGATCGGCTGCTTGCTCGCCTGCGCGTCGATGAGCGCCTGATCGAGGACGTCCGCGGTGTACTTGTGGCCGTTGACGGCCAGCAGCCTCATGCCGGGACCGGCGCCGGCGCGTGCTGCGGCGCGATCCTCCACCGTCTCGAGGATGGTGTTCTTGTCGTCCACGATGAGGCCGATCGACCACTCGCGGTGCGTGACCTTGCTGCGGCGCTGGCGCGTCTCGATGTAGGCATTCTTCTCGGCGGAGTAGCTGAGCTGCCAGCCGGCGCTCTTCAGGCCGCCGAGCAGCGCCTCGGGGCCGAGCGAGTCGAGGTGGCGGTGGATGATCGCGTGCCAGTCCACCGGGACGACGGCGGCGAGCGTCGCGTACACCTCGGCCTCGGTGTAGGGCTTCAGCGCCGGCGCACCGCCGGGGCCGGCGAAGAAGCGGCGCGCGAAGTCATCGAGCGAAGCCTTGCCGTTCGAGCGCGTGCGCAGCTCCGCATCCACGTTCAGCCACAGAAACTCGGAGGCCTCGTAGAAATCGACCTCGCGGCGGCTGATCGACCAGGCATTGGGCGTGTCGTACAGCACCTGGGCGGCGACCGCGGTATCCGCCAGCGGCCGCCAGCGGTTGCCGCTCTGGATGTCGAAGAAGCCCGCGAGGCTCGCCAGCATGTCGCGGTGGCTCTGCGGCGGGATCAGCCCGGCACGCACCGGCAGCACCGTGCCCCAGAACTGGGTCATGCCCTCGTACACCCACAGGAGCGAGCCGTCCATCGGCTGCTGATAGTCGGCGCTCAGAAGTCCCGCCGGGCGCCGGTACTTGCCGTTCCAGCTGTGCACGTACTCGTGCGCCAGCAGCTCGGCCACTCCCTCGCGCAGCGGCGCATCCGAGAGCGAGTTCTCATCCAGGCGGTCATCGCTCGACTCGTGGTGCTCGAGGCCGAAGTGCGCCACGTGATCCGACAGCGACAGGTTCCACACGTAGCGGCGGTACATGCGCGTGCCGAACAGCAGGCCGGCCTGCGCGACGAGGCGGCTGTAGCTGGCGGCGAAGTCCTCGGGCACGACCAGCGCCGCCTCACTGTCGGCGGCCAGCGAGATCACGTGCGGCAGCTGCGGCAGGGGCGCTGAGCCCTCGAGCTCGATGCGCTTGGTGTAGCGCCCGAGCTGCACCGGGGAATCGATGAGGCGCGCGAGCGAGGCCTCTTCCAGCGCCACGCTGCCGTCGGCCTGCGGGTGTTGCGCGAGCGCGCAGCTCGCGCGCCACTCGGGCGGCGCGAGGAAGGAGGCCTGGGTGCTGATGGCGGCCGCATCGCGCCCCTTGGGCAGCAGCACGAACAGGTTCCACGACAGCACCGCCAGCTGCGCGCTGCTGGTCGGGCCGGAGGTGAAGGCACCGCCCTCGGTCGGCAAGCCGGTGTCGAGCGCAATCTCCAGACGCGTCACGCCTGCGGGCACCGTGACGTTGACGGCGAACATGTCGCGCGGATCGCGCGCCCAGCTGAGCAGCTGCCCGTTGGCGCGCAGCTGCATGCCGATCAGCGTATCGAGCGGGCCGCTCGGCATGTGCTCGCCGGGGATCCACTTGGGGAATACCAGCGTGAGCGCCCCGGGCTTCACGGCGAGCGACAGCTCGCTGTGCACGTGCTTGCGCGGCAGCTCGCGCGCATCCACGCGCACGGTCAGATCCGCCGCGAGGGCGGCGCCACACATCAAAAGGAGCGCCCCGCCCAGCAGCACCCGACTTAGACCTGCTCTCATTTCAGACCCCGTAACGGCCGGTAAAAGGTGCGCGATTGTTCCTAAAATGGAGCGCGCAGGCAACGAGTGTTACCGTAATCGCATGAGCGAACCCAGCTATGCCGGCGGCTGCCTGTGCGGGGCGGTGCGCTACGAGGCGCCGGGCCCGGCCTCGAACCTGTGCTACTGCCACTGCGACAGCTGCCGCCGTGCCACCGGCGTGCCGGCGGTGCCGTGGGTGACCTTCGCGCGCGCGTCCTTTCGCCTGACGCACGGCGCGCTCACCGAGTACCGCTCCTCGGCGCAGGTAGTGCGCGGGTTCTGCGCCACCTGCGGCACCTCCCTCACCTACCGCAACGAGGGCCGGCCGCAGGAGATCGACGTGACGCTTGCCACGCTCGATGATCCCGCGCCGCTCGCGCCGGCGGCGCACCTGTGGACCGTGGACAAGCTGCCGTGGGTGTCGCTCGCCGACGGTCTGCCGGTGCACGCGCGCGGCTTCGGCAGCTAGCCCTCGCGCCGCGCCTCAGCGGGCGCGCGCGATCAGGGTCACGGTGACCAGCGCGAGCAGCGCGGTCGGCAGCCAGGCGAGCACGATCGGGTTCAGGTTGAAGACCACCGTGCCGCTCTCGATCAGCTTCTGCAGCAGGAAGAAGCCGATGCCGAGCACCAGGCCCATCAGCATGCGCGTGCCGGTGCCGGAGGCGCGCAGCGAGCCGAGCACGAAGGGGATCGCGAGCAGCACGCAGAAGGCCACGGCCACGGTGCGCGCGATGCGCGACCAGAACGCGAACACGTACTCGCGCGCGGCGAGGTGGTTGGTGCGGTAGTAGCTGATCAGGTGCCACAGGGCACGGTTGGTCAGCTGGTCGGGGTTCTCCACGGCGAGCCCGAGGAAACTCGCGGTGACGTTGGACTTCAGCACCCGCGGCGCCGGGGGGCTCTGGCGCACGGTGTCGCCGATGAAGCGCGACTCGCTGTAGTTGCCGAGGAGCCAGGTGCCCTTGGCGCCGGCGATGGCGTGCTGTGCCTGGCCGAGCGAGAGCAGCCGGTGCTGCGGGCTCAGCTCGAAGATCTGCATGCCGCCGAACTGGCTCTCGCTCGACTGCCCGGCGACGTGCAGGATCAAATCGCCGTCGCGCACCCACGCGCCGCTGCCGCCGAAGCTGACGCTGTTGAAGCGGCTGAAGGCCTTCTGCTCGCGCGCGGTCTGCTGCAGGGCGGGCCCGAGGAACTCTCCGAGCAGCACCGTCACCCCCATGAGCACCAGGCCGGCGAGCAGGCAGATGCCCGCCAGGTGCGCGATCGAGACGCCGGTGGCGCGGATCACGGTGATCTCGCTGCTGCGGGCCAGCGCGCCGAGTCCCACCAGCGAGCCGATGAGCGCGGCGATCGGCAGCAGGTCGAAGCCGAAGATCGGCAGGTTGAGGAGCGCGAACCACAGCGCCCCGAGGGTGGTGTAGCCGCCGCTGCCGATGTCGTCCTGCTGGTCGATGAAGATGACCAGCACGCCGAGCACCAGGAGAGCTGCGAGCACCATCAGCACCCCGCTGAGGATCGAGCGCACGATGTAGCGGTCGAGGATGTTCATGCGCTGCGCAGCCGGTAGCGCAGGCGCTGGCCGACCCCGGGCCCGAGGATCACCACGAGTGCGAGCAGCACCACCACCGCGTGCGTCCACCACAGGCCGAGGAAGCCCGGCACCGTGCCGCGCGCGATCCACACCTTGCCGGCCGACACCAGCTGCGAGTACAGCAGGAAGATGAGCAGCGCCGCCCACACGCGCGCGTAGCGTCCCTGGCGCGGCCGCAGCCGCGCGAGCGGTACGGCGATCAGTGCCAGCACCAGGCACATGAGCGGCATGGCGATGCGCCACTGCAGCTCGGCGCGCTGCTCCGGGTCCTGCGAGCTCGCCAGCACCGCGCTCGGCTGTGCCTCGAGGTTGCGCACGGCATCGGCGCCCGCCGGCACCGGCACCGGCACCACGTGCTCGGCGAAGCGCACGATGCGGAACTCGGCGCTCCCCGGCACGCCCTCGAAGCGCTCGCCGTCGTAGAGCGTGAGCACGTGCGTCATGCCGTCGCTGCTCACGCTGTGGCGCGCGCGCGCCGCGAGCGCCACCAGCACCATCGAGCCGCGGCTGCGCTCGACGAACACGTTATGCAGCATGCCGTCGGGGTTGACGTCCTGCGCGTACACCACCGCCGTGCCGCCGGCGAGGCTGCGGAACTTGCCGGCGGCGATCGGCGCGAACTGCCCGGCGCGGATCGCCGCCTGGCGCAGGCTGAGCGCCTGCGCGGTGGCCTGGGGTGCGAGCACGAGGGTGAGCCAGGCGAGCACCGCGGCGATCACGAAGGCGAGCATCACCACCGGCAGGTAGACGTTGGCGGGACCGGCACCGCAGGCGAGTGCCGCCGCCATCTCGCTGTCGGCGTACAGCCGCCCGAAGGCGAGCACCACCCCGAGCAGCAGTCCCACCGGCAAGAGGATCGACAGGTACTGCAGCGCCCCGAGGTAGACGAGGTCGAACACCACGTTCGGCGGGAACTGGTTGCTGGCCGCGCGTTCGAGCACGCCGACCACCTGGTAGGCGAGCAGGATGATGAGCAGCACGCCGGTCACCAGGAGCCAGGCCAGCACCACCTCGCGCAGGATGTAACGACCGAGGATCTTGCCCACCGCCACCGTCCGTTCGTGCGCCGCTGCCGCGACGCCTGAGTTACACTTGCCATCGCCTGCACCCACGGGTGCACGGCACGCGCTGCAGCTGCAGGCGACGGAGCGAGGCGCCCAATAAGGTAAATGAGAGTCTAACGCGCCTCAACGGCAAGGGGATACGCAATGGAATTCGGGGTCTGGAGCAAGGGCCTGCCTACACTCGCGGTGGACTGCCTGGTGTTGGGCGTGTTTGAAGACGGCGAGCTCGCCGGCGAAGCGCGCAGCGTCGACGCCGCCAGCGGCGGCAAGCTGCGCGCCCTGCTCGCGCGCGGCGACTTCGCCGGCCGCGCCGGCGACACGCTGCTCGTCGCCGACCTGCCCGGCATCAGCGCCTCGCGCGTGCTGCTCACCGGACTTGGCACCAAGAAGCTCTACCAGCGCAAGGCCTGGCGGCGCGCCTGCCAGAGCGCGCTCGCGACGCTCGCGCGCACCCGTGTCGGCAGCTGCGCCGTGGCCCTCGATCGGCCCGAGGCGCGGCTGCTCGATGATTACTATCTCGGGCGGCAGGTGGCCGAGCTCACCGGCGCTGCGCTCTACCGCGTCAACGATCTCAAGACGGCGAAGAAGCCGCCGGCGGCGGCGCTGAAGAAGGTGCTCGCCGGCCCGGTGCGCAAGGCCGCGGCCGCGCAGCGCGGCCTCGCCGACGGCGCCGCTGTGGCCGCCGCGCAGGCCATCCAGCGCGACCTCGCCAACCTCCCGGCCAACGTGTGCACGCCCGCCTACCTCGCCGAGCAGGCCCGCGCCCTCGGCCGCAAGTCCGGGCGCGTGCGCGTCAAGGTGCTCGAGGAGGCGGCGATCCGCCGCGAGAAGATGGGCTGCCTGCTCGCGGTCGCGCAGGGCTCGCACCAGCGGCCGCGCTTCGTCGTGCTCGAGTACAGCGGCGCGAAGAAGGACGAGCCCCCGGTGGTCCTGGTCGGCAAGGGCGTGACCTTCGACACCGGCGGCATCTCGCTCAAGGACCCGCCCGGCATGGACGAGATGAAGTTCGACATGTCCGGGGCCGCCGCGGTGATCGCCGCACTCATGCTGTGCGCGCAGCTGCGCCTGCGTCTGAACGTCGTCGGACTCGTGGCCGCGGTCGAGAACATGCCCGGCGGCGGCGCGGTCAAGCCCGGGGACATCGCCACCAGCTCCTCGGGGCAGACGGTCGAGATCCTCAACACCGACGCCGAGGGGCGGCTGATCCTCAGCGACGCGCTGCATTACGCGCGGCGCTTCCGCCCGGCGGCGGTGGTCGACGTCGCCACCCTCACGGGTGCCTGCGTGGTGGCGCTCGGCCACTACCACGCCGGCGTCATGGGCAACGATGAGCGGCTGGTGCAGGAGCTGATGGCCGCCGGCGTGCGCGCCGACGATCGCTGCTGGCAGCTGCCGCTCACCGAGGAGTACGCCGAGCCGCTGAAGAGCAACTTCGCCGACTTCGCCAACGTCGGCAGCCGTGACGGCGGCGCCATCGTCGCCGCGGCCTTCCTCGCGAAATTCACCCAGGGACTCAAATGGGCGCACCTCGACGTCGCCGGCACTGCCTACCTCAGCGGTGCGCAGAAAGGCAGTACCGGACGACCGACGCCGTTGCTCGCGGACTTCCTCATCCACCGCGCCGCGCGCTGAGGCGGCACGGCGCGAGCCACGCGCGCACCCTCCGGCATGTGCGCTTCTGCCGCCCGCGCCGCCTGGCGCGCCATGGCGCGCGCCTGCTGCGGGTGCGCTGAGGCGCCCCGGCGGCCCACCATGTCCGCCTCCCGCGCTGCCCTGCTGCTCGCGGCCCTGGCCGCAGCGGGCGCCGTCACTTCCGGCGAGGTCGCGCCCGGCGCCGCCGCGGGCGATGTCGCGCTCGGGCGCACCCTCTTCAACCAGCACTGGGTCTCGGCCGCAATCGGCGGCAACGCCCGCGGTCTCGGGCCGCTCTTCAACGCCGCCTCCTGCGATGCTTGCCACAACGGCGGCGCCGGCGGACTCGGGCCAGCGGCTGAGGGCGTGCTGCCGCAGGCCGTGGTCGTGCAGCTCGAGCAGCCGGCACGCGCCGGTGAGGCCGAGCCGCCCGGGGACCCGATCTATGGCCACGTGCTCAACACCCAGGCCACCGCCGGGGTCGAGCCCGAGGGCGTGGTGAGCGTCACCTACAGCGAGATCTACGGCTACTACTACCCGGAGGGCACGCGCTGGCAGATGCGCGCGCCGCATTACCGTATCGCCGAGCTCACGCGCGGCGCACTCGCCACCGACACCATCGTCAAGCCGCGCCTGGCGCCGCCGCTCTACGGCGTGGGGCTGCTCGAGGCCGTGCCGGGCGCGCGCTTTGGCTGGCAGGGCGCGGCGGGGTCGCTGCGCGACCAGACCACGCGCGCGCTCGCGCGCGACATGGGCCTCACCTCGAGCGAGCGGCCGCGCGATGACTGCACGGCCGTCGAGGCCGACTGCGAGCGCGAGGCGCTCGGCTATGCCACCGAGGTGAGCCGTGAGCATGTCGACGCGCTGGTCGCTTACCTGCGCAGCATCGAGGTGCCGCCCTCGGCGGCGCGCACCGCGCGCCAGGCCCCGGGGGCGCGGCTGTTCGCAAGCACCGGCTGCGCCAACTGCCACCTGCCGCAGCTGCCGGCGGCAGCCGCTGGCGCACCGCTCGCCGCCTACACGGACCTGCGCCTGCACGATCTCGGGCGCGACATGGAGGATGAGAACGTCGCCGGGGCGCGGGTGCCGAGCCGCTGGCGCACGGCGCCGCTGTGGGGGCTCGCGGCACGGCTGCACTCCGGCGGCGCGCTGTTCCTGCACGATGGCCGGGCGCGCAGCGTCGAGGAGGCTGTCCTGTGGCATGCCGGCGAGGCGGAGGCCGCGCGGCGCAACTTCGTCAACCTCCTCGGGCGCTCGCGCGAGCAGCTGCTGCGCTGGCTCGAGAGCCTGTGACGCACTGCGTAAGGGCGGCCGCGGCGGCTCGCTATAATCGCCCGCAGCCCATCACCGAGGTCCGCTGCTGAGCGATGCCCAGCACCGAAGCGCCGATCGTGACCGAGGCACGCGCGCCGGGGGCGCGCCTGCCATGAACGCCGCCGCGGCCTTCAACGAGGATGCCGCGCCGCTCGCGCGCGCGCTCGAGGCGCTGCAGACCGTGATCCTCGGCAAGCCCGAGCAGATCCGCCTGTGTCTCGCCTGCCTGCTGGCGCGCGGGCACCTGCTGATCGAGGACGTTCCCGGGGTCGGCAAAACCACCCTCGCGCACGCGCTCGCGCACCTGCTCGGGCTCGCCTGGCAGCGCGTGCAGTTCACCTCCGACCTGCTGCCGGCGGACATCATCGGCGTGTCGATCTTCGATCGCGCCAGCCAGCGCTTCATCTTCCGCCAGGGACCGATCTTCACGCAGCTGCTGCTGGCGGACGAGGTCAACCGCGCGAGCCCGCGCACCCAGAGCGCGCTGCTCGAGGCGATGGAGGAGCGGCAGGTGAGTGCCGACGGCACCACCTACGCGCTGCCCGACCCGTTCTTCGTGGTCGCCACGCAGAATCCGCACGAGCAGCTCGGCACCTTCGCGCTGCCGGAGTCGCAGCTCGACCGCTTCCTCATGCGCGTGACGCTCGGCTACCCCGACGCGGCGCACGAGCGCGCGCTGCTGCGCGGCGGCGAGCGCCGCGAGCTGCTGCCGACGATGCCGCCGGCCCTCAATCCGGCCACCGTGCTGCGCGTGCAGCGCGCGGTGCGCGGCGTGCACGTCGCCGATGCGCTCCTCGACTACGCGCAGAACCTGATCGCGCGCACGCGCGCGCAGCCGGAGCTGAAACTCGGTCTGTCCCCGCGCGCCGGCCAGGGGCTGATCCGCGCCGCGCAGGCCTGGGCCTATCTCGCCGCCCGTCCCGCGGTGCTGCCCGAGGACCTGCAGGCCGTGCTGCCGGCGGTGATCGCGCACCGCCTCGAACGGCGCGACCCGAGCGCCGGCGGCGGCGACCTGGCGCGCGAGCTGATCCGCTCGGTGCCGCTGCCGCCGTAGGCGCCGTGAGCGCGCAGCTTGCAGCCGGGACCCTCCGGCGCCTCAATCCCTTCGCTCCCCTCGCCGCGCGCGCGCGCGCGCGCATGGCAGTGTGGGTGCGCGCGCGCCAGGGCGAGGACGCCCTGCCGGTGCGTCTTGAGCGGCGGCGCCTGTACATCCTGCCGACGCGCGGCGGGGTCGCCTTCGGGGCGCTGGTGTTCGCGATGCTGATCGCGGGGCTCAACTACGCCAACAGCCTCGCGCTGTTCCTCACCTTCCTCCTGGCCGCCTTCGCCCTGGTGGCGATGCAGCTGTGCCATCGCAACCTCCTCGGGCTCACGGTGCACTCGCTGGCCGCGCCGGCGGTGTTCGCGCAGCGCCCGGCGAGTGTGATGGTGAGTCTCGAGAACCCGCAGGCCCTGCCGCGGCCGCAGCTCGGGGCCGCCCTCGACACCCTGACGGAGAGCCGCATCGACCTCACGGCGCACGAGCGCCGCACGCTGGTGCTCGCGCTGCCGCCGCTTGCACGCGGGCTGTACCGCATCGGGCGGCTGCGCCTCGCGGGCACGCATCCCTTTGGGCTGTTCCGCGCCTGGACCTGGCTGCACCATCCGCTCGAGCTCATCGTCTACCCCGCGCCTGCCGGCTCGCTGCCCATGCCAGGGGCGAGCGGGCGCCAGCCGGGCCCGCACCCGCGTGGCGGGGCGGGGGTCGATGAGTGGCTCGGGCTGCGGCCGTTTCGCGACGGCGACTCCCCGCGCCAGGTCGACTGGAAGGCGTACGCGCGCGAGGCGCCGCTCCTGGTGAAGGAGTACCAGCCGGCCGGCTCCGACCTGCGGCTGTTTGACTTCTCGCAGCTGCCCATGAAGGACACCGAGGCGCGCCTCGCGCAGCTCGCGCGCTGGATCGTGGACGCCGAGGCCCAGGGCGAGCGCTATGGCCTCATGCTGCCCGGGGAACAGATCGCGCCCGATCGCGGACCCGAGCACCGCCACCGCTGCCTCGCGCGGCTGGCGCAGTTCGGGGGCACGCCCGTGCCGTGGCCGCGGTGAAGAGCCGCAGCGCCAGCGGCGCGCTGCCGCTGCCGCCGCTCGCGTGGGCCTGCGCGGCCTTCGGCGGCGGCGTGCTGCTGCATCTTGAGCGCGTGCCGCCGTGGGCGAGCCTCGCCTGCGCCGCGCTCATCGCCTGGCGGCTGCGCGCCGCGCAGCGCGGACTCTGGCTCCCCGGGGCCCTCATCCGCACGCTGCTCGCGCTCGCCATGGCGGTCGTGGTGCTGGCGCGCTTTCACACCCTGAACGGTCTCACCGCCGGCACGACGCTGCTGCTCTTGATGGCGGCGCTGAAGCTCCTCGAGACGCGCACCACGCGCGATGAGCTGGTGCTGATCGGCGCCGGCTTCTGCCTGCTGCTCGCCGCCTGCCTCGACCGCGAGGAGCTCGCGCGCACGCCGCTGTACGCGCTCGAGGCGTGGCTGTGCTGCGCGGCGCTCGCCGCGGTGGCCACCCCGACGCTCGGCGTGCGCGCGGCCCTCGGCCTCGCCGGGCGCACGCTGGCACTCGCAGCGCCCCTCGCTCTGCTGCTGTTTTTGTTCTTCCCGCGCCTGCCCGGCTCGTTCTGGGCGATACCGCGCGGCGATACCGCCCTCACGGGGCTCTCCGACACGATGAGCCCGGGGAAGATCGCGCAGCTGGTGGCCGACTACGAGCCGGCATTCCGGGTGCAGTTCGACGGGCCGCGCCCCTCCGGCGAGGCGCTCTACTGGCGCGGGCCGGTGCTGCACGAGTTCGACGGCGAGACCTGGCGGCGCGCCGAGGGCTCCTACAAGCTGCGCGCGCGCGTCGCCAACACCGGCGCCGAGGTGCGTTACCGTGTCGCGCTCGAGCCGACGCGGCGGCACTACTGGTTCGCGCTCGACCTGCCGGCGCAGTCGCCCTCCCCGCGGGTCGCCCTCACCTACGACTACCAGCTCATCGCCTCCGAGCCGGTCACCGAGCCGGTGAGCTACGAGGCGCTCTCCTACCCGAGCACGCGCACGCTGGATCCTCTGAGCACCGCCGGGCGGCGCGAGGACACTCACCTGCCCGCCGGCACCAACCCGCGCACGCGGCAGCTGGCGAAGGAGCTGTATGCGCGCGCCGGGGGCGATGCGGCGTACGTGAGTGCCGTGCTCGGCTACCTGCGCGAGGGCGGCTTCGCCTACTCCCTCGAGCCCGAGCCGCTCGGGCACGACTCGATCGACGAGCTCCTGTTCCGCACCCGCACCGGCTTCTGCGGCCACTACGCCTCGGCGTACGCGACCCTGATGCGCGCCGCCGGAATCCCGGCGCACGTCGTCACCGGCTACCTCGGCGGGGAGTGGAACCCGATCGGCGGCTTCCTCATCGTGCGCCAGAGCGATGCGCACGCCTGGGCGGAGGTGTGGCTGGAGGGTCGCGGCTGGGTGCGCGTCGATCCCACCGCGGTTATCGCCCCGGAGCGCCTGCGCCGCGGCATCCTCGATCTGCTGCCGGGGGCCTTCTCGGCCTCGGAGCGGCTGCTGCACGGCTCGGCCTGGCTTTCCGGCCTGTTGCAGCGCTGGGAGGCGGTGAACGCCTGGTGGAGCGATCACGTGGTGCGCTTCGACTACGGCAGCCAGCTCGACCTGCTGAGCAGGCTCGGGGTGCGCTCGCCGGATGCGCGCCACCTCGGCTGGGCGTTCACGGCGGCGCTGCTCCTGTGGCTCGCCTTCATGGCCTGGCAGGCCGGGCGGCTGCCGCGCCCGCGCCCCCCGGACATGCTGGCACGCGCCTACCTGCTCCTGTGCCGGCGCCTGGCGCGCATCGCGCCGCCGCGCGCCCCCTACCAGGGGCCGCTCGAGTACGCCGAGACGGTCGCCGCGCATCGCCCCGACCTGCGCGCTCCGGTCGCCGCTTTGTGCGAGCGCTACGCGCAGCTGCGCTACGGCCCAGCGGGTGCGAGCCGCGCGCAAGCGGCGGCGTTTGCGCGCGCGGTGCGCCGGCTGCACCTGCCGCGGCGCGCGCCCCCGCGCGCCGCCTAGTCCGAGCGGAAGCCGTTGCGCGCGTGCGTGCCGTCGCAGAAGGGCTTGGAGGCGCTGCCGCCGCAGCGGCACAGCACGGTGCTGGTGGTGCGCGCCACCACGCGCCCCGTGCCGCTCAGGATCTCGAGATTGCCGCGCACCCGCAGCGGGCCGTTCACCTGCGGCTCGATCGCGAGCTCGCCGTCGCGCGCTGCGAGCGGCTGCGTCTGCCCGCTTGCAGGCTCGCCGCTCGCGGTGAAGCCCGCCTCGTGGTGCGAGCCGTCGCAGTAGGGCTTGTGCCGCGAGGCCCCGCAGCGGCAGAGCGTCGCGCGAAAGCCCGCACTTTCTCCCTCGATCGTGAGCGCGGCGCGCAGCGCATACGGTCCGTTCTCGCGGATGGAGGCGAGGTTCACCGGCGGGGCGGACTCATCGGGCTGCCCGTCGCGACGGCGGTAGCGGATCGCCCCCGAGGGACAGGCGTGCGCGATGTCCACGAGGCGCTCGACGCTGAGCGCGTCGGGGCGGATCCACGGCCCCTGCACGTTGGCGAGGAACACCTGCGGGGCGAGCGTCACGCAGAAGCGCGAGTGAATGCAGCGCCGCCCCTCGTAGATGAGGTCGAGCTTCTCGCCGGCGATCGTCTCGATGCCGTCCTGTGACTGCGGGAGCGGCGCTGGCGGCGGCGCCGCGGTGCCCGCCGGCGCGGCCGCGGCGCCGGCGACGGAGGGGGCCTCGGTGAGATCGAAGCCGCGTGTCGCGCGCCGCTCGAGCGCGGCGAGCTGCGTGGCGGCGCTCACCAGGCGCGCCTGCTCGCTGCGCGCCAGGCGCGCCGCCGTGCCGGCGAGTTGGCCGAAGCGCTCGACGAACAGCCGCCGTGCGGCCGCGCCGCGCACGAACGGCCCGGCATCACGCAGCGCCACGAACGACACGCCGGCATGGCAGTGCGGGTTGGAAGGGCCGGCCGGCAGCCGCGCGGCGTGCTCGGCGAGGGGCGCGAGCGCGCGCATCAGGCCGATCGCAAGATCGACCGTGAGGGACTTCTCCGCCGCGGGTCCCGCCACCGAGTAGGAATAGCCGAGCAGGCGCAGCATCAGCGCGTAACAGGCATTGGCGAGGTCGACGGTCGCGAACGCCTCCGGGTCCTCGAGCCACACGCGCCCCTCGGGGCGCGGCGGCCGCCGCAGCACCGGGTTGGTGGCCGCCGGAAAGGCAGGCACGAAGGCAGGGTTCGCGGCGCTGAGCGCCTCGAGCTCGGCGCGGATGCCGAGGAACTTCTGGTAGTGGCTGTTGGCGGAGTCCTGCGGGGCGCCCTCGCCCTGCAGCACGATGGCGGTGAAGGCCGCGAGCGCAGTCTTCAGGCAGATGACCGGCCGGGCTCCGACGAGGTTCACCTCCGTGGGTGAGAGCTGCAGCCCCGGGTTGCCATCGAAGGTCTGGCCCTCGCCGTAGCGCGCCACGAAGTCGCGCAGGCCGGCCCCGAGGGTCTCGTAGAAGACCCCGACGGTGTCGTAGTCACGCGCCATCGGCGTCAGGTGCGCGCGGTCCGAGCCGCGCAGGTAGGCGCGCTCGTAGGCAAAGCCCGCGCCGTCGGGCTCGGTGGAGCCGTGCGGGCGCTCGAGGTGGATGAAGTGCTGCAGCGTCGCGGCGTTGAAGGGCGCGAGCTTCACCACGATGCTCGCCGGCAGGTTGCCCGGATCGAGCGGGAAGTTGGCGCGCCCGATGCGCGGGCTCGCCCCGAGCGCTGCGGTGATGTTCCACACCGCCGCGAGGTGTCCCATCTCCTCGATCGCCACGCCCACGAGCACGCCGCGCCAGCGCTCGACCGCCGCGGCCTCCCTGGCGCTCAGCCCCTCGGCCGTGCCCTGCCTGAGGCTGAAGGCCGCGTACAGGTAGGTGCACATGAGGTTGTGCTCGAGCTCGGCGGCCTCGTACAGGGCGTGCACCAGCACTTCGCGCTGCAGCAGCGGGTCCGAGGCGGCGACGTCTTCCATGGGGTACTCCGCGGGGCAGCGGGCACCGTGCCCGCCTCCGCTCTAGGGTACGCCGCCTGTCAAGTGGCCGCGTGCTCGCGGGTCTCGAGGAAGCGGACGTCCGGCCAGCGCTCGAGCGTCAGCTGCAGGTTGACGCGCGAGGGTGCGAGGTAGACGAGCGCACCGGCGTGATCGAGCGCCAGGTGCTCGTAGGCGCGGGCGCGGAACTCCTCGAGTTTGCGGGCATCGCGCGCCTCGATCCAGCGCGCGGTGTGCACCGTCACCGGGTCGAACACGCACTGCACGCCGTACTCGTCGGCGAGGCGGAAGGCGACCACCTCGAACTGCAGCTGCCCGACCGCACCCAGGATCAGGTCATTGTTGCGCAGCGGCTTGAAGAGCTGTGTGGCGCCCTCCTCGCACAGCTGCGACAGCCCCTTCTGCAGCGCCTTCATCTTCAGGGGGTCCTTGAGCACCGCGCGCCGGAAGATCTCCGGGGCGAAGTTCGGCACGCCGGTGAAGCCGAGCCGCTCGCCCTGGGTGAAGGTGTCGCCGATGTTGATGGTGCCGTGGTTGTGCAGGCCGATGATGTCGCCCGCGAAGGCTTCTTCCGCCTGCGCGCGGTCGGCGGCCATGAAGGTGAGCGCATCGGCGACGCGTACCTCCTTGTCGAGGCGCACGTGGAAGAGGCGCATGCCGCGGCTGTAGCGCCCGGCGCACAGGCGCAGGAACGCGATGCGGTCGCGGTGCGCCGGGTCCATGTTGGCCTGGATCTTGAACACGAAGCCGGCGAGGGACTCCTCCGGCGGCTCGACCACGCGCTCGCGCGCCGCGCGCGGCAGCGGCCCGGGGGCGTGCTGGGTGAAGCTTGCGAGCAGCTCCTCGACCCCGAAGTTGTTGATCGCCGAGCCGAAGAACACCGGGGTCTGCGTGCCGTCGCGGTACGCCTGCGGATCGAAGCGCGCGGTCGCGCCGCGCACCAGCTCGATCTCCTCGTCGAAGGCGCGCGCCTCGGCGCCGAGAAACTCGCGCCCCGCCGCGCTGTGCAGGCCCTCGATGGTGAGGTTCTCGCCGACGCGGCCGCGCTCGCCGGCGTTGTAGACGTAGATGCGGTCCTCGAGCAGGTGGTAGATGCCGCGCAGCTCGCGTCCCATGCCGATCGGCCAGGTCACGGGCGCGGTGGCGATCTTCAGCACGCTCTCGATCTCATCGAGCAGCTCGATCGGCGGGCGGCCGTCGCGGTCGAGCTTGTTGATGAAGGTCATGATCGGCGTGTCGCGCAGCCGGCACACCTCCATCAGCTTGATGGTGCGCTCCTCGACGCCCTTGGCGCAGTCGATCACCATGAGCGCCGAGTCGACCGCGGTGAGCGTGCGGTAGGTGTCCTCGGAGAAGTCCTCGTGGCCGGGCGTGTCCAGGAGGTTCACGATGCAGTCGCGGTAGGGGAACTGCATCACCGAGGAGGTGACCGAGATGCCGCGCTGCTGCTCGAGGCGCATCCAGTCGGAGGTCGCGTGGCGCGCGGCCTTGCGGCCCTTGACGGTGCCGGCCATCTGGATCGCCCCGCCGAACAGCAGCAGCTTCTCCGTCAGCGTGGTCTTGCCGGCGTCCGGGTGCGAGATGATCGCGAAGGTGCGGCGCCGAGCGATCTCGGCCGCGAGCTCAGTCACGGGCGGGCCCTAGGGACGCGGGGCCGCGACCGGGACGCGCAGCGACAGCCGCAGCACCGCGGCGTCCTCGCGGCCGCCGGGGGCCTGGTAGTAGCCGCGCCGCATCCCGACCTGCTCGAAGCCGAGTGACTGGTAGAGGCGGATCGCGGTGGTGTTCGAGGGGCGCACCTCGAGGAAGGCCTCGCCCATGCCCGCCCCGTGGGCGCGCTCGAGCAGGCATATGAGGAGCTTGCGCCCGGCGCCGCGGCAGCGGAACGCCTCCCCGACGCACAGGTTGAGGATGTGCGCCTCGCCGGCCCCGACGCTCATGACGCCGTAGCCCATGACCGCGCGCTCCACGGTGAGCACGCGGCAGACGTAACCGACCCGCAGGCAGTCGCGGAAGATGCCCTCGCTCCAGGGGAACTGGTAGGAGGCGCGCTCGATCGCCACCACCTCGAGCACGTCCATGGCGCGCATCGGCCGGATCAGGACCTCGGCGGGTGTGCTGAACAGCTCAGGCGCGGTGGCCATCGACGGCGGTCCCCTCGGTCAGGCGCTGGTACACGCTGCGGGCGAACTTCAGGTCCTCCCACGCCTTGCGCTTGTCGGCAGGCGTGCGCAGCAGGTAGGCCGGATGATACGTCACCACCAGCGGCGTGGCAGCGTAGCGGTGCACCTGGCCGCGCAGCCGCCCGAGCGGCACCTCCGTGCCGAGCAGGTTCTGCGCGGCGATGCGCCCGACCGCGAGCATAATCTTCGGCTGCAGCAGCTCGATCTGGCGCTCGAGGTAGGGCAGGCACGCGGCCACTTCCTCGGGCTTCGGATCGCGGTTGTTCGGCGGACGGCTCTTGAGGATGTTGGCGATGTAGACGTTGCTGCGGCGGTCGAGGCCGATGGCCTTGAGCATCGCATCGAGCAGCTGCCCGGCGGCGCCGACGAAGGGCTCACCGCGCCGGTCCTCCTCCGCCCCCGGGGCCTCCCCGATCACCAGCCAGTCGCAGCGCTGCGGCCCGACGCCGAACACGCCCTGGGTGCGCGTCAGGTGCAGCGGGCAGCGCTGGCACTTGAGCACCTCCTCGCGCAGCGCCGCCCAGCGCGCCTCGCTATCCGCGCTGAGTGCGGCCGGCGGCGGCACGGGCAGCGCCGGTGGCGGCGCAGCCTCGACATCCGCCGCCGCAGGCAGCGGGTCGGGGGCAGTGCTCGCGCGCGGCACCCACACCTCGATGCCGAGGGCCTCGAGGTACTGCGCGCGGCGGCTCGCGCTCGTGCTCACGCGGAGCTCCCCGGGGTCGGGGTGCCGCGGAACAGGCGGCGGATGCGCCGGCCGATCCACAGCACCGGCGCCGAGAGCGCGTAGGTGCCGAACATCGACAGGAACATGGTCGGCGGGTCGACGGCGATCAGCACCACGCTCAGGAGCACCAGGATCATGTAGTAGAAGCGCACGCGCCGGTCGGAGTCGAACTGCTTGAAGCTCGGGTAGCTGAAGCTCGAGACCATCAGCGCCCCGGCGCTCGCCGTGACGAGGAAGGCCGCGATCAGGCCCACGAGCGCCGGCTCGTGCCAGTCGCTGAAGTACCAGACGAAGGCGGCCACGATGGCCGCGGCCGAGGGGCTCGGCAGGCCCTCGAAGTAGCGCTTGTCGGCGGTGGCGGAGCGGGCATTGAAGCGCGCCAGGCGCAGTGCGGCGGCGGCGGCGTAGAAGAAGCAGGCGAGCCAGCCGAAGCGGCCCCAGTGCCGCCCGTACTCCATGATGCGCACCACGCCCCACTGGTAGGCGACGATCGCCGGGGCGAGGCCGAAAGCGACCATGTCGGCGAGGCTGTCGTACTCCTTGCCGAAGGCGCTCTCGGTGCGCGTCAGGCGCGCGATGCGCCCGTCCAGGGTGTCGAACAGCATCGCCGCGAATACTGCGATGCCGGCCTTCTCGAAGTGCTGGTCGATGGCCGCCACCACCGCGTAGAAGCCCGAGAACAGGCAACCCGTGGTGAACAGGTTGGGCAGCAGGTAGATGCCCTTGCGGCGCGGGCGGGGTGCTTCGACGGGCTCGGTCGTCACGGCGACAATCTTATCAGGGGCCTCCTGCTAAGATGCCAGCTTCCCCAGGCCGATGCTGACGAGGCGCAGCGAGAGCGCGATGAGGCTGTCCCGGTACCCGATCAACACCATGAAGGAAACCCCGGCGGAGGCCGAGGTCATCAGTCACCAGCTGATGCTGCGCGCCGGTCTCATCCGCCGCGAGGCGGCCGGGATGTACAGCTGGCTGCCGATGGGCCTGCGGGTGCTGAAGAAGGTCGAGCGCATCGTGCGCGAGGAGATGGACCGCGCCGGGGCGCTGGAGCTGGTCATGCCGGTGGTGCAGCCGGCGGAGCTGTGGCAGGAGTCGGGGCGCTGGAGCGCGTACGGGCCGGAGCTGCTGCGCCTGAAGGACCGCCACCAGCGCGACTTCGTCGCCGGCCCCACCCACGAGGAAGTGATCACCGACATCGCGCGGCGCGAGCTCAAGAGCTACCGCCAGCTGCCGGTGAACTTCTACCAGATCCAGACCAAGTTCCGCGACGAGGTGCGGCCGCGCTTCGGGGTGATGCGCGCACGCGAGTTCATCATGAAGGACGCCTACTCCTTCCACCTCGACCAGGCCTCGCTCGCGGCCGGCTACCGCGCGATGTACGAGGCCTACACGCGCATCTTCACGCGCACCGGCCTCACCTTCCGCGCGGTGCGCGCCGACTCGGGCGCGATCGGCGGGGACGTCAGCCAGGAGTTCCACGTGCTCGCCTCCTCCGGCGAGGACGCCATCGTCTTCTCGGACGCGGATGACTACGCCGCCAACCTCGAGGCGGCGGCGACGCTGCCCGCGGCGACGCCGCGCCCGGCCGGGCAGGAGGCGCTGCGCAAGGTGCCGACGCCCGGCGCCCGCACCATCGCCGAGCTCACGCGCTGCCTCGGCATCGAGCCGGCGCGCACGGTGAAGACCCTGATCGTCGAGGGCCGCGGCGGCGGCGCGGTCGCACTCGTGGTGCGCGGCGATCACGAGCTGAACGCCCTCAAGTCGCAGAAGCTGCCGGGGGTGGCGAGCCCGCTGCGCATGGCGAGCCCGGAGCTGGTGCGCGAGGTCTCGGGCACCGATCCGGGCTTCGTCGGCCCGGTCGGCCTCAGGTGCCCCGTGCACGCCGATCACGCGGCCTTCGCACTCGCCGACTTCGTCGGCGGCGCCAACGAGGTGGACATGCACTACCTCGGCATCAACTGGGCGCGCGACGTGCCGGGGGCCACCGCGGCGGACCTGCGCAACGTGGTCGAGGGCGATCCCAGCCCCTCGGGGCGCGGGCGCCTGAAGATCGCCCGCGGCATCGAGGTCGGGCACATCTTCCAGCTCGGCGACAAGTACAGCGCGCCGATGAAGGCTGTGGTGCTCGATGAGCAGGGCGCGGAAGTGACGCTGCTCATGGGTTGCTACGGCATCGGTGTGACGCGCATCGTGGCCGCCGCCATCGAACAGAACCACGATGAGCGCGGAATCATCTGGCCGGAGCCGATCGCGCCGTTCCAGGTAGTGCTCGTACCCCTGAACCTGCAAAAATCCGCCCGTGTCAAAGAGCTCGCCGATCAGCTCTACGCCGACCTCACCGCCGCCGGCATCGAGGTGCTGCTCGATGACCGCGACGCCCGTCCCGGGGTCAAGTTCGCCGACGCCGAGCTGCTCGGCATCCCGCACCGCCTGGTCATCGGCGAGCGGGGCCTGGAAGCCGGCAAGCTCGAGTACCGCGGGCGCCGCGACGCGCAGAGCACCGAGTTCCCCGCGACCGAGGCGCTCAGGTTCCTGCGCGAGCGGCTCGGGGCCTGAGAGCCTGCGTACCCTGCTTGCCGCCTGGGCGGCCGCACTGACGCTCGCCGCCGCCGCGCCCGTGCACGCGGACGCGCAGCAGGACCCCGAGCTCAAGGGCGTGCTCGAGAAGGCCATCGCCCAGGCGCAGTGCTTCTCCGACCAGTACGACTCGGCGGTGTGGTACACGCTGATGGAGCCGCGGCTGCGCACGCTGGTGAAGGAGAAGGACGAGCGCCTCGACATCCTCAAGCAGGTCTACTGCGAGACCCACCGCTACGGGGAGTCACGCCTGCCGCCGGGGTTGGTGATGGCTCTCATCGAGGTCGAGAGCCGCTTCGATCGCTGGGCGGTCTCGAGCGCCGGCGCGGTCGGGCTCATGCAGGTGATGCCGTTCTGGCCGGAGCGGCTCGGACTGCACCGCTACGAGCTGGTGCACGTCGCGCCCAACATCCGCATGGGCTGCGCGATCCTGCGCTTCTACCTCACCTACGAGCACAACGACGTGCGCCGCGCGCTGGCGCGCTACAACGGCAGCGTCGGGCGGCGCGACTATCCGGACCTCGTGATCGGGCGCTGGACGCGCTGGAGCGGCGCGGACGACCTCGGCTTCCCGAAGAGTCCCAAGCGCTAGCTGCGCGCGCTGGCCTGCCCTGCTAGTTCGCGGCGCGCCGGCCGGCTTCCTGAGCGGGGCTGAGCATACGCGCCACGCCCTCGCGGCGCGAATCCGCCGCTCCCTCGTAGGTGCCGTCGGCGTGGCGCAGCAGGCCGTGCAGGCCCGAGTTCTCCGCGTGCCCGGGCTTGAGCTCGATGCCGCGGTCGCGCAGCCCCGCGAGCAGCGCCGGTGTGAAGCGCCCGAGTTCACCCGAGAAGGTGTCGCCGCGCGCGATGAGGTTCGGCAGCTCCACGGCCTGCTTGAGCGAGAGCTTCCAGGCGAGCAGGCCTACCAGGGTCTTGGCGTTGTAGTCGAGGATCGCCGAGCCGCCCGGGGAGCCGAGCGCGGCGACGAAGTGGCCCGCCTTGTCGAGCACGATGACCGGGGCCATCGAGGAGCGCGGCCGCTTGCCGCCGTGCACCGCGTTGGCGACGGCGCGCCCGCCCTCGGTCGGCTCGAAGGCGAAGTCGGTGAGCTGGTTGTTGAGCACGAAGCCGCCGACGGTGCGCCCGGAGCCGAAGATCGACTCGACCGTGGTGGTCATCGAGACCACGTTGCCGTCGGCATCGACGATCGCGAGGTGGCTCGTGCCGGCGGCCTCGTTGGTGGCGTCGCGGCCGCGCGAGATCGGCAGCGCCCCGGGTCCGGGCGCGGGCCCGGCGTGGCTGCCGATCAGCTGCGCGCGCAGCCTGATGTAGCCGCTCTCGAGCATGCGCTCGACCGGCACCGGCACGAAGCGCGGGTCGGCGACGTAGTGATCGCGGTCCGCATACATGAGGCGGCTCGCCTGCGCGAACAGGAACCAGGCCTGCGGGTCGTTGGCGTTGCGCGTGGCGATGTCGGTGCGGTCGAGGATCTCGAGCATCTGCAGCAGCGAGACGCCGCTCGAGGGCGGCGGCGGCACGCAGACGCTGAAGTCGCGGTACGGGCGGCACAGCGGCTCGGCCCAGCTGCTGCGGTAGCCGGCGAGATCCTTGAGCGTCATGGTGCCGGGCAGCGGGTCGAGATGGGTGACGCGCACGATGGCCGCGGCGAGTTCGCCCTGGTAGAGCGCCTTCGGGCCCTCCTGGGCGAGGCGCGTCAGGGTCTTGGCGTACTCGGGGTTACGGAACAGGTCGCCCTCCTGCAGGATCTCCCCGTCGGGGCGCGAGAACAGCGTGCGGATCTCGTTGGTGGGCGGAAACGGCGAGCCCTCGCCGAGGAACATCGCCAGGCGCCCCGGCACCCGAAAGCCCTGGCTCGCCGCCCGGATCGCGGGCGCGAACAGCTCCTTCCAGCGCAGCGCGCCGTACTTCGACTGCGCGGTGGCGAGCATCGCCATCACCCCGGGGACCCCGGTCGAGCGGCCGCTGCGCACCGCCTCGACGAAGGACATCGGCCGGCCGTGGTCGAGGAACATGTCCGGGGTCGCCGCCGCCGGCGCGCGCTCGCGCCCGTCGATGGCACTGACGCGGCCACTGCCGGCATCGTAATAGAGGAGGAACGCCCCGCCGGCGACGCCCGAGCTCTGCGGCTCGACCAGGCCGAGCATCGCCTGCACGGCCACCGCCGCATCGATCGCCTTGCCGCCCTTGGCGAGGATCTCGAGACCGGCGTCCACCGCCAGCGGATTGGCGGCGGCCACCCACGCCTGGTGCGAGCGCGGCGGCTTGACGCGCCGTGGGGTCGGCAGCGCCGGCGCAGCCGCAGGTTCCGAGGGCAGCGCCTCGGGCTGGTTCTCCGGGTAGACCGGGGAGACGGTCGGTGCGGGCTCGGCGGGGGCCGGTGCCAGCGTCGCCGGTGGCGGCGGGCTCTCCGGGGCGCTCGCTGCCGGCTCCGCCGGCGGATCGGCGAGCGCGGCGAGCGCCGGGGTGCACAGCGCGAGGATGACAAGGGCGCCGAGGGCGCGCGCGATGGGGCGGTTGCGCATCAGAACGGGTCTAGGCGGTAAAGAATCCCGCGCGCGCGCCGAGCATCCCGGGGCTCGCCTCGCTGACTTCCACGGAAGTCACCTGCGAGGCCGAGGAGCCGGTCCACAGCCACTGCACGAAGCTCTCCACCGCTGCAGCCTCGCCGCAGGCGAGCACTTCCACGCGCCCGTCCTCGAGGTTGCGCGCATAGCCGCGGATCTGCAGCTCGCGCGCACGGCGCGCCGCCGTGGCGCGGTAGTACACGCCCTGCACACGACCACCCACGAGGCATATCCGGCACAGCATCCTGACTTGGCAAGCACGGCGGTGAGGCGCGAATACTACTGTAGATCCGCCCCGGGGCGCGCCCTCGGCAGGTGCCGGCCGGGGGGATTTGTGGCAACGTTGCGCGCCTCGGGCGCCGGGCGGCCCGCGCACGGCGCGCGGCGCTTGCCGGGCGGGGAGATTTCGGGCATGGCGCAGGTGCTGGTCCTTTATTACTCGCGCAGCGGGGCGACCGCGGAGCTGGCACGCCAGGTGTGCCGCGGCGTCGAGACAGTCGGTGGCGCGAGCGCGCGGCTGCGCACCGTGCCGCCGGTGTCCGCCGAGAGCGAGCGCCCCGTGCAGGCGGTGCCGGAAAGCGGCGCCCCCTACGCACGCCTCGAGGACCTCACCGAGACGCAGGCGCTCGTGCTCGGCAGCCCGACCCGCTTCGGCAACATGGCGGCGCCGCTGAAGTATTTCCTCGACGGGACCGCGCCGCTGTGGCTCGCGGGCGCGCTGAGCGGCAAGCCCGCCGGCGTCTTCACCTCGACACAGACCATGCATGGCGGCCAGGAGACGACGCTCCTGTCGATGATGCTGCCGCTGCTACATCACGGGATGTACCTGGTCGGGCTGCCCTACACCGAGCGCGCGCTGAACGACACCGTGCGCGGCGGCACGCCCTACGGCGCCTCGCACGTGAGCGGCGGCGCCGGGCAGGCCGTGCTCAGCGCCGAGGAGAAGGCGCTCGCCCAGGCGCTCGGGCGGCGCGTCGCCGCGCTCGCCGTGCGGCTCGAGTCAGCCCCCGCCCGTACGTGAGATCAGCACCTCGCGGATGAAGGGGATGGTGAGGCGGCGCTGCGCGACGAGCGCCGCTTCATCGAGCGCATCGAGCAGCGCGTACAGGCTCCCCATGTCGCGCGGAAAGCGGCGCAGCAGCCAGTGCAGCGTCTCATCGGGCAGCTCGAAGCCGCGCAGCCGCGCGCGCAGCTTGAGCGCCTCGCCCTGCTCGGCCTCGTCCATGGGGCGCAGCGGCATGAGCGCGCCCGCGCCGCAGCGCGAGCCCAGATCCGCCAGCGCCCACGGCAGCAGCGCCGGCGCACTCACCGCCGCCATGACGCAGGTGCCGCCGTGCTCGCCGAGCTCGCGCAGCACCCCGAACAGCGCCTGCTCCCACTCGAGCCGCCCGACGACGCGCTCGAGGTCATCCACGCACAGACAGTCAAGCGCCGGCAGGCCCTCGAGCACGCCGACCCCGAGTGCGGCCACTTCCGCGAGCGGCAGGTAGCCGGCGCGCACCCGCTCGCTCGCCGCCGCGCAGATCGCCTGCAGCAGGTGCGTCTTGCCGACGCCCTCGGGGCCGAAGTACCAGCTGAGGCCCGTGACCTCCCCGGCCGCCACGCGGCGCGCGTGCTCGAGCGCCTCGAGGTTGCGCGCCCCGAGGAAGCTCGCGAACGAGGCGCGATCCGGCAGGCGCAGGCCGAGGGGAATCTGGCGCACGGCGCGCCTTTCAGCGATGGGCCGGCATGAGCCACGCCCGGCGGGTGAAGGCGCTCAGGTAGTACCAGCCCGAGAGCACGGTGGTGGCGAAGGTGATCACGGCCATGACGCCGAGAACCTGCGGCGGTGGCACGTGCGCCGCGCCCCCGAGCAGCACGAAGGCCACGTAGATGAGCTGCGCGGCCGTGTTCACCTTGCTTACGACGATGGGCCGGCCGTGCAGCGGCCCGAACCACAGCCGGAAGATCAGCGCACCGAGTCCGATCATGACATCGCGTGCCACCACCGCCGCGCTCAGCCACCACGGGATCAGTCCGAGCCAGGCGCCTTCGACGAACACCACCATCAGCAGCAGCTTGTCGGCGAGCGGGTCGAGGAAGCGCCCGAGATCGCTCGTCCACCTGAAGCGCTTGGCGAGGTAGCCGTCGAGGCCGTCGGAGACCGCCGCGGCGATGAACAGCAGCAGCGCCGCGAGGTAGCGGTGCGATTGCAGCGCCAGGAGCACCGGCGCGATCAGCGCGATGCGCAGCAGGCAGATGATGTTGGGCAGGTGACGCATGGACGGCGCGCGGCGCGGGCAGCGGCAGGGTCCGGGCTTAGGGCTGGTAGCGGAACACCGTGCGTGCGGCGGTGGTGCCGGTGTGCACGAGGTGGGTTTGGCCGGCGAGCGCCTGCTCGAGCCCGGCCGCGCCGCCGCGCACCAGCACCGTGAAGATGACCGCGGTGGGCTCGGCGGCGAGGATGTTGGCACGGCGCACGCCCGGGGTCGCCTGCAGCAGCCGCCCGACGGTGGCGTAGTCAGTCAGCGTGTGCACGCCGTCGATCTGCACGCGTGCCTCGCTCTCGGCGAGTGCGGCCGCGCCGGTCGGCGGCGGCACGAGGTGATCGACGGTGTGGTCGATCCCGGCGGCGAGCGGGCCGCTCCAGCTCTCGCTCAGGCCGCGGCCGTAGAGGCTCCACTGCAGCGCTCCCTCCGGGGCGCTGCCGTCACCGCGCCCGACGAGCAGGGCATCGCCGCCGAAGCGCTGCGCCGCTTCCAGCAGCGCATCGCTGCCGAGGGGCTTGCCCGCGCTGTCGGTGAGCGTGAGCGGGATCAGGCTGATCGGCAGGCCGCGCGCGGCGGCGGCCCGCTCGAGCTCGGCGCGCGCCGCATCCGCGGCGCTGCGCGGCCGCGGCGGATCGAGCACCACGAGCGTGAAGGGCCGGTCCGGATCCCACACGCTGCGGCCGGCCGCGGCGATCGCCGCCTGCACCGCCTCCGCGTCGAACACCACCTGCGACTCCCCGCGCGGGCCGGTGGTGTAGCTCTGCACGTACTTCTGGGCCTCGGCCACGATGCCGGCGAGCGCCGGGTCATCCGCCGCCTCGCGCCTGCCGGTGGCGCGCACCAGCGCCTGGCGCATCGCCTCCTGCAGCGCGCTGCCGGAGCGTTCGGCCACGTCGACCTCGTAGACGCGCACCGCACGCGCCGTGGCGCCGAGTGGCAACACGCTGAGGGCGAGCACCGGCAGCAGGATGGCACGCAGGCGCGGGAGCGCCGCGAGTGATTTTGAGACCGTTCGCCTCATCGTTTGTGTGGGACACGCAACAGCGCGGAGCGACAGGTACAATACCACACGCGCCCGCAGCCCCGCGGTCGAGCGCCCTTGAGAATCCATGAGCGAAGGCCACGGCATCAGCTACCGCGATGCGGGCGTCGACATCGACGCCGGCGACGAACTGGTCGAGCGCATCAAGCCGCTGGTGCGCCGCGCGCAGCGGCGCGAAGTGCTGGCCGGCATCGGCGGCTTCGGCGCGCTGGTCGAGCTGCCGCGGGGCTACCGCCACCCGGTGCTGGTGTCGGGCACCGACGGCGTCGGCACGAAGCTGCGCCTCGCGATCGACACCGGCAAGCACGACACCATCGGCATCGACCTCGTGGCCATGTGCGCCAACGACGTCGTGGTGCAGGGCGCAGAGCCGCTGTTCTTCCTCGATTACTACGCGACCGGCAAGCTGCGCGTGGACGTGGCCGAGGCCGTGGTGCGCGGCATCGTCGAGGGCTGCGTGCAGGCCGGCGCCGCCCTGGTGGGCGGCGAGACCGCCGAGATGCCCGGCATGTACCACGGCGAGGACTACGACCTCGCCGGCTTCTGCGTCGGGGTGGTGGAGAAGGAGTCGATCATCGACGGCTCCAGGGTCGCAGCCGGCGACGCCATCATCGGCCTGAGCTCATCGGGCGCGCACTCCAACGGTTACTCCCTCATCCGCAAGCTCGTCGCGGCGGCCGACGCCACCCCCGCGACGATGCTCGAGGGCCGCAACCTCTTCGAGCGGCTGCTCGCGCCGACGCGCATCTACGTGAAGCCGCTGCTGGCGCTGCTGCGCGCCATGCCGGTACACGCGCTCGCGCACATCACCGGCGGCGGCCTCACCGACAACATCCCGCGCGTGCTGCCCGCGGGCCTCGAGGCGGTGCTGCGCCGTGACAGCTGGCCGCGCGACCCGCTGTTCGACTGGCTGCAGCACATGGCGCGGGTGGACTCGACGGAGATGTATCGCACCTTCAACTGCGGCATCGGCATGGTGGTGGTCGTGGCGGCCGCGCAAGCCGGCGCGGCCCTGGACCTGCTCCAGGCGCAGGGCGAGAGCGCGCAGCTGATCGGTGCCGTGGGCGCCGGCAGCCGCGGCGTCGTCATCGAGGAATGAGCGCAACACCGCTGCGGCTGGTGGTGCTGATCTCCGGCCGCGGCAGCAACATGACCGCGCTCGCGCGCGCGTGTCTTGCCGGCGAGGTCAACGGCCGGGTGGTGCGGGTGATCGCCGACCGCGCCGACGCCGCCGGCCTCGCCTCCGCGCGCGATCTGGGTGCCGAGACGGTGACCGTGGTGCGCACCCACGGCAGCCCGATCGAGGCCTTCGAGGCCGAGCTGCGTGCGCGCATCGATGAGGCGCAGCCCGATCTCATCCCGCTGGCCGGCTTCATGCGCATCCTCTCCGCGCCCTTCGTGGCGCGCTATCTCGGGCGGCTGCTCAACATCCACCCCTCGCTCCTGCCGGCGTTCCGCGGGCTGCACACCCACCGCCGTGCGCTCGAGGCCGGCGCGCGCGAGCACGGCGCGAGCGTGCACTTCGTGACGCCCGAGCTCGATGCGGGGCCGGTGGTGCTGCAGTCGCGGGTCACGGTGCGCCCTACGGACACCGAGGCCACGCTTGCCGCCCGGGTGCTCGCCACCGAGCACATCATTTATCCGCAGGTGCTCGCCTGGTTCGCGCAGGGTCGGCTCGCGTGGCACGATGGGGCCGCGTGGCTCGACGGCGAGCGCCTCGAGCAGCCGATCGTGGAGGATTTCCGTGCCGCAACGCCATGACAGGGACGTCGGATCTGGCCTCACCCGGGTGCTCGTTGCGGTGCTGCTCCTCAGCGGCGCGCGCCTCGCGGGCGCCGACGAGCTCAAGCCCTTCGAGGCCTCCTACGACTGGGTGTGGCACGGGCTCACGGTCGCGGCCTCGAGCCTGAAGCTCGAGGCGAGCGGCGACACCTGGACCTATTCCTCAAAGAGCGAGCCACGCGGTATCGGGCGTGCATTTTCCGAGCGCCCCCGACAGGTGAGCGTGGTGAAGCTGAACGGCGCGGCAGTAGAGCCCCAGAGCTACAAGGCTGACGACGGCACGACTTCCACCAGGCGCGCGATCGATCTCAAGTACGACTGGCAGGCCAAGCGCGTGACCGGTGTGTACGAGGAGACCAAGGTCGACCTGCCGCTCACCCCCGAGGTGCAGGACGACGCGTCGATCCAGCTCGCGCTCATGGCGGCGCTGCTCGCGGGCCACATGCCCGAGCGCTTCGAGCTCATCGACAAGAACAGCGTGCGTGAGTACCACTACTCCCGCGAGGGCGAAGCGACGCTCAAGACCCCGATGGGTGACATCGCGACGGTCGTCTACAAGGCCCAGAAGGCCAACTCACCGCGGGTGACGCGCTTCTGGTGCGCGCCGCAGCGGGGCTACGTGCCGCTCAAGGTGGAGCAGACCAAGGGCGATGAAGTGCAGTGGACCATGCACATTCAGAGCCTGACGCGCTAGGCGCGGCCTAGGTCTTCGGCAGCGTCACGCCGCGCTGACCCTGGTACTTGCCGCCGCGGTCCTTGTAGGAGGTCGAACACACCTCGTCGGACTCGAAGAACAGCATCTGCGCCACGCCCTCGTTGGCGTAGATCTTCGCCGGCAGTGGTGTCGTGTTGGAAAACTCGAGCGTTACGTGTCCTTCCCACTCCGGTTCCAAGGGCGTGACGTTCACGATGATCCCGCAGTTGTGGACGATGACGCCGGCCGCAAGCGCGAAGGTTCCCGCCTGTGGCACGCTCAGGCAATACACGTCGTGATCGCCGGGGAGCGAGCGAATCGCGATGACGCGGTGATTGCGATAGGTACCCGAAAATTCCGCGGCGAGGCCCGCGGCTCCTCTTAAGGCAGGCCCGGGTAGATTCGCCACCCCGTCGCGCAGCGCGTACCGCAACTTCCCCTCCCCGGCCAAGCGATGCGGCGCATACATGTGCCCGTCAGCTGGCTGATAGACCAACTGCGAGCCGTGCCGCGTATCGCGATACAGGGGCATGAGCGCATCACCGGGCCGCAGCGAGTCCGCGGCGACCATGCGGCCAGCGCGCGTCATGAACTGGTGGTCCGGCGTCGCCCGCACCCGCTCACCGTTATCGAGCGCGATCTCGAGCAGCGCGTCCCGGCCGATGAAACGCGGCGCCTCCAGCTGAGCGAGCATCATCTGCCCGCGCCCGCCGATGGCGTAACCCTGGAAGCGCTCGCCCGAATCGTGGCGCCGCGCCATCTGCTCCAGTGTCGGCGCGCTGCCGTCGACCAGCGCCACCCGCGTATCCGCGCTGAAGCAGCGGGCGTAGGTCGAGTTGTGGACGATGAGATCGTTGGCGACGAAATTCCGCAGCCGCGGCACCGAGAGGTCGTACACCTGCTCCTCGCCCGCCGCCTCGATCGACTCGACGGTATCCCACACCGGGCCAGCGGCGGCGAGCGGCCGCGGCTCCCCGTCCTGCGTCGCGGCTGCGACCTGCAGTGCGGCGCCGTGCGGCACTGACTGTGCCCGCGAGCCGTGCACGCCGAGGGAGTCGCAGCTGACGCCCGCGCTCTGCGCGGCACTGCTCAGGAGCGCCCAGGCCGCCTGCGGCAGCGTGTCGAAGTTCGTGGCGCGCCGCGGGCGCTCGTGCAGCGGTGGCAGGATCTGCGCCTCGAGGCGCTGTTGCTTGAGGCAGCCGGGGACGAAACCGATCTCCTGCGCGAAGAGCGCGATCTGCTGCCGGTCGCTGATCTGGATGCTGCAGGCACGAGTGCCGCTCGCGGTGTCCGTCTCGCGGATCAGGGAGAAGATGCCGAAGCGCAGCAGCAGATGGTGCACGTCCTCGATCAGGCGGCGCGACTGCGAGTAGTACTCCAGGCAGCAGGACCGGTATAGGCCGCCGTCGCCGCCGAACAGGGCCTGCAGGAACAGGCGCACGGCGCGGCGCGGCGCCATGAAAATCCGCTGCGGCACGCAGCTGTCCGCCGCGCCGACATCCAGCCGCTGGCTCGCGAGCCAGGCGTGCGCGCGATCGAGCTCGGCGATGCCGCCGCGGCCGCGATCGTTGACGAGGCGATAGCCGTAGCCGTCCTGGTGGCTGACCTCGCCCATCCCGGAGGCCGCGACCGACTCCTTGAGCAGCCCAACGAGCGCCGGGTCGGCGCTGCTGAAGGCCGGGCCGTGCCCGGGCGCAGGGCACGGCCCCTGAGAGATCATGAGTCCCAGCAGGCTCGCCTCCCAGTCCGGCATGCGGCTCTTGCCGAACACCGGGATGCTGCGCGCCACCGCGATGCGATCGCCGGCCTTGAGGTCCTGCAGCGGCACCCATCCCTGCAGCATGCGGAAGGGATGGTTGGCCGTGGCACGGATGCGCAGGCCCGCGCGCGTGCGCAGCTCGAACACCGGCTTTCTGCCCTGCGGCACGAAGGCCGAGACCTTCGCGGGCTTGAGCGACCAGCCATCGAGCGCCAGCGTCGACTTGCCGAAGCGCATCTGCGTGATCGGCACGTAGGCGCCGGTGTCGGTATCCACCACGCGCGTGTCCCCGCTCACGCATTTGCCGAGGCACACGGTGAGCACGCTGCGCGGGATGCGGAAGTACTCGACCGTGCGTGCCAGCGCGAAGGAGTTGGGCGGGATGATGCAGACCTCGCCCTTGAAGTCGACGAAGCTCTTCTCGTCGAAGGCCTTCGGGTCGACGATGGTCGAGTTGATGTTGGTGAAGATCTTGAACTCGCTCGCGCAGCGCACGTCGTAGCCGTAGCTGGAGGTGCCGTAGGAGACGATCTTGTGGCCGTCCGCCTGGCGCACCTGCTCGGGCGCGAACGGCTCGATCATCCCCTGATCACGCGCCATGCGCCGGATCCAGTTGTCGGACTTGATGCTCATCGACTCACTCCCGCGCCCCCCGGGGCGCGCTCCCGGGCGCGACATTAGCCGCTCGTCTTGTAACAAAAAGTATCACGGCCGGCCGTCGTGGCGGCCAGAGGGCATTGGTGCGCGAACGCGAAGCCTGTTCAGGTCTCTTCGACGACGATCTTGGGAAAGAGGCTGCTGCGGTCGCGCGAGCGTACCGCCAGCGCCCCGGCCGTGCGCCGCGCCATCTCGAGGTAGGCCCGCGCGCGCGGCGAGTCAGGCGCGGCCACCACGGTCGGGCGGCCGCTGTCGGCCTCCTCGCGGATATGCGCATCGAGCGGCAGCTCACCCAACAGCCGCACCCCGTACTGCTCGGCCATGCGTGCCCCGCCGCCGGCGCCGAACACGTGCTCGGCGTGCCCGCAGCTCGAGCACACGTGGATGCTCATGTTCTCGACGATGCCCAGCACCGGGACCGAAACCTTCTCGAACATCTTCAGGCCCTTGCGGGCATCGGCGAGCGCGATGTCCTGGGGCGTCGTGACGATCACCGCCCCCGCCACGGGCACCCGCTGCGCGAGCGTCAGCTGAATGTCACCGGTCCCGGGCGGCATGTCGACCACCAGGTAGTCGAGCTTGCCCCACTGCGTCTCGGACAAGAGCTGCGTCAACGCCTGCGTAACCATGGGGCCGCGCCACACCATCGGCTGCTCCTGGTCGACCAGGAAGCCGATCGACATGGCGGCGACCCCGTGACTCACGAGCGGGCGCAGCTGCTTGCCATCGAGCGAGGTGGGCCGCTGGCCGGCGAGCCCCAGCATGATCGGCTGGCTCGGGCCGTAGATGTCGGCATCGAGGATCGCGACCCGCGCGCCCTGCGCCGCCCAGGCGAGCGCCAGGTTGACCGCCACGGTCGACTTGCCCACCCCGCCCTTGCCCGAGGCCACCGCCACCACGTTGCTGATCTCGGCCAGGGGCTTGAGGTTGCGCTGC